>JRHI01000662.1_pt1 | contig 35178 bp, 30 predicted proteins | sample 215371 | NCBI WGS metagenome assembly JRHI01 (sample SAMN02929681, study PRJNA255918) | sediment metagenome | biome: cave system; feature: Ice Cave; material: Sediment; isolation source: sediment from deep within a dark volcanic ice cave with no known source of... ...
GGGCGCCCGCCTGCAGCGGGATCTGGATGACCGGGCAGGTCATGGCCTCGGTCAGCGCCGTGACGCTCTCGGCGGTGGCCTCGGTGAGGCGACTGGCCAGTCGCAGGCCCTCGAGGACGGGACGCGGATCGCCACCCAGGGCGGCACCGAGCTGCTCGCCGCGGCCCTCGACGCTGCGCTCGAAAGGCTTGACCTGCCGGCCGGTGACGCCGAGGTCGAAGGTGCGGTTGAGGAAGCAGGCGGCGACGTCGATGCGCGTCTCCGCCCTGGCCCGGTCGTGCAGCTCGATGGCCTCGACCACCGGCATCTCCTCGGGCAGCGCGCAGATGGTCAGCGCCGTCCGCCGCGGGTCGGCGAGGATGGCGTCGATCCACGCCACCTGCGAGCGGATAATGCCACCCTTGGCCAGTTCCATCATGGCGCGGGCGGCGTTGAGCTGGGGCAGGACGTGCCCGGTCGCCTCGGTGTCGACGATGATCAGGTCCCACGCCGGCCCCTCGCCGATGCGGCGCTTCTCCTCGAAGGCGATCTTGCCGATGGCCAGCATGTCCTTGGCGCCGGGCACGCCGGTGGCCACGAACTCGAACACCCGAGCCAGCGGCGTCAGCCGGGTGAAACGCGGCACCTTGAAGTAGATGCGCAGGTACTCCTGCAGCGACTCGTCGGGGTGCATGGCCAGCACGCTGACCCCCGGCTGCACCATCCGCGGCTCGAAGCCCACCGGCTCGCTGCCCAGGCAGAACGGCAGCGCCCCCTTGGCGTCGGCCTCGATGCAGAGCACCCGCTTGCCGCGCCTGGCAGCCAGCACCGCCAGCGCCGCGGCCATGGTGGTCTTGCCGCTGCCACCCTTGCCGGCCACGAAGATGAGGCGGCGGTCGAGCAGCCCGTCGAGGATCCCTGCAGCCGGCACGTCGTCAGTGGGACTTGGCGTACTCGCGGCGCGGCAGCCCGAAGTTCTCGTCATGGAGGGCAGCAACGCGGAGGAGATCGGCCTCGTCGATGGGCGGCAGGTCGGCGGCGGCAGCGAACTCCTCGAGCTGCGCCACGGTGGCCGCCGTGGGCAGCACGCTGGCGATGGCCGGCTGCTGCATGCAGAACTGCACCGCCGCCTGGGCCACGGAGCGCGTCCCGCCGTCCCAGAGGAAGCGGATGGTCTCCGCCTTGTCGAGCAGGTCGTGGAGCATCTGCCGGTTGCGGAAGCTGCGATGGTCACCGGCCGGGTACACGGTCTCCTTGGTGACGTGGCCCTCGAGCGCTCCGCTGGCGTGGGGTACGCGGGCCAGCACCGAAGCTCCGGTGGCCTCCGCCTCGCGCAGGAAGGCGCGACCGGGATCCTGCTCGAGCACGTTGTAGACGGTCTGGACGGCGTCGACACGGCGCTCCCGAAGGGCGCGCACGCCCTCCGCCTCCCAGCCGATGGCGGGGCCGAGCGCCACGCCGTGGCTGCGAATCATGCCCTCGCGCTTGAGCGACTCCAGGGTCTCGAAGCACTCGTCGCTCTCGACCGCGTCGAGCCGCGGGTTGTGCAGCTCCAGCAGGTCCACCGCGTCGACGCGCAGCCGGCGCAGGCTCTCCTCCAGGCTGCGGCGCAGGAAGGGGCCGTCCCAGCGGTGCGGACGCTCGCCGTGGGCGTGCTGCCGGGGCGCCTCGAGGTCATAGCCGATCTTGGTGCCGAGCACGTACCGGTCCCGGGGCACCCCGTCGAGCGCGCCCGCCAGCAGGGTCTCGCTGACCCCGGCCTCGCCGTAGGAGTTGGCGGTGTCGAAGAAGGTGATCCCGAGATCGAGCGCCCGGCGCACCAGCGCCTTGCCCTCGGCCTCGGAGAGGGTCCCGTACCAGGAGGTGCCGAGCACCCAGCCGCCGAAGCCGACGGCGGAGACGCGCACGTCCGTGGTCCCGAGGAGGCGGTACTGCATGGCCGGTGATGGTACGGCGTCGGTCGGGCGCGACCGCCACCGGTCACGCGGGGAGGTCGAGGGCGGAAACGGCGCTGCCAGAGGCATCGGAGCGGGCGCCGGCGGCCGTCGGGCCGCGGCGCCGCGGCAGGCCGGAACGGGCCCCGGGGCTGCCTACAATCCGCTCGATCATGGCCCGCTCCTCCGCCCGCCGCCGCGGTTCCGCGCCGCGCAAGGGTGCGCCGGCCGGCACCGCAAGCCGCCAGGAGGCGGCCAGCCGGCGCCTCGCCGGTCGCGCCCAGCAGCTGCGCACCGACCAGCGTGACCTGGTCCGGCAGAAGCGTCAGACAGCCTCACGGGAGCGCGCCGAGGCCGCCGCCGTCACCCCGCCCGAGCACGGCCTGGGCATCCGCACCACCGCGCTGCTCCTGCGCTTCGTCAGCTGCGGCCTCTTCGCCCTGGCGCTGGGGTTGACCTGGCGGCTGACGCTGGCCCCCCGGCGGCTCGGCGTGGGCAGCACCGCGCTGGGGGCACTCTTCCTGCTCGCCGGATTCGCCGTCGGCGGCGTGCTCTGGTACATCCGCGACGCGCGGCTGCGGCGCCGCGACCCCCGGCTGGTCAGCGATGAGCGGATCATCTTCAGCTTCGTCGTCTTCGCGGCCATGCCGTTCTGTGTCCTGCTGGTGCTCCTCGTCGTCTGGATCGTGGCGCTCATCGTTGGCGCCAACTGACCGGTCCTGTACAGGGCATCGGCATCTACCTTTCAGGTGTACACTCAGGACGCCGCTCCGTACACGCGTTCGCATCACCGGGGCGCGTCGACCTGGGTTTGGGAGGCCTCGACCATGATGCTGCCGTCCACAGCAGGCGGGGTGACGGGACTGCCCGCGCCGGGGCCGTGAGCGTCGGCGGGCGACCAACCCGTGGCGTCCCCTGGGTGGATGACCGGCACGTCGAGATCGACGGAACGCGGTTTCTCGTCAGCTTCGACGCGACGGACATGACCACCGTGGAATCGACGCCGGCGGAATTCCTGATGGCCAAGGCCCCCTTCATGCTCGAGACCCTGGTCGACGTGGCACCTGCGAGTGTGCGCAACATCGTCGACCTGGGCATCTTCAAGGGCGGGAGCGTGGCCTTCTACCACAAGCTCTTCTCCCCGACCAGGCTGGTCGCGCTCGACTTCGGCGTGGATCGCGTGGCGGCTCTGGACACGTACATCGAGCAGCACTCGCTGGGCGACCTCATCCATCTGTACTACGGTGTGAGGCAGGATGATCGGGACGCTCTGACGGCCATCCTGCGTGAGAACTTCACCGGCCGCTCGCTGGACCTCGTCGTGGATGACTGTTCACACTTCTACGAGGCCACCCGGGCCTCACTGAACGTGCTGCTCCCTGAACTTCGGCCCGGCGGGCTGTACGTCATCGAGGACTGGGGATGGGCACACTGGCCGGGAGAGCAGTGGCAAGGGCCGCAGGGGCTGTTCAACCCGACTGAGCGCGCTCTCTCCAACCTGATCTTCGAGTTGGCGATGCTGCATGCCAGCCGTCCCGGCGTGATCAGCGAGGTGCGCCTCACCTCCAACATGGCGCTGGTGACCCGTGGCCACGAGGACATCGAGGCCACGGGTTTCGACGTCAGCGCCTCCTACCTGGCCCGAGGTCGGCGATTCGAGCACAGTGTCTAGCTCTCCGCACCGTCCCGCTGGACTGGACCGGAGTGTTCTGGAGGAGGGGGTTGGACCGCGAGGCTGATCAGCGGACGACTCGGCCCACGACCATCACTGCCAGCCCCATCAGGACCAGCAGCCAGGCCGCGATCCGCTCGTAGCGGCCCTCCGGGAGGCGGACGCCCAGCCCGTACCGAAAGATCGCCCGGCTGGCTCTGGGCACGATCAGCATCGCCGCCCCGGCGGCGGCCATGAGCACCCCGAGCAGCGAGACGATCCGAAGGCCGGCGGTCAGTTGACCATCCCCAGCGCTCGGGCCGCGATCGTCTCCACCCGCTGGCGGTCCGAGGCGTCGGGCATGGCGGCAAGGTAGGTGCGCAGGTCGCGCAGCGCCGGCATGGCCAGACCGACGCGGAAGCGGAGCAGGCCGCGCTCGCGCCGGTCGGCCGCCTCCAGCGGCTGCAGCGCGACACAGCGGTCGGCCGCCTGCAGCGCCAGGCCCCAGCGGTGTCCCATGGCGTGGCAGGCGCGAAGGTTGCGGCTCATCCGGGCCAGCATCTCCCGCAGCGTCAGCGCCCTGGTCCACGCCTCCGGGAGCTGGTCCGGCACCTGACCGCCGAGGCCGGTGGCGGCCAGGCGCCGAGCGCCCTCCTCGTCAAGCAGCGTCCCGCCGCCGAACGGGTCGGCCAGGACCTCGCCGACGCGGACCACGAAATGTCCGGGCAGTCCCACCCCCTGCACGCGCACCCGGGCGCGGCGGCCCACCGCCAGCCAGAGCGCGGCGCAGGCGATGGGGACGCCCTCGCCGCGCTCGATCACGCTGTGCAGATAGTGGGTGCGGGGGTCCTCGCCATCGCCGCCGCGCAGGCCGAGGCGGTCGGAGAGCAGTCCGGCGAGCAGCCGGATGGCGACCACGTCCGGCAGGTCACGCGGGTCTCCGCCGGCCCGGGTACGCACCTCGGCGGCCAGCTCGTCGAGCCGGGCGGTCATGGCCGCCACATCAACCCCCTCGTTGTCCTCGGCCGCCAGCCACAGCGCCGCCGCGCCGATGTCACCGAAGGGGTCCACCGCTGCGGCCAGGAGCGCGGCCCGCGGGTCGGGGGAAGCCATCCACTTATCATGCGCCGACGACGACGTGGAGGCGAGCGGGAGGACGCAGCCGCCGGCGTGAACCATCACCAGCGCCTCGCCGTGATCGCCGACATGTCGCGGCTCCCCCGCCTCCTTGCGGTGGTGCGCGATGCCGACGTCCTGGGCTACGAGGCCGCCTTCATCGGTGCCGGAGCGCACGAAGCCGACCCGATGGTGCGCGCCGCCGCCGCCCTGCAGGCCACCCAGCGCATCCGCGTCGGCCCCGGTGTCGTCAACGCCCAGGAGCACCATCCGGCAGCGCTGGCCCGGGCCGCCGCCGGGCTCGACCGGCTGGCGCCGGGCCGGGCCCTGCTGGGTGTCGGCCGGGGTGATCCCGCCGAGTTGGAGCGCAGCCTGAGACTGCCCGCGGCGCTGGCCGGCGCGGCCCTGGAGGACACGCTGCGCATCTGCGGTCCGCTGCTCCGCGGCCGGCCGGTGGCGTGGCACGGCCGGCGCTGGTCGGCCGTCATCCAGCGGGTGTACGGCGACGCCACCCCGGCCCACCCGGTGCCGCTGATCTGCGCCGCCGTCGGCGCCTGGACACTCCGGCTCGCAGGCGCGCTCGCCACCGGGGTCATTCTCAACTACGGGGCCTCCCCCGAGTACGTCCGCTGGGCCGTCGAGCGCGTCGCCGAGGGCGCCGCCGCCGCCGGTCGGGACCCCTCCGAGGTGGACATCCTCGGCATCGTGCTGGTTGCCCGGACCGACGCCGCCGCGGCAGACCGCGATCTCCGCCAGGTCCGTTCCATCCTCGAGTTCGTCCTCGCCATCCCCGATCAAGCGCGTGCGCTGACGGCGCCCATCGGTGGCATCCCCGACCCGCTCGACGAGGCGTCGCTCCGGCGGCTCGCCGCCGTGGGGACGCTGGCCGAGATCCGCGCCCGGCTCGACGAATACCGGCACGCCGGGCTCCGCTGCCCCGTCCTCCTGCCCTCGGGAATGTATGCGCTAGGAGCGGCAGGGGACCACGAGGACCCGCGCGTATGATCGAGCGCATGCTCCTCGAGGAGATCGCGGGTCCTCAGGATCTGCGCCATCTCGGACCCGCGGACCTCGACCGGCTCTGCGCCGAGGTGCGCGATTTCCTCGTCGATGCCGTCTCGCGCACCGGGGGCCACCTGGGACCCAACCTGGGTGTGGTCGAGCTCACCGTGGCGCTCCATCGTGTCTTCGAGAGCCCGCGCGACCGGATCATCTTCGACACCGGCCACCAGTCCTACGTGCACAAGCTGCTCACGGGGCGCCGCGAGCAGTTCGCCTCGCTGCGCCAGCGGGGCGGCCTCAGCGGCTATCCCAGCCGCGGCGAGTCCGAGCACGACCTGGTGGAGAACTCCCACGCCAGCACCGGCCTGAGCTACGCCCTGGCGGTGGCCACGGCGCGCCGGCTGCGCGGCGAGCCGGGCACCACGGTCTGCGTCATCGGCGACGGCGCGCTCACCGGCGGCATGGCCTACGAGGCGCTCAACAACATCGGCCAGCTCAAGCCCCAGATGGTCATCGTGCTCAACGACAACGGGCGCTCCTATGCGCCCACCGTCGGCGGCCTCGCCGAGAACCTCGGCCAGCTGCGGCTCTCGCCGCGCTACGAGACCGCCAAGGACGCGGCCGGCACGGTGCTGCGCGCCCTGCCGGTGGTGGGCGACAGCGCCTACGACACCGCCAAGCGGTTCAAGAACTCGGTCAAGCAGTTCGTCGCCCCGGCCTCGATCTTCGAGAGCCTGGGCCTCAAGTACGGCGGCCCCATCGACGGCCACGACGTCCGCGCCGTGGAGCGGGCGCTGCGCGACGCCGCCCGCTACAAGGGCCCGGTGGTGGTCCACGTGGTCACCGAGAAGGGGCGTGGCTACGGTCCCGCCGAGCTCGACGAGGTCGACCGCTTCCACGGCGTCGCCGCCTTCGACCCGCAGACGGGGCGATTCAGCGCCAAGCCCCAGGCCTGGACCGAGGTCTTCGGCGAGGCGCTGGTCGAGGCGGCGGAGAAGGACGACCGGATCGTCGCCATCACCGCCGCCATGGCCAGCAGCACCGGGCTGCTGGAGTTCGCGCGGCGCTTCCCCGACCGCTTCTTCGACGTCGGCATCGCCGAGCAGCACGCCGTCACCTTCGCCGCCGGGCTGGCCATGAACGGGCTGCGCCCGGTGGTCTGCATCTACTCCACCTTCCTGCAGCGCGCCTTCGACCAGGTCTCCTGCGACGCCTCGCTGCACCGCGCGCCGGTGGTCTTCGTCCTCGACCGCTCCGGCGTCACCGGCGACGACGGCGCCTCGCACCACGGCATGCTCGACCTCGCCTACCTGCGCGTGGTGCCGGGCATGACCGTCAGCGCCCCCAGCGAACCCGACGAGCTGCGCCGCCTGCTGGCCACCGGGCTGGCCTTCGACGGCCCCTTCTCGATCCGTTACCCGCGCGGCAGCGCACTGCGACCCGGGACGGCGCCGATGGAGCCGGTCGAGGTGGGCCGGATGCGGGTCGTCCGCCAGGGGGGCCACGTGGCGCTCATCGGGGTGGGCAAGATGGTGGGGGTCTGCGAGCAGGCCGCCGAGCTGCTCGGGGCGGCGGGCATCATGGCCACCGTCGTCGACGCGCGCTTCGTCAAGCCCATCGACCCGGAGCTGGCCGGGCTCTGCGCCCGCCACGCGGCCGTGGTCACTGTCGAGGACGGCACCGTGCGCGGCGGCTTCGGTTCCGCCCTGCTCGAGCTGCTCGCCGCGGCGGGAATCCTGGTTCCGGTGCACGTGCTCGGGCTTCCCGACAGCTTCCTCGAGCACGGCGGGCAGGCCGACCTGCTGAGCGCCTGCGGCCTGGACGCCGGCGGGGTCGCCGCCGCGGCCCGGCTGCTGGTCCCGGTCGCCGGGACCGGCGCGCTGGCGGGCTGACCGGCCCTAGCCCGCCTCATCGCCGGCCTGGCGCCGGATCTCCTGGCGGGCGACGGTCATCACGTGCACCTCGTCAGGCCCGTCAGCGAGGCGGAGGGTGCGCATGTGGGCGTACATCGAGGCCAGCGGGAAGTCGTCGCTGACGCCGCCGCCGCCGTGGACCTGGATGGCCTGGTCGAGGATGCGGCAGACCAGCCGGGGCACGATCACCTTGATGGCGGCGATCTCGGTGCGGGCGCCGCGGTTGCCGACGGTGTCCATCAGCCAGGCGGTCTTGAGCACCAGCAGCCGCGCCTGCTCGAGGTCGAGCCGCGCGTTGCCGACCACCTCCTGGACCACCCCCTGCTCGATCAGCAGCTTGCCGAAGGCGCGGCGTGAGGCGGCGCGCGCCACCAGCAGTTCGAGCGCCCGCTCGGCCACGCCGAGGGCGCGCATGCAGTGGTGGATGCGCCCGGGACCGAGCCGCGCCTGGGCGATGGCGAAGCCGCCGCCCGGCTCCCCGACAAGGTTCGTCGCCGGCACGCGCACGTTCTCGAGCCGCAGCTCGCAGTGACCCTCGCGATCGACGTAGCCGAAGACCGGCAGGTTGCGGACCACGGTCACGCCGGGGGTGTCGATGGGCACCAGGATCTGGCTCTGCTGCCGGTGCCGTGGGCCGTCCGCATCAGTCTTGCCCATGAGGATGAGCACCCGGCAGCGCTTCGAGGCGGCGCCCGAGATCCACCACTTGCGGCCGTTGATGACGTACTCGTCGCCCTCGCGGCGCACCTCGGTCTGGATGTTGGTGGCGTCGCTGCTGGCCACGTCCGGCTCGGTCATGGCGAAGGCGCTGCGGATCTCGCCGTCGAGCAATGGCCGCAGCCAGCGCTCCTGCTGCTCGGGGGTGCCGAACTGGGTCAGCACCTCCATATTGCCGGTGTCGGGGGCGCTGCAGTTGGTGGCCTCGGGGGCCAGCTCGATGCTGCGTCCCATGATCTCGGCCAGCGGCGCGTAGTCGAGGTTGCTGAGCCCTGCTCCCCACCTCTCATCGGGGTGGAACAGGTTCCAGAGCCCGCGGCGGCGGGCCTCGACCTTGAGGTCCTCGATCATCTGCGGGTGGCCGTGAGGGTCGCCCAGGGCCGCCATCTGCTCTCGGTAGACGGCCTCCGCCGGGTGGACCTGCGCGGCCATGAAGTCGAGCAGCTCGGCACGGAGCTGCTCGCAGCGCGGACTGAAGGCGAAATCCATGGCGGGCATGATGCCCGGGGCGGCGCCGGGTCCGGCGGGCCGAGTCCGCCGCCGGACGAATCCCGGCTTCCCGGGCGCTCGGCGACAATCGAGCGGCAGCCATGATTCCCTCCGAGCTCTCCGCCACGCCTGTCGCCCCCTCGCCCGGACCCGCCGGCGCCGCGCCCGCCGCGGTGGAGCCCGTGCCCGGGCTGATCGAGGCGCGCGGGCTGACCAAACGGTTCGGAAGCCGGGTGGCCGTCGACGGCATCGACTTCCGCGTCGACCGCGGCGAGGCGTTCGGATGCCTCGGTCCCAACGGCGCCGGCAAGACCTCGACCATGCGGATGATCGGCTGCGTCTCGCCGGTCACCGAGGGAAGGCTTCGCATCCTCGGCATGGACCCGGCCCAGGACGCCGCCCGGATCAAGGCGCGCCTGGGCGTGGTGCCGCAGCTCGACACCCTCGACCTCGAGCTGACGGTCCGCGAGAACCTCCAGATCTACGCGCGTTACTTCGGCATCTCCCGGCCTCAGGCGCGCCGCATCGCCGGCGAACTGCTCGACTTCGTCCAGCTCGGCGACCGCGCCGGCGACAAGGTCGACGACCTCAGCGGCGGCATGAAGCGCCGCCTCACCATCGCCCGCGGGCTGGTCAACGCGCCCGAGGTGCTGCTGCTCGACGAGCCCACCACCGGCCTCGACCCACAGGCACGCCACCTCGTCTGGGAGCGCCTCTACCGGCTCAAGCAGCAGGGGGTGACGCTGGTGCTGACCACGCACTACATGGACGAGGCCGAGCAGCTCTGCGACCGGCTGGTGGTCATGGACGGCGGCCGCATCGTCGCCGAGGGATCGCCTCGGACGCTGGTCGAGACCTGGTCGTCGCGCGAGGTGGTCGAGGTCCGGTTCCCGGGCGACGAGCTCGGCGAGGGCCACGCTCCGGAGGGCCTGCTGCGGCTGGACGCCCCTGTCGAGCGCGTCGAGGTGCTGGCCGACCGGGTGCCGCTCTACGCCGGTGACGGCGAGGCGGTGGCCAGCGCCGTGGCCCGCTGCGGCCTGCAGACCGCCAGTGTGCTGGTCCGCCGGGGCAGCCTCGAGGATGTCTTCCTGCGGCTCACCGGCCGCGGGCTGATCGAGTGATGCGGGGCACCCTGAGCGTCCTCGAGTACGACCTGGCCGGCTACCGGCGCTCGTGGCGCGGCTCGGTGTTCAGCACCTTCGTCTCCCCGCTCCTCTTCCTCGCCGCCATGGGCGTGGGGCTCGGCGGCCTCGTCCAGCAGCGCACCGGCAGTGTCGGCGGCGTCAGCTACCTGAGCTTTCTGGCGCCCGGGCTGCTGGCCGCCACCGCCATGCAGACGGCGATGATCGAGACCACCTACCCGATCATGGCCAAGGTCAAGTGGCTCCACATCTACGACGGGATCCTGGCCACTCCGGTGCGCGTCGCCGACATCGTGGGCGGCGAGCTGGCCTTCGTGGGGGTGCGGCTGACCTTCGTGGCCGCCGTCAACCTGCTGATCATGGCCCTCTTCGGCGTCCCCCGGACGCCGCTGGCGCTGCTCGCCGTGCCCTTCGCCATGGCCACCGGACTGGCCTTTGGCGCCCCCATCATGGCCTTCAGCTGCACCCAGCAGAACGACGTCGGGTTCAGCGCGCTCAACCGCCTCGTGGTCCTCCCGCTGTTCCTGCTGGGGGGCGCCTTCTTCCCGCTGACGCAGCTGCCCGCCGGGCTCCAGGGCGTCGCCTGGCTCCTTCCGCTCAGCCACGGCGTGGCCCTGATCCGCGGCGCCGTGCTCGACGACCTCGGCGGCGGCGCCGCCCTCGGGCACCTCGCCGTCCTGCTCGCCTACACCGCCGCGGGGACGGTGCTGGCACGCCACCTCCTGCAGAGACGGCTGATCCGGTGATCGCCGAGGCGCTGTCGGCCTCCCGCCGGCCGGCTCGACCCGGCGAGGGCGCGCTCCACCTGGTGGAGCGCAACCTGCTCGTCTACCGCAGGCAGTGGCTGATCATCACCTCGGGGTTCATCGAGCCGGTGCTCTACCTCGCCGGCATCGGCGTCGGCGTCGGCGCCCTGGTCGGCGACATCGACGGCATCAGCTACGCGCGCTTCGTCGCGCCGGCGCTGATGGCGGCCGCGGCGATGAACGGCGCCGTCTACGAGGTCTGCTTCAACCTCTTCTTCAAGCTCCGCTACGCCAGGCTCTACGAGACGGTTCTCAGCACGCCACTGGGGGTGGGCGACATCGCCCTCGGCGAGGTCACATTCGCACTGATGCGCGGTGCCGTCTACGCCGCCTTCTTCATCGGCGTGATGGCGGTCATAGGGCTGGTGGCGTCGCCGTGGGCGCTGCTGGCAATGCCGGCGGCGGTGCTCATCGGCTTCACCTTCGCGGCGGTGGGGATGGTGGCCACCACCTACCTGCGCAGCTGGCAGGACTTCGACCTCGTCCAGCTGGTCCTGCTGCCGCTCTTCCTCTTCTCGGCGACCTTCTATCCGCTGAGCCGCTACGGCGGCGCCCTCCAGGTGGTGGTGGAGTGGACGCCGCTGTATCACGGGGTGCACCTCATCCGCGCGCTGACCACCGGGGCGGTGGCGCCGTCGCTGCTGCTCGACGTCGCCTATCTGGCGCTGCTCGGCCTCGCCGGCATGGCCTTCGCCGCCCGGCGGCTCGACCGGCTGCTGCTGCGCTGAGCCCGCCCGGTACCGTGGGTGGCGATGTCCCACTGCCTGGTCACCGGCGGCGCCGGCTTCGTCGGCAGCCACCTCGTCGACGCCCTGCTGGCCGCGGGCCACGCTGTCCGGGTGCTCGACAACCTCGACCCCCAGGCTCACGAGGGCGGGGTGGCACGCCACCTCAGCAGAGAGGCCGAGCTCCAGGTCGGCGACCTGCGCGACCGCGACGCCGTCGGCCGCGCGCTCGACGGCGTCGGCGCCGTCTTCCACCAGGGCGGCATGGTCGGCAACGGGCAGTCGATGTACGAGCTGCACCGCTACATCGAGGTCAACGGCGCCGGCACTGCGCTGCTCATGGAGGAGGCGCTGCAACGCCGCGACCGCATCCGCCGGGTGGTGGCGGCGAGCAGCATGGTGGTCTACGGCGAGGGTGCCTACCGCTGCGCCGAGCACGGGGAGCTGGCTCCCGGGCGGCGCCGCGAGGCGGACCTGCGCCGGCGCCGTTGGGAGCCGCGCTGCCCCCGCTGCGGTCGCGACCTCGAGGCGGCGCCGACCGACGAGGAGAGCCCCCTGCGGCCCACCTCGCCGTACGCCATCAGCAAGCGTGACTGCGAGGAGCTGGTCCTGGTCGCCGGGCTGGCCCACGGCATGGAGACGGTGGCGCTGCGCTACCTCAACGTCTTCGGCCCGCGGCAGGCGCTGGGCAACCCCTACACCGGTGTCGCCGCCGTCTTCTGCACCCGGCTGCTCGGCGGCCGCCGGCCACTGATCTTCGAGGACGGCGCCCAGCGGCGCGACCTCACCCACGTTTCGGACATTGTTGCCGCCAACCTGCTGGCCATGGAGGCTCCCCGGGCCCCGGGCCACGCCATCAACGTGGGGACGGGGACGTCGATCACCGTTGCCGAGCTGGCGCAGACGCTGGCCCGCGAACTGGGTCGCGAGGAGCTGGAGCCGGAGCTCACCGGCCTGTATCGCGCCGGCGATATCCGTCACTGCTGGGCCGACATGACCCGCGCCCGCGACCTGCTGGGCTACGCCCCCCGCGCCGACCGCGCCGCCGAGCTGGGCGCGCTCGCCCGCTGGGTGGCCGGCGAGGCGCCGGTGGACCGGACCGAGTCCGCCACCGCCGAGCTGAAGACGCGCGGGCTGATCCGGTAGAAGGGCGCGACGCCTATCCTCCGGGCATGGCCCAGCCGCTGCCGCCCGGTGCCAGCGCCGGCAGCGGGGCCTGGACCGAGCCCGGCGCCTACCCGGTGGGCCCGGGCATCCACCGCATCCCGCTGCCCCTGCCCGGCGATGGGCTCAAGGCCATCAACGTGTATGCCATCGAGGATGGTGGCCGCATCGCCGTCGTCGACGCCGGCTGGCACCGCGCCGACAGCTGGGAGCAGTTGCGCGCCGGGCTGCGCGTTATCGGCGCCGAACCGGGCGACGTCGACCGGGTCCTGGTCACCCACATCCACCACGACCACTACGGCCAGGCCGCCGCCCTGCGCCGCGCCGGCGGCGGGGTGGTGGTGCTCGGCGCCGCGGAGCAGCCGTCCCTGGAGGCGATCCGGGACCCGGCGATCCGCGCCCGGGCCATGGACTGGCGCCGGGACCGGCTGGTGGTCTACGGAGCGCAGGCGCTGGCCGACGAGGTGGAGGCGTTCCACCTGGGCGCCACCGGCACCCCTGAGGCGGGCGGGACCGCTCTCTGGGAGACACCCGACATCTGGGCGGTCGACGGCCAGGGCATCGAGCTGCGGACGCGACGGCTGGAGGCGGTGCACACGCCGGGGCACACTCGCGGCCACGTCGGCTATGTCGACCGCGAGGGCGGCGTGCTCTTCGCCGGCGACCACGTCCTCCCCCACATCACCCCCTCGATCGGCGTCGAGCCCTTCAACGACGGCCTCGCCCTCATCGACTTCATCGCCTCGCTGGCGCGGGTCCGCCAGCTGCCCGTCAACCGGGTGCTGCCGGCGCACGGGCCGGAGTTCGAGGGGCTGGCGGAACGCGTCGACGAGCTCCTCGAGCATCACGCCCAGCGGCTGGCGGCCTGTGTCGACCTGGTCCGCGGCGGCTGGCGGACCCCGTTCGCGGTGGCCCAGGAGCTGCTCTGGACCCGCCGCGGCCGCCGGTACGACGAGCTCGACCTCTTCAACCGGGTGCTCGCGCTCCACGAGACCGCCGCCCATCTCGAGCTGCTCGCCGTGCAGAGCACGCTGGAGCGGCGTGAGCGCGACGGGATCGCCGGGTTCCGGCTGCCGGTCAGCCCCGGCTGAGCGGGATGGCGCGCCGCACCACGGCGGCGGTCACGGCCCCCAGCGCGGCGCCGGCGAGCACGTCACTGGCGTGGTGCAGCCCCAGCTGCACCCGGGACCAGGCGACGAAGGCGGCCAGCAGGAGCAGCGGCGCCCGCGCGCCGCGCCAGCCCTCGGCCAGCAGCAGGGCCCCGCAGACCGCGTTGGCGGCGTGCCCGGACGGCATGGAGCTGCTGCCGGGCCGGCGCGCACCAAAGCGGAGGTCGACCTGGACGCCGGGGCGGGCCCGCCGCGTCAGCTGCTTGACCCCCAGCTCGATCACCGCCGTCTGGGCCGCCACGGCCGCGGCCACACGGGCAGCCGCCCGCCGGCCCCCGGCGCCGCCGATGGCGGCCCGGAGCGCGCCCAGGCCCAGCCAGAGCTTGGAACGATCGGCCAGGGAGGAGACGGCGTGGGCGGGCCCGTCGAGGACGCCGCCCCGCCGCCGCGCCGCGAAGCCGTCGACCGCGGCGTCGAGGCGGGCGGTGGCGGCGGCCAGGTTCAGGGCGCTGATCGGATCAGGCGTCGCTGTAGAGGTAGAACTCCCAGGGATGCGGCCGCAGCCGGACCGGGTCGATCTCGCGCTCGCGCTTGTAGGCGATGTAGGTGTCGATCAGGTCAGGGGTGAAGACGCCGCCCTCGAGCAGGAAGGCGTGGTCGGCCTCGAGCGCGTCGATCACCTCCTCCAGCGAGCCGGGCAGGTCGTGGATCTGCGCCGCCTCGGCGCCGCCGAGCTCGTAGAGGTCGACCTCCAGCGGCTTGGGCGGCTCCGTCTTCTTGGCGATGCCGTCGAGGCCGGCCATGAGCATGGCGCTGAAGGCGAGGTAGGGGTTGGCGGTCGGATCCGGCGAGCGGAACTCCAGCCGGCGCGCCTTGGGGTGGTTGCTGTAGGTGGGGATCCGAACCGCCGCCGAGCGGTTGCGCGCCGAGTAGGCGAGCTTGATCGGCGCCTCATAGCCCGGGACCAGCCGCCGGTAGCTGTTGGTGGTCGGCGCCGCGAAGGCGAGCACCGCCGGCGCGTGGGCGAGCAGGCCGCCGATGTACCAGCGGGCCAGGTCGCTGAGCAGCGCGTAGCCGTCCTTGTCGAAGAAGAGCGGCTCGCCATCCTTCCAGAGCGACTGGTGGCAGTGCATGCCGGAGCCGTTGTCCATGAACAGGGGCTTGGGCATGAAGGTGGCCACGAAGCCGTGCGCGTTGCAGACCTGCTTGGCGATGTACTTGTAGGACATCACCTTGTCGGCCATGGTGAGCAGCGAGTCGAAGCGCATGTCGATCTCGGTCTGCCCGGCGGTGCCCACCTCGTGGTGGTGGACCTCGATCTCGATACCCGCCTCCTGCATGGCCAGCACGATGCGGCTGCGCAGGTCCTGGAGCTTGTCGGTCGGCGGGACCGGGAAGTAGCCCTCCTTGTACCGCGGCCGGTAGCCCAGGTTGGGGAGGTCGTTCTGGCCGCTGTTCCAGATGCCCTCGATGGAATCGATGTGGTAGTAGCCCTCGAACTGGTTCTGGTCGAACCGGATCGAGTTGAAGATGTAGAACTCGGCCTCGGGACCGAAGTAGGCCGTGTCCGCGATCCCGGTGGAGCGCAGGTACTCCTCCGCCTTGCGCGCGATGTGGCGCGGGTCGCGGGAGTACGGCTGGCGGCGGATCGGGTCCTTGATGTCGCAGACGATGGAGAGGGTCGACACCTCCAGCGTGGGATCCACCACCGCCGTCGATGGATCCGGGAAGAGGAGCATGTCGCTCTCGAAGATCTTCTGGAAGCCGCGGATGCTCGACCCGTCGAAGCCCAGGCCCTCCTCGAAGACGCTCTCGGTGAACTGGCTGATGGGGACGGTGAAGTGCTGCCAGGTGCCGGGCACGTCGGTGAAGCGGACATCGACCATCTGGACGCCCTGCTTCTTGGCGTTCTCGATCACAGACCTGGGAGTCGCCTCGTCAGCCATGCACAACCTCCAACCCGCGACGACCTCACCTCCGGCGGGCGTCGCGGCACGCAGGACCGGGGGGCACAGAGACTACAGAGCACGACCCAGGGACCGCACAGGCCGGGCGGCGGTGGCCGTTCCACCGCCCGGCCCCAGTCGGTTGGAGGTGAGGTTAGGCGGCCACCTCGGCGTCGGCGGCGGCGGCGTCGCCGCAGCAGGTGCCGACGATCATCCGGGTGACGACGTAGGGGTCGGCGTTGGAGTTGGGGCGCCGGTCCTCCAGGTACCCGCGCTGCTCCTTGGCGCACTGCCAGGGGATGCGGACCGAGGCGCCGCGATCGCTGACCCCGTAGTTGAACTCGCTCCAGGGGGCGGTCTCGTGCTTGCCGGTCAGCCGGTCCTCGATGCCGTGGCCGTAGTGGTTGACGTGCTCGAGGGCGTTGCGGCCCAGGGCCTCGCAGGCGGCGACGATGGGCTCGAAGCTCTCGCGCATGGCGGCGGTCGAGAAGTTGGTGTGGCAGCCGGCGCCGTTCCAGTCGCCCGGCATCGGCTTGGGCTCGAAGGACACGCTCACGCCGTGGTCCTCGGCGATCCGCTTGAGCAGCCAGCGCGCCAGCCAGAGATGGTCGCTCACCTCGAGGGGGCCGACCGGGCCGATCTGGAACTCCCACTGGCCGGGCATGACCTCGGCATTGGTGCCGCTGATGGCGATCCCCGCCTCCATGCAGGCGGTGGCGTGGTCCTCGCTGATGTCGCGGCCGAAGGTGTTCTCGGCGCCGACGCTGCAGTAGTAGGGCCCCTGCGGGCCGGGGAACCCGAACTCGGGGAAGCCGAGGGGGCGGCCGCCGGAGAACAGCGTGAACTCCTGCTCGATGCCGAAGATGGGCTCCTGGTCGGCGAATTTCTCCGCGACCTCGGCGAGGGCCGCCCGGGTGTTGGTCGGGTGCGGGGTCATGTCGGTGAGCAGGACCTCACACATGACCAGCTGGTTGTCGCCGCCACGGATGGGGTCGGGGATGGCGCAGACCGGCCGGAGTACGCAGTCGCTGGACTTGCCGGGCGCCTGGTTGGTGCTCGAGCCGTCAAAGCCCCAGATCGACAGCTCGGCACCGTCGGGGAGGATCCGGGTCTTCGAGCGCAGCTGCGCCGTCGGCTCGGTTCCGTCGATCCATATGTATTCGGCCTTGTAAGTCATGGCGAAGCAGCGTAGTCGGCAGCCAACAGGGAGTGGAACGGTCCCGGAGCCCCAACCGCGCCCCGGTCATTCCGTGCGTGGCGCACAGGATCGAGATCGGCCCGAACCGGCAGGCCTTCGGGCCCCGCCTGCAGTCACGGCCGGTCCCGTCCGAACACGGTGAGCGATGAGCCGGGATCGAGAGGGCCCTCGCGCCAGATGGCGCGCGCCGCAGCCCGGGACCGGGAGCCGATACTAGGGGCCGCTCCCGCCAGGTGGCGCATGCCGCGGCCGGGACCGGGAGCCGATACTAGGGGGCCGTTGACAGACGGCGGCAAGCGATCCGCCAGGGCGCGAGCCGTGGGACCGAACCCCGTCAGGGGTCGCGCCCGCAAGACCCCGCAAGACCCCGGTGGCGGGCTGCGTTGAGTGAATGGGGGCCTCCCACCCCGAGGACTGAGGAATTGGACCGTCGGAATGAACGACCAAGGTAAGCCCGTGCGGTCGCCGCGGCCGCCGTCGGTGATCCCCCGGCTGCGCTTGACCGTGGCCCTCGCAGCCCTCACCGGGCTGGCCGCCGGGCTTCTGGCCGTCCCCGGGTCGCGGGCGTCCGGCTCCGCCCGGGATGACGCACAGTCCAGGATCGGCGCCTACGACGGCACCACCACCTCGACCGCGGCAGCGGAGGCCGGGGCCGGCGCCTCCGCCGGCGCCGCGGGTCAGGCGCGAGCGGTGGCCGTCCCCGGCCTGCCGGGCACCGCCGCACCCGGCACTCCCACCGCGGCACCGCACCCGCCGGCGGCGACACCCGCGGCGCACGTCGCGACCCGGCCGCCGGCCGCGGCGTCGAGCACCGCCCCGGCGGCGGCGGCCAGCGGACGGCGGAGCTATCCGGAGCTCCGGGTCGATCCCTGGACGCTCTTCTCCAGCTCCCGGGTCTGGGTGGGCTACGGATTCGTCCAGGCCGCGCCCTCCGATTTCCAGGTGGCCCAGGACTTCGCACAGATGCGCCAGTTCGGGATCACCGGGGTGATCACCTACCGGGCCGACAACTCCTGGGCGGGTATGGCGGCCCGGGCCGGCCTCCAGGTCATCCTCGGCGTGGCCAAGCCCACCAACCAGCTGGAGCTGCTGCAGGCGACGGGTGCTGCCAACGCCGGCGGCTCCACCGTCCAGGCCATCGTGGTGGGCAACGAGGGGCTGACCTTCCACCTCTACACCGCCGACCAGGTGTCCTCGGCGATGCAGCAGATCCGCGGCGCCACCCATCTACCGGTGGCGACCTCCGAGCCGGACGAGTTCAACCCCGATCTGGGCAACGACCCCGCGGTCACGCTCGGCGACTTCGTCTTCCCCAACCTGCAGCCCTTCTACATCATCCACAGCGACGGCGACCCCAAGCTGAACCCCGATGGCAGCTGCGCTTCGCCTCGCGACAACCCGGTCCGGCAGGCGGCGTGGACGCAGCAGCAGCTGGCCAAGTACGCCCCCTTCGCCAACGGGCGGCCTGTCTGGATTCACGAGACGGGGATGTCCACCCAGGGCGACTGCCGCTCCGACGAGCAGACGCAGAAGGACTATGTGTGCGCCCTGCACCACCTCCTGCCCTGGGCGGAGTTCTTCACCTACGTCGACAGCACGCGCAACAACGCTCTGTTCGGCGGCAACTATCCCGAGTACGAGTACCACTGGGGCGTGGTCCGGGCGGACCGGTCGGAGAAGCCGGCCGCGCGCTTCCTCGCCGGCGGCTGCTGAGCCCGAGGGACCGGTGTCACCTCCGCCCGTACCGGGCCGGCTCGCTGCCGGCCCGGCCGTGTGGGGGGAGGAGGACAGTGGCCGTCCGTGCCCCGGCAGGATCCCGAGTGGACCGCGTGCCCGGCGCACAACTCGATCGTAGGGTGGTCACCTGCCCGGTTTGACGTGCACGGATCACACAATCGGCCGCCGCCACACTATGCGCGGCGCACACACCCGGGGCTGATTGCCCGACCTCCAGCGCCGCCAGGCGCGTGCAGCCCCCCGGCCCCCGGGGGTCAGCCCGAGGTTGCCGCCAGAACCTCCCGGACCTTGAGGCAGAGGTGGAGGTTGAGCCGCGTCTGCGGGTCGTCGAGGCGGAGGCGGCCGATCTCCTCGATGCGGCGCAGGCGATAGAGGACGGTGTTGCGGTGGAGGTGGAGCAGCGCCGCGATCTCGGTGGGCGAGCCGTGGCAGTGAAAGAAGGCGCTGAGGGTCTTCATCAGCCCGGCGCCGGTGCGCCGGTCGTACTCCACCAGCGTGCTCACCTGGTCGTCGAAGAACTCGCGCATCTCCACCTGCCCCGCCATGGCGAAGAGCAGGCGGTGGAGGCCGAGGTCGGCGAACCTGGTGACGCGACCGCCGCCGTAGAGCCGCGAGCCCATGGTCAGCGCCTGCTCCGCCTCTCGGTAGGACGCCTTGACCCCGGCGATCCCCGGCTTGGGCCGCCCCAGGCCGACGCTGACGTCGTCGGCGCCGATGGCCCCGGCGCACTCCAGCCGCAGGTCGGCGGCGAGGCGGACCAGGTCGGGCGTCGGCTCCTCCGGCGGCAGCGGCAGCACCGCCGCCAGCGCGCCCTGCCGGACCGTGGCCAGCGCCGACTCCGCCCGCCGCCGGATCCAGCCCTGGGCGCCGACCAGCAGCTGGTCGCGCCGGACCCGCGAGCTGCCGTCGGTGGCGCTGTCCTGGCGGACCACGAGTGCCACCGTGTCGCCGCCCAGCGCAAAGCCCAGCCGGTCGGCGCGCGAGCGCACCGTGGCCTCCGACGAGTAGGTCCCGGTGAGCAGCGACTCGAGGAACTCGCCCTCGAGCTCGTCCCGGGCGGCGAGGACGGCGCGCTCGCGGTCGAGCTCGATGGCGCAGGCGCTGGCGGCGCGGGCCACGGCGAGCCGGGCCACCTGGTCCAGCCGCCCCTCCTCGGCCACCAGCGAGAGCACACCGCCGATGCCGTCGCGGAGTGGCACCGGGGCCACCAGGCGCGACTGGTCGGTGCCGGTGAGGCGGAACTCGTGGACGGGCGGGTCGGCGGCCACGGCCGGCACCCCCTCGGCCCAGCGGCGGATGGCGGGCGCGTCGCGCTGCAGCCGCTCGACCAGGCCGTCGCGCCGGGCCAGCGGCGAGGAGTGCCGGATGGAGCCGTCGAGGTCCTGCCAGACCACCGCGCAGCCGGTGATCTCGTCGAGCCGGTCGACGATGGCGGAGGTCCCGGCCCGGGCCATGGCCAGCTCCATCAGCTGGGTGTGGAGCTGCTGCTGCTTCTCGTGGAGGAGGGTGCGCTGGTCGAGGATGAAGCGCACCGTGGCCTGCTGGGCGTCGGCGACGTGGGTGCTGTCGGGCAGCCGCAGCAGCGGCACCATCATCTGCTCGGCCACCTCGATCGCCCCCTGGCTGACGTCGCCGACCACGGCCACGGCAACGCCGCCCTTCTCGGCGAAGCTGCGGATCACCTGGGTCAGGTCGAGCCTCTCGTCGAGCAGACGGATGCCGCGGACGGGGACGAAGGCCATCTCGCCGCCGCGGATGGCCTCGAATGCCGGCGGCCGGGTGCGCAGGGCGGTCGCCCACTCCACCCGGCGCTCCAGGCCGGAGCCGCCACCGAGCAGCTCGGCGGCCGGGGGAAGGGCGCCCCGCCAGATGTCCTTGACGGTGATCACGGAGTCGGCGCGCTCAGACCGACTCGAGGTAGTGCTCGAGCTCCCACGGGGTCACCTGGGTGCGGTAATCCCGGTACTCCAGCTCCTTGGCCTCCAGGAAGCGCTCGGCGAGGTGGTCGCCGAGGGCATCGCGGATGACCTCGTCGCGCGAGAAGGCGGTGAGCGCGTCCTTGAGGTTGTCCGGGAGCAGGCCGATGTTGCGGCGCTCCAGCTCCAGGTCGTCGAACCCGTAGAGCGACTCCTCCAGCGGCGGCGGCAGCGGCAGCGAGCGCTCCACGCCGTCGAGCCCGCAGCGCAGCATGACCGCGAAGGCGAGGTACGGGTTGCAGGACGGGTCGGGGCTCCTCAGCTCGATCCGGGTGGTCTCGCGGCGGGTGATGTTGGGGATCCGGATCAGGGCGCCGCGGTTGGTCCGGGCCCAGCTGATCACCACCGGGGCCTCGAAGCCGCGGACCAGCCGTTTGTAGGAGTTGATGAGCGGCGCCAGCACAGCGCACATGCCGGCGGCGTGGTGGAGCTGGCCGGCGATGAAGTGCTTGGCCACGTCGCTGAGGCCGTACTGATCGGCGGCGTCGTGCATGGCGGTCTCGCCGTCGAGGGTGCGCAGGCTCTGGTGAACGTGCATGCCGCTGCCGTTGAGCTCGCGGAAGGGCTTGGGCATGAAGCTGGCCAGCAGCCCCGCCTGCTGGGCGATGGCCTTGATGGTGTAGCGGAGCGTGACCACGTCGTCGGCGGCCTTGAGCGCCGCGCTGTGGCTGATGTCCACCTCGTGCTGGCCCGCGGCCACCTCGTGGTGGACGGTGTTGACCTCGATGCCCAACGCCTGCAGCGCCGCCACCATCGACTGGCGGACGCCCACGCTCTCGTCGGTCTGGAAGTCGAAGTAGCCGCCGCGGTCGCCGCCGAGCGCCTGCGGGGTGCCGTCCGGGCCCCGCTTGAGCAGGAAGAACTCGATCTCGGGGCCGAGGCGGAACTCGAAGCCCAGTCCGCGGGCGTGGTCGACGGCGCGACTGAGCGCGCCGCGGGGATCGCCCGGGTAGGGCTCGCCATCGGGGGTGTGCGCCCAGCACAGGATTCGCGCCGTGGGGCGGCCCTGGGACCAGGGGAGGACCCGGAAGGTGGCGAGATCGGGCACCAGGTACATGTCGCTCTCGGCGGTGCGAGCGAAGGACTCGACCGAGGAGCCGTCGAACCAGGTGCCGTGCTCGACCGTGTCGGGCAACCCGTCAACCGGGATGGTCACCGTCTTGACGGCGCCCATGACGTCGGTGAACTGGAGATCGACGCTGCGCACGCCCGCCGCCTCGGCCTGGACCACGACATCGGCGGCAATGGGCGGGGAGGCCTTGATTGTCACGGGAGGGACCCCTGGCGGTGCGGATGCATGGGCTCGGTGCACAAGAGAGTACGCCAGCCGCATGGTAGCGCGACGCCATCCGGGATCATCCGGGCGAAATGCAGCAGGTCAGGCTGTTGATGCCTGGGCGGGATGCCTACAGACCGAGCAGCACCCCGGGAGCCCGCAGGCGCTCCGCCCCCTCCTCGAGCCGCTCCCGCGCGCCCGCGTCGCCCAGCAGGACCCCCGGCCGCAGCATCAGCAGCCCCGCCACGCCCCCGGGCCAGGCGCCGCCGATGCTCGCCAGCAGCTCCCGGGCGCCATCCACGTCCCCACGCCGCGCCGCCACCTCGGCAAGCAGTGCCGCGGCGGCCGCCGCGGCGGGACCGGCCCGCTGCGCCTCGGCTGTACCCCGCGTGGCCACCAGCCGGCTGGCCGCCTCGTCCAGCCGCCCCCCCATGATCAGGGCGACGGCGGAGATCAGCCCCCGCACCGCCAGGGCGGCGCCGTCGGCCTTGGCGTCCGGGCTCGCATCCACAATCCAGCGCCAGCTCCATCTGGCCGGCGAGCGCCGCGCCCAGGGCGGTCGCGGTGCCGGCGATGTGGCCGATGCTGTCGTGGCGCGTGGGCTGCGGCGCCTCGATGCAGGCGCCCGGATCCCGGACCAGCGCGGCGAGGTCGCGGACGGTGCGGCACAGTGCGTCGCTGCCGATGCTGCCGTCGGGCTCGACGTCCACCGCGGCGCGCGCCTCGCTTCCGGCGCGATCGAGATCCCCGGCGAGCCGAAGGATGATGGCGGCCAGCGCGTGCCCCTGGACCGCGGCGCCGGCGTCGCCGAGCTCGGCGCCGACCTCGGCCAGTGCCAGGGCGTGCCCCAGCGCCGCCTCCGTGTCCTGGGGACCGCCGCCGCAGGAGCGCAGGAAGTGGAAGAAGGTCAGACCCTGGCGGGCGTAGCGCTCGCGGCTGCGATCACCGGTCTCCTGCGCCCAGCTCAGGCCCTCGTTCATCCAGCCCTCGACCCGGGGGTCGTCAGGCCGGACCAGCCCGATGGTCTGACGGGTGACGCTGAGCCCCTGACGGTCGCCGATCCGCTCGAAGATGGCGGCGGCCTCGGCGAGCGCGGCCTCGGCAGCGGTGAACCGACCCAGCAGGACCAGGGCGATGCCGCAATTGCTCAGCGCCCAGGCCTCCTTGTCCGGCCGCCCCGCCGCCCCCCAGCGCCGCCGCGCCTCGCCGTAGCGCGCCACCGCCTCGGCGGGATCGCTGCGGGCCAGGGAGTTGGCCAGGATGTGCACCCGCTCGGCCTCCACCGCGGCGTCGTCGCCCTCGGGCAGCAGGGCCAGCACCGCCACCACCTCCCGGTCACCGGCGAGGCGATCCGACTGCTGGTTGGCCAGCTCGAGCAGGACGCGGGGGCGCCGGTCGCCGAGGTTGACGGCGCGCTGCAGCAGGCCGACGGCGTCCCGAGGCCGGCTGCGACGGATCAGCGCCAGGCCGGCGTCCCCCACCGCCTCGGCGGTCTCGGCTCCCAGGCCCGAGGCCTCCGGGGTCACCGCCAGCGCCGCCTCGAGATGCCGAACCCGGTCGTCGACGCGGTCGGAGATCCCGGCGGCCTGGCGATGGAGCGCACCCCGCTGCCGGCGCGGCAGCGACTCGTAGGCGACGTCGCGGAGCAGCGGGTCGGCGAACTCGTGGCCACCGACCTCCAGCTGGCGCAGCACCCCGGCGGTGACCAGTGCGCGGAGGCCGGTCGAGGGCGCGGGCAGCCCCAGGGTGGACAGGGTCGTCGCCGTGGCTCCGACCCCCTCCATGACTGCGACGTGCTGGAGCACCGCCTTGTGGGCGGGGTCGAGGGCGTCGAGCCGGGCTGCCAGCACCGCCTGCAGGCTGGGCGGCAGCCGGAGGTCGCCGCGCAGCCGCAGCCCGCCGCCCCCACCCTCGTCGACCAGGCCCTGGCGATCGGCCACCAGCCGCACTAGTTCGCGCAGATGGAGCGGATTGCCCGCCCCGCGCCGGGCCAGCAGCTCGATCGTCTCGGCGGCCAGGGGCACATCCGGCAGCAGCATGGTGACCAGCCGGCGGGCGGCCTGCGGGTCGAGCGGATCGACGCGGATGCGCTCGGTCAGGGGGTGGCGGAGCAGCCAGTCGGCCGGCTCGGGGCGGCCGGCCAGGACCAGGAGCACAGGTCCGTCGACCCGGGCGATGAGCTCGGCCAGGAAGCGGTGGGTGGTCTCGCTGAGCCGCTGCGCCTCGTCGATGGCCACCAGGATGGGTCGGTCTGCCGCCCGTGTCTCGATCAGCCGCCGCATCGCCCGCAGCTGCTCGGCCTCGACGGTGGCGGGGTCCGAGCCTGTCGGGTCGCCGGTGTCCTCGCCGGCCAGCGCGGCCAGCCGGGCGTCCACCCGCGGCTCCCCCAGCGGGCCGCCCAGCTGGTCGAGCACGGCGCCGACGATGCGCGAGCCCGCCAGGCTGCCGTACGCCGGGTAGGTGACGCGGACCACCCGCGCCTCCGGGCCGACGCGGGCGGCCAGCTCGGAGAGCAGCCGCGACTTGCCGGCGCCGACCTCGCCGACCAGGACCAGCGGGAGGGCCCGGCGCTGGGTGACACAGCGCTGCCAGCGGGCGCAGAGGAAGGCCAGCTCGTCCTCCCGGCCCACCAGCGTGGGCTGTCCGGCGCCCTCGCCGGCGCCGGCGTGATCGTCCGATTCGAGCCCCAGCGCCTCGAAGTGATGGACCGCGTCGGTCCTGCCCTTGACCAGCACGGCGTCGCGGGCGCGAAGGCGGATGCGGTGGGCGCAGAGCTCGGCCGTCAGCGGTCCTACCAGCACCTCGCCGGGCGCCCCCGCCTTGGCCAGCCGGTCGGCGACGTTGACGGTGTCGCCGATGACGGTGACATGGTCGTCACCAGGCATGGTGGTGGCCAGCACGTCGCCGCTGTTGACGCCGATGCGCAGCTGCAGGTCGTCGCCCTGGTCGCGCATGGCCAGGGCGGCGGCGACGGCGCGCTCGGCATCATCGTCGTGGGCCACGGGGACGCCGAAGACGGCCATGAGCGCGTCGCCCAGGTACTTGTCGATGGTGCCGCCGTGCTCGGCGACGATGCCGCCGAGGCGCTCCATGGCGGCGGCGACAGTGGTGGCCACCGTCTCCGGGTCGGCGTGCTCGGCGTAGCCGGTGAAGCCCACGATGTCGGCGAAGAGCACCGTGGCCAGCTTGCGCTCCCGCCGCGGTTCAGGGGCCGGAGACGCCGCAGCCGGGGCGGCTCGCTCCATCGGCAGCTCCAGGGCCACAGCCCGGCCGCAGACGCCGCAGAAGCGCTGGCCGGCGGCGACGCTGACGCCGCAGCCGGCGCAGACGACCACCTCCAGCGCGCTGCCGCAGGCGCCACAGAAGTGGAACCCCGACGGGTTCTCGGTGGCGCAGACCGGACACCGCAGCGAGGTGCCCGGGGCGGCGCTCACGCCGACCAGTCCGCCGCGCCGGCGTGGCGGCGGAACTGCCCTGGGCGGCGGCCCGGCCCGGGGGGCCCGGCGAAGGCCTGGGCGATGGCCATCCACTCCTCGGCGAGCCGACCCTCGACCCGCACGTCGGTGTCGGCCCGGTGCCGGCGCTGCGTGGTCACCAGGCAGAAGTCGAGGGCAGAGCCGCTGACGGCATCGGGGAGGGCGGGGTCCTCCCAGGTCCAGATCTCGCCGCCGGGGGCGCGCAGCGCCACGTGCACCGCGGCCGCGGGCGCCGGGCGGCCGTGGGCGGCGTAGTTGAAGGCGCGTGCCTTGACGGCGATGTGAGCCACGTGGCGCAGGCGGGCGGTGGGGGTGCGCTCGACGCCGAGGGCGTCGGCGACGTCCTGGCCATGGGCCCAGGTCTCCATCAGCCGCGCGGTGGCAAAGGAGGCCACACCCATGGGCGGGCCGTACCAGGGCAGACGCGCGCTCGGGTCGGCGGCCAGCAGTGCTGCGCAGAGCCGGTCGCGCCGCTCGCGCCAGCGGGCCAGCACCGCGGCGGCGGGCATGGCGCGCCCCTCGTCCAGGGGGCGCTGCATGTATCCCTCCGGATCGTCGACCAGCACCGCCAGGGCGGCGGTGAAGGCGTCCGGGTCGCCGGCGCTGAGCGCGGCCCGGTCGTCGAAGAAGCTCAAATGGCTGATCTGGTCGCGGATCGACCAGGGCGCGGCCGGAGTGGGCAGGTCCCAGCACTCCGGCGCCAGCGGCGCCACCCGCGCGTCGAGGTCGGCGTGCTCGCCCCGGAGGTCGGCGACGATGGCTCCCAGGTCGGCCGGCATGAGCGGAAGGGTAGCCGTGCGCCCGGTTGCGTCGGGCTACCCGGACTCGAGGAGATCCACAGGGATGGCGTTGGCCCTGCAGATGCGCGCATAGACGGCGGCGCTGGGCCTGGGCGTGCGCGCCAGGGTCTGCCGGTCGAGGGCGAAGAGGCCAAAGTGCTGGGTGTAGCCCTCGGCCCACTCGAAGTTGTCGATCGAGGTCCAGTGCAGGTAACCGCGCACGTCGACACCCTCGGCGATGGCGCGGTGGACGGCGGCGAGATGCTCGACCAGAAAGCGCGGCCGCAGCTCGTCGGCGGCGTCGGAAACGCCGTTCTCGGTGATCACGATCGGCAGCCCGGGGGCCAGCCCGGCCACGTCGTGCAGCGCGCGGCGCAGGCCGTCGGCATCGATCGCCCAGCCGAAGTTGGAGAGCGGCTTCGACGGGTCGGGGCGCTGGCGGGCGAAGAGCTCCTGCGGCAGCCTCCAGTCGAACGAGAGGAGGTCGTCGCAGTAGTAGTTGAGGCCCACCCAGTCGAGCGAGCCGGCCGCGCCCTCGACCACCTGTCCGGCGCCCAGCGGGGGCCGGAGCCGGCCGTCGCGGCAGGCCAGCAGCCACCAGCGGTTGAAGACGAAGTCCGGCAGCGCGGCGACGGCGCGGTCGAGGATGCTCTGCGGGTCGGCGGGACGCAACCCGCGGATGTGATGGGCCACCCCCACCTGGGCCTCGCGGCCCCGGCGGCCGGCCACGGTGCGCAGCGCCTGCGCGGCGGCAGCGTGCATGCGCAGCTGACCGCGGACGGCCTCCAGGGCCCGGGTGAGCGACCGGTCTCCGGGCGGCCAGGCGCCGCGCAGGTAGCCCAGCGTCGCCGCCACCATGGGCTCGTTGATGGTCACCCAGCGATGCACGCGGTCGCCGTAGCGCTCGGCGCAGAGCGCGGCGAACCGGGCGAAGCGCGCCGGTGCCGAGGCGTCCCGGACGCCACCGCGGCCGGCCAGCCAGAGCGGCAACGTGAAGTGGAGCAGGCTGACCACCGGTTCCATCCCCAGCGCCACACAGCTGTCGAGCACGGCGTCGTAGTGGGCCAGCGCCGCGGCGTCGAACTCGCCCTCGCGCGGCTCGATGCGCGACCACTCGATGCTCAGCCGCTGCGCGTTCTGGCCCAGTTCGGCCAGATCTCGCAGGTCCTCGCCGAAGCGTTGGTACTGACCGCAGGCGGCCGCCGAGGTGGAGCCGTCCCGGACGGCACCGGGGCGGCGCTCGAACGCGGTCCAGTCGTTGAGATTGCCGCCCTCGACCTGGTGCGCGGCGGTGGCGCAGCCCCAGAGAAAGCCGTCGGGGAAGCGCAGATCCTCCGTCAGCTCAGCTTCTTGGTCGATAGGTACCAGTCCACCATGTCGTAGCCCTCGGTGCCGCCGGCGCGGACCTTGGCCGCCTGGACGGTGGCCGGGGCGGGCACGATCACGTCGTCACCGGGACGCCAGTTGGCGGGGGTGGCGATGCCGTTGGCGTCGACGGTCTGGAGGGCGATGACCAGCCGGAGCAGCTCGTCGATGTTGCGCCCGGCCTGCATCGGGTAGTACACCAGGGCGCGAATGACCTGACGGGGGTCGATGACGAAGACTGCCCGAACCGTCGCCGTGGCCGATGCGCCGGGGTGGATCATCCCGTAGAGCTGCGCGACCCTGGTGTCGAGGTCGGCGATGATCGGGTAGGGGATCTCCTGGCCCAGCTTCTCCTCGAGGCTGCGGGTCCAGGCGATGTGCGAGTAGATGCTGTCCACGCTGACACCGATGAGCTGGGTGTTGGCGGCCTCGAAGTCGGGATTGTGCCGCGCCAGGTCGACCAGCTCGGTGGAGCACACCGGGGTGAAGTCGGCGGGGTGGCTGAAGAGCAGGACCCACTTGCCGGCCTTGGTGTAGTCGCTGAGGTGGATCACCCCGTGGGTGCTCACCGCCTCGAACTCGGGTGCCGGGTCGTTGATCCGGGGGATGCCGGGGATGGCCGTGTCGGTCATGAACGCCTCTCGTGCTCGAGGTTGCCGGGGGAACGCTGACTCAGCGTATCGGAAGTCTCACCATCTCAATCCGCACCCGGCCGCGGGCGGTCACCGACCTCCCAGCCCCCGTCGCCGCGCAGGTGCAGGACGGCGTCAAGCCGCGCCCGGGCCAGCAGACGGCGGTCGTGGGTGACCAGGAGCAGGCCGCCGCGCCAGGTCTCGAGCGCCTCCTCGAGCATCTCGACGGTGGGCAGGTCGAGGTGGTTGGTGGGCTCGTCGAGAATGAGCAGGTCGCAGCCGGCGGCGAGGTGGACGGCCAGGTCGACGCGGCGGCGCTCGCCGGCGCTGAGCCGGTCGAGAGGGCGCACCCCGGGGTCCTCGAGGAGGACCGCGCCCAGCAGCGCACGGGCGTCCGCCTCGCTGAACGGCGCCAGGCGGCGGGCGTGCTCGACGACGGTCAGCCCCGGCGGCACCGGCTGGAGGCGTTGCTCGAGCACGCGGACGGTCGTCGCCGGCTCACGGTCGACGCGGCCTCCGAGGGGGTCCAGCCGGCCCAGCAGGGTCTGGAGCAGAGTGGTCTTTCCCGAGCCGTTGGCGCCGACCACCGCCAGCCGGCCACCCCCGTCCAGCTCCAGGTCGAGACCCTGGACCAGCGCGGGGCCGCCGGCATGGCCGGCGTCGAGGGCGGTGGCGCTGAGCAGGCGGCCGCGGCGGGGCGTCGCCGGCGCCACCTCGAAGCGGGGCAGCCGTGGCGCCGGCGGCTCGCGAAGATCGCCGAGCTGACGCTCCACGCGGGCCAGCTGGACGGTGGCGCGGCGGGCGACCTTCTTGCCACGGGCGCGGTAGTAGTCGTTCTGGGACGCCGACTGGAACTGGCGGCCCCGGTCGGAGAGGCGGGCGGCGTCGCCGAGGAGCCGGTCACGCCGCCGCACCTCCTCCTCGTGGACGCGCAGGGCGGCCTCGCGGGCCTCCTTCCGGCGCGCCACTGCGAAGCTCCAGTTCCCTCCGTAGTGATGGGACAGCGCGGTGTGCTCGTCGATCTCGACAATCTCCCGCGCCACGGCGTCGAGCAGGTCGCGGTCGTGGGAGACGAGGAGCACCGCCGCCGGCGAGGCCGCGATCCGTTCCGCCAGGAAGTCCGCAGCGGGCCCGTCGAGATTGTTGGTCGGCTCGTCGAGGAGGAGCAGGTCGGGTCGGGCCAGCAGGACGCCGGCGATGGCCACCCGGGTCGCCTCGCCACCGCTCACCGCCGTCAGCGAGCGGATGAGGATCTCCGGGCCGAGGCCGAGCCCGGCCAGCAGCTGGTCGCGCTCGACGTCGAGGTCCCAGGCCTCGAGGGAGTCGAGCCGCTCCACGGTCGCGGCGTAGGCAGCATGGTCGGCGTCGCCCGCGTCCGGCGCGGACATGCGCTCGGCCAGGAGCTCCAGTCGCGGCGCCAGCTCGCCGCGCTCGCCCGCGCAGCGCCGCAGCCAGGCGCCCACCGGTGCGTCGACATCGGGGCGCGCCGGGTTCTGGGGCAGCAGCGCCACCGAGCCGCCGCGGGCATGCTCGACGCGCCCGGTGACCCGCACCCAGTCGGGTGGCCGCCGGCGGCTGCGGCGCGCCTCGATGACCGCCAGCAGGGTGGACTTGCCCCCGCCGTTGCGGCCGACGAGGCCGGCATGGCGGCCCCGGTGGAGGGTCAGGTGCAGGTCGCGGACGAGCGGACCGGCGGTGGTCTCGAGGGTGAGGCCGCTGATGGTCAGAACCGGCTCCCTGCCGCCACTCAGGTCGGCCGGTCGAGCGGCGGTGTCCACGTCCTGCTCGGTCAGCCCCGCGCCGTCGCCACCAGCGAGACCATCGGTGTGCGCACCGCCCCGTCGGCGGTGAGAAGCGGCTCGGCCTCGCGGCGCAGGGCGGCCAGCCACGCAGCCCGCGCAGCGTCGTCGAGGGCATCGACGTCGACCGCGATCGGCAGCGTTGACGTGAGCGCCGCCAGCTGAGGCAGCCCCTCCTCGAAGGTGACGGTGCGCGTCTCCTCCACCACCACCACGTCAGCGAAGCCGGCCGCCGTGAGGACCTCCTCCAGCCGCGCCGCCCCCGGCCAGCTGAAGGGCCGGCCCACCAGGGCCACGCGTTCCGGCGGGAGGATCCCGGCCAGCGCCTTGCTGATCGCGTCCCAGGGGGCGCAGCGCTCGATCTGCGCCCAGCAGGCCACGGCCAGGCTGCCGCCAACCCGCAGGATCCGGCGGAGCTCCACTGCGGCAGCTTCGGGGTCGGGGAAGAACTGCAGTCCCTGCTGGCAGGTCGCCGCGTCGACGGAGCCGTCGGCGGCGGGCAGCGAGGTGGCCGGCGAGGCGACGTAGTCGATCGGGGCGGCACCCGGTCCGGCAGCATGCGTCCGCGCGGTGGCGACCATCTGGTCGCTGAGGTCCACGCCGGTGACGCGCCCGGCGGGGCCGATGCGCCGCGCCAGGACGCGCGTCACCGTGCCCGGCCCGCAGGCCACGTCGAGCGCCGTCGACCCCGGCGCCGGCCGCAGGCGGTCCACCAGCGCCTCGGCCCAGGGGGTGAACAGCCGGGGCACCAGCAGGGCTGTGTACACGTCGACCACGGTCCGGCTGCCGAACCCGGCTGTGAAGGCCGTGACCTCGCTGCTCATCGGCCGCCTCCGTGTCGCTGCCGTGCGTGGACCGGCGCACCCGGTCCCGACCGCCGCGATGCTACGCGCCGGGGCCGGCGCGCCTACACCCCCAGGCTGCGGCCGATGATCTCCTTCATGATCTCGGTGGTGCCGCCGTAGATGGTCTGCACCCGCGAGTCGAGGTAGGCCCTGGCGATCGGATACTCGATCATGAAGCCGTAGCCGCCGTGGAGCTGCACGCACTGGTCGATGACGCGCTTCTGCAATTCGGTGCACCACCACTTGGCCATGGCCGCCTCGTCGACGGTGAGCCTGCGGGCGTTGAGCAGCTCGATGCAGCGGTCCACGAAGACGCGGGCGATCTGCGTCTCGGTGGCCATCTCGGCGAGGACGAAGCGGCTGTTCTGGAAGCTTCCGATGGGCCGACCGAAGGCGGTGCGCTCCTTGCAGTACTCCAGGGTTCGCTGCAGCGCGACCTCGCACGCCGCCACCGCCGTGACCGCGATCGAGAGCCGCTCCTGGGGGAGCTTCTCCATGAGATGGACGAAGCCGCCGCCCTCCTGGCCGAGCAGGTTCGCCGCCGGCACCTGCACGTCGGTGAGGAAGATCTCGGCCGTGTCCTGGGCGTGCAGGCCCATCTTCTCGAGGTTGCGACCGCGCTCGAAGCCCTCCATGCCGCGCTCCATCACCAGCAGGCTGATGCCGCGATGGGCGGCCTCCGGGTCGGTGCGCGTGACCGTGATCACCAGGTCGCTGTTGATGCCGTTGGTGACGAAGGTCTTCTGGCCGTTGACCACCCAGCCGCCGTCGCCGTTCTTGACCCCACGGGTGCGGATGCCCTGGAGGTCACTGCCGGCACCCGGCTCGCTCATGGCGATGGCGGTGATCAGGTCACCGGTGACGAAGCCGGGAAGCCAGCGCTCCTTCTGCGCGGGCGTGCCCAGATCGTTGAGGTAGGGCGCGACGACGTCGTTGTGCAGCGTGAACCCCACCCCGCTGGCGCCGGCGCGGCAGATCTCCTCGGCGATCACCGCGTTGTAGCGGTAGTCCCGCAGCCCGGCGCCGCCGTACTCCTCGGCCACGTCGGTGCCGAGAAAGCCCATCCGGCCCGCCGCCTGCCAGAGCGAGCGCGGGACGATTCCGGCCTTCTCCCACTCGGCGTGGTGGGGGGTGATGCTCTTCTCGACGAAGGCCCGGAAGGACTCGCGGAAGAGGTGATGCTCAGGCTCGAAGAGGGTCCGTTCCATCCACGGCGGGAGACTACAGGCCGGGGCGGCGCTCGAAGCCCTTGCGCATGGTCGTGCGCCAGTGGGCGTCGAGCGAGCGCTGGACCTGCAGGTCGGACCACCAGAAGGGCACGAAGGCCACCTGGTCGCGCTCCACGAGGAGCTTCGACTGGAGCAGCCGGCGGCGCACCGGCAGGCCGAAGTCACGCTTCCAGGCCAGCTTGTAGACGAGGTAGAGAATCACCCAGGCCAGCAGGAAGGCGATCAGCACCTGGGGGTTGTTGCGGACGAGGTCGATCATCGCGGACGCCATGGTCGCCCCGCCGGTGGAAGCCGCGGCGGCGTGTTGCCGGATTGTGCTTCTGCGCGGGCGGCCATGTCATCGAGGCAGACGGCTCACCGGGTGACGGGTGTCGAGCGAAGGCGGTGATGCGCTGCGCTGGCCGGGTCAGGCGAGGAGGCGCGGAGGACCGGAGCCCGCGTACCGCGAGGTACTCGGGTGAGGACCGCACAAGCCGACGCAGCATCACCTGAGTCAGCGGGGATGCAGCGCCGTCGGCGTTTGACACCAGTCACCTAGACTCGGCGGCAGGCGCGCAGTCAGCCCCGCCAGGCGGCGCCCCCGTAGGTCGCATTGATCGTTCAGAGCGCCTTCACCCTTCCGGTACCCATGGAGACGGCCTTCGACCTGCTGGTCGACCCGGCCGCCGTGGCAGGCGCGCTGGCCGGCTCGCGGCCATCGGCGCCGGGCGCCAGGGACGGGGACCTGGTGGTCAAGGTCGGCGACACGCCGATCACCTTCCGCGGCCGGGTCACCCCCGGAGAGCAGGACCGCGACGCCGGAGCGCTCAGCTTCCACGCCGCCGGCACCGAGGTCCGGGGCCGCGGCATGGTGACCGCCGGAGGGGCGGTGCGGCTGCGCGAGGCGGAGCACGCCACCGCCGTCGCCGTTCAGCTGGAGATCGAGGTCTCGGGCCGGATGGCGCAGCAGGGGGTCGACGCGGTCGAGACGGCGGTGCGCTCGGTGCTCGACGAGCTGGCCGCCGGGCTGCGCCGTCAGGCCGAGGAGTGGCATCCGCGAGCTGCCGGTGCCGACCGCGAGGTCGCCGAGGCCGGCGAGGCGCCGGGGGGCGTGCTCGAGGGCACGGCCACGGCGGACGAGCGCGTCGCCTACCCCTGGATGACCGCGGCCGCCGCGGCAGCGTCACCCACGGTGCCCGCCTTCGTGCTCCAGCCTCCCATCGCCGCCCCGCCCCGGGTGGCGCCCGCCACGGCGGTCTGGTCCCCGCCACCGGGCGCCGCGCGACCGGCGGCGCCGCCCATTCCCGGTCGCGTCACCATCGTCACCGACGGCCCCATCCAGGCCGCGGGCATCCCGGTGGGCGACAGCCTCGGGGCTCACGCTCGGGCGCTGCACCACCGGCGGCCGTGGCTCATCCCGGCGGGCGTTCTGTCGATCCTGGTCCTGTTGCTGCTCCTCCGGCGGGGCTGGGCGCGGGGTGCAGGAGGCCGTTGACAGCCGGCGGTGAATGATCCGCCAGGCTGCTCAGCAGGCGGTCCATCTCCGCGGGCGCGCCGACGCTGATGCGCAGGTGCTGCGGATGGGCGGTGAAGGTGCGCACCAGGATGTGGTCGCCGCGCAGGTGGGCGGCCACGGCGGCGGCGTCACCCGCGGGTGGCCGGGCGAAGACGAAGTTGGCCTGCGAGGGCACCACCTCCCAGCCGGCGGCGCTGAGCCGGTCGGTCAGCCGGGCGCGCTGGGTGAGAACGGTGTCGACGATCCTGCGGCTGTGCGAGTGGTCGGCCAGCGCCGCGGTGGCACCGGCCAGGGCGCAGCGGTCCACCGGGTAGCTGTCCTTGACCGACTCGAGGTCGGCGATCAGCTCCGGGTCGCCGAGCGCGTAGCCGACGCGCAGGCCGGCCAGCGCGTGGGACTTGCTGAAGGTGCGGAGCACCAGCCAGTGGGGATGACGCTCCAGCAGCGGGACGCAGGAGGCGGGTGCGAAGTCGCAGTAGGCCTCGTCGACGGCCACCACGCCGGGGGCGGAGCCGAGCAGGTCGGATAGCGCCTGGGGGGATGACCATGCGCCGGTGGGCGAGTTGGGGTTGACGGCGAAGCGCAGGACGCCGGGGTGCGTGCCCAGAGCGGCGGGCAGGGAGTGGTCGGTCTCCAGCGTGACGGCGCTGACGCGGCAGCCGAACATCCGGGCCAGCACCGGCAGCAGCGAGTAGGTGGGATCCGGCCATACCACGGTGTCGCCGGGCTCGCAGAAGGCGCGGAAGCAGCAGTCGATGACCTGGTCGGCGCCGTTGCCGACAAAGACCTGCTCGCGGCGCACGCCCCAGTGGGCCGCCAGGGCACTGCGCAGCGGCTCGCCGGTGGGATCGGGGTAGCGGCGCAGGGCGGCGACCACCGACGCCATCGCCGGCGCGACCGCGTCCGAGGGCGGCCAGGGGGCCTCGTTGGTGTTGAGCTTCAGCCAGTCGCCGCCGTCGTCGGGCTGCTCGCCGGGGATGTAGCCGGCGTCGTCACCCAGGCTGGCGCGGCGGAATCGGGACATGGCCGCCGGATTGTCGCAGGGGCCCGATGGCGGCGCGACTGCGGGTCAGGGGGCCGGCGCCGGCGGGGGCGGGTGCGGGCGGGCGCCGAGGAGCAGGCCGGCGGTGAGCAGCCCGGCGACGGCGAGCAGGGTATCGAGCCAGACCGGGGGCGCCAGCGGCTGGGTCATCGTCAGGCGGGCGGAGAGCTGCGGCAGGGCGGCCACCACGCGAAGGCCGGCGAGCACCAGCAGGCCGCCCCAGGTCACCGGCGCCCAGCGGGCCGAGCGCCGGGTGGCCAGGACGGCGACGGCGACGCCGATGACCACCAGGTCGGCCCAGGCGGTGGCGATGTAGCCGGAGACGTCGAGGATGCGGATGTCGCCGGTGGCGCCGTCGAGGGCCGAGGCCAGCTGGTCGGTCTGCCAGCCGAGCTGGACCAGGGTCGCGGCCGCCGACGCCGCCGACGCCAGCAGCAGGAGCTGCTCGCGGGTGCCGTCGATGGGCGGGAGCGGCCCGCGCCGCGGGGGTGGGCCGCTGCCGTCGGAGCTCAGCCGGCCGTCGGGTCCCTCACGCGGGAGCTGGCTCACGCCTGGTGCCCGGTGCTCCCCTCGCCGCCCGGGCCGGCGTCCGACGGTGGGCCGCCGCCGTTGCCAACGGGTGGGGCCGGCTGGGCC
>JRHI01000663.1_pt1 | contig 35137 bp, 34 predicted proteins | sample 215371 | NCBI WGS metagenome assembly JRHI01 (sample SAMN02929681, study PRJNA255918) | sediment metagenome | biome: cave system; feature: Ice Cave; material: Sediment; isolation source: sediment from deep within a dark volcanic ice cave with no known source of... ...
CCTCTATCACGAAGTCAGACGCAAACCATTATCTGGATGGAGCGCTCGTCGAGGCGGAACGGATGGTCGAGCTGGGTTCGCGGTTGGACGCTCGTGATCTGGAGCTGCTCGGGCTTCTGCGGCTTGGTCAGGTGTCCGTCGCTCGCGGGGACGTGACTCGGGGGCTTGAGCTGCTGGATGAGGTGGTGGTCGCGGCGATCTCGGGGGAGCTGGGGCTGACGACGACTGCAGTGATCTATTGCTCGGCGATCACGTCGTGCCGGGATCTGGGCGATTACCGTCGCGCGGGGGAGTGGAGCGACGCCGCGACGCGGTGGTGTGAGCGGGAGGCGACGACGGGGTTCCCGGGCTTGTGCCGCGTTTATCACGCTGAGATCCTGCGGCGGCGGGGTGACTGGGTCCAGGCCGAGGCGGAGGTGCGCCGTGCGAGCGCCGAGCTCGCGGAGTTTGGCTTGCTCGCGGTGGCTGCGGCCGGCCAGTATGAGCTTGGCGAGATTCGCCGTCTGGTCGGTGATCTTGCGGGCGCTGAGCGCGCTTACCGACAGGCGAGCGTGTGGGGATTGGACCCCCAGCCGGGTCTTGCGCTGTTGTGGCTCGAGCGCGGCGAGCTCGAGGCGGCAGTGGCCGCGGTCGGCAGGGCGGTCGCCGATCGTGAGCCTGATCCGAGTCGGACCGAGGCCGCATGGCATGAGTCGCGCGACAGGCTCGCGCGCGCCCGGATGCTTGCGGCGCTCGTAGAGATCGCACTCGCGTGTGGTGATGTCGAACAGGCACGCGTGGCGAGTGCGGAGCTCGATACGGTCGCCACTAGATACGGTAGTGACGCGCTGTTCGCCGAGGCTGCGTGTGCGCGTGCAGCGGTCGCACTGGCCGTGGGCGATGGTGCGCTCGCGGTGGTCGCCGCGCGCCGCGGTCAGCTGCTCTGGGGCCAGCTCGAGATGCCGTACGAGGCCGCTCAGGCGCGGATGGCCGTCGCGGCCGGCATGCTGGCGTTGAGCGACGTCCAGTCCGCGCGCATCGAGCTTGAGGGGGCTCGAGCCGCGTTCGAGCGGCTGGGCGCCCGCGGCGCAGCTGTCCGTGCAGGACGGCAGCTCCGCGAGCTAGGGGCGCCGCAGGGGGCAAGCCGCGTGGGTGACCACGAGCTCACCTCGCGGGAGGTTGAGATCCTGCGGCTCGTGGCCGATGGATTGACCGACGGGGCGATTGCGGAGCGGCTCGTCCTCAGTCGCCACACCGTTCATCGGCACCTCGCGAACGTCCGGGGGAAGCTGGGAGAACCATCGCGGGCGGCAGCGGTAGCGCATGCCAATCGGCTTGGCCTGCTCTGAAGGAGTTTTCTCGGATGGCCAAGATCGGCCATCCGAGCACGGCATCCAAAGATGGCCCCGACGGGCGAAGTCAACGGATGGGAAGCGAGTTAGAACTGGACTCCCTCCAAACGAAGGAGTCCGCGATGGCTGTAGGCGCCGATGTAGGTGATGTTCGCAAGCAGATGGAACGGCTGATCTGGTCGGCCGGCAACTACCCCGCGGTGGCCCAACTGATCGTCGAACCAGCGCTGAAACTCGTCGCGGCCGCAGCGATCGAGCCCGGCATGAGCGTCCTCGATGTTGGGACGGGAACCGGCAACGTCGCGATCCCGGCTGCTGGCAGAGGCGCCTCTGTGGTGGGGCTAGACCTGACGCCAAAGCTGCTTGCGAAAGCGCGTGCGCGCGGGGTGGCCGCCGGGGTCAAGATCGCATGGTGTGAGGGAGACGCCGAAGAGCTCCCATTCGCGGATGACAGTTTCGATCGTGTGCTGTCGACGTTCGGCGTGCAGTTCGCGCCAGATCAGCTGCAGGCGGCGCGCGAACTTGTTCGCGTCTGCCGACCTGGAGGACTGATCGGAGTCTGCAGCTGGACTCCTGACGGAGTCCCGGGTCGGTACATCCACTTGCTTCAAGAGCGCCTCGGTGGCGGCCACAGGGGCTCATGCTCCACCGATTGGGGCGACGAACAGGGGGTGCGAGGCATCTTTGCCGGCACCAACCTAGAACTCAGCGTCGAGCACGACAACGCGATCAGCGAGTTCGAGTCCGTTGACGATGGCCTCGGGTTCCTCGAGCACAACTACGGCTGTGCTGTGACGGCCCAGCGGATGCTCGACCCGCGCGGTGAGTGGCAGGCGCTTCGCGCGGAGATCTCGGATCTGCTCGCCTCCGCCAACCGAGCGACCGACGGGAGTCTGCTGCTCGCCGAGGCGTACCTGCGCGTAATGGGGCACAAGCCCCGCTAGCCCAAAGCACTATCTGAACCACCAAGGAGGAACCATGAAGCTTCGCCATGTCATGACCACGACCAGCGCGCTTGTCGCCGCGACGGCGGCGCTGGCGCTCGCCGCCGGACCGTCGCCGTCGATCAGCGGCGGACTCGTCGGCAGCGGTACGCTGATCGTCCCTAGCACGACGGTCCACCTATCCCGCAGCAGCGGGTTCGTGATGGAAAACGCCAAGGTCCCGCGCGGCGCAACCTTCGGCTGGCACTCCCACCGGACCGCGGTCGTGGTGGCGATCACTGCGGGCACGCTGACGCTGTATGACAGCAGCGGCCGCACCTGCAGTCCGCATCGCTACAACGCCGGGCAGGGGTTCATCGAGCCAGCTAACCACCTCCACATGGCCCGCAACGAGGGCAACACCTCGGTCACCCTGTATGCGACCTACATCGGCGTGCCCGCAAGCCTGCGCGCCAACCCCAACAACCTCGACGTACTGGGCCTGGACCGCCCGCACAAATGCCCGCCTAGGGTCCAGTAACCCCCCAACACGGCCGGTTGGGCTCGCCAGCGCCGCCGCGCGGCGAGCCCGACACCGCTGCGGCCGGGACCGGCAGCAATCCGCACCCGATCAATGAGGTGGCCGGCCACCCCGCTAGGCGGTGTCGACCCCCGCTGCCGGCTGAAGCCCGAGCTCGTCAATCGCCTGCTCGCGCAACTTGTACTTCTGGATCTTGCCCGTGACGGTCATCGGAAACTCCGCGCAGAGCGAGATGTACCGCGGCACCTTGAAGTGCGCGATCTTCCCGCGGCAGAACTCCCGCAGTGCCTCCGAGTCGAGGTCGGCGCCGTCGCGCGCGATGACGAAGGCCATGATCTCCTCGCCATAGCGCTCGTCCGGGACGCCAATGACCTGAACGTCGGCGACCTCCGGATGGGTGTAGAGGAACTCTTCGATCTCCCGCGGGTAGACATTCTCGCCACCGCGGATGATCATGTCCTTGATCCGGCCGACGATCTTCACATATCCGTCCTGCGCCATCACGCCAAGGTCGCCCGTGTGCATCCAACGTGCACCGTCGATCGCCTCGGCGGTCCGTTCCGGATCCTCCCAGTAACCCAGCATCACGCTGTAGCCTCGGGTCTGGAACTCTCCTGAGCTTCCGCGTGGCAGGGTCCGGCCGGTCTCCGGATCGGCGATCCGGATCTCGACGTGCGGCATCACGCTGCCGACGGTCGCCGTGCGGTGCTCGAGGTCGTCCGCGGCTCCGGTCTGAGTCGAGACCGGCGAGGTCTCGGTCATCCCGTAACAGATCGTCACCTGGCTCATGTGCATGCGGTCGATCACCTTGCGCATGACCTCGATCGGACACGGTGCGCCGGCCATGATCCCCGTGCGCAGCGAACTCAGGTCATAGCTTGGGAAGTCCTCGCGGCCGAGCTCGGCGATAAACATCGTCGGCACGCCGTACAGAGCGGTGCAGCGTTCCCGCTGTACGGCCTCGAGCACCGCTGCGGGCTCGAACTGCTCGGACGGGAGCACCACACACGCGCCGTGAGAGGTGGCGGCCAGATTCCCCATCACCATGCCGAAGCAGTGGTAGTAGGGGACCGGCACGCAAATCCGGTCGTGTTCGGTGATCCCGCAACCCTCGCCAACGAAGAATCCGTTGTTGAGGATGTTGTGGTGACTGAGCGTTGCACCCTTCGGGAATCCGGTCGTGCCGCTCGTGTACTGGATGTTGATCGGGTCGCTCGAGTCCAGCTGAGCCGAGCGCTCGCGCAGCTCGTCTTCCCCCACGCTGCCGCCGGCAGCGATCAGCTCGCCCCAGGAGTCCGTATCGAAGAACACCGCCTGCCCAAGGTCCGGCAGCTCTCCCCGCACCGCGTCGACCATCGTGCGGTAGTCGCTGGTCCGAGTCTGGGCGGCGGCGATCACCATCCTGCATCCGGACTGGGCCAGGGCATAGCGAAGCTCGTGGAGGCGGTAGGCCGGATTGAGGTTGACCAGGATCACTCCGGCCTTCGCGCTCGCGTATTGCACCAGCGCCCATTCGATTCGGTTGGGGCTCCAGACCCCGACCCGGTCACCGACGCCGAGACCGACGGCCATCATCCCGCGGGCCAGCCGATCCACCCGGCCGTCGAACTCGCGGTAGGTCACCCGCAGCTCCTGATGGCAGCTCACGAACGCCTCGCGGTCGGGATGAGCCGCGGCGGTTCGTTCCAGGTTGGCCCCGATCGTCTCTCCCAGCAGCGGCTTGGTGCCCAGGCCGTGCGCGTAGGACGGGTCCATGGACTCCCAGTGTTGCCGAATCCGGAGACCGCGGCAAGTCACAATGGACAGTCCGTTCCCTCAGCCGGCACGACGGAGAGCCCATGTCCAAAGTCCTGATCACCGGAGCTGCTGATGGCCTTGGCCATGGACGTGTGACCCGGCGTCTTCGGCGGGGGCTCACGCCAGCGCTGGTCGCGCTGCTGTGCCCGGCGACGGGGATCTCGGCCCCGCCATCGCCCGTGCTCGCCCCTCCGGCGGCGGCCCGGTTCAGCTACCAGATCGGCGGAGCGTTCAGCCCGCCCCCCGGAGCGCAGATCATCGATCGCGACCGCCATGCGCAACCTGTGCCCGGTCGCTACGACATCTGCTACCTCAACGCATTCCAGGCCCAGCCCGAGGAACTGGCGTGGTGGCGCGCTCATCACCACCGTCTGCTGCTGTTCGCTCGGGGACGCGCGGTCATCGATACCACCTGGAATGAGCAGCTGCTGGACACCTCCACCGTCGGCAAACGAGCCGAGCTGGCCGGGATTCTCGCCGGGTGGATCCGGGGCTGTGCCCGGACCGGGTATCAGGCCGTCGAGCCGGACAACCTCGACTCGTGGCAGCGTTCGATGGGCCACCTGACCCGGCGGGACAACCTTGCCCTGGCTGCCCTGTTGATCCGCCGGGCCCACGCCGCTGGGCTGGCCATCGCCCAGAAGAACACGGCCGAGGTCGCCGGCGCCGGCCGGCGGTTGGGGTTCGACTTCGCGATCGCGGAGGAGTGCCAGGTGTACTCCGAATGCGGCGCCTACACCCGGGCCTACGGACGCGAGGTAATCGAGATCGAGTACCAGGACAATGGCGGCGAGGCGAACTTCGGCGCGGCCTGCCGGGCTCGGGGCTCAGCGATCAGCATCATCCTGCGCGATCGAAACGTCACGCCGGCCGGCCGGCGCGGCTTCGTGGAGCGCCGCTGCCTCTGAAGCCGTCAGTCGGGCTCGAAGATCAGCCGCGGACCACTGCGTTGCGACTCAGCGGTGAATGTCGCGGTGGCGCGGTTGAGCGCGAACACGATCCGCTCGGCCTCGTCGGTTCGCACCACGACCCGCCGGCCCTCATCGAGCACGTCGCTGATCATCCCAGCGACCCGGGAGTCAAGGTAGGCGACGACCACGGAGCGGCCGACCTGGGGCATGACTCTGAGCGGCATCAGCCCAGTATGCAGGGGAGGGATCGCCGAAAGCGGCCGGGCCCCAACACGGCCCCGGCCAAAACCAGCACAGCCTTGGCTAAGCGGGAACAGCTAGCTCGTCGGCGTACAGCTCGCCGCGCTCGGCCTTCTCGCCCAGCGACACGGGCGGGATGAAGCGCTCACCGTAGCGCTCGGCCAGCTCTCGGGCCCGAGCCACGAAGGCCGCCGGTCCGCGCGCACCGCTGTCACCTTCGGACTCAGCGCCGTAGCCATTGATGTACTGCAGGACCCCGCCGGTCCAGCCCGGGAAACCAATGCCCAGGATCGACCCGATGTTGGCATCGGCCACTGACTCGATCACGCCCTCGTCGACGCACTTGACCGACTCGATCGCCTCAGCGAACAACATTCGCTCCTCCAGATCCCGGAGCGAGATCGAGGACGGATCCTCAACCGCGGGGAAGGCCTCACGCAGACCGGACCAGAGGCCGACTCGGTTGCCCTCCGCGTACTCGTAGAAGCCGCGTCCCTCGAGCCGTCCGGGACGGTCGAACTCGTCGAGCATCCGGTCGATGACCTGCTCTGAGGGATGTGCGTCCCAGCCGCTGGAGGCGGAGTCAGCCGCATCCTTGGCCGCGTTTCGGATCTTGCGCATCAGCTTCAAGTTGAGCTCATCCGAGAGCTGCAACACCGGTGCGGGATAGCCGGCCTGGGAGGAAGCCTGCTCGATCGTCGGGGCCGGAATGCCCTCCAGCAGCATCGCGATGCCCTCGTTGATGAACGTGCCGATGACCCGGCTGGTGAAGAACCCGCGGCTGTCGTTGACTACGATCGGCGTCTTCTTGATCAGCTTGGCCACGTCGAGTGCGCGGTACAGCGTCTCCTCCGAGGTCTTCTCCCCCTTGATGATCTCCAGCAAGGGCATCTTGTCCACAGGGCTGAAGAAGTGGAGGCCGATGAACTCCTCGGGCCGAGAAACGCCCTCGGCCAATCCGGTGATCGGCAGCGTCGACGTGTTCGATCCGAGCAAGGCCCCGTCCGCAAGATACGGCTCGATCTCGGCGAACACGGCCGCCTTGACCTTCGGATCCTCAAACACCGCTTCGATCACCAGCTCAGCCCCCGCCGCGTCGGCGGGATCAGCCGTCGGGGTGATCCGGGCAAGCAGCTGATCGCCGAGCTCCTGGGTGGAGCGCCCGCGGGAAACCGCCTTCTCGACCAGCTTGACCGAATACGCCTTGCCGCGCTCGGCGGCCTCGAGCGACACGTCCTTCAGCACGACCTCGATACCTGCGCGGGCGGACACGTAGGCGATCGCCGCGCCCATCATCCCCGCGCCGAGCACGACCATCTTGGTCGGCCGGAACGTCTCCAGCCCGTCCGGCCGGTCACGAGAGCCGTTGACCCGCTGCAAATCGAAGAAGAACGCCTGGATCATGTTCTTGGACACCTGGCCGGTGACCAGGTCGACGAAGTACCGGCCCTCGATCTCGATCGCGTTGTCGAAGTCGACCTGGGCCCCCTCGACCGCTGCGGCCATGATGTGATGCGGCGCCGGGTAGTTCGCGCCCTTCAGCTGCTTGCGCAAGTTGGCCGGGAAGGCGGGCAAGTTCTGCGCGAGCTTGGGGTTGCTCGGCGCACCGCCGGGGAGCTTGTAGCCCTTCACGTCCCACGGCTGGACCGCCTCCGGGTTCGCCTTGATCCAGGCCTTTGCGGCCGGCACCAGCTCATCGGGAGAACCGACGACCTCGTCGAGGATCCCCAGCTCCCTCGCCTTGGCTGGACGGTGACGCTGGCCCTGCAGCAGCAGCTGCATCAGGGCGTCGACGATCCCGAGCATCCGCACGGTGCGGACGACGCCACCCGCGCCCGGCAACAGCCCGAGCTGGACCTCCGGGAAGCCGAGCTGGACCTTCGAGTCGTCCACCGCGATCCGGTGGTGGCAGGCCAAGCAGATCTCCAGGCCGCCGCCGAGGGCAGCGCCGTTGATCGCCGCGACCACCGGCTTGCCGAGCGTCTCCAGGCGTCGCAGCTGACGCTTGATGTCCCGGAGGCCCTCGCCGATCTCCGCGGCATGCTCCTTGGTGGCGAGCTTCAGGTCGTTGAGGTCGCCACCGGCGAAGAAGGTCTTCTTGGCCGACGTGATGACCACCCCGGTGAGCTCGTCCTTCTCGGCCTCGAGCCGGTCGACCGTGGCCGACATCGAGGCCTTGTAGGCCGCGTTCATGGTGTTGGCCGACTGATTGGGATCGTCGAGGGTGAGGACGACGATCCCGTCCTCATCGCGATCCCAGCGGATGGTGCTGCTGCTGTCAGAACTCATCTAGATTGCCTCCACGACCGTCGCGATTCCCATGCCGCCACCGACGCACAGCGTCGCGAGGCCGTACCTGCCGCCCGTGCGGTGCAGCTCGTCGATCAGCGTGCCGAGGATCATCGCCCCGGTGGCCCCGAGCGGGTGGCCCATCGCGATCGCGCCACCGTTGACGTTGACCTTGCTCATGTCAAGGCCCATGTCCTTGACGAAGCGCAGGACGACCGCGGCGAACGCCTCATTGATCTCGACCAGGTCGAGGTCCTCGACGCTCAGCCCAGCTTTGCCCAGCGCCTTGCGGCTGGCCGGCGCGGGGCCGGTGAGCATGATCGTCGGATCGGACCCGGAAACCGCAGTGGCGAGGATCCGCGCCTTGGGCTTCAGTCCCTGCTCACGGCCCGTCTGCTCGTTGCCGATCATCATCAGCGACGCGCCGTCGACGATTCCCGAGGAGTTACCGGGCGTGTGGACGTGCTCGATCTTCTCGATCCAATGGTACTTCTGGAGCGCGACCGCGTCGAAGCCACCCATCTCACCCATCACCTGGAAGGACGGGTTCAGCCCCGACAGCGTCTCCACGGTCGTGCCGGGCCGGATGAACTCATCGCGCTCGAGCACGACGTTCTCGTTGATGTCCCGCACGGGAATCACCGAACCGTCAAACTTGCCGGAGCCCCGTGCGGCGGCCGCGCGTTCCTGGGACTGCGCTGCGTAGGCGTCGACGTCCTCACGACTGAAGCTCTCGACCGTCGCGATCAGGTCGGCACTGATGCCCTGGGGAACGAACGACGTGTCGTAGTTCGTCTCGGGATCCATCGCCCAAGCTCCGCCGTCGGATCCCATCGGGACGCGTGACATCGATTCGACGCCACCGGCCAGCACCAGATCCTCCCAGCCGGAGGCGACCTTCTGGGCCGCAATGTTGACGGCCTCGAGGCCGGAGGCGCAGAAGCGGTTCAGCTGCACACCGGCGACGGTGTCCGGGAGCCCCGCTTTGATCGCCGCCGTCTTGGCGATGTCGGCGCCCTGGTCGCCGACCGGCGATACACATCCGAGGACAACGTCATCGACCCGCTTGGGATCGAGCTGGTCGTTGCGGACCAGCATCTCGTGCATCAGGCCGACCACTAGGTCGACCGGCTTGACGGTGTGCAGCGATCCGTTCACCTTGCCCTTACCTCGGGGGGTGCGGATTGCGTCGAAGACGAACGCATCGGTAGCGGCCATGGTCCGATCAGCTCCTTTTTCAGCTTGCTGCGCAGCGCCTGCCCGGCATTGCGCCTGTTTACGGCGGCGTGCGCTCAAAATAGCAGTTCTTGGCGAAGTGCCAATAGCGGAGGTGGGGCGTCTTCGGGCCCCGGTTCGCTTCCTCCGAATGCGGCAGCATTGGCCATCACCCGCGTCGGGGGCTACGATCTGTACGACCGCGTAGATGACCCGATGACAGACACGATTTGCTCCCGCTTGCCCCGTGACCCGAGCTGTGGGTCGGTCGCGCGGCGCATCGTACGGGAGCGGCTAGAGAATCAGCTCGCGCCGACGGCGCTCGGAGACGCGCAGACGGTCATCTCCGAGCTCGTCAACAACGCGTACGTCCACGGCACCGGAGCGATCGAGCTGCGACTCCAGCTTCTCGACGACCGGCTAAGGGTCGAGGTGGTCGACCAAGGCCAAGGGGCAGCGGTCGGTGTGCGCGAGCAGGGCGCTCGCGACGGCGGGCACGGCTTGCACATCGTCCAGTCCCTCTCCGCTTCCTGGGGAGCGTTCGAGGGCACGACGCACGTGTGGGCCGAGATCGAGACCGCCCGCCGGGACCCGGACGAGCTTCCGCTCTAGAGCCGGCCGTGGAGCCTGAGTCTGTGAACGGACCATGGATCTGAGCTTGATGATCGAGGGTCAGGAGGGGGTGAGCTGGCCGCAATGGCTGGACATCGCCCGGGCGTGCGAGGAGCACGGCATTTCGACGCTGTTTCGCTCTGACCATCTGCTCAATCTCGACGGTCGACATCCTGAGCGAGGGGCGCTGGATGCCTGGGGCACGCTCAACGCGCTGGCCGCCGTGACATCGACGCTGCGGCTCGGCACGATGGTGTCCCCCGCCACATTCCGTCACCCATCGTTGCTGGCCAAACTGGTCACCACGGCTGACCAGATCTCCGGCGGGCGGATCGAGCTGGGGCTCGGGGCGGGCTGGCACGAGCGCGAGCACGAGGCCTACGGCCTCCCGTTCGCCCCGACCCGAGAGCGCATGGACATCCTCGAGGAACAGCTACAAATCGTGCTTGGCAACTGGGGGGAGAAGCCTTTTTCGTTCGCGGGCCGGCATTACACGTTGCGTGATCTGGAAGCCCAGCCGAAGCCGGTCCAACGCCCGCATCCACCGCTGATCATGGGAGGCACGGCGGGGCCGCGGAGCTCGACGCTGGCGGGACGCTTTGCTGATGAATACAACACAGCGTTCCCCACTCTGGCTGAGGTCCGTGAGCGAAAGAGCCAGATCGACCGAGCGTGCGAGCGGGCGGGACGGGACGCGATTCCGTTCTCGATCATGACCGGGGTGATCGCCGGGGTTGACCCAAGCGACCTCCGCCAACGAGCCGTCCGGGTGACCGCTCGGCTCGGCGGCACCGCAGAGCAGTTCCTGGCGGCACCGCCGGACGGGTGGATCGTCGGCACCGTGGAGCAGGCCGCCGAGCAGCTGGAGGCTCTGAAGGGAGCCGGCGTCAGCCGGGTGATGTGTCAGCACCTCGCTCATGACGACCTCGAGTTCGTCGCGGTGCTCGGCCGCGAGCTGGCGCCCAGGCTGACTTAGCCGTCTCCACCCAGGGACTAGATCGGGTCTGATCCGAGACCGCCACCGGCGCATCGGTCGCGTCCGATTCCGCGGTCATCGCCGCCGCAGCGCGCTGCAAGTCGAGCATGAACACCGCGCCCGACCTTGTCGGGAGTTGGTCAAGGACACGGTGCCCGCGGCTGCCCAGACGCAGGCGCTGGCCTCCGGCTCGCAGGCCTAGTGGCTGGGGCCGGGAGCGCACGTCGCCCCGGCTCCCGGCCGCCGGGCTATCGTTCCGGACGCTATGAGGGCCACCACCGTCACGGACAACCTGATCCAGCTCACGCGGCTGCGCTTCGTCAACGCGTATCTCGTGCGCGCGGCCGCTCTGCGCTGATGCCGGCGGCCTTCGCCAGGGTTGTTCACGACGGCCGCGAGGATGTCGTCGCGGTAGAGGAACCGCTTGAGATTCGTGTCGACGGCGAGCCGCTCGCGGTGACGATGCGAACGCCCGGTCACGACGAAGAGCTCGCGCTCGGTTTCCTGCTCAGCGAAGGACTGATCGACGGCCCACGCCTCGCGGGACTGACCGACGACTTGGCGGCGAACACGATCGAGGTCGCGGGACCGCTGCTCCGTGATGCCAGCCAGCGGCGCTTTTACACCACGTCCTCCTGCGGGGTATGCGGCAAGGGTGCCCTCGAGGAGGTGGCGGTGCTGAGCGCAGCGCTCGCCCCGGGGCCGCAAGTGGCGCGCGCGCTGGTGGCCAGCCTCCCGGAGCGGCTCGAACAGCCGACGTTCGAGCATACCGGCGGCCTGCACGCCACGGGTCTCTTCAGCGCTGACGGGGAGCTCCGGATCACACGCGAGGATGTCGGCCGCCACAACGCGATGGACAAGGTGATCGGCCGGGCGCTGATCGACGGCTTGGTGCCACTCGCGGGCCAGATCCTCTGCGTCAGCGGCCGGCTCTCGTTCGAGCTCGTGCAGAAGGCAGCAGTGGCCGGAGCGCCAATGCTGGTCGGCGTCGGCGCACCCAGCTCGCTGGCGATCTCGGTCGCGGAGGATCGCGGTCTGACGCTGTGCGGCTTCGCCCGTGGTTCCAGTGTGAACGTGTATACGCACGCACACCGCATTCTCGACTGAGCCCCGGTTACGGCGCGAGGTTGCGCACAAGCTCCTCGAGCTCCGCCTCGGAGGACCAGGCGCCGACCGAGGCACGGACGAGCCCGAACGCCGGGATGCTGCGCACGAGGATTCCCGCTGCCGCCAGTCGCGCCACCTCGGCCTCCGGGTCCTCTGCCTTCCAGGAGACGAGCGTCGAGCGCCCGCGCGGTCCGACCTCCAGACCGGACTCGGTGAGGCGGTCAGCCAGCCACGCGGCCAGCGTCGCGGCGCGGTCGTGAACCCAGTTCCATCCCGCGGCTTCGAACACCCCGAGCGAGGCGAGCGCCCAGGCGCTCCTCATCCCCGCGGGAAATCCGTGATCGAGACGTGAGGAAGACTCCGCGGGCTCGAAGTCAAGGGCCTCATGTGGGTCCGCGAGGGATCCGTAACCGGGCCACGGCACGAGCAAGTCGTCGAGGCGATCGGCGCGGGCGTACAAGCAGCCGCTCCCCTCCGGGCCGCAGAGCCATTTCTGGCCGGAGGCGGCGTAGAAGTCACACCCGAGCTCACGCACATCGACCGGCACCGCACCGATCGCCTGCGCGGCGTCGAGCAGCATGGGCACACCGGAGCTGGCGAGCGCCCGGATGTCCATGACCCGTCCGCTCACCCAGGAGACGTGCGAGCAGGCGATCAGCCGGGTTGCGGGTGAGACCTCCCCGGGAAGCTCGGAGAAGGGGACCACCTTTACCTGCACTCCATGCCGGCGCCGGGCCCGGCCCAGCGGGGCCAGCAGGCCGGGATGCTCCTCGTCGGAGGTCAGAATCTCGTCGCCGGCGCGGAGGTCGAGGCCGGCGATCACCGTGTTCACGCCATCGGTCGTGGAACCGGTCAGCGCGATTTCGCTCGGCTCGGCCCCGAGCACGCGCGCATATCCGGCCCTGAGCTGCGCTGCCATCGCCATCAGCGAGTCGAAGTACGGCCGCCCGGCTCGGCCCCCGATTGCTTCGAGCTCGATCCGCCGCCTGACCACCTCGACGACTTGCTGGGGCAACGGGCCCTCGGTGCCGGCGTTCAGATAGGACACGTGCTCGAGCACCGGAAACTGGGCTCGGAAGGCGGCTGGGTCGCTCATCTTGGCTTGCACCCTACTCGGGGCGGAGCCCGGCGCTCAGCCGACCGGAAGGCCGGCTTTACGACATTGCGTCGCCACCGCCCGACCCGCGGCGCCAGCGTAGCCCCCCGGCACGCCCGCCTGTGCGCACATCGCCCGCGCTCGTGACCCGCATTCATAGAACTCCTGTCCGCCGGTGGAGTACGGCAGGTTCACACTGACACATCCGCGGCTGGTCGAATGCCCGCTGCTCGCCAGCGCGATCACCAGCACGACCGTGAGCGCGGCGACCGAGGCCAGGACGGAGCCGAGCATCCACCGCTCGCGAACGGTGAAGCGACGCGCGGCGGCGAGGCGCTGAGCGTGACCGGGCGGCAGGATCAGCACGCACGGAGTCTACGAACCCAGCCGTGGGTGCGCCGCTAGAAGCCGGCAGTGCCGTTCGGCGTGCCCGGTCCCAGTGGGCCCGTCGTAGCGCTCATCGCCGTCCGTCCTTCTCCTCGAGCTCGCCCTTGAGCACCTTTCCGGTCGGGTTACGTGGTAGTTCATCGAGGAACACAACCTCGCCCGGGACCTTGTAGCGGGCGAGATTCTCGCGCACATGGCCCTTGACGTCGTCCTCGCTGAGTTGGCTGCCGTTCCCAAGCACGACGAACGCTTTGAGCCACTGACGAAGATGATCTTCAACGCGGAGAGGTCGCGTTGTTTGATCTCCTCATCGCCGAGGTCGACCATCCGCCGGAGCATCACCGGAACGACGATCATCGCGTTGGCGCCCTGCTGCTCGAGGCTGTCGAGCGTCTCCTCTGGGTCGAAGCGGCGCAGGATAACCAGGGTCGAGCCTAGCGCGATGCCAACGATCGCCTGCATGAATCCGAGTGCGTGGACCATCGGCACGCACAGCTCGGTCGTCTCCGGCACACGAAATGGGACCTTGCTCAGCAGGCCACCGATCAGCGCGAGCGAACGCGGCTCTGCACGGGCCCCGGAAGCATGCCGTTCAAACGGCTCCAAGAGCCGCGTGGAGAGCGGCGTCCGTTTCATCTCGTGCTCGGACGGGGTAACACAAGTGTGATGACCGGCGAGCTGATCACGTTCCCGATCCGCCTCGGGTTGCGCGCCGCACGGGCCGCCGTGCGTGGCGGCCTACAGGCGTCCGAGCGCGCAATCGCGCTCGCGTCGTTCGTCACCGAGCGTGTGATTTCCCGCGGACCCGACGAGGACTCCGACGCCCGCGCTGCGGCAACCGACACGCGCGAGCCGACAGCGGCGGGCCGCACCACCCGAGTCGCGGAACCGTCCGTTGCCACGTCAGGCGAGGTACCGCCACCGCTGGAGACGGAGATGGAGACCGAACCGGTACACGTTTCGGCGGAGCCCACACTCGTCGAGGAATTCGCCGAGCCCGGCGCCGAGGATGGCGCCGGGGCGCAGGTGACCGTCGCCGAGCCGTGGTCCGGCTACGCTCGGTTGAACGCAAGGGACGTCATCGCGCGCGCGGCCGCTGCGAATGCGGTCGAGCTTGCAGCCATGCAGCTTTACGAGGCGGCCCACCGGCGTCGCGAGACAGTCATGACCGCGGTCGAGCGAGAGCTCCGGACCAAGAGCGGTCGAGGAGCGGCGACGGCCGACCAAACCCGAAAGGAACACACCAATGGCGGTTGAGAAGAGTTTGAACGAACGAGATGCCAAGCTCGTGCAATGGCTCAGCGAGGCGTACGCGAAGGAAGCCGAGCTGGAGGTTGACCTGACCGCGCATATCGCGCTCACGCAGAAGATGCCGTACAAGAAGCGCCTCCGCGCGCACCTGACCGAAACGCGGGACCACAAGAAGCGGGTAGCCGCCCGGGTCAAGGCGCTGGGCGGAGGCAAGCCCTCGCCAGGACCGCAGATCCCTGGGGTTCCGGTTGCCGTCGGCGAAGTAGCGGGCAAGGCCGTCGCAGCAGTCAAGGGCCAGGTCGGGACTGCGCGGGCGGCCGTCACCGAACAATCCGAGACGCATATGCGCAACGCGCAGGAGGAGCTCCGCGAGGAGCATGTCGAGATCGCCATCTACACGCGGCTCGAGACCCTCGCCACTGAGGTGGGCGACAAGGAAACGGCGCAGCTGGCCAAGAACATCCGCCGCGATGAAGAGCGGATGGCCAAGTTTCTCGACGCCGAACTCAAACGGCTCGTCAAGGATGTAGTCCGCGCGGACGTCCCTCGCGACCAGCGCACGGCGGCGCGGCGCTCAACCCGGGCTCGCTCCAGCCGTTCGACCGGCTCCTCGCGTGCCGCGGGCTCCTCGCGTGCCGCGGGCTCCTCGCGTGCCGCGGGCTCCTCGCGCGCGTCCGGCTCGGGCTCGTCGCGGGCATCCGGCTCACGCACCTCGGGCACTGGCAGCTCACGCAGCCGCGGCCGTTCTCGCGGCTAGCCCTGTTCCGCGGGCGCCCCCTGGCGCCCGCGGCTCAGCGGCGCCTGGTCAGCGGGCCCGACCGGGTACTCACCAGGCTCGACTCGTCTCGGCTGGTCCCGATCTCCCTCGGGCGACCCCGCCCGGCCCCGTTTCGTCATCGGTCCATGCGAACATGCGTTCGTGACCTTGCGCGCCCAGGCAACGATTCTTCATGCCGACCTGGATGCGTTCTATGCCTCGGTCGAGCAACGCGACGATCCCCGGTTGCACCGGCGGCCGGTGATCGTGGGCGCCGGGGTGGTCCTGGCTGCCAGCTACGAGGCCAAACGCCAGGGGGTGCGTACGGCGATGGGAGTGACGCGGGCGAAGCGTCTTTGCCCTTATGCCGCGGTGGTGGCGCCGAGGATGTCTGTCTACACCGAGGCGAGCAGAGCCGTGTTCAAGGTGTTCGAGGAGGCGGCTCCGCTGGTCGAAGGGCTGTCAATCGACGAGGCCTTTCTCGACGTGCGCGGCCTTGAGCAGATTCTGGGGACGCCGGAGGAGATCGCTCGCCGCCTCCGCCAAGAGGTGCGCGAGCAGGTCGGACTGCCGATCACGGTCGGAGTAGCGCGAACGAAGTTCCTGGCCAAGGTCGCCAGCGGCGTCGCCAAGCCCGACGGCCTGCTCGTGGTGCCGCCGGACGGGGAGCTCGCGTTTCTGCATCCATTGGCCGTGGAGCGGCTGTAGGGCGTGGGCCAGGTGACCTCGGCCAAGCTGCGCTCACGGGGTCTTCGAACCGTGGGCGACGTGGCGGAGCTCGATGAGGCGGCACTGATCGGGATGCTCGGGCGCGCGTGCGGGCGCCAGCTGCACGCACTGGCCCACAAGAGACGCGCGTCCAGTCCAGACGCGACGCCGGCGACGCTCGATCGGCGCGCAGCGTGCGCTTGGGGGCGGCTCGCGGCTCCCCGCGGAGCTCGCGGCTGTGCTCACCGCGCTGATCGACCGGGTCACGCGGAGGCTGCGCGCGGCCCGCCGGGTTTGCCGAACAGTTGTGCTTCGTCTGCGTTTTCAGGACTACACACGCGCCACCCGGTCGCGCACGATGAGCGAGCCAACAGCGCAGACACACTCGATCCTGATGGTCGCCCATGGACTCCTCTCCGACGCTCTCCCGATGATCGAGCGGTGCGGGATAACGCTCGTGGGGATCGCTCTGGCGAACCTCACCGACGAGCTGAACGTGCAGCTCAGCCTGCCGATCGACCGTGCGCGTGAGTTGGATCGTGCGGTGGACAGAGTACGTGACCGCTTTGGGACAGCGGCGATCACCCGGGGCGTTCTCGTCGGCCAAAATCCCGGCCTCTCGGTGCCGCTCCTACCGGACTAGGGTGGTCCGCAGGTGCTTCGTCGAGAACTAGACGCCGGACAGTTCGGGGTCCTCGGCCACCGCGCGGCGCAGCGCGTCGTCGAAGTTCATCGGCTTGATGTCGAACAGTGTCATGCCCTGCGGATCGGTGACGACAGTAGGGGTGGCCAGACCTTCGATCAGCGGCCGCGCAACGCCGGCGTCAACGGGAGTGACCAAACCGATCCACAGCGACGACAGCCACGGCGTGATCAGCGGCACCGGCACGCGCGGGCGCGGGCGCAGGTCCAGCACGCGAGCCATCCGATCGAGCATCTCGCCGTAGGCGAGCACATCGGGTCCGCCGATCTGGATCTCCTGACCCACCGACGCGGGGACCGACAGACAGGCGGCCAGGAAACCGAGGGTGTCGTCGATCGCGATGGGCTGGGTCGCGTTCTTCAGCCACGCCGGCGCGATCATCGCGGGCAGGCGCTGGACGAGGTAGCGCAAGGTCCGGTAGGACTCGCTCTCGGGACCGACCACCATCCCCGCGCGGAAGTAGGTGAGCGGCGGGCCATGCTCACGCAAGACCACCGCCGTCTCGTGCCGGCTTCGCAGATGGGATGAGTGAGGACGGTCGCCAAGCCCTCCCAGATAGACGATCCGCTCAACACCTTCGGTGCGCGCCATCTGCGCGAATCCCGTCGCGGCCACCCGCTCGCTGGCGGCAAAGTCCTTTGGACCACCTCGCCCCATCGAGTGGATCAGGTAGTACGCGATGTCGACGCCGCGTCCCACACCACGCAGAGTCTCCGGGCGCAGGACATCCCCCTCGCGGAGCTCGAAACCTTGGTCTCGCAGGGCCTGGGCCGCCGGCGAGGAAGCGTTACGAACCAAGCAGCGGACTTCCTTGCCCGACGCCCCCAGCTCGGCCGCCAGACGGCTTCCGATGAATCCCGTCGCACCCGTCACCAGAACCGTTGCCCCCATCCAGCCACTATGGCGGACGCGGCGCGGGCTTGCATCATTGGTCTGCGCGGTTCCCATCGTGTTGCGAATCCACTGCATTCAGACAGCGCAAGCGCGCGAATCGATCGAGCACCACATCGAATTGGTTGAGGGCTCGCGACGGCGGTCGAGCCGCTCACCGATGCCGTCAATCACCTGACGGCGACCATGGCTGAGCCGGTGAAGCTGCTGGCGCCGTTGAGGGAGGCCGAGCACGAGGTCGGCCGCGTGGAACTCTTCTTCGGCCTCCACCGGCGGCGAGCCCCGGCAGAACCCGAATCGACAGAACCTGGGCCTGCGTAGCTCAGGCAGCCGGTCGCGGGCGCGGGAACATCAAGACAGCGAGCGCGCCGGAGTCATCACCGGATACACGCTGAGATCGATCCCGCGCGCTCGGCTACCAATTGACCGCGACCGTCAGGATCAAGCCGGGGCTGATCGCGCCGTTGCCCGCGACCGCAACCGTGATCGGCTTGATCGTTCTCTCCCAGCTTCCGTCCGTCCCTCGACCTTGGTGATGACGGGGGTGATTTTGCATCGTTCGGAGGTCGGCCCTCCGGCTTGACCTCGCCAGCAGCGATGGCATAATGGCAACGCGTGATGGTTGCGAGAGGTACCAGCCTGCGCCGCGGGCTCCAGATCCTGGTGGCGCTCGGCTCCGACGTCGCGGTCGCGGAGGGCGGACTTGGGGTGACTCGGATCGCGGATTTCACCGGCCACGAGAAGAGCCAGGTCTCACGGGCGCTCGGCGTTCTCAGCGAGTACGGGCTAGTCGAGCGGTCCCCCGGACGTCGCGAGTACCGGCTGGGTTGGGAGTGCTTCGCGCTGGCCACGCGGGCCGGCGAGCCCCGCTTGATCGACGAGGCGAGGGGAGCATTGGCGCGACTCGTGAGCGAGGTGGGCGAAGCGGCCCATCTTTCGGCGTTGCGCGGCGCCGAGGTCCTCACGCTATTGACGCATCCCTCGTCTCACACCGTCTCCGCATCCGGCTGGGTGGGGCGAATGATCCCGGCGTACTGCACATCATCGGGCCGCGCGCTGCTTGTCGATTACGATTCCGACGCCCTGGTCACCCTCCTGGGGGCCGAGCCGTTTCCCCCCCGTGGACCGAACGCTCCGGCCGACGCGAGCGAGCTCGCGCGCAGGATCCGCCGCGATCGGCGGGTCGGCTATGCCGTCGCCGACGAGGAGTCCGAGCCTGGGCTCGTGGGGGTCGCGGCGCCGATCCGGGACGTCACCGGCCGGGTCCTGGCCACCGTGAACGTCTCGGGCCCCAAGTTCCGGCTCGGGTCTGACCTCCGGGGAACGGGCGTGCTGGTTCGCGCCGCCGCCGACCGGCTCTCGATGGCCCTGGGCGCGGGCGGCCCGACCAAGGTCACGGCCGTCGGGGGCTCCCGATGAGCTCGAGCTTGGGCAGGAAGGCGCTTCACAGAGGCGCGCGGGGTCCGGTAAGGTGCCGCACGACATGCGGGGGAGGCCGCACGGTTCATCGAGTCAGGCAGCACGAAGGCGAGTACGACATGAATTCGGCGACGTCGAGGAGATGAGATGCAATCAATGGTGAAGCGTGGGTTGACCGGGGTCGGAGTCCTCTTCGCGGTGGTGGCACTGGCCGCCTGCGGGAGCTCGTCATCTTCGAGTTCCTCGTCTGGGGGAAGCTCGTCGTCTGGGGGAAGTTCCTCGTCGGGATCGGGCTCGGCCGCTTCAGGGCCAGGCAAGGGCAAACCGCCAATCACGATCGGCGACAAGAACTTCACCGAGGAATTCATCCTTGGTGATCTCTACGCCCAAGCCCTCCAGGCCAAGGGCTTCACCGTCAACCTCAAGCCGAACATCGGCAGCTCCGAGCTGACCGACAAGTCGCTCAAGGCCGGACAGATCGACATGTATCCGGAATACACCGGCGTGATCCTCAGCGTGCTCGCGATGCAGACCCGCCGGCCGGCCAGCGAAGATGCTGCCTACGCCGCGGCGCAGAAGTTCGAACAGAGCCGGGGCTTCACCCTCCTGGACAAGACGCCGTTCTTCGATGCTGACGCGATGGCCACCCTGAAGCCGTTCGCGGAGAAGAACCACCTTGTCACGCTTGGGGACCTCAAGAAGCTCAAGTCTTTCTCGCTCGGCGCGCCGCCTGAGAACAAGACCCGCTATGAGGGCCTGGTCGGCATGAAGGAGGCCTACGGGATCACCAACGTCCAGTTCACTCCACTGACCATCGGGCTTCAGTACGCCGCCCTTGACAAGGGCAGCGTTGACACGGCCAATGTGTTCACCACCGACGGGCAGCTCCAGAGCGGGAAATACGTGATCCTGCCCGACACCAAGCACATCTACGGCTTCCAGAACGTCGCCCCGGTCGTGTCCAGCAAGCTGTTGGCCAAGGAGGGACCGGCATTCGCCCAGACCCTCAACGCGGTCAGCGCCAAGCTCACCACGCACGTCATGCAGCAGCTCAACGCCGCCGTCGATATCCAGAAGGTGGATCCGGCGACCGTGGCGAGCAAATTCCTGCAGGCCAACGGACTGAAGTAGCGGCAACGTGTTCGAGACGTATGCCGGGCACCGGCGCATGGTAGGAGGCTGATCCAGATGCCGGATCAGCCTCCGGTCGGCAACGGCAAGACGGGAGATAATCCCTCGGCGGCGGCGCTCGAGTTCAGGAACGTCAGCAAGCGCTATCCGGGCGCAGACCAGCCCGTCCTTGTCGACCTCTCGTTTGAGGTCCCGGCGGGCGAGATCTGCGTTCTGGTCGGTCCATCGGGATGCGGGAAGACCACCGCGATGCGGATGGTCAACCGCATGATCGACATCACCGAGGGCGACATCCTGCTGGATGGGGAAAGCGTCCGTAAACGTGACCCCGCCGAGCTCAGGCGCCACATCGGCTACGTGATCCAGCAGATCGGTCTGTTCCCGCATCTATCGATCGGCGACAACATCGCGACCGTGCCGCGTCTGCTCGGCTGGGATCGCAAGCGGGTTGAGTCCAGGGTGGAGGAGCTGCTCGAGCTGGTCTCGCTTCCTCCAGAGACGCGCGAGCGCTACCCAGCGGAGGTCTCGGGAGGCCAGCGTCAGCGGGTGGGGGTCGCCCGCGCGCTCGCAGCTGATCCGCCCCTGATGCTGATGGACGAGCCATTCGGCGCGATCGACCCGATCACGCGTGAGCGCCTCCAGAACGAATTCCTGCGCCTTCAGGAGGACATCCGGAAGACGATCGTGTTCGTCACGCATGACATCGACGAGGCGATCAAGATGGGCGATCGGATCGCCATCCTGCGTGAGGGCGGGGTGCTCGTGCAGTTCGACACCCCGGAGCGCATCCTGGCGGAGCCGGCCGACGACTTCGTGGCCCGGTTCGTGGGACTTGACCGGGGCCTGAAGCGTCTGTCGCTGCACACGCTCAGCGACCTATCACTCGAGGCGGCGGAGTGCCTGCGGGATGGCACGCCGGCAGGCGGACGCGCGGATCGCAGCCGGGTCGTGTTTGTCGACGATCGCAGTCATCCCGTTGGCCGCCTGGGGCTTGACGGCGAGCCGGAGCCGGTCGGCGCGGTAGGCGATCCGAACACCTCCCTGCGGGACGCCTTGTCCCTGATCATGAGCGACAGCAACCGCCCGCTGGTGGTGGTCGACGCCGACGGCATGGTGGCGGGACTGGCGCGGATTGAGGTGATCGCCGGTGCGCTGGCGATGGGCAACGGGACCGGGGAACCTGCAGAGCGCGGTGCGTGATGGGACTCGTGTTCGCCGCCGGTGGCGCGGCGCCCGTGCTCCCCAACTTTGCGAGTAACAGCGGGGCGTGCGAGCGCAACAACGGGCTCTTCTGCTGGCATTGGTTCACCGACCACTGGAGCAGCACCTTCCAGCCGGCGCTGCTCCAGCACATCGTGCTCGTGGTGATCGCGGTCGGCCTCGGTTTCCTGATCGCGTTCGCGCTTGCGCTGCTCGCCTACCGCGTGCGCTGGCTGGAATCCCCGATCGCCGGCGTCTCGAGCCTGCTGTACACGATTCCCAGCCTGGCCCTATTTCAGATCCTCGTGCCGTTCACCGGTTTGACTCGCCTGACCGTCGAGATTGGGCTGGTCTCCTACACGCTGCTGCTTCTGTTTCGCAATATCGTCACCGGGCTCCGAGAGGTGCCTCAGGAGGTACGCGACGCAGCTCGTGGGATGGGCCTCACGCAACGTCAGATCCTGATGCGGATTGACCTGCCGCTGGCCGTTCCCGCGATCTTCGCGGGCCTTCGGGTGGCCACCGTGACCACCATCAGCCTGGCTACGGTGGCGGCGATCGTCGGCATCAACGAGGGGCTGGGCGTCCCAATTTTTGATGCGATCCAGCGCGTCAACTTCAAGACCGAGTTTCTCGCCGCCGCGATCCTGGCGATCAGCCTCGCCTGGGTGGCCGACTTGCTCCTGGTGGTGCTCCAGCGCCTGGTCGCGCCGTGGGCGGCGCGCCGTCGCTCGTCGCTGGTTCCTCGCGCTGTAGTGCGGGCAGTCACGCGTCGTCCGCGTCCAATCTCCACCGTGAAAGGGGCCTGAGTGCCTTTCGCGGACGCCGGCCTCGGTCAGCAGTTTCTGGATTCGTTCACGTTCATGGGACACAACCTGAGCCGCCTCTTGCACGACACTCTGGGGACGATCGCCCTCAGCGGCGCGGCACTCGGCGTGGCGCTGGCGATCACGCTGCCGCCCGCGGTGTGGCTCGGCCACCTGCACCGCGGCTCAGCCCTGGCGATCCGCACGGCCAACCTCGGACGCTCCCTGCCCGAGCTCGCGCTGATCGCGATCTTCCTTGGGCTGTTCGGCATCGGCTTCCTCAATGTGATGTGGGCGCTCGTCATCGTCGGCATCCCACCGATCCTGGCTAACGCGTTTACCGCTGTCGACGGCGTCGAGCCCGACGTCGTCGATGCTGCGCGCGGCATGGGCATGAGCCCGCTCGCCGTATTGCTCAAGGTGGAGATCCCGCTGGCGCTGCCGTTGATGTTCGCCGGAATCCGCACCTCGGTGCTGTTCATCATCGGGGCCTCGCCGCTGGCCGCCATCGCCGGCGGATCTGGGCTGGGCGAGATCATTGTCAACCAGGCGAGCTACGGATTCGCGGGGGTGCTTGCCGCCTCGCTGTGGGTATCCGCTCTCGCGCTGCTGGTCCAGGGCCTGTTTGCGCTCCTGCAGCGCATGCTCACGCCGGCAGGGCTCAAGGTCGGCGACCGCGCCAGGACGGCCGTCCCAGGCGTGGCCGATGCCGAGCGGGTGACCAGCATGGAAGCGGGCGTGGTTTAGCGCCGGAGCGGCGGCCGGCTAGGTGCCGAGCCCCGCCAGCGTGAAGAAGTTACGTAGGACGCGCTCTCCTGCCGGATGCTGTTCGTCGAATCGTTCCGGGTGAAACTGGGTGCCCCACCATCGGCGCTCCGGAGCCGCGACTGCCTCGACCGCGCAGTCGCGGCTGCGCGCGAGCACGGCGAATCCCTCCGGCGCCGTGATCACGTCGAAGGAGTGATGCTCGTACACCGTCGCAGTCACTCCCAACCCACCCAGCAGGCCTTCCTCGTCGAGCACATCGATGGTCCCGTAGCCCACCGCCGGTCGCTCGCGCTGCGCGATCGCGCCGCCGGCGAACATCATCTGAAGCTGCATCCCGGCGCAGATCCCGAGTACGGCTCCGTCATAGCGGCGCACGCTGGCACCAAGGCGAGCCAGGGCGGACTGATCGTGTAGCGCCCACGGCGCAAACGAGCCGCTGAGCACCACAGCGACGGCGGTGGCGAAGTCGTCCGCCTCGGCATACGGCCGGCTGCGTACCGTCACCCCGGCAAACTGCTCGAGTTGACTACGGATGAGCTCGTAGTGGCGCCTCAACGGTCTCGTCATAGCGGCCGGGTGTTCGGTGATCACGAAGTCGACGACCGTCCCCATCGCGGCGCAGCGTACAGCCTCGGCCGAACGTCACAGCCTGGTGGCGTAATCCAGGTTTCCCTGCTTGAGGCTGGGGTCCTTTCCGAGGAATGCGTGACGCGACATGTCCGGGCTGTAACGACTGGCCGGAGGGGTGCGCCCGAGCGCTTCCGCGACCGCTCGGATGTGATGTGGCGCCGCCCCACAGCAGACCCCCAGGTAGTCGACACCGAGCTCGTGTGCAGCCCGCGTGAACTCGCCCAGCTCATAGCGGTTGCAGGTGAACGGATCAAGTGCGGTCGGGAATGGACGCTCACCCGGAATGCAATCGCACCCGGGATCGCTCAGCGACTGGAAGCTGGGCTCCGCATCGTGGGTGCGGTAGGGCACCGGCAGCGCCGCGACGTGGCAGCTAACGGCTTCCCGGATGGACTTCAGGAACGGCAGCATCGTGCGCGGGCCACGGATGCAGTTGAGACCGACGACGTCCGCCCCCGCAGCCTCGAGGCGCCGGCACGCGTCCGCAGCTGACCACCCTTCACGGGTTTCCGGCTCTCGGTGGATGGCCAGTGTCACGACGGCCGGCAGACCGGTCTGGCGGATGACCTCGGTAGCCAGCAGCGCCTCTTGGCCCCAGGAGAACGTCTCGCCGATGATGAAGTCAACATCTGCCTCGACCGCCCACGCAACCTGCTCCTCGAACATCGCCCGCACGGTCGCTTGGGCGGCGCTGTCGGTGGGGTCGTAGACATTCGTGTTGCAGATGTCGCCCGCCAGGAGCGAGCCCCGGCGTCGTGCGACGTCGCCAGCGATCGCCAGGGCCTGGCGGTTGATTGTCTCCAGCGCGTCCTCCTTGCCGATCAAGCGCAACTTCTCCCGATGGGCGTAGTAGGTGAACGCCTCGACGACGTCCGACCCCGCGTGAACGAACTCTTCGTGAAGCTGCGTCACGAGCTCCGGGTGCTCAAGGACGACCTCCGGCACGAACGCGCCAGCCTGCAGGTAGCCGCGCCGCTCGAATTCAAACAGGTAACCCTCGGCGCAGATGACCGGGCCGGTTGCCAAGCGCTCCAACAGCCCGTCTGTTCTCGCTTCACCCATCATGGCGACACCTTTCCGTTGTTCGGAGGAACGAATCCTGTTGCTGTTGGTACAACAGCAGTTGCACTCTAGCGCAGCGAAGTCGCCTGGCCCACCTCGAAAACGAAGAGCCCTCTGTCGCCAGGACTATCCAAGTTTCATGACGCGATCTGAAGCGATGACCGAGGTCGAGCGCCGCCCGCGCCTGTCGCACCCCGCGTTGATCCGCACTCTCGTCTCGTGCCGCTAACGTGGCTCGCGGGCACCGGCGGCTGATCGGGCTTTGGGATAGAGGCGGCCGTCAGGCGTGAGGATTCGGCAGATCACCGTTTTCGTTGTGGCGAAACTCGGAGGTTTGACCTCGATGCGATGCTTGCGCGGTGGGTGCCATATGCCAGCGCGCGCCCCCGGCATCCCGATCTGGGGAGGTCGATGTACGGGGGATAGATCTCGCCTGGCGCGGAATCAGCCCAGGAGGCGAATCGTCCTTCTCACCGCAGCGTTGCTGCCGAAGCCGGCTGAGACGATGAGCGGCTTGCCGTTGCGGGCGAAGCGGACAATCCACGGGACCTGTTGGCTGGGTGTCGGAGTGGCCGGCCCGGAGCGGATTTGGGACGAAGAATGCCCACGCTATCGCCAGAGCCGAGCGCGTGAGCGGTATCGAGTCTCGCGCGTGAGCCTGCCCGGGCAGCCGCGGAGTGGCGGGGGACGCCAGCGGCGCTAGGAAGCCCCGGCGCGACGTGGCACGAGCTCGCCAGTGACCAGCTCATGCGCCGCGGCGCAGTACCTGCGCGACCTCGGCGGCTGCGTCGCGTCCGCGAACGGATCGAGCGGGAGTACGCGCAGCCGCCCGACGTCGAAGCGCTCGTCCACGGCGCGGCCGTGTCGCCGGGCACTTCAGCCGCCAGTTCCGGCTCGCCCACAGCGAGTCGCCGTACGGCTACCTGATGACGCGACGGATCGAGCGCGCAATTGCGCTGCTCGAGAGCTCCTCACGCTGCGCGAGCGTCCAGCTCGGTCCGAACCGCCACCAGTCGCGGCTCCAGCCCGCGCAGTCCGAGCGCTCTGGACTGCTCTTGGGCAAGCGCGAACATAATCTCGGCGTCGGTCTCGCAGCCCAGCGCGGCGAGCGACCAGGTCAGCTCGCAACGTGTCCGGGCGACGAGCGGGTGGGCCTCGAAGGCCTCGTGACGCTCGAGGGCCTTCTGCAGGTGTGCTTTGGCCTTCGTGTGTCGCCCGCTGCACGCGGCAGTGATGCCGAGGAAATGGTGGACCGAGCCCAGACAGAAGATGGGATGTCCGGTGGTCACGCAGCGCTCGGCGTGCGGTTCGAGCACGGCATAAAGCGCGGCCGCGCTGGGGCGGTCGCCTATGAGCGAGCTCGCCAGGGCGAGCCACGCCATCCCGGGCAGCCAGTTGATGTCCAGGGGCAGCGAGGCGAAATCTTCCGCGGAGAGCTCGTCGAGCGTGTCCCGCGCCGCTGCGTCGCGGCCCAGCTCGGCCTCGAGCAGGGTGAGCCCGCAGCTCCACGCCGGCACCGTTCGCATGCCCTCGGCGAAAGCGCGCACAACCGGCTCGACTTCGGCCAGACGGCCCTGGTCGCGCCGGAGCATGAACGTGAGGATGCCGAAGTAGTTCTCACCGTTGGGGTCGTGGGCACGGTGGGCAGCCGAACGTCCCCGCGCGCCGTGCGCCTCACACTCGGAGTAGCGGCCCTCGAGTAGGGCACGCATCGCCTCGAACAGGGAGACATGCCACATGTAACCCGGTCGCCGAAACACCCGCGCCAAGCGCTCGTATTCGCCGAACTGCTCGTAGGCCGCGGCTACGTCGCCGCGCTCGATCAGGTCGGTGGCTCGCCAGGTGTGTCCCCAGAGCGCCATCTCAGTCGCGCCCTCGCCTTCGGCAAGCGTCAGAAGCTCTCCCGTGACCGCCAGGCGCTCCTCCAGATCTGGCGATCCGGCGAGCGCGACCCGGCGACTCATCAGAGCCCGCACGAGCGCTCCACGGTCCTGCAGCTCGCGGGCGATCTGCACCGCCTCGTGGCTGAGCGACTCACGACGGGCTGGACCGTCAGCGTCGTAATAGACCTCCAGCGCCATGCGGCTGAGCAGTCTGGCTCGCGCCGCACCGGGCCGGTTGCCGACGGCCTGCAGCGCCTGTTCGAGCAGCTCCATCCGCTCGCGGTCCACGGTGCCCAGAGAAAGCCACGAGCCAGCGAAGCCCAGGGCCGCACGGGCCAGAGCCTCGGGTTGGCCGAGCTGCTGGGCGAGCATGAAAGCCGCGCGGAAGGTCGCCTTGGCCGCCGCAGCGTCGCTGGCGGCGTTCAGTGCCCCTGCAAGGTCGAGCAGCAGGAAGAGACGGCGTTGGGGATCGCCGTCTGGGCCGATAAGCCTGAGCGCGTCACGTAGGTGCTCGGCTGCCTCCCCGTGGGCAAGCTGCGCCCGGGCCCGGTGGCCCGCGCGTACGCTGTAGTCGATGGCCCGCTCGAGCGTCCGGGGGTCGCCGGCCCGCGTAAAGTGACGGGCGAGTTCGCCGAGATGGAGGTCGAGCTCCTCCGCATACAGCGCCTCGAGCGCCGTTCCGGCCCGCTCGTGCAGGCGCCCGCGTCGAGCTGCCCCGATCGACTCATAGAGCGCCCCCCGGACGAGGGCGTGCGCAAACGAGTATCGGCCGGGGGCACCCGGGACCTCGAGGAGCAGCTGGGCGGCAGTCGCGCGCTCCAATGTACCGAGGAGCTCTTCCTCCTGAACCTCGGTCACGAGGGCCAGGGCCTCCAACGTGAACTCCCCACCGAGCACCGCAGCAATCCGCAGGCGCTGGCCGGTGGGCTCGCCGAGATGGGCCAGACGGCGTTCGATCGCCTCATGCACGCCGCTGGGAATACCGATCTCCGCGAGCGGTAGTCGGGACTCCCAGCGTCCGTCCCGCAGCTCATAGGTGCCGGTCTCGGCGAGATGGGCCAGCACCTCGCCCACGAAGAATGGGTTGCCGGCTGTCTCGGCGTGCAGTGCCGCGGCGAACTCCGTCGACGGTGCATGACCCGCGACGGCCGCGATCAACGCTGTGACTTCACCCTGGTCCATGCCTTCGACGCGGACCCGTCCGGCAAGGTCCTCGCGTGGCGCGTCGACTAGGAGAGAGGCGAGATCGCCGCCCGGCGCCACCTCCCCCGGACGATAGGCGCCGAGCACGAGCATCTGACCGCGCGCGTCGACACGAAGCAGGTGTCGCAGCATCTGCAGCGTGGCGCGATCGGCCCAGTGCAGGTCGTCGATCAGGAGCAGGGTCGGAGCAGCCGATGCCAAGGCGGCGAGCAGCAGGCGCATGGACTCAAAGAGCTGGAAGCGATCGATGCGCTCGCCGGGGGCGGCCACCGGTGCAGAGCCCGCGAGGGCGGGCACCAGCGAGACGAGTGCGCCGGCCGCCCCGAGCACAGCATCCGGCAGGACGGAGGCCACACGCGTGAGGGCCTCCAGGAACGGCTGGTAGGGCACGATGCCCTCGATGTCGCAGCGCCCGTAGAGCACGATGGCGCCTTCGGCGTGCACACGCCACGCGAGCTCGGCGACCGCGCGCGTCTTTCCGATTCCCGCCTCCCCCGCGACGAGCATCGCCCCGCCGCGCTCATGGGCGATCGCCTCGCGCCACTCATCCATCAGGACCGCAAGGAGGCGTTCGCGGCCGACGAACCTCCGGCGCACATGCAGCGGAGCGGGAAGGGGGGGCCGCTCGATACGGGCGGCGGCTGGGCCGGTAGGACTCGTTCCGGCGTCGGCGAGAGGAGGATCGAGCAGCGCGCGGTGACGCTGCCGCAACGCGCTGCCCGGCACCGTCCCGAGCTCCTCGCGAAGCAGCACCCGTAGTTGATCGTAGACGCGGAGTGCCGCAGCCGCGTCTCCGCGCGCCTCGTGTGCGCGCATCAGCAGGGAATAGCCCGATTCACGGAACGGCTGCCGGTCGATCAGCCGCTTGGCTGCGCGATCGGCTGCCGCGAGCTCGGAGCCCCCGAGGGCGAGTCCCACCCCGGCGATCACCTCGAGCGCGCGGAGCGCGACCTCGTCAAGCTCGCGCCGCCGAACGTCCAGCCAGGAGGCCTCATGGCCGGGAAGCAGGCCGCGGTCGGCCACCCCCAGGGCCAGATTCGCCGGACCCCACGCTCCCCGCGCGTCGCCCGCTCCGAGCACTGCCTCAGCCTCCTCAATCGCCAGCTCGGCGGACTCGATGTCGACCCAGGTCTCGCCCGCAAGCACGAGCCGCAGCTCAGCTCGGCCATCGAGACTCGCCTCAGGGCTCAGTCGGCCGCGCAGGCGGGAGATCAGGGCCGACAGCGCGCCCTGATATTGGGGCGGCGCCCCCAGCGGCCATACACACGCGGCAAGCTCATCGCGCGGGACCGCACGATCACGATTCAGGACCAGATAGGCGAACAGGAGCCGCGGCTGCCCCCGCGAGAGCTCGACCGATCGCCCCTCGGGTCCCAGCTGCAGAGCAAACTCTCCGCACAGATGAATTCTCGCCCCGATGTCGGAAGCGCATTCTACGCCGAAGTGACGAGCTACCCCTCCTACGCCGAATGTAGAGCTACCCCTCGGGCCCCGGTGTCTGGGCCTGCACCGGACCGGCCATCGCGAGCCAGTCCGGCGTCGGCCCCCCCGCCAGGCGTGGATGGGCCGCCTCGATGTGACGCTCGCCCGCGCGTACGAGGTCCTCCTTGCCCACGGCCGTGATCAAGGCACCGCACTCACAGCGAATGCTCCACTCCAGCATCAGCAGAGGATCGCCGCCCCAGCTTGGCGAAAGCTTGGCCGGGTCCGGTCCCACACTGTGAGGGCGCCAAGCTCCGGCCAACGTTGGCCCAAGGTTGCCCTGCCAGCTTGTGCTCATGACACGCATGGCAATGGCGTCGGGGCTTGTAAGTCGAAGGCGACACCCTGCCGCTCCAGCCCTCGCGCACGGAACTGCTGCGTCGACACCCGCCACCGATCCGGCGTCGCTCAGCTCCGTGCTCCTTGATCCAGCACTCGCCGCCAATGACCGCGACATGGCAGCAAATGCTGGGTACGGTTGCCTGGCTCCCATCGTGGCGTTGCGCGGTCGCGGTGTATGGGTGGTCGCGTCGCTGGCTTCGGTCCAGGCGCTGATCTATCAACCGGGCAACATCGGCTATGACCCGGCTTACGCGCTGGTCTGGGGTCGCGAGCTCCTGCAGCTGCAGCGGCCGGACTTCCTGGCGCATATAGCTCCCACGCCGCATCCCCTGTCGAATCTGGTGGGTGCCCTCGCCTCTCTTGCCGGGACTCACGCGTACACGCTGCTGCTCGCTCTCTCATTCGTGTCGTTCGCGGCCCTCGGGTACGCCGCCTTCGTGGCAGGCACTCGCAGTTTCGGCGCGATCGCCGGCGGAGCGTGCGCAGCGATCCTGCTCACGCGTCCGCTGCTCGTTGCGGAGACGCTGCAGGGCTCGCTCGACATCCCGTTCCTTGCCTTCGTGCTCGGTGCCCTGGCCGTCGAGCTCGGCGAGCGCCGGCGTCCGCGGGCCGTCCTCGGGTTGCTGGTGCTCGCGGGTCTGCTGCGTCCCGAGGCGTGGTTGCTGTCGGCTGGCTACGTCGTCTGGCGCTGGCGAGTGGAGCCCCGTGGCGCGGGTCTGCGGCTGGCGCCGATGGTTGCGCTTGCGCCTGTGCTCTGGCTGATCATGGATCTCGCGATCACCGGTGATCCCCTGTACTCGCTGCAACGAACCCAGAACTTGGCTATCCACTTCGAACGCCCCCTTGGCGTGGGGTCGGCGATAAGCCAAGTTCCCGGGTACCTGGCGATCGTACTGGGCTCAGCTGTGGTCTGGTGCAGTCTCCCAGCGTGCGTCGCGGCCACGTGGTTCCTATACGAGCGGGCACGGCTACCCGCGGTCATATTCCTGGCCGGGATGGCCAGCTTCCTGGTGATCGGCCTCGAGGGCCTTCCGCTCCTGACTCGGTACCTGATCGTGCCAGCCGCGATCAGCGCTCTGTTCGCCGGAGCGTCGCTGTCGGGCTGGCGACTATTGCCGGCGGGCTCGCTGCCAAGACGCCTGGCAGCCGTGGGGGCTGCCGCCGCGGCAATCGTAATGGTCAGCTCAATCCCTGCAACCCACAGCAACCTCTCGCAGGTATTGGCCGCGGCCTCCTCACGCCGCGTGCTGCAGGATGACCTGCGGACGGTCGCCAACAAGGCCAATGCCGGCGGGTGGCTGAAGCGCTGCGGCGGGATCCAGATCCCGACCTACCGGGTGTCTCCGATGCTCAGTTACTGGCTCGGCGTGCGGCCATCGCAGATACGGGTCGTGCATCCAAACCTGAGCCGCGGCGGTCTGCTCGTGACGAGCCCGGTCACCACCCTGGCCAACGACGACGGGTTCATCCCCGGGAACGTTCTGCCGCCAGAGTCGCTGAAGCTGCCGCCCGGTTTTCACATCTTGGTGAGTACCCGCTCGTGGACGCTTGCAGAGCGTTGCTGATGGGGACCTCGCCGAGTCCAAACCAACAAAGGAGGAAGGATGTTGCTTCGCTCAGGCTGGCTGACCGCCGTACGAAAGCCGCGGGCTCTTGTCGCCGCGGCCATGATGGCGACGTCGATCGCGATCTGCGTGGCCCTGTTGATGGGGTCCGCGGCAAGCGCGAGCTGCCATTCCGACGGGTACGGGGGAACGGTCTGCACGCACCACAAGACCCCTCACCACAACAAGCACCACCCCAAGAAGCACCACCACAAGTAGCCGGAACGCTCAGGGGGCGGTGGTCAGGATGGGCTGGCTCACCGTGGCCGCCGCCCCTCTAGCTCCGATCGTCGCGCTGGTCACCGGCGCGTCCAGCGGGATCGGCGAAGCGAGGGCTCGGCGGCGCGACGGTGCGCGCGGGCTGACCTGACCGAGCCCTCTGCGCCGACGCACGCCGGGAGATGATCGAACGCGAGCCATCGACTACCCAACTGGGACACCGCCGTGCGGGCCCTCGCCAACTAAATCACCCCACTGCAACGGCACCGACCGCGACCGGCGAGGCGCCGCCCTCGAACGTAAACACCGAGTCGCCGCATACGTCAATGCCGGTCAAACGTTTGGGTTGGACCCAGTAGCCGCCCACAGGACAGTGCCGCAGGCCGCGACGCGCGAACATCGCGGTTGTGCTGGGATGGGATGACATGCCCAGGGATGCCCGCGTGTGAGCTACGACGACTTCCCGATGTGGGAGCGCTATCAGCGGTACTTTCCCGAGGAGTTACGTTGCGGCGCTGCGGCGATGCCGACCGAGGAGTGGTGGAGCTGGCGCGGACTTGATGTGCACATCGACCGGATGCGTACGCCGGGCGCGCCGTTGAAAGTGATCGTGCTCCATGGGGCGGGCGCCTACGGGCGGATCATGGCGCCGGTTGCGGTACTGGCACGCCGTCAGGGTTTCGACACGGTCGCGCCCGACCTTCCCGGCTACGGGCTCACGAAGGCGCCTGGTTCTGTCCGATTCGCTGTGTTTCGTCTGAGCGAGCTACCGGGTCGTAGGGCCCAGAGAGGACGCTCATGACGACGATCGATGTGGAGACGGCTCCGCTGAAGGACTCGTGCGTGAAGGCGGGCAAGCGGCTGCGCCGGCGCGAGGATCTGCCGGTGGAGGTGGTCGAGCGGCTGGACGGGATGTTCCCGCGCGAGCAGCTCGAGCAGGCGCTGGCGGGGCTCACGCCGGAGGAGATCACCCGTCCGGGCGGGCTGATCACCGCTCTGGCAGGCCGTGTGGTCGAGGCGGCCCTGCGGGCCGAGCTGACCGAGCATCTGGGCTACCCGCCCGGCGCGCAGCCGCCGGAGGCCAACCTTCGCAACGGCGCTACCCCCAAGACGCTGAAGACCGATCTGGGGCCGGTCAGGATCGAAACGCCGCGCGACCGCGACGGGAGCTTTGAGCCGCGGCTGGTCGCCAAGGGCCAGACCCGGATGGCCGGCCTGGATGAGCGGGTGCTGGACCTGTACGCCGCCGGGCTGTCGGTCCGCGACGCCGCCCAGCATCTGACCGACCTGTACGGCGTCGAGGTCGGCCGTGACACGATCAGCCGGATCACCAGCTCGGTGCTGGAGGAGCTCGCGGCCTGGCGCACCCGCCCGCTGGACGCGGTGTATCCGATCGTGTACTTCGACGCGATGACCGTCAAGGTCCGGGAGGACCGCTCTGTCCAGAACCGCTGCTGCTACATGGCCGTCGGGGTCAACGTCGACGGGGACCGCGACGTGCTCGGGATCTGGTGGCGTGAGACCGAGGGCGCGAAGTTCTGGCTGGCGGTCCTCAACGACCTGCACGGTCGCGGCGTCTCAGACATCATGATCTGTTGTGTGGACGGGCTGACCGGGATGCCCGAGGCGATCGAGGCCGTCTACCCCCAGGCCTGGGTGCAGACATGCATCGTTCACGAGGTCCGCGCATCGATGCGCTACGTCAGCTACAAGCAGCGCAAGCAGGTCGCCGCCGCACTCAGACCCGTCTACACCGCCGCCAACGAGACCGACGCGCTCGCCGAGCTCGATCGCTTCGACGAGCAGTGGGGCGCGCAGTACCCGATGATCGCCAAGATGTGGCGGCGCGACTGGCCCCAGATCGTCCCGTTCCTCTCGCTGCCCTACCCGCTGCGCCGCGTGGTGTACACCACGAACACGATCGAGGGGATGCACCGGCAGGTCCGCAAGGCGATCAAGACTCGCGGGCACTTCCCCGACGAGCAGTCCGCCACGAAGCTGATCTGGCTCGCGATCCAGCGATCGGAGCGCAACTGGCGACGGGTTCACAACTGGACCGCGGCGCTCGCTGCGCTAAAGATCCACTTCGGCGACCGCATCCCCGACTGATACAGTAGTGACACCTGACACATACTCATTGCTCAGGGTGAAACACAGAGAGACTGACACTCTCAGGCGCCTACGGCGAAGCTCGACTACCAGCTTTGGGTCGATCTCGTCGTCGACCTGATCGACGCTGAGATGGCTCGCGACGGCAAGCCGGTGGCGCTGTTCGGCGTGAGCCTCGGCGGGCTGCTCGCCTATCAGGCGGCAGCTCAGTCTGGCAAAGTAGTCGGCGTGATCGCGACAACGCTTGCTGATCTGCGCACCCAGGAGGCGCGCGACGGGTTCGCGCGCAACAAGCTGCTCAGCCGCGCCGGCCTCCCAGTGATCGAAACGTTGCGTCTGCTGCTCGACCGACTGCCTATCCCAATGAGGCTCGTGTCGCGGATGAACCGCATCTCCAACGACGCCTCACTCGCTGCGCTGTGCACGTCCGATCCGCTCGGCGGCGGCAACTGGATGCCGGCCCGCTTCCTGCGCACAATGCTGAGCATGCCACCTGCGATCGAGCCCGAGGACTTCGACATCTGCCCGGTGCTGCTCGCCCACCCCGGCGAAGACCGGATGACGGACATCGCGCTGAGCCGCGCCTTCTTCGAGCGGCTCGCGTGCGAGAAGCAGATGGTCGTGCTTGAGGGAGCCAGCCACATGCCGATCGAGCACCCCGGAATCGACCAGCTCCAGAGTGCCGCCCTCGCGTTCCTCGAGCCCTTGAGACCCTCAGCCTCAGCCCAGGAGGCACCACAGTGAACAAGTCTCGCTTGCGATCGACCGTGCGCGCCATGGCTGTTGGACGCGTCGCGCTCGGCGCGACCGCGCTGTTCCTTCCGGGGCCAAGCTCGCGTCTGCTGGGCTATCCACAAGACCAGAACTCGCCTACCGCCCGCCTGATGGGCCGACTTTTCGGCGTCCGCGACATCGCGCTTGGAGCGCTCGTGTGGCACATCCGCGACGACCCCGTCCACGCGCGTTATGTGTACAGGCTCAACGCCTGGGTCGACGCCGGCGACGCCACGGCGATGGCAGTCGCAGTGATCGGCCGCCAAGGCATCGACCGCGCCGCCCTCTCCAGTGCCGCATTCGCGCTGAGCGGCGCCACGGGCTGGCTCCGGCTCCTTCGCGCGACTCGCTGAGCCTGCGAGGCACTCGTAGCCGGACTGAGACATCCGGAAGGCGGCTTAGAAGCGGAAGCACTCGGTCAGGTCACCGATCCACTGGACGCCGTCGCGCGGGGGCGCGGGTGGGCCCGTCGGAGCGATGCCAGCGGCTGCGTAGTTAGCGCCGCCGGGGGTGCTGTCGTCGAACTTGTGGTTCACCGAGGCGAGTGTCGGGAGGTCGAAGGTTGCTTCGATGAGCTTTAGCACGGAGGCGTGCTCGTATACGGTTGGCTCGAGGTGCCCGGGTTTCGCCCAAGGGGAGATGACCCAGGTCGGGACGCGGATTCCCAGGCCGTACGCATCGACCTCGGGCGGGGGAACGTGGTCGAAAAAGCCGCCGGATTCGTCGTAGGTGAGGATGTAGGGAGGTTGTCCCAGGCGCTGTAGAAGTTG
>JRHI01000664.1_pt1 | contig 35089 bp, 32 predicted proteins | sample 215371 | NCBI WGS metagenome assembly JRHI01 (sample SAMN02929681, study PRJNA255918) | sediment metagenome | biome: cave system; feature: Ice Cave; material: Sediment; isolation source: sediment from deep within a dark volcanic ice cave with no known source of... ...
GACCTCGCAAGCTCGCGTGAGCAGCTTCACCAGTTAGCGGGGTTGTACCCCTGGAGATAGTTTACCAAAGAATTAGGTATATGTTTTACATTGTTACGAAGGGAGGTAACAAATGGGACTAACGATTGTGCAGGTTGATGCATTTACGAACACTCCTTTTGCAGGCAATCCGGCTGCGGTTTGTGTTTTGTCTAGCCCACAAACAGACGCTTGGATGCAAGATGTGGCACGTGAGATGAATCTCTCTGAGACTGCGTTTCTTGTGAGGCAAACTGATGGGTTCAATCTGCGTTGGTTTACACCTGCGGTCGAGGTAGCGCTGTGTGGTCATGCGACGCTGGCAAGTGCGCATGTGCTCTGGGAGGCAGGCTATCTCCAATCCGCCGAGCAGGCACGTTTCTATACGCTGAGTGGGCTGTTGACGGCGCAACGTCAAAGTGGGTGGATAGAGATGGATTTTCCTGCTAAAGTGGAAGAAGAGACGAGTGCGCCACCCGATCTTCTGACTGCGTTAGGTATTTCGTCTGCGGTCTATGTGGGCAAAAATATCTTTGATTACTTGCTAGAAGTCGAGTCTGAGGAGAGCGTAATGGCGCTACAGCCGAACTTTTCCTTGCTGAAAACGGTGTCGGCACGAGGGGTGATGGTGACTAGCCGCGCTAGTACAGCGGGCTATGATTTTGTCTCGCGCTTCTTCGCGCCCCAGGTGGGCGTGGATGAAGATCCGGTGACAGGCTCCGCGCATTGTTGTCTCGCGCCCTATTGGAGCAAAAAACTTGGCAAAACAGCTATGACAGGCTATCAGGCATCCGCTCGTGGTGGAGTCGTGCGTGTCCGCGTGAATGGGGACCGCGTGCATATTAGTGGGCAAGCTGTGACCGTGTTGCGTGGTGAGTTGGTATAGGTATGCGTTCGTTGGTATATAGTGTGCTGCAAGCTAGTTGACAATTGTGATATTATATGGGTGTTGCGTCCGTAGCTCATCTGGATAGAGCGACTGGTATTTTATGTAAGCTGGTGTAGCTCAATGGATAGAGTAGTGGTCTTCGAAACCAAAGGTTGCAAGTTCGAGTCTTGTCACCAGCATTAAAGCTCATAGTCTGATGCCCATTTAACGTGCTTTTCCTGGTTATTTTTCGTTGGTACTAATCGTAGGCTGTTTTCTGTATCTCCCACATGTGTAATAGGAATAAGGTATATCTTACGTAGATCAGGGCTATACACTGCAAAGTAGTCTACATCGTTCGCGTAGTTCATCTTTATTGTCTCCTTCCTGCCCTTTTGCCCTTTATACAAGATGCTACAGCTGCTAAACTTGAGCGTTGTTTTGTCCCTAGAAAGCCACGCTGTCTTACATTGTATTTTCCAAAACTTTCCTTCAGCATCCTCAATAACGAGATCATAGCGATGCATGTACCCATTCGGAGTCAGTACTGTATACCCCTCTTGAATGAGTGCAGCGGCAATCACCGCCTCGCTTTCTGCACCCAATGCCCCTTTATACCCTTTTCCTTTGGCGTCGGTCGAAAAAAATCCATATATGGCTGAACAATGGGTAACAATGGAGGTTGCTGCTGAGAAATTAGGCATTTCTGCTAATCAAATCTCTCGTTGGGCTAATAGGGAATTAATACAGGTAAAACCTAATCCTTTTGATAGAAGGTCACGTCTCGTTGACTTAGTAGAATTGCAGGAAAAGCTAGCCGACCTTAATGCGACAAGGGGTATCGATAGCGACAATATTTGAGGAAGTATAAACCAGAAGGTTGCACCTCTGCCTAGCTCACTCTCGATGCCTACTGTTCCACCTTGTTGTTCAATGAGCATGTGGCTAATGTGCAGTCATAATCCTAGACCAACGCCTGAGCCGCTCTATACCTGAATACCGAGGACGCAGTAAAGGCACTCTCATACTTGATGCCGATGGGTTTGGGTAAGTCTTAGCCCCTGGTTATGCCTTGGTCCACGCCTCGGCGACATTGAGCATCTGTATGCCAGATTGCTCCTGACCCACTTGCATGAGCAAGAGTCCAGTGGACACGCACTGAATGAATCCCCACTGCCAGATTGCTTGCGTGTTCATACCAGTGAAATGGCTGAGATAGGCACACCTCTCACGGCCAAGTCGCACTGGGTCGGCAATCAGTTCGTCAATCCCCTCCCTCATGAGGACGCCAAGGTCGTATGCAGCTTCGGCGACAAGCCCATCTGGATCGATCAATTTGAACGAAGATTGAGTCTGGAAGTTCTGGGAGAGGTTCTGGAGCGTGTTCCCACTATGGGCGTCGCCGTGAACTAAAACGGCGATTTCTGGGTCGAAAGCTCGTGCACGTGCCTGCGCAAAGGAGAGAGCCGTGTCAAGCGCCTGCTGAGAACAAGGTCTGTCGAGATGTTCCCACAGGTCGTCGATGAATTTCGAGAGCCACTGAGCCATGTCGGCCCCGCATGGGAGCTGTGACCCAGACAAGATGTGTATCCAAGATTCTCTCAGGGTCGTGCAGATGATGTCGATCTGGGCTTTGGTAGAATATCCTAAATATCTCAACGGAATGCCCAGTGGCTCTAGTAAGAGAGCTCGGTGACTGAGATCAGAGCGAAGGAGTCGAACGTATCCATGCCCATCTGCGGCAGTGAGAGCGGTAATTTCATGTGCAAGCGCCGTGTTTCCATTGTTTTCTGGAATGGCGACTTTCAGGATGACTTTTGAACCATCCCTAGTTCTGGCTTGAGCAACGTACGCTTCGGAGCCGCCTTCCAGGCTCGATTCTATGGTCAGCTGCCATTCTTGCTCTAATTCCTCAATGAGGTCATCCAAGCCGACCAACCACCTCAAGCCCTCTGTACCCAAAATTGCGACCTTCTGGCGCACGAGATATGGAACTGTATTGATCCGATTTCTCATCCTACTCGTCCTTCACCATGGTATCCTGTACACCGATTGTACAGCATCACATCCGTAGCTGCAAGGTGGTGGGAGGAACTGCTAGGGCTTTTTAGTTTACCCGAAATACCCTTATTGCATGTTTACCTCCGTAAAGCCGTGGTAGGGACCAGCTTCAGCGCGTCCTCGGCTCGATTTATCGAGCGAGATCCGGGATGCGAGCAATCTCACTCGATAAATCGAGCCGAGGACGCGCTGAAGCTGGTCCCTACCACGACCTCATTGTTGGAGAGCAAAGCGATCTATCAGGCGACTGAGAACACTGCTTGTCGGCTATGCTGGCTGAGGCGGGCCAGTTGGAAACGCTCCATTGAGATAGGTGGAGGTGTTTCTCGCACGAGGCTGCTCAATAGCTCGCCCAGGATAGGGCCAAACTTGAAACCATGACCACTCAGGCCCGTCGCAAAGACAATGTGCGGGTTCTGTGGATGGCGATCTAGGATGAAATTTTCGTCCGGGCTGACATCGTACATGCAGGCATCGATGTGTGCGAGCGTCGCGTAGCGCAAGTCTGGTAACAGGTCGTACACCTTCTTTTTGACTTGTGCGATGACGCGCTCCTCTATTGGTGAAATATCATCGGGATCAATAGGGCTGCCGAAAGTATGAGAGGCGACCTTGAGCCAACTAGGGCCAGAGTGCGCATAGCTGGTGTGGAGAGGGAAGCCATATACATCTTCTGAGAGGAACGCGGGAAAGGTATGTAATCCATATGCTGCCGCCGATACGTTGGCAAAATAGAGTAAATACTGGCGCGTCATTTGAATGGGCAGGTGTAGATCTCCGAGCAGGCGATGGACCCAAGGACCGAGCGCTAGCACGATACGATCTCCTGTGATTGTCGCACCGTCGCTACAATGCACGCGTACGGGAGTACGTTGATGATCGTAGGTGATACGCGTCACGCGTTGAGCTTCTTGAATGATGCCCCCCATCTGCAAAACCAGCTGTTTTAGAGTGCGCAAACAGGTTGAGGCATGTAAGATGCCAGCCTCGGTGTTATACGTAAAGTGGTCGTAGTGTTGCAGAGCAAACTGTGGAAAAAATTGCTTGCACATCATGCGGGAGAGACGCTCAATTGGTAGACCGAGTTTGCGAAGCGTATAATAGCTGGGTAGTGTGAAATTATCTCCCTCACTGCCTAATGAGAGCAGTTCTGTGGGGGTGCAAAGGGTTTGCCCTGTCGTTCGCTCTAGCATGCGCCAGCGTTTCAGGCTTAACTGCACAAGTTCTGAATAAAATATATCGGCTCCATACTCGAAACGCAGTAAGCGGGAAAGACCATGTGAAGTTGAACGTCGATGATCAACCTCTGCCTGCTCAAGAATAGTGACATGCTGCATACCTTGCTTGAGAAGAGCATAGGCTGTAGAAAGTCCGACGATGCCTGCACCTACAATGACGATCTGTTGCTGATACACGAGACTTATATGCCTCCCTTCTTGTGTATTAACATATGTGAGTATAGCAGAGTATCATGGCAAAAGTCAAGTAAAAATTCGCCTTTTGTTGCAATTAATACATTTTTTATATGACTAGTATTTATGTTTTGAAAATGTAATGAAAGTGTAATATCTTTGTAGGGGAAAGTGTAATGGAGCAATATGTACGAATGTGCAACAAATATGTTATTGTAGAGGAGGGGTTGTCTGACATTCATCTATACAGGACACATATGTGGCAACATTCCATACATGTCTTTGTAGCTCAAATTGTGGTTAGCCATCGCAAAGAAGAGAAGCTATGCAAGAGACCCAGGAAAAATTCCCTTCTAAAAAAGAAGGAGGGAAGAAAATACATAGACCATGTTCTTAGTAATGAATGTAGCCAAACTATTGCCTAGAATGATACAATAGCCTTCATTAGTATGCCAATGAACAAATTGTAGTGGTAGTGCATTGACACCTTTCAGTTGACCCAAGCCGTCGTAGGGGCCTCATTTATGGCGCCCGTTGTGGGGATGCGGTCAATTCCTCCAACGTTAACCATGTGGACGACGGGCGCCATGAATGAGGCCCCTACGACGCCATGTTCCTACCTGTCAATTGAAGGTTGCCAGAAGCAGTAGTATGGTCTGTATTTGTATCATTTTGTATGACAGTGCTCTTGCAATTTCATGAAAGGATGAAGACGTGTATAGGTTTAAGGGCTTTGATAGTACACAGTGTGACGATAGTATATCTGCGCTGGAAGCTGTAGTCAATGCCTGGATGGAGGATGAGCATCCACGCATTCGTCATGTTTGCCAGAGTATGCGCGGTGAACATATTCTTCTGAGCTTTGTGTATGAAGTTACACACCAGGTAGAGCAGCGTGTGGCGGCGCAGACACAGGTGGGAGTTACATTCCCGCGCTTTTTTGACGATGAGTTCGCTGATGATCGTCCCAGCAACCCGCGTATTCCAGCGACACCACCTGTACATTGAGAAGAAATATGGGGTGGATATGATAACAAGATGTATGACCCCATATAAAGGATTTTCATGGCTATTCCATATCTGATCTATTGCACTCCAGACGGAGAGATACGTGAAGAGACGCGCTTACAAGCATTGGCCTTTGGAGGGCGCCCACTAGAAACAACCGATCTGATACCCTTACCTGATGGTGTCACGCTCTCTATGATGCCTGATCGCTTAGCGGTTGGGCGGAAGCGCAATGGTGAGCAGCAAGTTATTGCGCAGGCGCATGGCTGGGCTGCCGCTGCTTTGCTGCCAATTGGCTATACACGTACCCTCTTGCCTGCCTATGAGAAGGTACCCGATACGGAACCCTTACCATTCTTTGGCTATAGCGCTGTGGCTGGACTGCGTGGGCGGCTGTATGTAGCAGCGATAAAGACGGATGACCCACACAAATGGCATCCTCGCGCCTTCAATGCACGCACCCTGACTCGACTCGTGCGCGAAAAACAGAGCGCTTTTCCCGCCAACCGCATTATTGCACAGCATGCCCATTGTGCCCTTGACTACTCCTGTCCTACGGCAAGTAATCTCTTCTTTAGGCGTTGGGAAATGGCTATCGCTGTTTCGCCCGGCTGTAATTCGCGCTGCATCGGCTGCATCTCGAAACAGGAGGAGGATGGCCTGATCTCTCCGCAGGACCGTTTGACCTTTATTCCGACAGTTGATGAGATTGTTGAGGTGGCAGTGCCGCATCTCGAAAGTGCGGAAGAGGCGATTGTGAGTTTTGGGCAGGGATGCGAAGGCGAACCACTCTTGCAATGGCCGCGTATCGAGCAAGCTATCAAGATCATACGCACACGTACGGATAAGGGCGTGATCAATATCAACTCGAATGCCAGCAATCCACGTTGGCTGCAACGACTCTACGATGCAGGACTGGATACTATCCGCGCTAGCACCATCTCTGGTCATCCAGAGACCTATACAGTCTACTATCGTCCCATCGGCTACACCTTTGAGGATGTAAAAGAATCTTTGAAAAGAGCGCGAGATGCAGGCGTCTATAGTTCTATCAACCTGCTCAGTTTCCCAGGTATGATCGACCGTGAGCGCGAGATTGAGGCACTGATCAGGTTTGTGCGCGAGACAGGCTTGAAGCTGATACAACTACGTAACCTCAACATTGACCCGGAAGTGTTGTTGCCGCGCATGCCTGCGCTTGACTCGATGGGCAAGGCTATGGGCATGCGCACGCTGATTGAGACGTTGAGACATGAGGTGCCAGAGGTTGAGATAGGCAATTTCTCGCGCCCTGTGCAACGGGTACGGGTAGTAGTGGCACAGGAGCACATTTAGTGTTTTCTTTTGTTCTTTTTGCGTGATGCCTTTGCCATTTTCTCTTTGTTTTTCTGCTTGTTCTCCCTTGTAGGTCCTGCAGAAGTACGCCAATACCTTTCGTTGGGAGTAGCAATATGGACAGATGATGGTTCTAACGGCTTTCTAGATCTTTCAGCTTGCTTTATCATAGCACTGCGAGTTGCCAGATTCTCTGCTATTTCCTCAAGAGTATGGTGCTCGTATGGTTCCCGCTCTTTGAAGCCCATGCCTACGAGCACATCATCCATGTTTATAACCATTTGATCGACCTTATCCGCTTTGAAGACTTGCTCGATTAGTGAAAGTGCTTCAGTAGCCTTGAGAGGTGCCAAATTCCCAATGAGGAAAGCGTTCAGTTCGTCATCATTTTCATTATACAACTCAAGCCTTCGAACGATAGCCTCAATGCATTGAGTACGAACCTCACTATGGTCAGTTGCAATTGTTTCTAGAGCGTTACCAGCACATCCAAGTGCATACACGTCATGTGAAGTTGTAATATATGTGGCAAGTGCTGGTACAGCTGCTACTCCTATTTTACTGAGTACTTTTGGTAATTCTTCTGTGAACCACTCGTTTTCTAAAACATTTTCTAAATACGAAAGTAGTGGCTCTACAGCCTCTTCTGCATGGAGCTCTCCTAGTGCATATATAGCATAGATAGGTGCGGAAAACTCTTCGTCACTTGCATCTTCACTCTGTAATTGTTTGTCTGTCGCCATCCTGATGAGATCGGGTATATGTTCGGGACCAATACCAAGTGCATTGTAATCAGGTAATTCTAGCGCTTTTCCTGCTTCAAGTGCCTGATAGGTGAGTAGTTTGCTCACTGGTTCTGACTATGTTTCTGTAATCATGATTTATCTCCTATCTCTAACTCTTTGACTTTGCTTTTCTGATATGTTTCTCGTAACATGCGCCGAGCGGCAACTGCGACAGGGTCAACGCCGAGCCAGGCTAGGCAGTCGCGTGTGGCGCAGCCTTCGGGTGTGCCGAGCAGATGTCCACGATAGAAACAGGGCATGCAGGAGAGGTCGAGACGTACAATGGTGGCACGCTTTCCCGATGGCTCGCCTGTGTAGGGACCCCAGGCTTTGTAATTAGAAAGGCCGAAGATGGCAACAGTAGGTGTGCCGACTGCCGCAGCGAGGTGCATAGGGCCAGCATCGTTGCCAATAAACAAGTCTGCCAGTTCCAGGATAGCCGCGGCAACTTTGATGTTTCCTTTGCCCGCGAAGCTGCGTACGGGTACTTCTGATTGTAGCATATCTATAATCTGCTGATGTAGCTCAACCTCTTCTGGTCCACCGATGAGCAGTATTTGTCCACCAATATCATGATAAAGGGTGTCGGCAAGTTGGGCGAAGCGTTCTGGTGCCCAGCGGCGTGCTGTACTGTATCCCCCTGTGCCTGGATGGATGGCAATAATGGGCTGCATGACCTCGCTGGGGGGTGCATCTGCATAGACAAGTTGCCATGCTTGTCTACGCTCTTCGTCGCTGAGTGGAACCTCTAGCTGCTTATTTCGTACTGTTGCACCAACGGCTTCCGCGATAGCCATGTTATACTCGGCTTCGTGCATCGCTCCAAAGCCGTTATCTTTAACATGCACATTCAGAAACCAGCCGTGCCCATTATCGAGGCCGACGCGCCATCTTGCCCCACTTGCTCGCGTCAAGATGTGATATTTGAGCCGACCAAAGGGCAGGGTTAGATGGTGCATGAGCAGGACAGCATCATAGGAGCTATCACGCAAAGCTCTCCAGAGTGGTGCGAGGCGTAGCAGGTTGCGCGGATGCTTGAGTATCTGGTATGGATGATCAAAGAGATATTTGTCGAGCACAATGACGCGATTGATTACGTCCCAGTTGTTGAGCAAGCCTGCGGAGTCGGGTGTGACCAGCAGATCAAGAGTTGCTTGTGGATAGCTCGCGCGTAGAGCGCGTAAAGCAGGTGTAGCGAGCAGGAGGTCTCCAATGCCTGCTAACTTCACCACCAGGATATGTGCATTGTGCGGTAATGTAATGTGTGTTCTGTGCATAAATTTCTATTCTTGATTCTCCTGACCTGTCACTACCTGTGAGCGCTCTTGCAATTTCTCATGTACGGCGTTCCATACTTCTGTTGGTGTAATATTTTTCATGCATTGAGTGGTGTAAAAACGGCAATCAGCAGGTCCCTTGGCATTGTAACATGGACTACACCAGATGTCGCTACGTAATACCGTCGCTTTGGGACTAATAGGACCAGTGAGGATTGGGTCAGTAGGACCGTGGATGGCGATAACTGGCGTGCCAACAGCAGCCGCAATGTGCATGGGACCGCTATCACCCGTAATGAGCATATCTGCTCGTTGTAGCAATGCGGCAAGTTGGGTCAAGCTGGTTTTTCCGGCGAGGTTGATTGGCTTCGTGGACATACGACGCGTGATGCTTTCAATCAAGGGCTGGTCATTTGGAGCGCCTGTCAGGACGATGTTTGCATTCTCTTTGCGGACGAGGCGATCTAGCAAGGTGGCCCAATAGGGAACGGGCCAACGTTTAGATTGACCGTTGTTTGAGCTGACATGACAGGCAAGCAATGGCTTGTCTGCTGCGATGCCCTCTTGTTGGCAGAGTCGCTCAACCTCCTGGCGAGCCTGTGGAAGGACAGTGAGTTGTGGAATGCGGTCATCCTCTGTGATGCTCGCGCCTGCTGCCTGAGCCAGCGCTAGGCAATAATCGACCTCGTGTTGATGATCGCGAGGGTCCCAATGGCGACCAGCTACGTTGTCGGTCATAAAGCCAGGATAGCTTTCTTGCCCAAAACCGACGCGTCGTGGTGCTCCACTCAGTAGCGCCATGATAGCCGCCCAACTGCCAAAGATGCTGATTGCTAGATCATAATGGCGTGTCTTGAGACGACTCCGTAGTGCGCATACATTCTGCCAGTTTTTGGCTTGAAGAAGTGCCTTGGGGCGCCGCCAGATATTGGGGTCGTAGGGAATGATCTGTGTTAAGTCGGGGTCAGCTGCTACAATAGTTGCGCTTGAGGGCACAGCTAACAGGTCAATCTCCGCGTCTGGATAAGCACGCTTCAGAGTATGTATGATAGGGAGTGACATGACGAGATCACCGATCAGGTCCAAACGGATCACCAGGATACGTTGTGGATGAAAAGTGTGTGGGGTGAGTTTTGGATAGTGCTTGTTTCTTCTGTTGAGCCAGAGCATGCCACCAAGAATGCTCATAAAAAGAGTAATGAACTTGAGTAAGAGAAACTTGCTAACGCGTACAGCGCTATTACGTAGTGTGCGTTGCGTATCTGGATGTGCTGGGTAGCCATCATCCGCGATGGCGTTTGGTGGCGTTGTCGTATGGATGATACGTATTTCTGTTGTATGTCGTGTCATTGTTTTGTTATCTTTTCGTGTGTGTCACATACCTTGATTTGTTAGGGATGCCACACAGGAGGTATTTCCTTACGTTGCACTGGCTTTGTCATGTGTATCGCTGGCAGACAGTTGTTTGTCAGGGAGCTGTTCCTTCTTCGTTTCTTCGGCAAATTGCTCAGGATGATGTGTACGCCAAGTAGACCAGTAGGCGACTAACAATACTTGGAGAATACCTGCTGCTGGCGCGGAAAAGACAACCCCCAAGAGTCCAAGGAGCTTGCCCCCAACGAGTAAGGCAAAGATAGAAATGATAGGATTTGCCCATCGAGAATGCCCTGCACGAGGCTCGTGAAGACGAGAACTGCGAGGGCAGTTCCCCATCCACGTGTGAGTAACGCAAAGAGAATGGCAATTGCTCCGGAAATGTAGGCACCGATTTGTGGTACAAACTCCAACACAAACACTAGTAGCGCGAGTAAGAGCGCGTAGGGCACTCCGAGCAAAAAGAGTCCCAGACCAACGATTACGCTCATCAGGATGGACAGGGTGATCTGACCGCGCAGAAAACCGCCCATCACACGATCCGTCGTTGACAGGAAGAAGGTGAGCATTGGGCGCTGCCGTATGGGTATGTTCGCACGGAGCCAAGTAAGAACACGTGGCCCATCGAGCAGAAAATAAATACTGAGCGAAGTGACGATGATAATATTGATGATGAGGGTGAACAGGCTACTCACAAATGATGGTAGCGTACCTACAATAGTCAGTAATTGATTGACTAGCTGTTGAATGGATGATTGGAACTGACTAGGTGCAATACCAATCCGATTGAGTGTGGTAGTGAGCGGTTGGAGGCCACTCAGGATGGCAGGCATGTTCGCCTGAATCGTTCCTGGTAGGGACGAGAGTTCCCCCACTGCTGTGATAATCACATAATAACTCAGGGCAAGCAAGGCGATCAGAACCCCCAGATAGACGACGAGGATTGCCAAAAAGCGCGGCATCACCCGTTCCAGCAGTTTCACCAGAGGGTAGACGAGATAGGCGAATACGATGGATAAAAGCATGAAGATTATTGGTTCAGCAATCTGTACAAGTGCCTGCAAGACAATGGCTCCAAGCGCGACCATCCCTAGAATGGTCAGGACGATCAGAAATCGCCGAAGCCAAAAGAGGACATTTGCCCGCTCATGTGCCGGAGGGGATGGGTCAAGCCAGGAAGCCATAATCAGTTCTCCTTGTGCTTATGCGTATTATACAACCTCATCGAAGCTTTTAAGTTGCGTTATCGTATCAATCATCATCTGTTCCGCCACAAGGCGTACACAGGGATGGGCGTTCAGTTCCTCTGGACGAAAATCGAGCCGACCACACGGAATTGTTGGACAGGTTGGGCAACGCTGCACTGATGCTATGACACGATGTTGTCTTGGCGGACCCCATGGACCAAAGATACGTGCATCAGTGGGGCCAAAAATCTCAACCGTTGGTGTACACTGAGCAACCGCGAGATGCAGTGGTCCACTATCAACGCCAAGGACCAGTTGTGCTCGTTTGAGCACTGCCGCTAATTGTCCGACTGTTGCGTCAGTGATCAGCAACGGTGGTTGTGTCATACCTTGTGCAATTGCTTCGAGCATAGGACGTTCGTTGTTGCTGCCAGTGAGAATGATACGCAGGTTGGGGAGAAATGTCAATGTTGTGGTCAATGCGTTTGCACAGTATGCCCATGCCTCTGTGCGCCAGAGCTTGACGGCAGCACCTGTTCCCGCGTGAATAACGACAATTGAGTCACTTGCTGCAATGCCTGCCTTCTGCAAGCGTTCATCAACCCACGCCTGTTCCTCAGCATTTGGCTCGAAGTGCAATGGATAGCGTTCAGGTGTGTATGGCTCTTCCAATGCTGGATAGCTGAGTGTTTGCAATCCTGCGCTGATGAGGCGCAAGTTAGAAACAGTGGCGTGCTCTGCCGTTGGAAATGGTAGAGTAGTGTTTAGAAATGGTGTCCCAGGGGCGAGCGCGTAGCCGACACGACGGGGTATGCCTGCGAGATAGAGCAATGCCGCTCCCCACCAGAAATCGGGACGCAGATTGATGGCAAGGTCATAGTTTCCACGCCGCAGTTGCTGTGCTGTGCGAAAGAGCAGCATATAGGGTGCAAGCGGTCTTTGTGCTGCACGCTGGAAACCTGGAAAGGGACAGGTCAGCACACGATTCAAGGCTGGATGACGTGCCACTACTTCGCTTGACCAGGGGCCAACCATCATTGAGATGTGTCCATCAGGGGCATGCGCTCTCAAGGCAGCAAGTGCGGGCGTTGTGAGCACGAGGTCGCCGAGATGATCGGGACGTAGTAGCAATATACGTGGCGTAGCTAAAACCCTCTGACGTGCTTGTTTAGTGGCCTGAGATGCGGCTAGCATGCCGATGAAGCGTACGAGGAGTAACATTACAATACGAAGCAAGCGTTTCAAGGTATAACCTCTTTACTTTGTGGGCTGGGAATAAGGCGCAGTACCGCATTCCACACATCATCCACGCTGACAGACTGCATACAGGTGCAGTTGGCACAGGGCTGCATCTTGCCCAGAAAAAAGCAGGGTTGGCCTGTAGGATGCTTCCAAATGGCAATATGGCGCGGATCGTCAGGTGGATAGGGTCCATACTCCTGTGGACTAGTTGGGCCAAAGATGGCAATTACAGGAATGTCCACAGCAGCTGCAAGATGCATTGGGCTACTATCATTACCAATGAATAGGTTGCAGGCTGCCAATTGTGCCGCCAATTGACCAAAACTAGTTTTTCCTGCTAAGTTTATCACTGTGTTTGTTGTGATGGTGAGGCTAGTCATGAGCTCTTCGTTGAGTTGAATGTCGTCGGGTCCTCCTAGAAGGAGGACGCGAGCATGCAAATCATACACGAGGCGGCGTACTAGTTCGCTGTAGCGCTCTAGCGGCCAGCGTTTCGCAGTCAGTTCCATACCGGGGTTGCTACCGCCGCCGGGGAAGACGGCTACCTGTAGTCCAGGTGCATGGAGGGCTGTTTGTTGTTCAGCCTCCGTTGGCATAAACTGCATGTGCGGTGTATCATCAATGCGCAGCTTGATGGCGCGAGCGAGATCAAGATAGATATCCACTTGGTGTTGCAGGTGAGAGGGAGATGTTGAGACGGGTACACGATCAGTGAGCGAGAAGCCACGGCCCAGGCTATCGGGTCCGACGCGCCGTGGAATACCTGCTAACCAGGGTAACAAGGTAAGCAAGGGTGAGCGATCAAGGACGAAGGCGAGATCAAAGTGTTGTGTACGCAGTTGGATTACGAGCTTCATATAGTCACCGATAGTGTAACGGCCAGGAATGCCGACGGTGCTGCAATCGATGACACGCTGTACGGAGGGATGATGTTCCGGTATTACTTTTGACCATGTGCCAGCAACGTAGGTGATGGTTGCATGCGGATAATTGCGTTGTAAGACTGCCAGTAGCGGTGTCGTCATGATGAGATCGCCCAAGCAACATGGTTTGAGAACAACAATACGCTGTGGTTGTTGGCGTGCGCGGCGCACAAACGGACGATAGAGCATATCCAGGAGTGCGAAGGGCAGGCGCAAGAATACGCACAATGTTGTGATGATGTGTTGACGCAGTGTTAGTTTCCTCCGTCTTGTGGTGATGGTGTATCTTGGCTGTGAGCCGTGCCCATATCCTGATCGAGTGGGCCTGTAGGAGCACGTACCGTACCTCTATCCTCGAACGGTAGCGGCTCTCCTGTGGTACCACGTATGGTAGGGAGGTATGATGCAGTTTCTTTGACAGGCTTTCCGCAGTTATGGCAGAAAGCGTTGCCGGGTGTAATGTCGGTGTTGCAGTTTGTGCAACGTACATTTTCTTCTGCAATGTGACCATCATCGTGCATTAACCGCGTTTCTTGGGTGCTGATATGGGGCAACTCCTCACTAGGTGGGGGCGGAGGTGCTGGAATAGGCACAGTGTTTTCGGTGTAGGGCTGATAGTTCGGTGGAGGTGGCGGAGTAGGTGGCGCATAGAGTGTAGGCGCGATACCTTCTCCTGTATAATTTGGTAGCGTGTTGTTGGGAGTCAGTGGTGGATAAGGACCAGTAGCACCAAGCTGCGTTGTGGGTGCTGTCGGAATACCAGCTACACCTGCTTGGCCTTGACTCTGAGTGAGTTTTAGCTCGGCTTGAGCTTGGGCAAGTTGTTGTTGCATGAAAGAGAGGTTCTGGCAGATAGCGGCCAGCTCACTTTGTGTCAACTGTCCATTTGAGAATAACTCCATCGTTATCTGTATGAGATTCCCCTGTTGGGCCTGTATCTGGCGCGAAAGTGTATTGATGGTTGTGTGTAAGCGTTGCACTTTGGCAATGCGGGCAGCTTCGTGTGATGCTTTCTCCAGGCCACGCTGCACTGAATCCCAGATGTTCATGCGCATCTTCTCCCATATATAACTGTCTTCACTAGTGGATACCCATTTGACCTGTTCAGATTGCAGGGGTATCATTATGTCCAAGGGGAGCGGTATAGGGCGCGATAAAATCTGTATTCCGAGCACCAACAACGCTACTGCGTCTAGCTTTGGGTCTACCCGTGCTCCAGTGTTCAGAAAGGTAGTATCTGGCCCCTACTCTGTCTTTTCCTAACCCCGCTTGAGGGGACTGAAACAATTATAGCAAAGCGCTCTCTGGAAGTCGAGAGGTTGATGCACGAAGGGGTATGAGGCTATGACCTCATACCCCTTCGTGCATCAACCTCTCAAAGAGAAAGGGAAAGCTTATGCTTTCTTCTCAGAAGAGCCGAGAATGGCGTTTACGGTGGTACCGCAAACAGCACATTGGCCTTTCAGCGCGGGTTTGCCATTTTTCATGGTGATGCGCTGTGCATCCTTGAGTTCCTGCTTCTTCTTGCACTTTACGCAATAATAGGTATCGGCCATGATAGAGAACCTCCTTATTACAACCATGTCAAAACACACAGACATTCCCACTGTTGGAATGAATAGCTCGCGACAAGTAGACTTCGTAGCCTTGTGCATATAGCGTGTGCTGTACTCTTCTAGCACGGTTCAGATCAGAAAAAGGTGCAAATAGCGTTGGTCCACTACCCGAAAGTCGTACAAATGGAGCACCCGCTTGCACCATATCTGCTCGTGCTTGCGCCACTTCAGGATAATGAGCCAGGACGCCTCGCTCTAATCCGTTGTGCAGATCATTCAGATCTAGATCGTGCTGTTCCTGCAATGCTGTTACAACTGCTTGACTATGCGTGCCAGCAGTGTAATCGCTGCTGGGGAGTCTCCGAAAGACGGTCGCAGTTGAAACGCTTATAGCAGGCTTGACCAGCAACAGCCAGCGCAATGAAGCAGGCCAGTGGAAGGCAAGAGGCGTGACCCGCTCGCCACGTCCTTCACAGAGGGCAAGCCCCCCTGTTAAGAAGAACGGTACATCTGAGCCTAGCGAAGTTGCCAGTGTGAGCATGTCTGATGGGGATAAAGGTAATTGCCACCACTGCTGTAATGCGAGCAGGACAGCAGCGGCATTGCTACTTCCTCCCCCTAATCCAGCGGCTACAGGGATACGTTTGTGTAGCTCAATCAGCACCCCTTGTGTAAGCGTGAGTCGTTGGCGCACCGCTTCAACTGCCCGCACAGCCAAATTATCTTCTGTACTCAATTCTGGTTGTGTACAGAAAATATGGACACAATGATCATCTGTAGCGGTAAGACAAATGGTATCGTAGAGGTCAATGGTATGCATGAGTGTTGCCAATTCATGATAGCCATCGGTTCTTTTGCCCAAAACATCCAATGTGATGTTGATTTTCGCATACGACTGAACAAAACACAGTTTGTCAGATATATGGTGATAATGTGGTTGTGCCGCTTGTAATTGACTCATGGGAGCATTGTGCATAGAAATGGAAGACTTGTCAAGCTCAACTCCCTTTTTGGGCCCAAAAATAGGAAAATATGCTGCTTTTACTTTGGCTCATTCCTACTTCCTCTTGAAGCCAAAAGTCCTTACTTGAGGGACCTCGTGAGAAGTGTGGTATACTGCTGTATAAACGTACATAACCGTTCTTCTCTCTATAACCGTTTTCTCTTCTAGTTTTTGTGGGGATCCATGGATATAACCGTTGCGTATTTTCATCCACTGCTTCAGCCTGATACTGTGAAGCGTGACTTCGATCAGATTCGCGCTGTAGGGGCGAGTAGTATTGTGTATGCTATTCATGAGCAGGAGGAGCAGCGTTGGTCACGTGATCTTGAGCGGGGACTGCGCTTGGCACAAGACACGGGTCTCAAGGTTCATCTGAGCCTTGGACGCTATGGAAACCTATTTGCTGGCCCTTCACTCATGCCGAGTTGGTATACCTTTCGTCATCCGCAGTCACGGGTTAAGGATCGGCATGGGCGCTATCACGATATTTCCTGCTTTAACCATGAGTCTTTTCGCTCCTGGTTGTTCAAAGAGATAGAGTATTACCTCTCAACCTATCCTATCCATGGAATTTTGATCGACGAACCACGTGGACCGGATATTACCTGCTTTTGCTCTGTGTGCCGGGCGCTCTGCCCCGACGTGACTGATTTACAACGCTTTCGTCATCGTTCGATGATTGATTTTTTGGGTGAGGTATGTGCCTGTGTGAAGCGTGTCGCTGTCAACGCAAAAACAACGATTGTGTTGTTGCCTCAAGACTTGGGGCAAGTCGATGAGTTAGTCATGCTCCCCGCCCTAGATACTCTGGGGTGCCATTTGTTTTGGCAACTGCTTGATGAAGATATCAGTGTGATGGATCAATGGGCTTCTACTCTTACTGAAACGGCTCGTCGTAATGGGAAGCGTAGCCAGCTCTGGTTTCAGAACTTTGATCTTGATGAGCAGGGTGAGCAGCAAGTGGAACTCTCGATTAAGCATTTGCTCAAGGCTGAGCCTGATGAAGTTGCTTGTTATTATTACTGGCGTAATAATGCCAATCCAACGCAGATTTGGGAAACAACACGAGGCTTATTGCGGCACATTCCGCGACGCCAACTCTATTGGCAATCAACGCTTCCACGCATTCCCATGCCGCGTGTACCTGGAAGTGAGATCAAGAGAACGTTCACTTCGTGATCACATACTATTGTAACTGTACCAATGCAACAAAAACATGACACACTTTGCGTGTCATGTTTTTGTTGCATTGGTACAGTTACAATAAAGTAGCTAGCCGTTTCACGCCTTCTTCTATTTGTGCGGGCGTGAGGGCACAGAATGGGAGACGTACAAAGTGTTCGCCGAGGTGTGCCTGATCTTCGCTTTCGCCAAGTGGATCGGCGAAGAAGTCACGTCCATTGGTCAGGGCTAGGCTAATGGCTTGGGCGCGTGCAAGTAATGTGCTGCCATCGGTCTGTTCTGGCAGGGTGACGCTGACAAAGAAGCCGCCCTCTGGCTCTGCGAATGGGATACCAGGAAGATGTTGTTTCAGTGCGGTGACGATAGCGGTTAGCCGTGGTGCGTAGAGCTGTTTCAAATGTTCAAGATTTGAGGCGAAATAGCCACACTTGTGAAACTCGACGACCGCTGCTTGTGTAGGTAGTACTGGTGCCAGAATCGTATCTTCGGCCAGTTTGGTGAGTTGCTTGACCAGATCGGCAGGGCCAACAAGGTAGCCAACGCGCAAGGCGGGACTAATGAGCTTGCTGTACGAACTCAGCGTGAGAGCAAGCTGAGGGTTGAGGTCACGCAATAGGGGAATTGATGTGCCTGTATAGCGTAGTGTGCGGTATGGCACATCTTCAACGAGCCAAAAGTTGTAGTGCTCCGCAAGGTCCACGAGCGCTTGTCGCTTAGCGGCTGAGGTGGTCACTCCTGCTGGATTCTGAAAATCGGGAATGACATACAGGAACGCTGGAACTTTGTGTGTAATAGCCTTTTCCAACGCCGCAATGTTGATGCCATCGTGTTCCAGAGGAATACCAATAACTTTGGCTCCACGACGGCGAAAGGTTTTGATGGCACGATCATAGCTTGGTTGTTCAACAAAGACGACATCACCGGGCTTGATGATCATAGCCGATAACAGGTCCTGTAAATGAAGTGAGCCATTTCCGACCAGTATCTGCTCTGCTGACACTTTGTATTGTTCCGCGAGCATGCGCCGCAGTGGCAGATAGCCGCCATTGTGTCCGTATTGCAGTACGGTTTTGCCTTCAGGAGACGCCAATACTGCTTGTAAACACGTGCTGATCAACTCGTTGGGTAGTGCCTCAACAGCAGGCACACCCCTGGTAAATAAGATTTGTTCGGTACTTACGGTACTTGGACTTTGCATGATGAAATATGCTCCCTATATTGTGGTAGGGGCGTAATTCATTGCGCCCAAGGAGGCGCGATAAATCGGGCCCCTACGTACTAATGTACGAGGACGATTTTTCCCTGTGGCGTCCCAGATTCTAAGAGGTGGTGCGCTTCCGCAGCCTGGGTCACTGGCATGAGGTGCGCTATGACAGGTGTGATGACCTTCTGTGCGACTAGGCTGAGAATCTGCTGCTCGTCTTGCGGTGGGGCTATTGATATACCACCGCCGAGAACTTCTACACGTTTTAAGCGCCATTGCTGCGTATCGACAGTGGCTTTTTGTCCACCAAGATTACCGATGAGGACAATACGTCCATTGGTGGCACACGCTTCAATGCTGGTTTGCAAGGTCGTGCTGACTAACTCAATGACTAGGTTGACGCCAGCGCCGTTATTTTGGATTTCTTTGACGATATCCTGCTCCCGATGATTCATCACGAGATCAGCCCCTAATTTGCGTAGTTCTGCAGCCCGTTCCTCACTACTAGCAGTAGTGGCAACCCAGGCCCCGGCATGCTTGGCAAGTTGGATGGCAATGGTACCCACACCGCTTGATCCTGCCCAGATCAGCACGCGCTCTCCCGCTTTGAGGTGCCCCTGGTTAAATAAGCTGTTCCATGCGGTAGAAGAGGCGAGGCCAGAGGCGACGGCTTGCTCGAAGCTAACTCCATCAGGTATGCGCGATAGGTCTGTGGCGGGTGCGGCGATTCTACTAGCGTAGCCACCTCCACCTTTGGCTGCGCCAGCACGTGTGGTGAGTACACGCTCTCCGGCATGAAAGCCATTCGCGTCGGTGACAACGACACCTGCTGCCTCTAACCCTGGTGTGAAGGGTAATGGCACAGGGCGACTGCCGTTGCGCTGGAAGAGATCAAGCCTGTTGATTGTTGTTGCTTTAACATCTATCAGCACATCGCCGGGACCTGGGGTTGGATCAGGTACTTCTCGCAACTGTAATACATCTGGCCCACCAAATTGAGCAACTTGTATTGCTTTCACTAAACGCTCTCCTATTCTTCGTGTGTAGTGGTAAAGGAAGATTCTGTTTCCATTGTAAGCATGTTTGTGGTGAATTGCAATGTTGCCTTTGGCGGTAATGTCGTAGGGACTAGCTTGAGCGCGTCCACCGCCTGATTTCGTCGTAGGGGCCCCATTCATGGCGCCCGTCGTCGGCATCATGGACGATGTCTGAGGAATTGACTCTTGCCAAGACGGGCGCGATCAATCTGGCCCCTACGATTCTGTATCCAGCAGATTTGCGGCAAGTGGCAATATCTGGTTTGCGTCACCGAGAAGCCCCAGATCTGCAAGCGCAAAAATGGGGGCGCTGCGATCAGGATTGATGGCTACTACTGTTTGCGCTTCGGTCATGCCGCTGGTATGTTGTGCCGCACCAGAAATACCACATGCAATATAGAGTTTGGGATGTACAATTTTGCCCGTCGCTCCAATCTGGCGAGCATGTTCGACCCAACCAAGGTCGGTAGCGACTCGCGTAGCTCCTACTGCTGCCCCTAGCCGGTGTGCAAATGTAGCGATAGTGCTAAAGCCGCTCTGACCAACACCACGGCCACCTGCGACAATACGCTCGGCTGCCTCTAACTCAACCTCTTCCGGCGAAGGCGCTTGTAGGGCGACGCGTCGTATACGATGCTGTTGCTCATCTTCGAGTAGTTCTGGTTGTAAGTGGGTAATCTCTAGTTGTGTACGGGTTGCAGCATCCTGCATCTCTGTGGAAGTACCGCGCACTCCTCGTACTCCTGGTACGAGTGTGACTAAAGCGGTGCGTCCACGCTGCTCTGTACGTGTCTGGACGTAGGCGCGTCCTTCATACATTGAGCGTAGAGCAAACACAGCATCATCGTGCCACTCGATGCCAAGACAGTTAGGTATATAGGGGAGATGCAGTTGAGCAGCTAGGCGTGGTGCCCAATCGCGCCCATTCGGAGTTGCACTGGTCACTACTAAAGTCGGTTGTCGTTGTTGCAATAGCCATGCTAGTGTGCTCACATAGAGAGCAGTGGAATATGTATGCAGGCGAGGATGCATGAGTAGGTAGAGATGCTGCACACCTAGGTTGGGGAGCATTGTTACGTCTGGGAGTTCCTCTTGTTGGCCGATGAGCATAACAGCATGTGCAGTAGTAGATGATGCCTGTGCTATCTCAATGAGTTCGCTTAACAACTCCCCACTCTGCTCATGGAGAGCGGAATCGGCATACTCAAGTACAGCCCAAAATTCTGTCATAGTAGTTCCTTATGTATGGAGCGTGATAAATCTCTATCTTAATCATATCACAGACGTCGTAGGGGCCCCATTCATGGCGCCCGCTTGCGGCATTGACTATCTCCACAAACGGGCGCGATCAATCTGGCCCCTACTTATACGTATTGGCGATGCAAGCCAATTACTTTGACACGCACCGTCCATTCACTCTCCCATTCATCACTGGGGATGTAGATTGGTTCCATCGTCCAATTAGCGGGTTGCAGACGTACCATGCCCTGCTCACGGTAGAAGCGTTTGACTGTCACTGTACCAGAGGCATTGTTTAATGGGTCCATATGCACAGCAACGATGGTAGTCCCGTTCTCAATATAGGGTTGCCTCTGCTCAACAAGTAGGTAATCACCATCGAAGATACCATCCTCAATCATTGAATTGCCTTTGATACGCAAGGCAAACGCATCTTTGGGGGCATCAAGTGCGCCCAGCGTGATAGTTTCTTGTGCAGGCTCATCGAGGTTGGGCAAAGGTTGACCTGCGGCAATCGTACCTCGAATGGGCAGTTGTGTCTGTTTTGTCCATGTCAACGTCTCGCCTCGCGGCCCTTTGAGCACCTTGAGGCCACGTGCCTGATGCTTGATATGCTCGATGACGCCCTGCTCCTCTAAAATGTTGAGATGATAATGGATATAGCTTTTGGATTTCTTATGAATACTATCGCCAATCTCTTGAACGGTAGGAGATCTGCCATCATTGCTCTCCATAAACTCGATAATAAATTTGTGTATACGCTCGCGTACCTCGTCACCATTTGATTTCCGTACCATGAGCAAGCCTCCTTTATCGTTCTTCTGTGCCGGATATAGCCTTCATATAGTCTTCTTGTATATGAAACATTCGTTCCAATATAGAGGTAGTGTACCTCAGAAATAGAACGTTTGTCAAGGACTTTTGTTCACATGGCGGGCAATACAGGAAAAGCACCACACGTCAATGAATTTGGAAAAATTGTTCTCTTTTTTACTTGCAATTAGAACAGAATTTCTATATAATAAAGGGGCGTGAAAAAGAATAACCATGTAGGTGTTGTTTACATACGGACTTGCTCAGGAATAGTCCGGAGCTAGAAAAGCGGAAAATAGCATGGATATGAAGGTAAGGACGCATTTGGCGATAGTGTCTATTCTGGTAAAAGATCAAGAGGAAGCATTACGGTTTTATACAGAAAAGCTTGGTTTAGAGAAGCGGGCGGATGTGAGCTATGGGCCTGGTTTGCGCTGGTTAACCGTCGCGTCAAAAGGACAGAGAAAGCCAGAAATCGCCCTGGCAAAACCCGATGCGGCACTGCATGGTGAAGCACGCACACAAGAACTGCTGCAAAAGATCGGGCAAGGGATGCCATGGGTATTTGATACGGCGGATTGTCGTAAAACGTATGAGTTGTTGCGTACGCGTGGCGTCACGTTTGTACAAAGTCCCACCAAGCAGTTTTATGGAGTAGAGGCAACCTTCATCGATCCGTCGGGTAATACGTTTCTGCTATTGGAGCCATCGCAGGAGGCACAAACACTTTTAAGGGACCGCAAAGTAGGTACTGCAGCATGAAAAAAAGAGCATACTGTCTATAAATTGGATGTCACTACCCGTCTCTTGCTCAGGTGCTACACTGATCGTGTTTGGCAAATCGTCTCTCTACAAGGTATGATAAAGGAAATTTTGTCGTCAGCATCAAGAGCAAGGACATACAGGTGACTATAGAGAGTAATCACCAGGCACGCACCTTCCACTGGCGTGGACGCCAGCCGGGTGAGTTGCACTACCTCCTCTACCTTCCTAAAGAGTATGACGAGCATAAAAAGCAGTTGTGGCCCTTTGTACTCTTCCTCCACGGTGCAGGAGAGCGAGGGGGCAATCTGCAAGCGGTAACACGTCATGGCATTCCGCACCATATCAGAGAAGGTCAGGAATTTCCCTTTATCGTCGTCTCTCCACAATGTCCAGCGGGAGTATGGTGGACGGAGAGGGCATCTATCCTGACTGGCCTTGTTGATGATATCGTGAGTAGTTATGCCGTCGATGCGAACCGTATCTACTGCACTGGCATGAGTATGGGAGGCTTTGGAACGTGGACACTTGCCGTGGCTAACCCGTCTATGTTTGCTGCCATTGTGCCCATCTGTGGTGGTGGTGATCCTTTACAGGTCTGTAAGATCAAGCGCGTGCCTGTCTGGAACTTTCACGGCGATCAAGATAGTGTCGTGCCCATCAAATTTTCTGAGGATATGGTCAATGCACTCAGTGCTTGCGATGGGAATGTACGCTACACAATTTATCCTGGCGTTGGGCATGACTCGTGGACAGAGACCTACGCGAATCCAGAAGTCTACGCGTGGATGCTCGCCCAATTCCGAGCATAATACAAAAACGAAAGGGTGATTAGTATGGAACTTCCAAATAAGGGTGTTTTAGTGACTGGAGGAGCTTCTGGTCTGGGAGCCGCGTGTGTACGTCTGCTCTCGCAGGCTGGTGCAAAGGTGGTTATTGCCGACCTAAATGAAGAGCTAGGAAATGCGCTGGCAAACGAGCTGGGCGCATCAGCACGCTTTGTCAAGACCAATGTTGTAGATGAAGAGAGTGCGCAAGCAGCCGTAAAGGCAGCCGTTGATGCCTTTGGCGGCTTGCATGTCACCATCAATTGTGCTGGCATTGGAGTTGCTGAAAAGACTGTCAGCAAGCGTGGCCCTGCCAGCCTTGCAGCTTTCACCAGAGTCATCAATGTCAACCTGATCGGAACATTTAACGTGATTCGCTTGGCCGCAACAGCGATGGCCGAAAACCAGCCGGACGCGGAGGGTGAGCGTGGTGTCATCATCAATACCGCCTCAGTTGCTGCCTTCGACGGCCAGATTGGGCAGGCGGCCTACTCCGCCTCCAAAGGTGGCATCGTCGGCATGACGCTGCCAATAGCACGAGACCTTGCTAGCTACGGTATTCGCGTCATGACGATTGCCCCCGGTTTATTTGATACCCCCTTGCTGGCAGGCTTGCCTGAAGCTGCTAAGCAATCACTTGGTCAGCAGGTGCCGTTCCCGCCACGGCTAGGGCAACCGAGCGAGTATGCGGCGCTGGCTAAACATATAATAGAGAATTATATGTTGAATGGAGAGGTTGTGAGGCTAGATGGTGCTATAAGGATGCAGCCTAAATAAACTCTTCAATTAATATCTATTAATGAGGAAGCTGTCAATACATTGATAAACTTCCTTTTTATGCTCAGAATAATATGGTCAATGCGTTTGAATATTGGGTGACTTACTGTCTAAATGGGGACGGACAAGTTCTAAGATGTCTTCACAATATTTCAGTGCTTTTTCACGATCAGATGCAGACACTACCTCGGCATAATTGTGTGCTAGAGGATTTCTCACTTTTGCAAGATGATCAGCACACTCATTCCAGTATCTCTTGTCTTTTTTCCTGTCCTTTCTAAAGACTGGTTCAAATACATCTTTCCAATCAAGAACAAACATCACCTCAAATAGCTCTCGTAGATAAGCGTAGGAAAGAATGTTATCTGGGGCCTTATCCTTCCAAATTCTCTTAGCATTCTTCCGAGTTTCATCCCATTTCTGGAAGTTCTGCGAACTAAGCTTAGTGGGCCATCCCTCACCATACTTCGACTGGAGTTCTATAGCGATTAAATCACGTAGTATTCGCTCAGTTTCTCCCAGAATGGGCCATATATGTGTCTTTTGTGCTATCAAGGACAGATAATACTGGAAGTAACCTGAGTAGGCCAGGTATGCAGCCTTGCTTTCATGTTGGTCTAGTGTCCATTCTGAATTTGGTATAATGAGACCATAAGAAAGTAATTGATCTACATCACTCTGTTTAACATCAAGCACAGGGCCAAATAATATCTGAAGTAGTTTATTGAGAAGCTCACCTTCGTCCAGTTCTTTTAGTAAATCTATCATCCAGGCGGCATAATCATTAAATGAACTGCTCACTTTGCTAAATGCAGTAAGCATATTAACAGATTCCTGCAAATGGTGTAATTCGACTAAGTGATAGCCGACGAGTTCCAGCAAATAGGGATGCCGCCCGCAGTGGAAATCTATGTCCTTCCTCAATTCTGGAGTAACAGTTATTCCAGCCCTTTCTAAACGCTGAAAGTAGGCTGGCAATTCATCCTCATTGAACATACCTAGATAATGCTCGATGAGGATGCCCCCAAGGTTAGAAATAGCATTTGTTCGCAATTCAATCTCTCGAATAGTTCGATAAGCAATCAATATCCAGTCAACATGCCAATCAGGTTGATATGAAAGTTCTCGAATGCCTTGAAATTGTGCCGTATTTCCCATGAAAAGCTCACAGGCATGATCAAACTCATCTAAAACAAAAATAATACGAATACCTTCACTACGAACTCTCAAGAAGAAACGCTGAATATCATAATAACTGGTACCCCAGGAGAACTTTCCCATTAGGACTCGACTAGCTGCACGTTGTACAGATTCTGTCAGCCATCCCTGATCTTCCAACTCGTCTTGGCAAAGTATAACCAGCGAGCGAAAAAAGCTTTCGGTATTCTCATGCAAGGCAAGATCAATCCATATTGGAAGAACTTTATTAGAGGTCAATTGGTTCTTTTTCCGCATAAGGGCTTCATAAACGAGACTACTCTTGCCAATACGTTGTATTCCAATAATAGCGATGCTTCCAGAGTTGTTCGAGTTGATATTTGGATGAATGACTCTACTTTCAATTGCTTGCAAACTACTTCTCCGCCCGATAAAATAGGGGCCAGAGACTATTCTACCCACATTGACAAAGGGATTTTCGAAATCTTGAGGCATATGATTCTACTCCTTGAGTATAAGGGACTTGTGATCTAATACTTCCTGCTCGCGCGCCTTACCGGTGAGCTATCAACCATTCTTTAAATAACTTTACTCGAATTTTGTAGTAATGGCTCTGCTCGCATTCGAGAACATCACGTTCGACCAAATCATCCAGGATGGTATCTATAGATGTCTCTATCTTACAATTAATGTCATTTCTTGCACAAGAATCACCTAAGCGGCTGTTGGCGGCGATGATCGTTAGCACTTTCTTCACATCTTTTTCTGAGATCGCATTTGTAGAAGTATCACCAGAACTAATCAGATTGTCAAAGTTATCCCAATCCAGGTGGTTTACTCCTCGAATCAGGTCATCTTTTATCTGCTCTACGTCCGCCGCTGTCACACGAGGGGCTCGTTTACTGTTCATATATTCCACTAGACGATCACAAATAATCTGAATATAAAACGGACTGCCGTCTGTCAGGTCAACGATCCGCTCAATCGCTTTCTCGATGTAACGACTCTTACCTTGCTTGCCACCTATGCGGATTGGTTCATCAATGAGGCGATTGGCATCCTCAAGTTTCAGATAACTTACCCGCTCATCTTTTGTAGTACCAAATTCATTAGAGAACATCTTTTTGAACTTCGGCATTATGTCTTGTCCGACAAGCACTAAGCTGAAAAAATAGTTTTCCCACAGTGCTTTCCAATTTTTCATGAAGTCTTGTGATAACTCTCCATTTACAAGCTTGCCGAATAAGTAAGAAAACTCGTCTATTAATAATACTACTCTTATATTATTCCATCCCTCTCTTTGTGTAACGCGTTTGAAATTCGCCAGAATATCTCTGAAGAACGTAAGAGGGCTAGGATGCCTATAGAATTCTATATCACTTGGAAACGACATATTGAGAGGTTTACGCCCCTTTATTACTTCCTCAACTTCAATAGCATATTGTAACTCATACACAATACGCCAAAGAATCATATAGTGAAGCGGTACAGAGGCTTGGTCGTCCAGTAATGCTCCAATATTTCCTATATCTAAGACGAGCAAATCAGTATATTTCTCTAATCTTTTCTTGAGATGATAGAGAATGGAAGATTTCCCCGATCGCTTTTGTCCAAAGATGAGCATTGACTGGCCTTGAAAGCTAGTGTTGCAAATAGCTTCTGCGACACGTGAGATGAGTTCAGTACGACCGTAAAACATTTCTTCTTCTCCGACGATACCACCTGAAGCGTAAGCTGCATAAGGATTATCAATGTGTTCAAATTGTCCTGTTACATTCAAGCGTACTGGAAGATTCTTGTTAAGAATTTGCTGTCGCTCATCGGAGCGAATGCGATATCGCGCACAGATAGGCAAGGAGAATGCTTGCGAGCGCAATGCTTGCTCTGTCACATAGATCGGCACGTACAAGATCACTTGTGTTCCGCCGCGTAAGGAGCCATCCAGTTGATTTTTTTGGGTACTGACTGTAAAAAATCCTTCGTCTGTTTCTACTTCCAGTTCTAATGACTCTGCAGGACTACAACCCATTTGATTTTCAACAACTATTTGCACTTCGATCTTCTGATTATCGTTAGGGGAGTAGGATTCGATAGCTAGCCGTAGATTTAATTTTGGTACAGAGCTTTCATATATTTTCGTAAGACGCTCAGCAATTTTCTCTTGAATGGTCTTGACGGTCGAGTACAATACCTCGACGGATAGAGTGGTAGGCTCTTTTTCAATGCTCACCAACAGATTCTGACAGCGGGTAACGATTTGCGTAGAGAAACGCTCTTGCTCCTCGAAAGCAAATTGCTTCGAGAAGTCCAATATCATCTCGAGGATACGTTGGAGTTCACGCACGCGTTGCTGATCGAGTTCAAAAAAGATACTATACTCAATTGCCCTGATTCTCTGGAGACTATTCTCCACTGACGCCGTGGTTAATTCGACCTTTGCAATCCCATCTAACTCTGCGGAGATTATAAGCACACCCTCGGCATTTCGATTTTTCAACTCGATCCATTGCTGCACAAATACATCTTTTCCACTCGCACCATCTAATCCAATAATACCTTTACCTTTCAGGTACTCACGCGCCATCTCCTGGAACTCTGGCTTCTCATACAGACACTTCAGCACACTCCGCGTGGCAAACATACTCCGAAATACCAAATAGGCTATGGCATCAAACACCTTTTCTTTTTGCGGCTGTAGAGAGAAGATCTTCTCTAAGGTCTCATCTACACTGGGTATATCAGAAGTCATAGGAATCTGAGAATGCCCTAAGAGAGAGAACAAATAGCGCACAAGGGCATATACTGCACTTATTTCATTTCTACTCCTATCATACGCACTGAGTGCCTCACAATAGCATTCCCGAATCATCTCTAACGGCTTATTCTCTAATACTGCTTCATCTCCCCGTGAGGTAAAGCTACGACAGAGAAACTTATACATTTGATTCTTGTTATCCCACTCTTCATCTGCCAACTCTGAAACGATTTTAGCTGCCGATAAGTAATACTCGGCGCGTTCTCGTGGCCTACGGGCACCTAACCTTGCTGCCACTATATCGAGCTTCTGCACATCCGAGTAGTCAAACTTCTTCTCCTGTATACGATCACTAGGTACTCCTTCGTACTCACATCGGTCCAGGAAGAAGCGAACAAAGCTACTCATCTCGCTAGAACTATCCAGGATCGCATCAATAATAACATCATCAGCCTCAATCTGAGCAGCTTGACCTGTAAGTCTGGCTTCGGCAACTGCTTTCAGTAGCTCATCGGCTTGCATATCAGGTAAAATACTTCTGAGGATTTGTTCAGCTTCATCATAGCAATTTTGCTTGATTAGACAAAATGCCAGGTTTCTCTGGGCACCCTTGTTATCATTGCTTTTCTGATCTCTCTTGTCGCTATTTTCTAGCTCTAGAACCTCACGAAACCACTTCTCCGCACTTATATAGTCTTCTTTCCGCAAGTAACAGTTCCCCATTTGCCAAAGGAGGCTCATTCTCTGTCCGTAAAGAGTTGCATTGGTTATACACCGGGAAAGAATCTCAATAGCTTGATCATATTGCTCCATCTTCTTGTAGGCAGCGACAAGCATATTATCAATGGCCTGTTGATCCCTAACTTTTTTCCGATACTTTACCATAACGCTGACCGCATCTTTGGGTCGATCTAGTTGCATCAATAGTGAACTTAAATCCTTGACTGCACTTTCGGTATTTTTATCATTTCGTGCAATAGCCTGGTAGAAGAGAGCAATTGCCCTATCATAGTTTTTTTCGATCAGCTGTAGTCTTTTTGCCCGGGCGAATGGCTTGGAGCCTTTCGGTGCTCCAACTTCACGAGCATATCGCCATCTTTCATATAACTCCTGTGTGCCTGGGTACTTCGGATCAAGTTTCCACAGTTGTCTAAGTTCGCTAAGAGCCTCGAAGTAATCTCCTTCATCATTAGCAAGCGTAGTAGCCCGCTGATATATCTCACCAGCTGTCCTTTCAGACTGTTGAGGCCAGGTAGGAAGCGATTCTTTTTTCTTTTGCTCTCTGGTATCGTTTAAATCCGATATTACTCTTCGATATGCTTCACCTGATGTTCCTTTGAGGTGATTGCATACATCCTGTACCAATGTATCGATAATAGTTCCTTTTAGCTGCTGGTACATCACTTTTTGGGCAATCTGCTCTCTGTTGGTAGAGAGCAACACGTATATTCCCGTCTCCAGTAAGAGCTGCTTTTCTTCTGACCGCAATTTCCGACGTGTTGCATCTAGAAATCTAGCGAGTAACGAGTAATCTCCTAATATGCGCATCAGCGAGACATATAGATACCATACTTCGAGATCGTCAGTAATAGTGTTCTGTTTGAAAAACTCGTCCAGGGCACAACATGCCTGAAGACTATCTTCTACTTTCATAGCAAGGGCAGCAACATTACGCCAGTCAGATGACATACTTGAGGTAAGGGCAACTTGTGTGCAATACTTGAGCGCTTCTGACACTTTTTCCGTAAGGAGTAGGAAATATATTACTTGCCTTTTTAAAGTTGGTGAAGAGGGATACTTTTCACATAATTCTTTTAATCCGCTTGTAATTAACTGTATCCTATTATATTTGCTGCTTAGCTCGTTCATCTTGCGTGCGTAGTTATACATGTTTTCTATTCGTTCCCACTCTTTTTTGGCCTCAAGCCCCGACAATTCTTCCGCTGGGAACACAAAATCAGGAAGCCGTACATCGATTTTTGGGGAAAGAGTATCATCATCGAAGCGTTGTTGAACCTGATGTAGCCGTTTGACTGCCTCCGCATCTAAGTTAGGCATTTGTACTTCTTGTATCTGGGAAGGGAAAACGACTGGCATATTCTTTATAACGTGTTCAGATTCTGATACCTTTGCATCCACGATAGGGACGAACGCAGAAGGAGGAGTGAGCAATGGTCTCTTTTCTGACGTATTTGGCTCCAGTTTTCTACTTGAGCCAATATCATCATAAGAGATAAAGGATTCATCTCCAGTAACGTGCCTAATAATGAGATAATCATCACCATGTTCGAGTACTGTACCCTGATACTCATCCTTATTCTTCATTACGACCTTGACATTGCTACCAATCGGGTGTAATTTCTGCAATACTTGGGCACGGTTACTCACAATGCACCTACCATCTCTAAATGAAACCTACAAAACCATTAGAAGAATATCACAACGCACGGCAGTCCACGTTATACAATCTCACCTATTCATTTTGCTTATACCGGTATCACATTTTCTATCAACGCCAGAAGAACTGGATGCATTATCAGAACAGCATCATCTGGCTACAGTATATAACTATTGATGGCAATGTACAAGATAAAGTTCTGTTTTAACTATGAGGGTGAGAGTAGTATGGTGGACTATAATGGACCCAACGCTGGGGCTTACTTAGTGACAGGAAGCGCGAGATCAAAAAGCTCAGCTAATGCTTGAATTGCCTGTCTCATAGTTGAAAGATTTATCGTGAAGTAGTTAGTAACGGTTGGATGGTGCTATAAGGATGGCACCGCGCTGAAATAAAGCTTTTCCGCCTCATCCACCAGTGCTACACCCAGCCTCGTGTAACTGATGCTGGCGAGAGGGAGCCACTAATACGCTAGTAGGTTCCCTCTCATCGTTTGTTGTACGGGCTTATTGACGATATGGCAGAAGCGCACATATCTCGCGTTAGATATGCGCCAATTTATCGGGATTTGCCACAAAACGAATAGCCTTAATCTGGCCTGCTTCTATATCAATGGTTAGCACGGCGAAGGCTCGCTTACCAGAGCGCGTGATAAGTGCTGGTTGACCGTTGACTTCGACCAACTCCACGCGTGTGTCTGCTGGTAACGTGTTCCTGAAAATGGGGGAGTTGTCCAAAATGAAACGCGCCACCGCATCATGCCCTGATATCTGGTGGGTTGCCACTCCCTTGGCTTTGCCTCCTCCATCGGCCCAGAAGGTGACATCTTCAGCTAGCATATTCATTAAGGCAGCCATCTCCCCCGCCTGAAGCGCTTGCTGAAAACTTATCAGCATCCGCCTCTGGGTTTCGGGCGGCGTTGAAACGCGTGGGTGGTGATCGGACAGATGTTTCTTCGCTCGGCTGAACCACTGGCGACAGGCTACTTCACTTTTACCGAGAAAGGTCGCAATTTCGGCATAGTCATAGTCGAAAACTTCACGCAACAGGAAAACCGCTCGCTCGACCGGTTGAAGCTGATCCAGCAATAGTAGGAACGCCATTGAGATCGACTCTTCCCGATCAACGTGCTCCTCCGGGCTGAGCACTTCGAGGGTTTCATGCGTGATGATCGGTTCTGGCAACCAGGGACCCAGGTATTGTTCGCGTTTCCTGTGCGCTAGGTGCAGTTGATCTACACATAATCGGCTAATGATGGTCGTCAGAAACGCTTTGAGCGAGCCAATCGTTTCCGGCGGAGTGCCCTGGTAGCGCAGGTAGGTTTCCTGCACCATGTCCTCGGCATCCATTGCGCTGCCGAGCATCCGGTAAGCGATGGCAAAGAGATACGGGCGGTATGTTTCAAATGACTCCATCATACTATTATCCTCCATAGGTCTCATGCCAACTCGCATTCCAGGTAATATAACATTATGTGGGGTTGCTCCCACTCGAAGGGGTGTGTCGCAGCCGTACAAAATGCTCGATTCCGATTATCGGGATCAGAACCCGCTCTGCCGGATAGAATGCCCTCCGGACGGTTGTGAAGTCAACAACTTCAGGCTCAATCAATGGATAGTTAGCGCCTTTCCACTGTACCATACACCCGCCCGCCGCTTGTACGTTACGGTACCAATCGGCTTGCTCGCCAAAGGTGAGTGGGATCACAAAGCCGTCCGCCGTTGGCCGAGCAGCCAGGGGCGTTGTATAGGAACGCCCAGAGTGCCGTCCCTGGTGATGGATGACGGCGAGCATCGGCACGCTGCGACTCCCGGCGAGCGACAACATGAACGGATTGAGGTACCGTGTGCCGAGGCGGAGCACAGCGTGCGCGGCGCGATTGATGATCCTGGCGGCTCGTGGTTTTGGTGACTCTAATACCTTCATTCTATAGAACCTCCGAGTTGTGCGTCTTAACCTCTTGAAACGGACAATTGCTCCAGGCCGAAGAAGGGGGCCAGTGGGATCACATCAAAGTCGATCAGGTGCAGTTGCACGAATGGCAATGTGGTGAGCGCGTCCCTGGCGGCTTCCTCACTTGCGCTTTCTAATATCAACACCACTCTTCCCGCCTCATGAGCGCGGTGTAGAATTCGCGGACAATACCTTGTTTGTAGAGTTCCCACACGGCTTGAATTTCGGCTGGCGCGTGTTGGAGCAACTCCTCTCGTGCAACGCCTGCGATTGGTTTGGGTATGACTAAAATCTTCATAGAACAGAACCTCCAGTTTCTCTCCCTCTTATCGAGCGGGTAGCGAATGTTTTGGTAGCTTTTCAATGGTGTGAGGATCATTGTTGATATCCTTGCCAGATTAATGCTCACAATGAAAGAGGGTCGAGGGGTCATGTTTGTGACAACACCACCTGGAGTAACTTCGATCAAGCCAATATCTTTACATGGGGCTTTGTAGGGGGAATGCTCTTTCTGTTGATCGCAAGTCCCATTCTCTATCTCTGGATGGAGGTGCGACGCCGCAAGAGTGCTCTAGTTGGGGAAGAACTATCCGGGAGATGAAACGAGCCAGAGGTGCTCACAAGCGTTGAATTGAGATAGAATCTCTGACAGGTAGAAGTTCCAATTGCAGTGTAGTCCTATAGCGGAGAAGATAATTTATGTATCTGGTAAACGCCTCACTTATGCTGTTCTTCCATAATGAAAAAAGAGTCATCGGGTGTCCAGGCAGGTGCGCTCACTACTAGAAACTCTAGATCATCTTCTCCTTCATTAAATATTTGATGGGTTTCAAAAGGTTTGATGAGGCAGGCTTGACCTGGCTCCAATCGAAATGTTTTCGTATCAACTCTCATCGAAGATATTCCTTTGAGAATATAGTAGGTTTCTTCAGATTCTTTGTGATAGTGGGCGTGAGACGATTTTCCAGGTGGAATAACAACGTGCGCAACACTATGGCGAATAGTTCCTCCACTTTCTAGGGGATGTCCGATCATATCGTAGATTTCTTCTCCACTTGGGTTCTTGATTGGAGTGTTAATATCTTCTTTTCTGACGACTCTCATGACTACGCCTTTCTCTTTCATAAACTCATCAATTGGAGCCCATTGACCTTCATGCTATCCAGGGGTACAACCGTAGCGATTTTTTCTCATTGATTTTGGTGGATCTCTGCGCCTCCCATGTTCAACAGTTTCTTCTTTCAGGCAATGTGACTCACATTCTCTACCAAGATTACTGCTGATGCTTTCCTAAAGTATATCATAATCGAGGCGGTTATTTGTAAAGATTGGGGAGAGTGGTAGTCAATACAATTACTGCTACAAGTATTGCGGCAGCCACCGCAAAAGCGATGAAGGTAATTTTTGCATTTGCCAAAGTCGTGCCTCTTCTGCTCTCACTCAGTTCTTTCACTACTTGTTCTGCTCCCTTTATCTCTTTGGCTTGAAGTATCCGCCTTATTCGACCATCCTCAATTGTTGGGATGAAGCTGTTCTCAGAACTGATATATCTGGGCTTGTAGCGCATTTGAAGCGGCTGAGGAGAATACCTGATGTGCAACATGGACTCAAGATTAATGGTTGTGACCCATGCCTGAACAAAGCGGCCATAGAACGTTTTTATTGTTTTGTAGCCATTAGAGGCAAGAACGATCATGAGGGATGGACCGAATAATAGGATCAACTCATGCATATCTCCAAATTTTATATTCAGCAATCCAGCGAGAGTGGCCGCAAGGATAGCCGAAAGAAGACCACTATAAAAATGGAGATACTGATGGCAGAAACCTAACTCAGCATGAAGAACTGACCAGTAGTGTTTATAAAGATCAATTAAGTCAGAATATTCTAACTCCTTATGCTCATCTACTTCCTGAGTAAGTTTTTGCATAATAGGCTCCCTCCTAAAAAGAGAATGCAAAATGACAGAGATTATCAAAAAAAGCCAGCCTTTCAGTATTATATTCCATATATTGAGTTTACTGTCGGTTCGCAGAATAGAACCTCTAACTCATAATGTTGAGTTAAGGCCTTTCTAACCGTTTTGCTTTCTTTATAGCCAATTCTCTCGCCTTTTTATCAGCAGGTTCAATGATCTCATCTTTTAGAGATGAGATTAAGCTTTCTCGGTCTTTATACAAATAGATAGGGAGAACCCAATCATATTTCCTGAAATCAACAAACATAGAGTATTCCCTTTTTGCTTCGAGCAGCAAGGGCTGTACGGGAACTTCGAGGTCTGGAACGATGGCTTGTAGTTCTTGGGGTATGCTACTCGGTTCTGAAAGATCAGCAATGATGAATCTTGATAGATGGGCGAGTGTCCTTATCGTCTCCGTCAAGTCTCGGCTGCTTGGTTTCTCAAAATCAAATAATATAGGTGAGTAGTTTTGATTACGAAGTTCATCCTTGATCGCGTCCAAGACCTCTTTCCGTTCAGGAGTGAAGCGTCCTAAGATCAGCACGACTTTGGAGGTAATAGTATCAATAACGTGGCGAATCTTCTCATTATTCAGAAGCAGATAAATGAATTGAGCTACTTCAAGATTATCGACAGTGATGGTCGTCTCGTTGTCAGGAGTAATAACGAGATCATTTTGCCTTGTTCCTTGGAGTTCTACCTTCCATGCAGATATTCCATAAACAGAACAATGTGTTAGTGTAGCGTCTGTTAAATTGGTTTCGATTAAAGTGGCTCCGCAAAGGGTGGCTTCACTGAGAGTAGCTCCACTGAGATTGGCTTTGAAGAGAGCAGCTCCGTAGAGATTCGCATCTTTAAGGTCTGCTCTATAGAGGTTTGCTCCACTCAAATTGGCTCCTTTCAGATCGGCTTTACTGAGGTTGGTGCTACTAAGGAGCCGTCAAGAAATAACGTTAGTAATTGAGATGTCGCGAG
>JRHI01000665.1_pt1 | contig 35066 bp, 34 predicted proteins | sample 215371 | NCBI WGS metagenome assembly JRHI01 (sample SAMN02929681, study PRJNA255918) | sediment metagenome | biome: cave system; feature: Ice Cave; material: Sediment; isolation source: sediment from deep within a dark volcanic ice cave with no known source of... ...
CGCGGCTCGAGGACCAGCGCCTGGCGCTGTCGCTCGAGGACGTCGACCTCCGAGGCGTCGTCGAGCGGGCACTGTGCGCCCTGGGGACGCTGGTCACGGAGTCCCACCGCGTCGACCTGCGCCTGGGGGCCGAACCCATCCCGGTGCGCGGCGACCCCGAGCGGCTCGCCACCGTTGTCGCCAACCTCGTCGACAACGCGCGCAAGTACTCCCCGGCCGGGACGGCGATTCGCGTGGTCTGCCGTACCGAGGCCGGCCAGGCCGCCGTCGACATCGTCGACCACGGACACGGCATCAGCGAGGCCGACCAGGAGCTGCTGTTCACACGCTTCGGACGCATCGTGACGCGGCACAACAGCCACGTTCCGGGCACGGGCCTGGGGCTCTGGCTGAGCCGCGAGATCGCGCGGCTCCACGGTGGCGACATCACCGTGGCGTCGCGGGCCGGTGAGGGGAGCAGCTTCACGCTCCGGCTTCCCAGGCCGGCCTCGTAGGCAACACAACATCGATCCTGAGCGCGACACAGACGTTCGATGTACGCTAGCGTTGTCATCGTGCACAGAAAATGGGTTGCCGGCGCTGTCGGCCTGGTGGTCCTCGCCGGCTGCGCGTTGGGAGGACAGGCGACGCTGGCCGGCCGCCGGACCGCCGATCTGACAGCACATCGTGACCGGCTTGTCGCCACCTGGCAGCGTGACCTCGCCGAGGGACTGCCCGCCTCCGCAGTGGCGCCGCTGCGCGGCCAGCTGGCCTCGATGTCGATCCCGGACTGGTGGTCCCCGCAATGGTGGAACAGCACGCGGGCAGAGCAGCTCGATGCCCTCGACCAGCGGACTGCCGAGGTCTACGCCGAGGCGGTCAGCACCGCCCGAGCCACCGACCAGAAGGTCGTGGCGGACGCCCGCGCCCTGGTGGCCGATGCCGGTCCACTGGCGCCGGCCGACCTGGTTGGCGCTGTTGCCGGCTGGGACCAGGAGCTGCGCGCCGCCACATCCCCCCGGGCGCTGGCCGACGTCTCCGCCCGGCAGCAGGCGGCGCTCACCAGGGCGCGCGGACAGGTCCAGACGGCGCGGACGGAGATCGCTGCCAGGGCCAGGGCGGTGGCGGAGGCGAAGGCCACCGTGGCTGCCTCCGGTGGTCCGCAGCTGATGCTCGCCGAGGTTCCGGGCGTCGACCGCACCGCGGCCGACGACAACCTCGACGCCACGCCCGTCGACCAGCTCGCCGCCGCCCTCCGTGCCGAGGTCGACGGCGGCCAGCCGACCGCCGGCACCGAGACGCAGCTGGCCCGCGCCATCACCGCCTTCAAGCAGATGGTTGCGGCCAACGATCGCATCAACAACGCACTGCAGCCGCTGGCGTGGCGCATCGACGGCGCCTCCCTGTACGGCACGCCCGGCGCCGCCGGCTTCCAGACCCAGGTCACGACCGTCCGCAGGAGCTTCGCCGCGGCGAGGACACCAGCCGAGATCGCCGCCGTCGAGCAGCAGGTGCAGGGCTTGAGAGCCGCCGTCGACGGCGAGATGCAGACGGCGACCTGCGGCCATGACGTCGGCGCCGGCAAGGCGATCGTCATCTCCCTGTCGCTGCAGCATTTCGTGGCCTACGACAACGGCTGCGCGGTCAAGGACGGGCCGGTGACCACGGGCCGGCCGCAGTTGCCGACGCCCACCGGCAACTTCCACGTCTTCTACAAGACGACGCCGTTCACGATGGTGTCGCCGTGGCCCAAGGGGTCGCCGTTCTGGTACCGGACCACCCCGGTGAGCTGGGTGCTGGAGTTCGAGTACGGCGGCTACTTCCTCCACGATGCCACCTGGGAGGCATTCGGGTCCTACGGCCCGGGCAGCCAGAACAATCCCGACGACGCCAGCCACGGATGCATCCACATCCAGACAGCGACCATGGAATGGCTGTACTCCTGGACTCCGGTGGGCACCCCTGTGACCGTGGTCGCCTGAGCGCGGCGTCCTTGCCTCAGTCCTCCGGCGTGGCCCAGACCGTGTCCATGTAGGTGCGCACCATGCGGCGCGCGTCGACGAAGGGGCCCAGGGTCGCCAGCGAGCGGCGCACCCGGTCGAGCCAGGCATGCGGCGGCGCGTCGCTCTCCCGCGCCCAGAACTCCGGCAGCGCCTCGTCCTCGAGGATGCGCAGCAGCGCCTCGGCGTCGGCCGCGTCGGCCTGCTCGGCGCCGTCGACAACCTCGGCCCCGCCCGCCCCCTCGATGGCCCACCCGTTGCTGCCGTCGTTGCCTTCGCACCACCAGCCGTCGAGGATGCTGAGGTTGAGGCAGCCGTTGAGCGCCGCCTTCATCCCGCTGGTGCCGCTCGCCTCCATGGGCGGCCGCGGCAGATTGACCCAGACGTCGCAGCCCGCGACCAGCAGCGAGGCCAGCTCGAGGTCGTAGTCCTCCAGGACCACGATGGCGCCCTGGATGCCGAGCACCTTCTTGAGCTCGAACAGGTGCTGGAGAATGCGCTTGGCCTCGTCGTCGCTGGGGTGCGCCTTGCCCGCGATGACGACCTGCATGCGGCGCGGGCCGCGCAGCAGGGCGGCGCCGCGGAGGGCGTCCCGAACCAGCAGGTGCACCCGCTTGTAGGTGGCGATGCGACGGGCGAAGCCGACCGTCAGCACGTCCTCGTCGAAGGCGGCGGCGACGCTCTCCGCGTACTCGCGCGACTCGCCGCGGCGCAGACGCTCGACGACGGCGCGCCGGCGCACCTCCCGCACCAGGCGGCGACGCAGGGTGGTGCGCACCGCCCAGAGCTCGGCGTCGGGGATCCGCTCCACGGCGGCCCAGGTGGTGGGGTCGTCGGACCGATCGCGCCAGCGCTCATCGAGGTGGCGGTCGAGCAGCGCGCGCATCTCCGGCGCCATCCAGGTGGGCAGGTGAACGCCGTTGGTGACGTGACCGATGGGGACGTCGTCCACCTCGGCGTCGGGGAACAGGGGCCGCCACATCTCGCGCGCCACCTCGCCGTGGCGGCGGCTCACCGCGTTGGCATGCCGGCTCATCCGGATGCCGAGCGGTGACAGGCCGAATCCAGCCCCCCGGTTGTCGCTGCCCATGCCCAGCAGGCGCTGATCGTCGATGCCCAGCGCCGGGGCGAGGTGGGGGACGAGGGCCTGCAGGTCGGCCTCGGGGATGACCTCGTTGCCGGCGCCGACGGGCGTGTGGGTGGTGAACACCGTCATGGCGCGGGCACGGTCAAGCGCCTGGTCCACGGGCACTCCCCTGCGCACCAGCCTGGCGGCGACCTCCAGAGGGGCGATCCCGGCGTGGCCCTCGTTGAGGTGGATGACCCGGGGCTCGATCCCCATGGCGGCAAGAGCTCGCACCGACCCGGTGCCTAGGATCGCGTACTGGTCCAGCCTGGTCCGCCGGTCGCCCACGTAGAGCCGCGCCGTGATCCAGCGATCGGCGGGCGAGTTGGCATCGACGTCGGTGTCGAGCAGGTAGAGCGGCACCCGGCCCACGTCGACGCGCCAGACGTGGGCCACCACCTCGGTGCCGCGCACGGGAATCGAGATCATCAACGGCCGATCGGCGGCGTCACGCACACAGGCCAGGGGCAGCAGGGTGGGGTCGAGCGGCGTCCAGTGCTCGCGCTGAAATCCGGAGTGGTCGAGGCGCTGCTGAAAGTACCCCTCGCGGTAGAAGAGCCCCACGGCCACCAGCGGGACGGCGAGGTCGCTCGACTCCTTGAGAATGTCGCCGGCGAGGGCGCCGAGCCCACCCGAGTAGATGGGCAGCGCGACGTGCACCCCGTACTCGGCGCAGATGAAGGCCACCGGGCCGGTGCCACCACGGAGCGGCGTCTCCGGCCGCGCCAGGTCCGCTCGCAGGCTCTCGACGGCGGCGCGGGCGCGCGCCACCAGCGCGGTGTTGGCGGCGGCGCGCTCCAGGACGGAGCGCCGGGCGCTGCGCAGCATGAACACCGGGTTGCGGCGGCAGCGGGCGAAGCGCGCCTCGTCGACCGCCGCGAAGATGGCGTCGCCGCCGGTCCACGACCAGCGGTAGTTGTAGGCCAGCTCCGCCAGGGGGGCGAGAACGGACGGCAGCGAGGCGGCCAGGTCGGAGGCGGCCGCGGCCAGCTGCGCGGAGCCGTCGGATGCCACAGAGGCGACTCCTCGATCAGACGGGTGGGAGGATCCGGGCGGGAGCTTGCACCGACGGGGCATGGCTCTGCAGAGCGGGCCGCCGCGGTCACGCTCACCGAGGCTGCCGCCCCGGCACCCCAAGTACCATGACGAGCCATATGGCTCAGCTCGACGACGCCGACCAGCGGCTCCTCAACGTCCTCCAGGAGGACTTCCCGGTCAGCCACTCACCCTTCGCCGACCTGGCGGAGCGGGTCGAGGAGACCGAGGCCGAGGTGATCGAGCGCGTCGCCCACCTCCGCGAGACCCGGGTGATCCGCCAGATCTCCGCCATCTTTGACACCCGCAGCCTGGGCTACAACTCGACGCTGGTGGCCATGCGCTTCCCAGCCGACCAGCTGGAGCGGGGCGCGGCGATCATCAACGAGCACCCCGGCGTCAGCCACAACTACCGCCGCAACCATGACTTCAACCTCTGGTTCACCCTGGCGACGCCCCCCGGCGGGGACATCGACGCCACGCTGCAGAAGCTCCACGAGCTGAGCGGCTCCGAGGTGACACGCAAGCTGCAGACGCTCAAGCTCTTCAAGATCGGCGTCAAGCTGGACATGACCGGGCAGAAGTCGGTGACCCGGCAGGAGGATCCGGACTACACCGGGATCCAGCGCGACTTTGCGCTCCAATCGCCGATCACAGAGCGCGACATCGCGGTCATCCGCGCCGTGCAGGACGACCTGCCGCTGACCTCGCATCCCTTCGAGGACTGCGCCCGCGGGCAGGGCCTCAGCGAGGCGGAACTGTTCGCCGGCATGGACGACCTCCGGCAGCGAGGCCATCTCCGCCGCGTGGCGGCGATCCTCCACCACCGGCGGGCCGGCTACGCGGCCAACGCCATGGCGGTCTGGAGTGTCCCCGAGGAGCGGGCCGAGGAGCTGGGCCGCCGCATGGCGGAGTTCGCCGCCGTGTCCCACTGCTACCAGAGACCGGTCTACGAGGACTGGAAGTACAACCTCTTCTCGATGATCCACGGCCGCAAGGTCACCGACTGCGAGGAGATCGTGGTCGCCATCCGCGACGCCATCGACATCCAGGACTACGCCGTCCTGTACTCCACCAAGGAGTACAAGAAGACCCGGGTGCGCTACTTCACCTCCGAGCTCGAGGACTGGGACCGCGCCAACCTGATCCGTCCCGCCGAGGCGTCTCCCGTCGGCTGAGCGCGGGTCCTCAGGCGATGCAGCCGCCGGTCGATACGGGCTCGGTTCTGGAGATGGCGCCGCGGACGTCGGGCAGGAACGTGGACGGTGCCAGCGCATACCCCTCGACCGCGCCTGGGTCGGTGCTGGCGGCGAAGACGACGCCGATGACGGTGCCGGCGAGGTCGACGATGGGACCGCCGGAATTGCCGGGGATGACCCGCGCCTGGAGCACCTCGATCTCGCGGGTGACGAGGTCGCTCCCGTAGATGTTGTATCCCTGCGCCTTCTCCACCCCCTTGACCCCGGCGGTGGTGATGGTCTCCGCGCCGCCACCCGGATAGCCGATGACCGCCCCCCTGGTGCCGGACGCCGGGTTCTGCGTGGCCGTCTGCAGGGGGGCCACGCCGATGCCCGGCGCGTGCAGCACGGCGATGTCGACGTTGGGGTCGAAGGCCACCACGGTGGCGTCGAAGGGCTGGCTCCTGCCCGGCACCTGCAGCTGGACGTGCTCCCCGCCGGCCACGACGTGGGCGTTGGTGACCCAGTAGTCATTGGCGTACGGCCATGCCGAGCCCGCCTCCAGCCCGCAGCCGCCGCTGCTCAGCACCTTGGCGGTGACCGTCTCGGCCAGCTTGACCTGTGGGGAATTGAGCTCGGCGTCGGTGGGGACGGGAACGTCGTTGAAGTTCTGGGGCACCAGGCCGGCGAAGGGGTTGGGGAACGCCTCGCCACGCAGCAGTGATTGCAGTTGGGCGAGGAAGGCGGGCGGGCGTGGGGCCACGCTGTCGAGTGCCCGCAGGATGGCGGAGTTGTTGATCTGCGTGGCCAGCCGGGGGAACTGGCCGAAGCCGCTGAAGGTCAGTCCCAGGTACCAGGCCATGATCAGCACGCCGATGGCCGCCAGCGCCGAGCCGAAGCCGGAGTCCACCTCGGCCAGGTCGGTCCGGAGCGCGGCGACCCGGACGCGATAGCCGACGGCGGTGCCGATGCCCTGGAGCAGGGCCACGCAGCCGAGAAAGACGCCGGTGCCGATCAGCGCCTCGGTGCCGGCCTGGTGGTCGCCGAACCGCCGGGCCACCGCCGGCGCCAGGGCAGCGCCGATGACGACGCCGACGATCAGGCCGGCGAAGCTGAATCCCACCCAGGTGAGACCGCGCCGCCAGCCGGAGACGGTCCCCGCCACCAGCAGCAGGACGATCACAAGGTCGAGAAGGTCCATGGCAGGCAGTGTGGCGGGTCGGGCAGGCAGCACGGCGGGCCCGGTCTCGCTCACGACCGCCCGCCTCGGCAGAGCGCTATGGTGGCGGCGGCGGGGCGTGGCGCAGTCGGCTAGCGTGCGTGCTTTGGGAGCACGAGGTCCCCGGTTCGAGTCCGGGCGCCCCGACCATCACCCCCCCCCTCGATGAGCCGGGCCATCGCCGTGGGCGCGCGCCGGCGGAGTGACGAACCGGAGATGGGAGTCGCCGCGCCGGTGTGTCGCGGGGGACAATGCGCCACAGTGAACTCGCCCAGACTGGTGCCCGCCCGCCAGGTCGTCATCGGCCTGATCGCCGCCGGCGCGCTTGGCGCCGGCCTCACCCTCGGCATCGGGCATGCCTCGCGCGGCAGCTCCACCATCAGCATCGCCGCGGCCGCGGCGTCGCCCGCGCCACCCCCCGCCCGGCCGGCGCACCACGGCTTCGGCCATGGTGGCTTCCCCGGCCTCGGCGGCATCTCCGGCGGCGCCATCCTCGGGGTCTTCACCAAGGACACCGGGCTGACGCCGATGCAGATCCTGAGCGGCATCAAGGGCGGCCAGACACTCGAGCAGCTCGCCGGCTCCAACGCCGTCAAGGTCAAGTCGGACTACCTGGCGGAGATCACCACCGGCCTGGACCAGGCGGTGACCAAGGGGGTGATCACCAAGGACGCGGAGGCCCACCTGATCGCCGACGCCAGGGATGCCATCGACCAGCTGATGGCCGCCCACCTCGACAGGGCGGGGCTCGGCGGCTTCCTGCCCGGACCCGGCAAGCTCCCACCGGGCTTCGGCCACGACGCCGAGTCCGGCCCGGGCGCACCCGGGGCCTGACCCCGGGTCTTCACGCGCCGGGTCACGCTCCCCGTACCGCACCTTCCGGCCGCACCGGCAGCACGGCCAGCGCGGCGGCGAGCGCCATGACCAGGGCCAGCCCGATCGCCGGCCGGTAGCTGCCGGCGCTGTCGGTCAGCCAACCCGCCAGCGGCGGCCCGGCCAGCGCCCCCGCGCCCGCGGCGGTGTACAGGGCTCCGACGATGGCGCCGAGCCCGCGGACGCCGAAGAGCTCGGCGAGAACCGCGGGCGACAGTGCGATGAAGCCGCCATACCCCAGGCCCATCACCAGCGCGTAGCTCACCAGCCAGGGATAGCCCTGCGCCGCCAGCCAGATCACGTAGCTGACACCCATGGTCGCCGTCGCCACCTGGAAGGTGCGTACCCGGCCCAGCCGGTCGGCGACAGCGCCGAGCCCGAGCCGGCCGACCACGCTGGCACCGCCGAGGAGCCCGACCAGGGCGGCGGCCGCGGTCCCCGAGACCCCCAGTCCGCGCCCGAAGGCGGGCAGGTAGACGAAGGTCACGGACAGCGGGAAGGACATCAGGAACAGGGAGAGGTAGATCAGCCGGAAGGAGCGGGTGCGCAGCGCGGCGCCGATATGTCCGGGTGGCCGGTGCGGCGCCGCCGGCGGCCGCCGGGCCAGCGCCGCGGCCGCCAGGAGCACCACGAAACTGCAGACGGCGAAGACCAGGTAGGTACGGCGCCAGCCGATGCGGTCGATGAGGATCGCCGCCAGCGGCGCGACCGTCAGCGTCCCCAGGCCGATGCCGGACACCGCGATGCCCACCGCCATGCTCCGCCGCCGCTCGAACCAGCCGCCGACCACGGCCACCATGGGCACGTAGCCACAGGCCACGCCGATGCCGACGCCCAGGCCGTAGGTGACGTAGCCGAGCCAGATGTGGCCGACGGTCGAGGTCAGCGCCAGTCCGGCGCCCATGGCGACACTGCCGGTGACCAGCACCGGCCGGGGCCCGACGCGGTCCGTCACCGGCCCACTGACCATGCCGAGGCTGAACCAGATGAAGGCAGTCACCGAGTACACCCCCGAGGTCGCTCCGCGTCCGCTGCCGAACTCGGCCGCCATCGAGTCAAAGAAGGCGCCGAAGCTGTAGGCGACCCCGAAAACGGTGAACATCGCCGCGAACGCCGCCATCAGCACCACCCACGCCCGTCCCGTGTCGGGGGCGGTGGGGGCGGCGCCGTGGCGGCCGCCGGGCAGGGCGGCAGCGTCGCGGCTCATCCCTGCAGTCTGGCTGTCCGCTCCCATGGGCCGTCGTCGGGCACGGCGTGCAGCCGCTCGACCGGCACCGGACCGTCAGGGGTCCGTGCCCGGTTGGCCATCGGTTTGACACGCGCGGGTGACGAGAATCGACCGGTCCATGTGCCGCCGCAAACGCCTCGGAGACGGGGGGTGACGATGACGCGATGAGCTGGTCGCCGTTCGGGGCCGCACGGCAGGAGTTGGAGCCGTCGCAGCGTGCCGTCACCGGCCCGGCCGCCGGCGGTGCGCCCGCGCCCGGCGGCTCACCGGCATGTGCGCATGGCGGGTGCCACCGCGGTGGCCGCCGGCGGTGCGACTACGTGGACCGCCGCGCGCGGCGGTGTCGGAACGGACTGTGCACTCGCCACCGCGCCGTCGTGGGCCAGGCGTCCTACTGCCCGTTTCATGCGGACACGATGAGGGCCGTCGGCGGGGCGAGCGCGGAGTGCGGCCTCCCGGACATCGACGACGTGGGCCCGGCCCTGGTCGGCCTGGTGTTCAGCGACCTCCACGACCGGATGGTCACGTTGCTCGACGGGATCGCCGACCACGCGGCCGGGGAGGCCGTCGAGTTCGACCCCACGGTCAGGCGGCTGCCCTGGGCCACGCCTGGAACCCACCGCTGGGCTCAGGGCTGGCGGCTCCACCACCACTCCGGGGGCCGCCTCGCCGTCAGCGTGGGACTGGGTGACGGGGCGGACGCTGAGCTGCTCGTCCACATCGGCGAGGAATCGGTGGCCCATGACCGCTCGCTGTGGATTGCCGGCACCGCCGATCAGGCGGCGCGGCGCCGGCGCTTCTACGACCTGCTCGGCACTCTGGCCGCCGCGGTGATCGCTGCCGAGCGTGCCGGCGGCCGTCACGGGGACAGCGTCTCGGTGATCCCGGCGGCGGGCTAGGCGGTGCCGTCGACCTCCCACCAGACCGTGACGGTGGGCTCGCGAGGGGGGACGATCGACCAGAGCCCCTCGTGCCTGACCAGTCGCGGACCCAGCGCTGCCGCCACCTCCGGGTCGCGTGCGACGCCGAGACAGAGCCGCCGTCTGATCCAGGCCACGGCGTCGTCACGCCGCGCGAAGCCGCCCGGTCGCCCGGGAACCACCGCGCTGTGCCGGCTGACGTCGAGGCCGAGCTCGCGCAACACCGCCACCACGTCAGCCGCCCCGGGACCGGTGGGGCGCTCGAGTTCATGGAAGCGCAGCCAGAGGTCGGCCATCCAGCAGGCCGGGTGACGCTCGGTCATCTCCAGCACCACGCGCCGGCGCGAGTGGGCGGAGAGCACGGTGAGGAAGGGCGCCAGGTCCTGCACGTTGTAGACCACGTGGTGACAGACGGCCACATCGGCCACCTCGACGGCAGCCGACACCGCCGGCCATGAGCCCGGCACCGTGACGGCGGCGACGCCGCGCCGCTGCGCCTCAGCCGCGAAGGCTGCCAGCAGATCCGGCGACTCGTCGACGCCGACGAGGCGGCCGGCCCGCGCTGCCAGTGGCAGCGAGGCCGCACCGCCACCGGCGCCGACGTCGAGCACCGTGCCACCGCTGTCGAGGCGCTCCAGCGCCCGGCGGTTGGAATAGGTCAGCGAGTCCGGGGTTGCCGACCGGGCGCGCGAGCGGAACAGCTCGGTGGGGAAGCCCCAGGGGGACTCGGGGGCGTCGGCAAGGATGGCCTCGGGCACGGCCCAGTCGCGCATCGCCGCCCGCCAGCGCTCGGCGGCCGTCGACGGGGGTGCGGTCAGACCGGAGGGATCAGCCATGGGGCCGGCCGTGGGAAGCCGCAGACGCAGACGTTGTAAACGCGGAAGGCGTCGGCGCTGCGATCGCACTCGGGCAGGCGAGGTCGGCCTGCGCGCCGGCGGGGGAGGCCATGGCCCATGATCGTAGACCCGGCCGGGCGGAGTCGGCGCTCGTCGGTGCCGCGACCGCATGCCCTTGTGGGTGCGCCGTCCGATGTGATGTGATGCCCGACCACGCACGCGCTCCTCGCGGAGCGAGAACGGTTGGAGGTTGCAGCCCCATGCCGACGCCCAGCGCGTCCACGCGCCCACGCGCCCGCCGACTCCTGGTCATCGCCGCTCTGCTCGGCGGCACGGCGATGCTCACCGCCGCGGCGCCGCCCTCGGTGGCGGCACGCGACGACCATCACGGCCACGCCTACCTGGCCCTGGGCGATTCCGTGCCCTTCGGCTACATCACGCAGGCCGGTTTCATGTACGGGAATCCGACCAACTTCGTCGGGTATCCGGAGCGCATCGGCATCGACCGGGGCCTCGACGTCGTCAACCTGTCGTGCCCGGGACAGACCAGCACCAGCCTGATCACCGGCGCCAACCCCGACAACGGCTGCATCACCTACCGCTCGCGCGCCCCGCTGCACGTTCCCTACCAGGGCTCGCAGCTCGACGCCGCCACCGCCTACCTCAGCACGCACCCCGACACCGAGCTGGTCACCCTGATGATCGGCGCCAACGACGCCTTCCTGCTGCAGAAGGCCTGTGGCAACGTCCCGGCCTGCATCGTCGCCGGCCTGCCGGCGCTGACCCACACCATCGCCGGCAACCTCGACACCATCTTCACCGCCCTCCGCCACACCGGGTACGAGGGCCGGATCGTGGCGGTCACCTACTACGCGCTGGACTACTCCGACCTCCAGGCGGCGCAGCTGACGGCGTTGCTCAACCAGCCCATCAGCGGCGTGGCGACCGCCCACCACGTCACCGTGGCCGACGCCTTCGCCACCTTCAAGGTGGCGACGGCAACCCAGTTCGCCCAGGGGTCGTCCTGCCGGGCGGGGCTGCTCAACGCGTCGCCCCAGAACCAGTTCCTGTGCGACGTCCATCCCAGCCAGTCCGGGCAGCAGCTGCTGGCCCGCACCGTCGAGGACGCCGTCACCGCCGGAGGCGACGGCTGACCCGCGGCTAGACCACTCTGAGCTCGGGGGCGGGGAAGTCGTCGGGTGGCTTCTCCGCCCTGGCGGCTCGAGCGCGGCTGCGCGGCACGCGGGCCAGGGCCTGCGAGGTGGCGGCGTCGACGCGCCCGGTCATCTGGAGATGCCGCGTGCTCTGGAACCTGGCCACGGCGGCGGCGGTGGCGGGACCGAAGATGCCGTCGATCTGCCCGCAGCTGTCGCCCGCCGCCGAGAGCAGTCGCTGCGCCTCGGCGACCCGCTCGCCGTGGTCGCCGAGTTTGAGGGTGGCGTTCCCCCGCAACGCTCCCCCCGCCGCTCTCCGGCGCAGCCGCGTGGAGGGGGCGACGATCTCCAGGGCGCCCTGGAGCGCGCCGCTCAGCTGCCTGGGGTCGGTGAGGGCCACCATGTGGCCGGCGTCGATCTCGATGACCGGGGCGTTGAGCGCCCGGGCCAGGGTGCGCTGCCGCGAGATGGGGACCAGGACGTCGTGGGTGGTGGCCACGACCGCGGTGGGAATCGTCACCTCGCGCAGCCAGGCGCGGGCGTCATAGCGGCCCATCTCGCGGCCCGCTTCGGCGATGTCCCAGGGGGCGCCCCGGGCCAGCTCGCCGCTGAACCAGCTGGGCGCCCGGCCGCCGTACATCAGGTCCACCAGCTGGCTCCAGGCCCGCCGCGGGGCCAGCCGCCAGCCCAGCTGCAGGGCGCTCATCAGGTACCAGGCGGCGCGCAGCTGGGGGGCGGCGCTCCACTCCGCCGCGGTGGCCACAAGCACCAGGCCGTGGACCGCCTCGGGGTGGCGGTGGGCGAGGATCTGCGCGATGGCTCCCCCCATGGAGTAGCCCACCACCACCACCGGGCCGGGCGAGAGCACCCGCAGCAGGGCGGCGCAGTCGTCGGCGCAGTCGGCCAGCCGGAAGGTCCCCGGTGCGCGGAGGCCGCGGCCATGGCCGCGGGCATCGACCGCCAGCACGCGCCAGCCTGCCCGCCGCAGCGGCTCGTAGAGCGGCCACCAGTTGGTGTCGCTGGCGGCCAGCCAGCCGTGGAGGAGCAGCAGGGTGCCGCGGTCGCCGCCACCCTGGGGATGGGTGTCGCGGACAAACATCTCACCGCAGCCGGGAACGGGAATGATCAGCCCCGGAGGCAGCGGGTGATGGCGACCCGCGGGGGCTCCGGCGGTGGTCGCCCGGAGCAGGTGCCCCGCCGCCTTGGGGAGCGCCTGGATGGGCTCGACCAGCCCCTGGAGGCTCTCCGCCACTCCGCGGATCACCGCTCGCACGGGGTTCAGCCGACCTGCTCGGTCGGCCGCACCAGGACCTCGTTGACGGCCACCCGCCGGGGGCGGGTCACGATGAAGACGATGATCTCGGCGATGTCCTCCGCCGTCATCCGCTCCATGGCGCTGAAGCGCTGGTGGAGGTTCTCGACCACCACGGGGTCGGTGTTGTGCGAGGCCAGCTCGGTGTCCACGGCACCCGGTTCCACCAGGCTGACCCGGACGTGGCGCGCCGTGACCTCCTGCCGGAGTGCCTCGCTGAAGGCGTTGACCGCCCACTTGCTGGCGTTGTAGCCGCCGCTCCCGGCCCGGGCCACGCGCCCCGCCACGCTGCTGACGTTGACCAGGTCGGCGACCCCGCGGGGGGCGCCGGAGGCGGCCTCCAGGAGGTGGGGGAGGGCCTGCTGGCTGAGATTCATCAGCGCGGCGACGTTGAGCTCCAGCATCCGCGTCCACTGGGCCGGGTCGAAGCCCTCGACGCCACCCAGGATCATGAGGCCGGCGTTGTTGATCAGCGTGTCCAGCCGGCCCAGCTCGCCGACCGTGCGCTCGACGGCGGCGCGCGCCTCCCGCTCCCTGGTGACGTCGGTCTCCAGCACCAGGGCCCGGCCACCCTCGCCGGTGATGCGCGAGGCCAGCCCCTCGAGCCGCTCGGCCCGTCGCGCCACCAGCGCCACCGCGGCCCCCTCGACGGCCAGTGCCGAGGCGGTGGCCTCGCCGATGCCGCTCGAGGCGCCGGTCACCAGGGCGACGGTCCCGTTCAGACGTGGTGCCACGGGGAGCTCCTCGGGTGTGGTGTCGTGCAGGAGTCAGTATCCCGATCGGGCCTCCCGGCCGGCACTCAGCGGACGTCGACGAGGAGCGACTGCGTCGACCGGCCGATCCGGCACTGCTCGTCCCAGAGCGTCGACTCGGCCATCCCGGCACCATGGACGGCGTCGATCTGGGTTGCGGCCTCCACGCAGACCCACTCGCCGGCCGGATGCCGCGCCAGCCAGATGCCGAGGTCGGGGTTGATGAACAGCTTGTCGCTCCAGTCCAGGACGCTGCTGACGCCGTTGCCGAAGTCGGCAGCCGCCGCCACCCGGCTCATCGGTCCGGGCGCCTCACCCGGGACCACGGGCAGCCGCAGCCGGATCCAGGTCACCGCCGGGCCGTTCTCCAGAAAGCCGCCGCGGGCGAAGCGGAGCTCGCAGCCGGTGACCGGAAACCCGGCAGGCTCGAGCATGATCCCGTCCGAGGGCGGAGAGGAGCGGTCGGGACCCCCAGGTGGGGGAGGGCCTCGGGTCCGGGGGCCTCGGAGGCGGCCACGGGCGCGTCGCGAAGGCGCAGCGCCTCGGCCCGGACCACCTCGGTGTCGCCGTCGAGCAGGACGGCCTCGAGGAGCTGGACCCGGCGCCCTGGGCGGCTGACCCGCGTCCGCACCGTCAGCCGGGTCAGCGGCACCGGCCGCAGCAGGTTGACCGTGAGTCGCACCATCCGCATCGGGCCCGGCGCATCCAGGCAGTCGAGGCATCGCGCCATCAGCGCCGCTGCCGCACCACCGTGCTGGTGCCGCGGGTCCCAGGGGCCGCGAGCATGGACTGTCGGCTGCCAGCCGTCGCCGGTGGGAAGGAAGAGCGCCGGCTCATCCGGGGGAGTGGCCATGACGACCGCAGCCTAGTCGACCCCGTGGCCGCCGCATCCGGTCCCGGTCACCAGCATGTGATGTCGCGCACTGTCATCCGCGGTCCGCGGCGCTCCGGCATCACCTGCCCGGCAAGCAGCAGCCGGATGACCCGGCCGCGGTGGCCGCGGTAGGGTTGGAGCAGCTCGAGCATGCGGGCGTCGTCGGCCTCACGCTCTGCCGCGAGACCCCAGCTGACGACGCGGGGAAGGTTGTAGTCGCCGACGCTGACGGCGTCGGCGTCGCCGAGGGCGTGGAGTCGCACCTCGGCCGCGGTCCAGGCGCCGACGCCGGGCAGCGAGCGCATCCGGGCCTCGGCCGCGGGGGGACCGAGGACGGCACCGTCCTCCAGCCAGGCGCCGCGGGCGCCGATCAGCCGGAGCAGGTCGGCGCGGCGCTTCTCGACGCCGAAGGTGTGAAAGGTCCAGTACGGCGTCTGGGCCAGCCGCTCGGGGGCCACCGCGAGCCGTAGCCCGGGGTGCGGACCCGGCGCCACCTCGCCGAGCGCGCTGACCAGCCGCGTCCAGGCCCGGACGGCCTCCTTCCCCGTCCACTTCTGCTCCAGCACCGCCACCACCAGCGCGTCCACCACCGAGGCCGTGCGCCCGATGCGCAACCCGGGGTGGTGGCGGTGGAGCTCCTGCACCAGCCGGTGGTGCGGGGTGAATCCATCGAGACTGTCCTCGGAGCCGCAGAGCACCGGCGCGTGCCGCGTCGCCCATCCGGCTCCCGGGCCCCAGGCGGCGGTGGTGAGGTGCCGTCCGTCGGGGCGGATCTCGAGGGTGGCGGGCCCGTCCGGCGTGCGCATGGTGCGCACCACCCCGGCGCCTCCGGGCAGGAAACGCATCACCGGATCCCGCGGGCCGCGGCCCAGGTGGCCGAGAGTCACCCCGAGGTCGACCGGCAGCGCGGGAAGGAACCGGCTCCGCACCGGAGCGGCGGCCTCGGCCACGACAGGCCCGCTCAGCCGGCGGCGGTGGAACTGACGACCATGGTGTCGAACCTACTCCCTGCCGATTGTCAGACATCCAGGGCGAGTTGTCGCCCCGGCTCCGGCGGTCGCGCCTCCGGCGGCCGGCGGTCGCCGATCCCGAGCTGGTCGCGAAGGCGGGCAACGGCGGTGATGGGTGCGCTCGCCGCTGCCGGCCCCAGGCTGCGCCGCCCCGCATAGAGGCGCCGGTAGGTGGTGGAGTGGTCGGGGTGGTCCCGGTCGAGCGCGGCCAGGAAGTGCTCGCGGGTGCCCGGGCCGAGGCTCAGCGTGCCGGCCGAGAGGAACGCGGCACCGGCGTCGGCGGCCGCCCGCGCCACCTCGGCGAGCTGCTCCGGGCGGTCGCTCAGCCCGGGCAGGATTGGGGCCATCAGCACCCCGGCCCGGATCCCGGCGCTGGTCAGGCGCGCGAGCGCGCGCAGCCGCTGCCGCGGGGGCGCCGTGCCCGGCTCGGTGGTGCGGACCACCACCGGGTCGAGGGTGGGCACCGAGACGGCGACCGTGACCGGCACCCGCCGCGCCATCTCGGCGAGGAGGTCCACGTCGCGGACGATCAGCGGCCCGCGGGTGGTGATCGACACCGGCGTCCGCGCGGCCATGAGCGCCTCCAGGCAGCCACGGGTCAGCCGGTAGGTGCCCTCGGCGGGCTGGTAGGGGTCGGTGGCCGTGCCCATGGCCACCAGCTCACGGCGCCAGCCGCGCCGCGACAGCTCCGTGCGGAGCACGCCGACGACATTGGTCTTGATCTGGAGGGTGCGGCCGTACCCCTCGCCCCAGTCACGCTCGGCCCGCTGCTCGAAGGCGCGCACGTAGCAGAAGGTGCAACGGTGGATGCAGCCCGTGTAGGGGTTGAGGCTCCACGCGAACCACATCCCGGACACCCGCTGCAGGGCGGTCCGGCACGCCGTCTCGACGAGCTGAACGGGCGGACGGCGCTCAGTGCCCACCGCGGCATCGGACATGAGCGGAGCATAGAACAGATGTTCGCCGGCGTCCACGGCCGTCGCCCTGGTCACCACGGCACAATGCGCGGCGTGAACCTGGTGCGCGCGGAACCGACGGTCGTGGAGGCGCGCCGATGACGGCGATCCGGCGCAGCCACCACCAGACGCTCATCCCCAACGGCTCGTTGGTCCTCGACATCGCGGCCTGCAGCGACATCGGCTCGGTGCGCGCCGAGAACCAGGACGCCTGGTCGATCCACCCGGTCAGCGACCAGCGGCCAGGTGCGGTGCTCATCCTGGCCGACGGCATGGGCGGCCACGCCGACGGCGCCATCGCCAGCTACCTTGCCGTCACCGCCAGCAGCCAGACCCTGCAGGCCAGCTCCGACCCGCACGAGGCGCTGCTCGCCGCCGTCCAGCAGGCCAACGCCGCCATCGCCCAGCGGCGGGTGGAGCATGGTGGGCCCGTCAGCGGCACCACCCTGGTGGCGGCGGTCGTCACCGAGACCCGGGCCACCATCGCCAATGTCGGGGACAGCCGCGCCTATCTGATCCGGGACGGCAGCGCCGACCAGGTGACCGCCGACCACTCCTGGGTGGCCGAGCAGGTCCGGCAGGGGCTGCTGCCCCCCGAGGCGGCGACGGGCGACGCGCGTCGCAACCTGCTGACGCGGGCGCTGACCGGGGAACCGGTCCAGCCCGACGGATTCCACCTCGACCTCGCCGCCGGCGATGTCATCGTGCTCTGCTCCGACGGCGCCTGGGACATCCTCGGCGCCGACCGCCTCGCCGGGCGCTTCACCCCCGGCACCGTGCTGCTCGAGGAGTGCGAGCGGGCGGTCGACGACGCCATCGCCGGCGGATCCACCGACAACGTCACCGTGATGGCCTGCCGGATCCTGCCGCGCCCCGAGTCCCCGTAACTCACAGCCGGGCGCCCTGGTTTTGGCCGCTACACTGCCGCCGCGGCGGGCGCCAGCATCGCCCGGCATGGAGGCCACCAACCCCACATGGCGCGATTCCTCGCCCAGCTTCTGACACCGGTCCTGGTGGTGCTGACCGTGGTCGGCCTCATCGTCACCGCCATCGGTGACGCCGCCAAGGTCACCGGCGGATCCGCGGGCGGCAACATCGGCGGCCTGATCCTGCACCTCACCTGGATCCGCGACCTGCTGGACGTGCTGCTGCTGGGGGTCGTCATCTGGGTGGGCTTCATCGCCACGCGCGGCGCCGGCCGGCTGGGCATGATCGTCATGGGGGCCGCGCTCGTCGCCCTGGGCATCGCCGGCTTCATCATCGGGGACGACGACGCCGCCTCCAAGGGCTTCGCCGGCATGCACTACCCGGTGGCGATCAACCTGTTGGACCTGATCGTCGGGCTGCTCGCTGTGCTCAGCGGTCTCGGCACCGTCGAGGACCAGCCGGCACCGGTTCGCTGAGTCCTGACGGCCGGTCAGGCGGGAACGGCGTGCCCGTTGGCCACCGGAACGGCGGCCACCGACACCTCGACCTCCTCGGTACGCCGGTGAGTGACCCTCTGGCGGATGCCGTCGATGGCCCCACCCACGCTCTCGGCAGCCTCCCTGGCCTGGGGGACGACCCGCTGCGCGGTCTCCTGGGCCTTGTGCAGGCCCGACTGCACCTTCACCGCCGCGGCGCGGATCTGCTCGCGGGTCCTGGCACCCTCATGCGGGGCGACGCTCAACCCCACCACGGTGCCCACCACCATGCCGTGGATCACACCCTTGATATAGCTCATGGCGACACCTCTGGAGACCGGCCGTGGGCACTCGAGACCCTGCCGCGCCGGTACAAATAGTGATACTGAGAATAGCAGCTTTGCTGGAAATCGCCAAGCCGTGGGTGCCAGGTGATCGCGTGGGCACGAGGGACACGGGGCCGCCAGGCAGCTTGGCACGCCCGTCAGGCGGACTGGTCAGGTGAGTGCGGTGGTCGCCCAGGGGCCGTCGGGCGTGATCCGCAGACGCTCGACCGGCCGGCCGCCGACGAGGTGCTCGGTGACGATGGCATCGACGTCCTGGAGACGCAGCCGGCCATACCACACTCCCTCCGGATAGACGACCACGATGGGGCCCTGGTGATGCTGCTGGTTGCACCCCATCCGGGTGGTCCGCACGTTGCCGAGCCGGCGCTCCTCGACCAGGTCGCGCAGCCGCTGGAGGATTCGCTCGCTCCCCTGCTCCCCGCAGTGGTGGCGGCCGCTGGTCGTGCACACGAAGACGTGGACGTTGCGCGGCGAGCAGGGCGCGACGTCGCCGGGTGGCCGCTCCGCGGAGTCGGCGTCGGACTGGGCGGCCATGGTCGGGGCAGAGCGTAGCCGGGATGAGGCGCGACCCCGGCTGCCGATGCGTCAACTCTCGATGTTCGACATCACGTGCTTGACGCGCGTGTAGTCCTCGAGCCCGTACATCGAGAGGTCCTTGCCGTAGCCGGAATGCTTGAAGCCGCCGTGGGGCATCTCGGCGACCAGCGGGATGTGCGTGTTGATCCAGACGCAGCCGAAGTCCAGGCGCTTGGCCATGCGCAGGGCGCGGCCGTGGTCGCGCGTCCAGACGCTGGAGGCGAGGCCGTACTCGACCCCGTTGGCCCAGCGCAGCGCCGCCTCCTCGTCGTCGAACCGCTGCACGGTGACCACCGGCCCGAAGATCTCCTGCTGGATCATCTCGTCGTCCTGCAGCAGACCGGCGACGACCGTGGGCTCGTGGAAGTAGCCGCGCGACCCGATGGTGTGACCGCCCGCGACCACCTCGGCATGGTCAGGCGAGCGCTCCAGGAAGCCGTGGACGCGCGACAGCTGTGAGGCGTTGTTGAGCGGGCCGTAGGCGACGTCGTCGTCCTCGGCGGGGTCGCCGGTGCGCGTCGCCCTGGCCTGGTCGGCGAGCGCGGCGACAAGGTCGTCGTGGATACCGGTCCCGGCGAGCACGCGTGTCGCCGCCGTGCAGTCCTGGCCGGCGTTGAAGTACCCCGCCCCGGCGATGGTCTCGGCTGCCGCCTGGATGTCGGCGTCGTCGAAGACGATGACGGGAGCCTTGCCCCCGAGCTCGAGGTGGACCCTCTTGAGGTCGAGGGCGGCGGTGGCGGCGACCTCGTGCCCGGCCCGGACGCTGCCCGTGAGTGAGGCCATCGCCGGGATGCGGTGGGCGACGAGCGCAGCGCCCGTCGATCGGTCGCCGCAGACCACGTTGATGACCCCGGGGGGGAGGTGCTCCTGCATCAATTCCGCCATGCGAACGGATGTGACCGGCGTCGTGTCGGAGGGCTTGAGGATGACCGTGTTGCCCGCGGCGATGGCGGGAGCCCACTTCCAGACCGCCATCAGCATGGGGTAGTTCCAGGGCGTGATCTGAGCGCAGACGCCGATCGGCTCGCGCCGGACCATCGAGGTGTGTCCCTTCATGTACTCCGCCGCGGCGCGGCCCTCGAGGCAGCGCGCCGCGCCGGCGAAGAACCGGATGCAGTCGACGAGCGGCGGTATCTCCTCGCTGAGTGTCAGCCCCACCGGCTTGCCCGTGTTCTCCGATTCCAGGCGCACCAGCTCCTCGGCATGGGACTCGATGGTGTCGGCGATTCGGAGCAGTGCGCGGCTGCGCTCGGCGGGCGTGGTCTCGCGCCAACTCTCGAACGCACCCGCCGCGGCCTGGCAGGCGGCGTCGATGTCGGGGTCACCGGAGACCGGGGATCGTGCGAACTCCTCCCCGGTGGCAGGGTTGAGGAGAGGCATCGTGCGGCCGTCGGCGGCCTCGCGCGACGCGCCGTCGATGAAATTGCGCAGGGTGCGGACGGCCACGTTGGTCATGTGCGATGCTCCGTTCAGCAAGCGGAAATCTACAGAACACCTGTGGATTCAGGCGCACAAGTATCCGCGGGACCGAATCCACGGTCAACGGGCCGCCCGAGGCCGCCGGGTTTCAGAAGGTGGGTGGAGTGTTGATCCACAGGACCCGTGCCACGACGGCGCCGGCATTGCGCCACCGATGGGCACGCGTCGACGGAAAACAGAGCGAGTCGCCCGGCCCGACGCTGTAGCGCTCGGCTCCGTCGAGCACCACCTCGATCCGCCCCGCGAGGACGAAGAAGAACTCCTCGCCCTCGTGCCGGTACCCGCCGCCGCTGCCGGCACCCGGCGCCAGCGTGAACAGCTGTGGCTCCAGGCTTTGCGCGGTCGGCGCGAGGTCCTCGATGAGCACACCCGGGGTGCCCAGGTCGAGCAACTCCGCCTCACCGCCGCGGACCAGGGCGCAGGGGGCCGAACCGGGCGACCGCAGCGAGCCGACGGTGACGCCGAGGGCGCCGGTCAGGCGCTTGATGGTGGCGACCGAGGGGCGCGCATGGCCGCGCTCGACGGCGGAGAGGTGCGACGCCGACAGGCCCGCCTGCTCCGCAAGCGAGCGGAGAGACACGCCGCGCGCCTGCCGAGCGACGCGCAGGCGCCCGCCGAGGTGGGCTGCCCCGTCGGCGCCGGACACGGGCGCGGCGGCAACGGCAGCGCCCAGACGGTCGCGGATGTGCTCGAGCGGCAGGCGCAGGGTGTCCCGCAGGTCACGCACGCGCTGCAGGCGGTCGATTGCGGCGGCGTCGAAGCGGCGGTGCCCGGCGCCGGTGCGCCGGACGTCGACGAGCCCGACATCGACCCACTGGCGCACCGTCGAGGGGCTGACCCCGACGACTCGCGCCGCCTCCCCGATGGAGAACTCGCGCACGCCTGCCTCCTCCGAGCCAATCAAGAGGCTGCAGCCTCTTGACAAGCCTACCGGACACCACCACCATGTGCGCTCAAATCTCCAGACGTTCTGTAGGTCGCGTGGAGGGCCTCGATGACCGCAGCCGGCCCCGCCTCCTCCGCCGGTGTCCCGGGCACCGCCGTCGAGGACCTGCTCTCCCTGCGCGAGCGCGTCGTGCCCCGGGGAGTGAGCACCGCCAACGTCACGGTGATGGCGGCCACCTCCGGTGCGATCTGGACGGACGCCGACGGCTCAGAGTGGATCGACTTCGCCGGCGGGATCGGCACGCTCAACGTCGGGGCCGGGCACCCGGCCGTGCGCGCGGCAGTCCACGCCCAGGTCGACAGCGCCTTCCACACCTGCAGCCACGTCGCGTGGCACGTGCCCTACCTGCGCCTGGCCGAGCGCCTCGCCGCGGTGTGCCCCGTCGAGCCTCCGGTCAAGGTCTTCCTCTGCAGCACCGGCGCCGAGGCCGTCGAGAATGCCGTGAAGATCGCTCGCGTCGCCACCGGGAGGCCGCTGATCGTCGCCTTCGCAGGCGCCTTCCACGGCCGTAGCCTCATGGCGCTGACCCTGACCGGGAAGGACTCCCCGTACAAGACGGGCATCGGTCCGCTGGCGCCGGGTGTCCTGCGCGCCGAGTACGCGTACTGCCGTCGCTGCCCGGTCGGCCTGACCTACCCCGGGTGCCAGATCGACTGCCTCCGATCCCTGCGAGCTGTGCTCGACGAGCACGGCGACCAGGTCGCCGCGGTCATCGTCGAGCCCGTTCTCGGCGAGGGCGGGTTCGTGGTGCCGCCGCCGGAGTTTCTGCCGCGGGTGGCCGAGATGACCCGCGCCGCAGGAGCCCTGCTGATCATCGACGAGGTGCAGACCGGCATGGGACGGACCGGGCGGCTGTTCGCATCGGAGCACAGCGGCTGCCGAGGCGACATCGTGCTGGTCGCCAAGTCGCTCGCCGCCGGGCTGCCGCTGGCGGCGGTGGCGGGGCGCGCCGAGGTCATGGACGCGCCGCTGCCCGGGGTCCTCGGCGGCACCTACGCGGGCAACCCGGTGGCCTGTGCCGCGGCCCTCGCGGTGCTCGATCTCTTCGCCGACGGGACGCTGCTGGCGCGGGCGCGGGAGCTCGGCGACATCGCCCTGGCGCGGATGCGGTCATGGGCTGCGGACCTACGCGCCGTCGGCGACGTCCGGGGCCTCGGGGCCATGGTGGCGATGGAGCTCGTCGGCCCCGGCAGTGCCCCGGACGCCGCCCTGGCGAAGGCGGTGCAGGCGGCCTGTGCCCGCCGCCGGCTGGTCACCATCAAGGCGGGCGTCCACGACAACGTGATTCGCCTTCTCTTCCCGCTGACCATCGACGACAGCAGCTTTCTGGAGGGCCTCGACCGGCTCGGGCACGCTCTCGAGGAGGCGGTGGAGGCGCTCGAGCCGACAGACCTGGCAGTCGCTCTTGCACCGGGCGACCAGCATTCGGCAGAGGGAGGCCCTGCATGACAGCGACCACCACGGCGCCCTCGACCGCCGCCACGCCGCCGCCCAACGCAGCCGAGGCCACCCAGCTGAAGAGAGGTGCGCTCGGGCTCCTCGACTCGACCGTCATCGCCGTCTCCAGCACGGCTCCCGCCTACAGCGTCGCCACGGCGCTCGCCGGCCTGGGCGTCGCCGTGTCGCTGCAGATGCCGGCGGCTCTGCTGCTCGGGTTCCTTCCGGTCATGGGTGTCGCGGTCAGCTTCTACTACCTCAACAAGCACGACCCCAACTGCGGCGCCTCGTACACCTGGGTGGGGCGCTCGATCTCCCCGTCGTTGGGATTCATGAACGGCTGGGTCATCCTGCTCACCGACCTCCTGTTCATGGCGTTCGCCGCCCCGCAGGCCGGCCAGGCGATCCTCCAGCTGGCCAACAATGCCAGCGCCTACAGCGCGGGACCGGTCAACCTCACGGCCACCGACCTCACCGCGGCGACCGTGGTCGGCGCGCTGGTCATGGCCGGAATCACCTGGATGGTCATCGTGGGTATCCAGCTCGCCGCCAGGTTCCAGTACGTGCTGCTCGCCCTGGAGTACTTCATCGTCGTGGGCATGTCGATCTACGGGATCTTCAAGAAGGGGGACACCGGTGCCTCCTTCGGCTGGGACTGGTTGAGCCCCTTCTCCTTCGGCAGCCTCAGCGTGCTGGCCTCGGGTGTGGTCATCTCCGTCTTCCTGTACTGGGGCTGGGACACCGCCGCCAACGTCAACGAGGAGTCGAGGGACGCCACCGAGAATCCCGGCAAGGCGGGCATGTTCGGGATGGTCGCGCTGCTCGTGCTCTTCCTCCTGGCGACGATCTCGGTGCAGATGGTGCTCGGTCCGGACGCCATCGCGGCCAGCGGCACGAGCACGCTGAGCCTCTGGGCGAACACCATGTTCAACCAGCCGTGGGCGTCGCTGGCGGTCCTGGCGCTGGTGAGCTCCACCGTCGCGACCCTGCAGACGACCCTGCTTCCCTCGGCACGGACCGCCTTCTCGATGGGCCGTGACGGCACCCTCAACAGGTTCTGGGGCCGCGTGCACGCGAAGTACAGGACCCCGGCGCTGGCAACCCTGGTCTTCGGCGGCCTGACCATCGTCATCGCCTTCATCGACCTCAAGCTCGACAAGCTGAACGCCATCGTCGCCGCGGGCGTCCTCGCCATCGGCATCCTGGTGGCCTACTACTACGGGATGACCGCCCTGGCCTGCGTCGTCTACTACCGGCGGCAGGTGCTCAAGAGCGTCAAGGCATTCCTGCTCGTGGGTCTCATCCCCCTGCTCAGCTGGGCGGCGCTCTGGTCACTCGCGGGGTACCTGATCTACAACGACTGGACCCAGAGCGGTGACCTGGTGTTCGACGCGACCAATGGGAAGTTCCTCGTCGCCATCCCGGCTCTGGTCCTGATCCTCGGCATCCCGGCGCTGGTGCTGTCCCGGGTGTTCGGCAAGGCCGAGTACTACCGGCTGCCCCGGGTGACGGCTCCGGACGACTTCCCGCGCACGCCGGCGAGGGTGTGAACCATGCGGAAAGGTGAGCGCATCGCCCTCGATCCGGCGCGCGTCGCCGAGTTGACGGCCCGCGAGGAGGCGCGCTTCCGCGAGCGTCGCCACCACTCGCACCGCCTCTGGGAGGAGGCCAAGCAGGTGATGCCAGGTGGCGTGCCGTCGAGCTTCCAGGACACGCCGCCGCAGCCGGTGTACATCGATCGGGCGCAGGGCAGTCGCATCTGGGACGTCGACGGTAACGAGTACGTCGACTTCCACAACGGCTTCGGGGTCATGATCGTCGGGCATGCGCATCCGCTCATCGTCGAGGCGGTGAGCGCACAGGTGCGGCGCGGCACTCACTATGCGCAGCCCGTCGCGGACGACATCGCTGTCGCAGCCGAGCTCAAGCGGCGCTTCGGACTGCCGAAATGGCGCTTCACCAACAGCGGGACCGAGTCCACCCTCGACGCCGTTCGGCTGGCGCGCGGGCTCCGGGGCCGCGAACGCATCATCAAGATCGAGGCGTCCTATCACGGTCACCACGACTCGCTGATGGTCTCGGTCGAGCCCGGGGGCGAGCGCATGGGGCCACGTGAGCACCCCCACGCGGTACCGCAGTCGGAGGGCATCCCGAGGGCCGTGGTCGAGCTCGTCTCGGTGGTGCCGTTCAACGATGCAGGGGCACTGGAGGCTGCCTTCGCCCGTCACCCGGGGGAAGTCGCGGCCGTCGTCATGGAGCCGGCGATGATGAACATCGGCTTCGTTCTCCCCGATGATGGCTATCTCGCACGGGTCCGTGCCATCGCCCACGAGCATGACGCGCTCCTCGTCTTCGACGAGGTCAAGACCGGCCTGACCCTGGCGCCGGGCGGCGCCACGGAGCGCTTCGGGGTGGTGCCGGACATCGTGTGCCTCGCCAAGGCGCTCGGCGGCGGGCTCCCCTGCGGCGCCATCGGCGGACGCGAGGATGTGATGGCGCTGATCGATTCGGGGCGGGTGTCGCAGATGGGGACGTTCAACGGCAACCCGCTGACCATGGCGGCGGCGCGCACGACTCTCATCGACATCCTGACCCCCTCCGCATATGCGCACTTCGACGCGCTGTCGGAGGAGCTTCAGGGCGGTCTCGACACCGTCATCGCTGAGCACGCGCTCCCCTTCCACGTCACCGCCATGGCGGCGCGTGGCTGCGTGACGTATCGCACGGAGCGGGTGCGCGAGTACCGGGACTATCTCGAGGTCGACAGGTCGCTGGCGTACGTGTCCTGGCTCTACCAGTGCAACCGCGGCGTCCTCATGGCCCCCGGCGCCGAGGAGAACTGGACCATCTCGGTTCAGCACTCCATCGACGACGTGGGCCGCTACGTCGAGAACTTCTCTGAGCTCGCTCGTGACCTGACGGCCTGAGCTGTCAGCGTCCGGCGAGCCGGTCCGCCATGGCGGCGAGCCGCGACGGCCTCCCGGTGTGTGCCTCGCTCGCGTCGGCGGTGCGCATGGCCGCGTAGACGGCGTGGATACCCAGCCAGCGAAACGGTTCCGGCTCCCAGAGCGGGGAGTGCCGGCCCACCCACGGGAGCCGCGTGAGCTCCGTCTGGTGGCCCAGGATCAGGTCGCGGAGCGTCCGGCCGGCGAGATTGGCGGTCGAGACACCATCGCCGACGTAGCCGCCCGCCCAGCAGAGGCCGGTGGTCGGATCCGCGCCGACCGAGGGACACCAGTCACGGGCGACGCCGAGCACGCCCGACCAACCCCGCATGAGGGCGATGTCCGCGATCTCAGGGAACAATTCGATCAGCCGCAGGTGCAGGTCGGCGGCCGTCCCGCGATGGATCTCGCCTCCCTGGTCGGCTCGCGAGGCGAAGCGGTAGGGCCGTCCGCGGCCGCCGATGGCGATCCGGCCGTCGGCGGTGCGCTGCAGATAACAGAAGGCGTGGGCGGCATGGAGCAGGGTCTCGGCGCCCTCCCAGCCGATGCGCTCCCAGGAGCTCGCCGCCAGGGGTGCGGTGACGATCATCGCGCTGTTGAGCGGCACCAGCTCGCGGCGTAGCCCCGGTAGCCGCGCCGTGAAGCCCTCCGTGGCGCGAACGATCCACCGGGCGCGCACCTCGCCCATGGCCGTGGACACCAGGCGTGGGGCGATCGACCGAACGGGCGTCCGCTCGTGAATGCGCACCCCGTGGCGCTCCGCCGCATCGGCAAGTCCGCGAACCAGCCGCGCGGGGTGGAGGCGCGCGCAGTGCGGCGAGTACAGGGCACCCATGGCCCGTGCGATGCGCATGCGACCGTCGAGCTCGTCACGCTCCAGCAGGCGCCAGTCGTCCTCTCCAAAACCCCAGGCCCGCTCGTCGCCCAGCCGGCTGCGCAGGCGCGCCAACTGCGGCGACGTCGTGGCCACGTGAATCGTGCCGCCCTTGACCAGGTCGCAGGCGATGCCCTCCGCGTCGCAGACTCGGGCCACCTCGTCGACGGTGTCGAACATCGCCCTCTGGGCTGCGATCACAGCATGGCGGCCACCATGACGCGCGAAACGCTCGCGCGAGCCGGCCAGAATCCCCGAGAGCCAGCCACCATTGCGACCCGAAGCTCCGAAGCCCGCGAACTCCCTCTCGAGGAGGACCACCTCGAGCTCGGGAGCGGAGCGCTTCAGCTCGTAGGCCGTCCAGAGCCCTGTGTAGCCGCCGCCGACCACGGCGACGTCGGCCACGATGGAGCCGGTCAAGGGCGATCGAGGGGGTGGCGGTCCTCCGATGTCATCCCACCAGACGGAGGGGCTCGCGAGGCTGGGCTGTCTGCTCACGTCCCCAGTCTCGGACGTCGGGTCGCTCACTCGCCGGGGCGCACCCGCGAAAGCCGCATCTAGACTGGCCTGGTGACCACCATCGTCGATCTCCACATGCACTCCACGGCGTCCGACGGCGAGTGCGAGCCCGAGGAGCTCACCGGGCTCTGCAGCGCCGCCGGGCTGAGCGCCGTCGCCCTGACCGACCACAACTCGCTGCGGCACGTGCCGCGGATGCAGGCGGCCGGCGCCGAGGCCGGCATCGAGGTGATCCCGGCCTGCGAGATCAGCACCGTCTGGAACGGCCGCGAGCATCACTGCCTGGCCTACTTCGTCCCGCTCGACGACGAGGTCTTCACCGCCCGCATCGAGCGGGTGCGGCAGGCAGACCTGGCACGCAGCCGTCGGTGGATCGACAACGCGGCCGCGGACGGCGTGCCGGTCACCTGGGAGCGGGTGGAGGAGGCGGTCGGCCAGGACCGCGTGCCGCCCTTCGCCTACCTGACGCGGGTGCTGGCACAGACCGGCCACGAGCGACTGTCGGATGGCCACGGCGGCATGTGGGCGCGCTTCTTCGCCGAGGGCAGGCCGTGGGCGACGGAGCCCCCCTGGCAGCCGTCGCTGCCCGAGGCCATCGGCTGGGTGCGCGAGGCCGGCGGGGTCGCGGTGCTGGCGCACCCCGGCGCCAGCCTGGGCAGCGGCGTCGATCCCGAGGCGGCTTTCGCCGAGCTGCGTGACGCCGGGCTTCTGGGTGTCGAAGCCTGGACGACCTGGCACAAGCGCGAGTCGAGCGTTCGGTTCGAGGCCCAGGCGCGCGCCGCCGGGCTGGCGGTCACGGCCGGCGCCGACTTCCATGGGCCGGTGGTCAAGCCCTTCGTCAGAGGCCCAGGCCAGGTCGAGGAGAACGGCATCGAGCGGCTGCGCGAGCTGGAGGCCGCCCGGGGCTGACCCGCCGCCGGGGCGGTGGTCGGGCACCAGCGGGCACAATTCCGGACGCCATGGAGCTCGACTACGCACTCTTCGCCGACCAGGCGGCCAGCCCCGACCGCAAGCTCTACCTGCTGGGCGGCGGCTTCAGCACCGTGACCGTGCCCTCGCTGCCGGGCCGCGCCACCTTCGCCGTGGTCGCCGGCTTCCGCTTCAGCGCGGCCGACTCGGGCAAGCAGTTCGACATCGAGCTGCGCTTCGTCGATGCCTTCGACAAGCTGATGCTGCCTCCGGTGGAGATGCAGTTCAAGTCGGCGCCGATCGAGCCGGAGTCGGACATCGAGATCACGGTGCCCACCATCAGCTACCTGCAGCCCACCTTCGGCGAGCCGGGCACCTACAGCGCCCAGTACTGGCACGGCGACCGGCTGCTGACCTCGGTGCGCCTGCGCGTCGAGGAGGCAGCCCCCGGCGCCATGGGGCCGCTGCCCAACTAGTACTCGTAGAAGCCGCGCCCGCTCTTCCTGCCCAGCCAGCCGGCCGCAACCATGCGACGCAGCAGTGGCGGCGGGGCGTAGTCGGCGTTGGCGTACTCCTCGTAGAGCGCCTCGCAGACGAACTGCGCGGTGTCCAGGCCGATGTAGTCCAGCAGCTGCAGCGGGCCCATGGGATGGCCGCACCCCAGCCGCATGCCCTCGTCGATGTCCTCGCGGGTGGCGAAGCCGGACTCGTAGAGCCGGACGGCGTGGGTGAGGAAGGGGATCAGCAGCAGGTTGACGATGTAGCCGCCGCGGTCCTGGGCCACGATGATCCGCTTGCCCAGCGCCTCACCGAACTGGCGGCCGCGCTCCATGGTCTCGTCGCTGGTCTGGATGGTGCGGACCAGCTCCAGCAGCTTCATCACCGGCGCCGGGTTGAAGAAGTGCGTGCCCAGGACACGGTCGGGGCGTTGGGTAGCCCTGGCCATCTCGACGATCGGCAGCGAACTGCTGTTGGTGGCCAGGATGGCGTGCTCGGGGGTGATGCGGTCGAGCCTGGCGAACAGGTCGATCTTCTCCGGCAGTCGCTCCACGATGGCCTCCACCACCAGGTCGGAGTCGGCCAGCCGCTCCAGATCGGTGGTGAAGTTGAGGTGGCCGAGGATGGAGGCCACCTCAGCGTCGCTCAGCTTGCCGGTGTCGCGGCCTCGCGCCAGGCTGTGCTCGACCCGCTCGCGGGCCGCGTCCAGCGCCGCCTGCTCGACCTCGACCACGGTGGTGTGCAGGTCGTGACGGGCGCAGACCTCGGCGATTCCGGAGCCCATCAGGCCGGCGCCGACCACGCCGACGGTGGCGACCGTCACTCAGGCTCCGCCAGGATCGCCTCACCGTCGGCGTAGAACGCCTGGCCGCAGCCGCACGCCTTCTCGGCCTGCGGCGTGGCCAGCCGGAATCCCTGCCCGCGGTGCGAGTCCTCGTAGTCGATGACCCCACCGGCGATGAGCGGCAGCCCGTCCCGCTGGATGACGATGGCCACATCGGGGGCGGCGTCGAGGACGACGTCGTCGTCGCGGACCTGGTCGAGCTCGAAGTACACCTTGAAGCCCTGGCACCCCCCCAGACGCACGTCGACGCGGAAGGCGGCGCCGGGCCGGCCCTCGGCGCGCTGCAGGTCGCGCGCCGCCAGGATGGCGTCAGAGGTCCAGTGCAGAGTGGCGGCGGTGGTGGATGGAGACATCGGAGGCGAGCCTATGATGGCAGCCATGACGCAACCCGCGCGGCGGCGCGTCGCCCTGGTGAGCGGCGATCTCATGTTCCAGTCCCAGCTGGCGGGCGCCCTGAGCCGCAACGGCGGCGAGCTGGTCGCCGTCAACGGGCGGGACCTCCCCGAGTCGGAGTTCGACACCGCTTTCGTCGACCTCAACGCCGACGTCCCCTACCGCCTCGGCCTGATCGCGCGGCTCCGCGAGACGCGGCCCGCACTCGAGATCGTGGCCTTCTGCCATCACGGCGAGGACCAGACCCGCCGGCAGGCGATGGCGCTGGGGGCCAACACCTGCGTCACCAACGGCGCCCTCCAGGCGGTCGCGCTGCGGCTGGGGGGCGTGCAGGTCAGGAGCGGCGAGCGCACGTGAGCGACCCGGCGTCGGGGGTGCCGGCGTCCGTCGACCGCCTGCGCGAGCGGCTGGTGGAGACGCGGCGCGACCTCCACCGCCATCCCGAGCTCTCCTTCGAGGAGCACCGCACCGCCGAGATCTGCGCGCGGCGCTGTGAGGAGCTGGGCTTCAGCGTCCGCACCACCGCCGGCGGGGAGACGGCGGTCACCGCGGATCTGGTCGGTGGTGGCGACGGCCCCACGCTGATGATCCGCGCCGACATCGACGCGCTTCCCATCCTGGAGCGCGAGGTGGACGGACGGCCGGTGGTGAGCGCCAACCCGGGCGCCATGCACGCCTGCGGTCACGACGGCCACGTCGCCATGGCGCTGGGGGTGGCCGAGATCCTGGCGTCGAAGCGTGAGGCCTGGTCGGGACGCCTGCGGATGTGCTTCCAGCCGGCCGAGGAGGTCGCCGGAGGCGCCCAGCCGATGATCGACGCCGGCGTCGCCGACGGGGTCGACGCGGTGCTCGGCATCCACCTCTGGAGCCCGCTCGCAGCCGGGCGCGTCGGCGTCACCGCCGGCCCCATCTTCGGCAGCGCCGACGAGTTTCGGCTCGCCATCCGCGGCCGCGGTGGCCACGGGGGCCTGCCCCACACCGCCGTCGACCCCATCGCGGCCACCGCCGCCGTGGTGACCGCGCTGCAGACCATCGTCAGCCGGGAGACCTCGCCCTTCGACCCCGCGGTCGTCACCATCGGTCGCATCGAGGGCGGCAGCGCCTTCAACGTCATTGCCGAGGAGGTGCTGCTGCGCGGCACGGTGCGCTCGCTCGACCAGGAGGTCCGTGAGCGCATCCTCCGTCGCGTCCGCGAGGTTGCCGAGGGCGTGGCCGCCGCTCATCGCTGCCAGGCCGTCTTCGAACGCCGGGCCGGGTGTCCACCGGTGGTCAGCGACGCCGGCATGGCGGCCCGGGTGCGTACCGCGGCCATCGAGGCCATCGGCGAGGACCGGGTGGACACGCCGTCTCCCATCACCGTGGGCGACGACGTCGCTCTGTTCATGGACCGCGCCCCCGGGTGCTACTTCCTGGTCGGGGCCGGCAGGCCGGGGCGTGAGAACGCCCCGCACCACCACCCCGAGTTCGACATCGACGAGGCCTGCCTGGCGGTCGGGGTCGAGGTGATGACGCGGGCGGCGCTGACAGTGCTGGTGCCGGCGGCGGGCTGAGCCGGCACCGCCGGCGCCGGCGCCCGGCGGGAACCGCGCTGGTGCGGGCGGTGTAGGGAAGACAGGAGCACGTCCGTGGAGGGCCGTCCGACGAACGAGGCGCTTCTCGTGGCGCGCGCGCGCAGTCACGACCTGGATGCCTTCGGAGACCTGGTGGAGCAGTACTCGGACCTCGCGTTCCGGACCGCGCTGTTCATCACGCGCAGCCGGGCCGAGGCGGAGGACGCCTGCCAGGAGGCGTTCGTCGACGCCTTCCGCGCCCTGCCGCGTTTCCGCGAGGGCGCGCCGCTGCGGCCCTGGCTGCTGCGCATCGTGGCCAACCGCGCGCGCAATCGCAGGCGGTCGGCGGGGAGGCGCGAGCACCTGGCGCTGACCCTGGCCGAGAGCGCGCGCACCGGCGGCGCGGCCCCGTCCCCGGAGGCCGCGGTCGAGGCGGCGGAGGAGCGGCGGGCGCTTCTCCGTGCCGTCGACGAGCTGAGCGAGGACGACCGGATGGTGGTGGCCTGCCGGCACCTGCTCGAGCTCGACGTGGCCGAGACGGCCGCCGTCCTGGGCTGGCCGGAGGGGACGGTGAAGTCACGGGACTGGCGTGCCCTGCGCCGGCTGCGCGCCCGGCTGGAGAAGGAGGCGGGGACGGGTCTGCCGGCGCCGGAGACCGGATCGTGACCGACGAAGGGCTCGACCTCCTGACCTCCCGGCTGCGCGACCTCGCCGGCGCCATCGACCACCCGCCGACACCGCCGCTGCGGGCGGCGGTCATGGAGCGGCTCCAGGCCGATCGACGTGACCCGGGGTCGCGGCGGCCCGGCCGGCGCTGGACGGCGGGGCCTCGACGCCGGGTGGCCGTGGCGCTTGCGGTGCTGGCTGCGGTGCTCGGCGGCAGTGCGGCCCTGCCTCCGTGGCGCGACGCGGTGGCCGGCTGGCTGGGGCTGCGTGGGGTGGTCATCGAGCACACCGCTCCGCCGCTGCCGATCCCATCACGCACCGCGCCGCCCGCTTCCGGAACGCCCCGGCCTCCGGGAGCGCCGCTCGGGCTCGGTGATCCCGTCGCCGTGGCGCCCCTGCCGCCGGATCTGGGCTTCACCCCCCTGGTGCCGGTCGTGCCCGGCCGGCCCGACGCCGCCTGGGTGCAGACCTCCGGCGGCGCCGGGAAGATCCTGACGCTGGTGTACGCGCCCGGTCCGGGGCGGCCGGCGGCGAGCGCGGACAGTGGCGTCTCCCTCCTGGTCACGGAGTTCCGCGCCGACCTCTACCGGCCGTTCGTGGAGAAGTTTGTCGGCCCCGACGCCACCGTGGCGAGCGTGACCGTGGGCGGGGAGCCGGGCTACTGGCTGGCCGGAGCACCGCATGCCATCGCCTTCCGGGACGCCACCGGGAACATCCGGGATGACACGCTCCGGCTGGCCGGCAACACGCTGGTCTGGCAGCACGGCCCGCTCCTCCTCCGCGTCGAGGGGGCGCCGAGCCTGGATGCGGCCATGGCCATCGCCGCCTCCATGCGCTGACGGCGGAACGCGTCCCCCGCCGGCGGTGTAGAGGCTGCAGGAGGTACCCCATGCGCACCGTTCCCGCCCGCTTCTCTTCCCCCGCCCGCTTCTCTTCCCCCGCACTGCTGACCGCCGCCCTCGCCGTCTGCTCCTGTGGGGCCGGTGCGGCGACGTCCGGGGCCGCCGCCTCGATCGCGCCGGCCACCGTTGCGGCTGCCACGCCGGCCGGGCCGGCCGCAGCCTTCATGTTCTGGGCGCGGACCACCGCCCCCGCACCCGGCGGCGGCCTGGAGTTGGTGCGCTCCGACGGCAGCGTGGTGCGACGGTTCGGTACCGGCGTGCCCACCTCCGACGGCCGCCGAGTCCTGACCGTCTCCGAGGACGGTGGTGCGACCGTCGTCCGCCTGCTCGACGCGGCCACGGGGGCCGATCTGGACGAGCGGCGGCTCCCCGCCGGATTCCGCCTCGGCGGCGTCGGCCCGATGAGAATCCCGGTGGCGCTGGCACCCGGAGATCGCTTCGCCGTGCTCGACGACGCCACCCCGACGGCGGTCGATCACCCCCGATCGCATACCCGCCTCGCCGTTCTCGACCTGACTCCGCGTGGGGCGACACGGCTGCTCGACCTTCCCGGTGATCTGAGCGCTGATGCGCTCAGCGCCGACGGCACCCGGCTCGACGTCATCGAGACCCTCCCGGCCCCCGACACCACCGCCGCCAGCTACCACGTCCGCGAGGTCGACGTCGCCGCCGGGACGCTCAATCCCAACGTCATCGTCGACAAGACCGACAACGAGAAGGTGATGACCGGCGTCCCGCTCAGCCGGACCCAGGGTGGCACGGCGGCCTGGGCGCTGACCACCTACGCCTTCGGCGGCAAGGGCCCCTTCGTCCACGCCCTCAATGTCGAGGGCGCCTGGGCGCTGTGCATCGACCTCCCTGTCAGTCAGACGCGCGCGAACTATGAGCAGCAGCTGCTCTGGGCGCTGGTTCGAGACCCCGCCGGGCGATTTGCCCTGGCAGTCAACGCCGGCAGCGGCGAGATCGTCGAACTCAACCTCGGTGACGGCGGTGGGCCGCGCATCACGCGGCACGCCACCCTGGCCGCGTCCGGCCAGGCCGGGGGCGGCGGCGGGCTGGTGCTCGATGCGCAGGCCAAGCGGGTGCTGAGCACCGGCGCCGCGCTGGCCCCGGACGGCCGGACGCTCTACGCCATCGCCGAGCAGGGGGTGGCCGTGGTGGATGTCGCCGGCCTCGCCCGACAGCGCCTCCTCGCCCCGGATCAGCAGTTGACCGGCATCGCCGTCGCCCCCGACGGGCGCAGCCTGGTGGGGGTGGTCGAGGGGGGCACATCGATGGTGCGGATCGACACCGCCACCGGGGTCTCGGCGGCGATCGGCACCGGCGACGGGCTGGTGGTCGACGCCCTGCTCGGGGGCGCGGTCCCGGCGCTCCGCTGACGCCTGCCCGGCTACTCTGCGGACCATGAGCGAGGTGGTCACCGTGTTGGCGCGGGCGGCCGACGGGGCCGCGTGGACGGGGGCCGCGGCAGCGGGTCCGGAACCACACCGCCTGCTCTGGGGGGACGGCCCCGAGGGTCCCTGGTGTGGCGCCGGACCCGCCGAGGGCGATCCGGTCCTGGCCACCTCGTGGCACCGCGTGGCCATCGGCCGCCGGCCTGCCCACGAGCTGGCCGGGTCGCGGCGGACTGCGCCCCCGGGGGACGGCGCCGCCGCCGCCGAGGCGGTGGCGGCGGCGGCGCTCGACGACGGCGGCGGCATCGCCGCAGCGCTGCTGAGCGAGCTGGAGTGCCGCCTCGGATCCGGGGCCGGCCCGGGGGGCTCGGTGCTCCTGGCGGTGCAGCGGGGCGACGGCGCGGTGGAGGCGTGGCTGGGCCTGGGGCCACCGGCCGCGGCGGTGCCGGTGCGCTGCTGGCCGGGCATCCCGCATCTCCTCGACGCCGGCGTCGGGCCGGCAGACGCCACGCCGCTGGCGGTCGCCGCCCAGGCGGTGACGGGAGCGCTGGCAGACGGCCGCATCGAGCGGGCGCGCCTCGACGAGGCGCTCGCCCGGGTGCGCCACGCCTCGGTCCTGGAGGGCCGTGAGGCGGAGCGCCAGGCCGGCATCATGGACGCCGCCGGCGACGACGGCGGGGGAGCGGTCCGCCGCATCGTCGCCCAGGCACACGCCTGCGGGTTGGCGCGCGCCGGACTGGAGGCGCTGCTCGCCGCGGCGGGTGACCGCGGCAGCGCCCGGTAGAATCGACGCTGAGGTCCCAGATCCAGTTCATGCTCTTCAATCCGCCACCAGCGCGTTGCGACGGCTGTCGCCGGGAGGCCAGGGCGCCGCAGGCGACCGGCGCTGCGGCGGGCGACCCCAGGGCCTGGATCCGCCTCGACGGCAGCGG
>JRHI01000666.1_pt1 | contig 35066 bp, 34 predicted proteins | sample 215371 | NCBI WGS metagenome assembly JRHI01 (sample SAMN02929681, study PRJNA255918) | sediment metagenome | biome: cave system; feature: Ice Cave; material: Sediment; isolation source: sediment from deep within a dark volcanic ice cave with no known source of... ...
TGCCCCATTTTAGCACTCATACGGCTCTTTTCACTGGTACGAGCACCTAGGGTACCGACTCCGGTCTCGAGGCGCCCCTCTACGATGTCGTGGCTGAGATGATCGCCCTGGTCAGACACGCCAAAGCCGGGGAGCGCGGCTCCGCCCACGATGACCTTCGCCCCCTGACGGCGCCCGGCCGCCGGCAGGCCTCGGGCCTGGTCGACCAGCTCGCGCTGTTCAAGTTCGACAGGATCCTCTCCAGCCCCTACGTCCGCTGCCGGCAGACGGTGGAGCCGCTGGCTGAGGCGCGTGGCCTGGCGGTCCTTGACTCGGACCTGCTCGCGGAGGGAGCCTCGCCGGACCGAGCGCTCGACCTCATGGCTCAGTTGGCCGAGGTCGGCGCAGCGCTCTGCAGCCATGGCGACGTCATCGTTGGTGTGATCATGGAGTTGGCCGACAGGGGAGTGATCGCAGTCCCGGATCTGCGGGCAGCCAAGGGTTCGACCTGGCTGATCGAGTTCCGGGGCAGGAATCCCTTGCGGGCCCGCTACCTCGCTCCTCCGTTCAGCGGCTGATGCTACGCGGCGCGCTCTGGCGGAATCGTGACTTCATGCTGCTGCTCTCCGGTCAGAGCATCAGCGAGGTCGGTACGCAGATCAGCAGCCTCGCCGTCCCGACGGTCGCGATCCTGCTGCTGCACGCCACTCCATTTCAGGTCGGTCTCCTGACAGCGCTGGAGTTCTTGCCCTTTCCGGTTCTCGGACTGGTCGTCGGCGTTTACGCCGACCGGTTGCGCCGCCGCCCGCTGATGATCGCCTCGGATGTGGGCCGGCTGCTGGCGCTGCTCACCATCCCGGTCGCGTTCGGCCTGGGAGTTCTGGGGATGACGCAGCTCTACTTGGTCGGCCTGGTGGTGGGGGTCTTCAACGTCTTCNTCGGCATCTCCTATCAGTCGTACCTGCCCGCACTGATCAGCCGCGCCGACCTTGTCGAAGGCAATGCCAAGCTCGAGGTCAGCCGGGCGACGGCCATGCTCGCCGGACCGGCGCTGGCCGGGGCCCTGATCCAGGCGATCGGCGCCGCGCGAGCGATCTACGTCGATGCGGCCTCCTTCCTGGTTTCGGCCATCTCGATAACCGCCATCCGAGCGCCAGAACCGACGCCGGAGCCCGTCTCCGCCGCCGGCCAGGCCGGTTTCTGGCGGGAGATGGGTGAGGGGCTTCGAATCGTCACCGGCAACCCGACGCTCTGGAAAATTGCCGGCTGCACCGCGACCGGCAACCTGGGCAACGGCATCGCCCAGTCGGTGCTGCTGATCTACGCATATCGGAACCTGCATCTCAGCGCCGGGATGGTCGGCCTGATTTTTGGCCTGGGAGCCGCCGGGGGGCTCATCGGGGCTCTGCTTGCGCGTTCGTTGGTGGCCCGGCTGGGGGTGGGCGTGACACTCCTTGTCAGCGCCGCTTCATTCGGGCTTGAGAGTCTCGTTCCGCTCGCCTCCCTGTCCAACCCGGCCGTCTTCCTCAGCCTCCTGTTCTTTGCCCTAGCTCTAGCGCTCCTGACCGCTCCCTACAACATGACGCAGGTGAGCCTGCGCCAGGCGATCACCCCGGACCGGGTCCAGGGGAGGATGAACGCGACCATGAGAACCGTTGTTTGGGGAACGATCCCGATCGGTTCCATCCTCGGCGGCGTCCTCGGCTCCACTGTCGGACTGGTCCCAACGATCGTGTCGGGAGGGATCCTTGCCGGGACGGCGGCAGGTTGGATCCTGCTCGGTCCGGTCCGGATCCGCGAACAGCCCGCCCCAGTTGGCTGAGCTCGCTTACTTGGTTGGCGAAGCGGTCGGCACCGGGCTGGGCACCGGGCTGGGCGGCGCAGTCGCCGTGGGGGTCGGCCGGGCGGTTGGCGAGGGGAGGATCGATGGCGGCACGGAGGGGCTCGGGCTGGGATCCGGCGACGGGCTCGGGGCGGGTGATGGGGACGCCGAGGGCGAGGGGGACGGCGATGGCTGAGCGCCGGCACAGGTCAGCCGCTCGGTGCCGCTGAGGAAGATGTCCGGTGTGCCGTCGCAGGCCCGCCCGTCGACCAGGCCGTCGGGCCGCTTGTACCAGGTGGCGTATTCCGCCGGGAGCGAGTTGACGAACTCGCGCAGGATCGTGTCGGCGACGAGCTCGCCGTAGGCGTCGATGTTGCCGCCGGAGGCGTTGGCCTTCGTGTTGCCGACCCAGCTGCCGGCCGCGATGCTCGGGTTGTAGGCCATGATCCAGGCATCCCGTGTCTCGTTGAGCGAGGCGCCGGTGGTCCCGGTCTTGCTTGCCATCTGCTTCGACCATCCGAACTTCCACTGGTTCTGGTAGTTCTTCAGGATGTCCGTCACGAGATAGGCCTCGGCGGCCGACATGACCTGTTGCCGGCCCTCCTGCGAGCCGGGCCGGGTCTCGCTGAGGACAGTGCCGTGCGTGTCGACAATGCGCGTGATCGAGAGCAAGGGCACCTTGGTGCCCTGGTTCGCGAAGGTGGCGAATCCCTGCACATGGTCGAACATGGTCACCTCGCTGCCGCCGATGGCGGTGTTGAGCACCGGGTGCAGTTCGGTGCGGATGCCGGCCTGCCGGGCGAAATTGTTGACGTTTTCGATGCCCACCTTGTCCGCCGTCTGCACCGCCGGAACGTTCCGCGAGAGCAGCAGCGCTTTGCGCGCAGTGATCTTGCCGAGGAACTGTTTGTCGAAGTCGATCGGCTTGAAGTTGCCGGTGAAGGAGAGGGGGCTGTCATCAACCAGGCTGCCAGGCGTGAGCTTGCGGTCCTTGAATGCCGTCTCGTAGACATAGGGCTTGAAGGATGACCCGGGCTGGCGCTTGTCGAGGACCACGTTGTACTGGCCGCCGATCTTGTCGTTGTAGTAGTCCGCCGAGCCCACCCAGGCCAGCACCTCCCCGGTATCGGGGCGCGCGGCGAGCAGATCGGCATTGTTGACCCCGGCAGCGGAGAGAGCCTGGACTCCCTGCTTCACCGACCGCTCGGCGATCTGCTGAATGTCCAGGTCGAGGGTCGTGTAGATGTTGAAGCCGCCCTGCTGAACCGCGGCGGGCCCGAATTCCTTCTCGAGCCTGGTGATGACGTAATCGACGAAGTGAGGAGCCTTCGACCGCCTGGCCGCAGCGTTGAATTTGAGGGCTCCCCTGATGTCCTCCTGTTCGGCCTTCTGCTCCTCGACCGCCGAGATGGCGCCGGTGCGCACCATCCCACGAAGCACATAGAGCTGGCGTTGGCGGGCGAGGTCGAAGCGGGTCTGGGGGTCATATGCCACGGGGGCCTGGATCAGGCCGGCCAGGAACGCCGCCTGGGCCGGGGTTAGGTCGCGGGCCTCCTTGCTGAAATAGGTCTGGCTGGCGGCGCCGATGCCGTAGGCATTGTGGCCGTAGTAGACCCGGTTGAGATACATCTCGAGAACCTGGTCCTTCGAGTAGCGCGTTTCGACCCCCTGCGCCAGCACTGCCTCCTGAATCTTCCGAAAGATCGACTTCTGGGGAGTCAGGAGCTGGATCTTGATGAGCTGCTGCGTGATCGTGCTGCCCCCCTGGGCGTAGTGGCCGGTGGTGAGGTCGACGAAGGCGGCGCGAAAGGTGGCGCCGTAGTTGATCGCACCGTGGTGATAGAAGTTGCGATCCTCCGCGGCCAGCGTCGCGGCCGGGGCCAGGGCACCCATCTCCGACAGCCGGAGGAGCTTGTGGTATTGGCCCTGGGGATTACGCTGCTCGATCTCGCGTCCCTTGCGATCGAAGACGCTGATGGTGCTGGCCAGGACGTCCTGCTTGCCCGGATCGGGCAGGTCACGCAGCGTCCAGGCGACGTAGGCACCGAAGAGAAGGAAGACGACCAGGCCGACGACGATGATCCGGCCCCAGATTGAGTTAAGGAACCGTCTCCCATCGAAGGGCGCCCGGGCCCGAATCAGAGGCGGCGGGGTCGGCCCCACCGGCTCCGTTCCCTCGCTCAATCGTCACCTTCCCGGTCGCTCCGGGGGCGCTGCGGGGAGCGTGGGGAGGAAGTCGGCATGAGTTGGTAACTCATCAAACCCACACCAATAAATACTGATAGCGCATTGTGGGTATATTATCGTGCCCGGGGGGCATCCGGCGGGATGGGGCCTGGCGCACAATTGGCGACGATGCCAGCAGCTGGATCCCAGGCAGGGCTCTGTGCCACCTGCTCGCACGCCCGTGCGGTCCGGGGCGCCCGTTCGGGGTTCGTCTTGTGTGGTCTCTCCGCCACCCAGCCGCGGTTCGCCAAGTATCCGCGCCTGCCGGTGGTGAGCTGCGCCGGCTACCGGCCTCGAGTGGAGCCAAGCCCAGGCTCGGAGGCACTTCGCTGAAGCGACGCGGCGGTCAGACGGCCGTCTTTACAAAGGCGGGATCAGGGAGGACCTGCTCGGTGAAGATGATGTACCGCCTGTTAGCGAATGAACCTGCCCAGGTCGGCCAGCAGGTCGTCAGGGTGAGGTGGTGACCAGGGCTTTGAACCAGGATGCTGCGATCGTCCGGCCAGACGATGCGGGTCCCGGTCACGCGGTACTTGAAGGTTCCATAGCGCGTCTCGAGGTCCACCTCATCGCCCGCTGCGACTTCTGGAAAGTTGATCCAGTAGACATTGTGGGCAGCCACGCCGACCATTCCTTCCTGGCCGGGCCATGGGGTTTGCGGGTAATGGCCGGGTCCGCTGTAGAGGACGGTGGAATCGACGCCCTCCCTCACCGCGCCGTAGTAGTTGAGACGCGGGACCCGGATGGCGAAGTCGATCCCATCAACCGGTTGCATCAGATTTGGTGCCGGACTTGCCGGCGGCGTCGCTGGCGGCGGCTCCTGGGCCAGGCGCTGCTGCCACCGGTCGTTGAGCTTGTGCTGGTCGCTCACCCCGTGCGCCATGCCAAGGGCGAAGCTGGCGATCAGCCCGAGGCCGGCGAAGATCAGAACCAGGCCAAGGATTCGCCTCAAGGGGCCGCCCGGCGACCTCCGGCGGAACGCGAAGGCGGAAGGCGCTGAACTTGGCATTGGCCACTCATAAAAATTGTTATCTCTATTATCAGGAAGCGCCCGTCGTCGTCAAATTCGCACCGAAAGGTGCAGCTGCGACTGCGGGCCAACCCGTCGCCGGCCAAACGGTCCTGGGCGACCTGAGGTCAATTTGGGGGATCCGGAATGGAACCAGGGGAAGATGCTCGCGGTCGGCCGGTAGGTCCCGAGGCCGCGGTGCACGAGACTCGAATTTACGATCCGCGCCTTGAGAGGCCCGTCTGGTTCATCGTCGGGCTGATCAGCGCCCTCATCGCCATCCGGTTCTGCATGAAGCTACTGGGCGCCTCATATCAGTCTGATTTGGTGCGTTTCACCTACGGCGTCACAAGCGTGCTCGTGGCTCCTTTTCGGGGTTTCTTCCAGGCCTCGGGTTCAGGCAACTACATCCTGGAGCCGGAGTCCCTCATCGCGATCGCGATCTACGTTCTGATCGGCTGGGGGGCGGTCACGCTCATTCGCATCGGGAGCGCTCCCCGAACTCGAACACCCCCCCTCTAGTGGCCGCCCGAGCTTGGAGGGAAGTCAAACCCTCCAGATAGAAGCCGGGGCCTATCGCATCTCGAGCAGGATTCGACTCCTCAACCCGTCATAGGTGGAATGTGGCGGGTCCTTCACGGTTCCTTACTGACTCACGGGGGATTGCCGTCCGCCTGGCGCGAAGGTCGGGGTCATCCAGTCGGCCGTCCGGCCTCGTCAACGTCGGCCAGAGGCGGTCGCAAACAGGAGGTACCCTCGTCTTGACTTCAATTCTCAAAGGACTCGCGGCGCTGGTCGCGATGGTCATTGTCGGCCACGGGGGCGGCGTCCGCCTGGCGGCGCAGCCGGTCAAAGTCCACCAATCCACGGACAACACGATGCCGGCGCCGATCGTCTACGAGCGCGGCGACACCGATGTCTACTCCTGGCTGCGGGGCCACGCCGGCGGCCTCCCGATCCCCGAGCCTGTCCCCGCCCCACCACCGGTAGAGGCTGCTCCAGCTCCTGCCGAGGAACCGGCTCCTGCCGAGGAACCGGCCGCCGCGCCGCCATACCAGGCTCCGATCTACAACCAGCCCATCTCGCAGTTGCCGATCGCGGTTCATCCTGCACCGCCACCTCCCGCGCCGCCGCCCCCTGCGCCTCCCGCCTTCGTCATCGGCTCGACCCAGCAGGCGCTCATCAACCAGGACCGCGCCGGCGCCGGGCTGGGTGGGCTGAACTGGAACTCGTGCCTGGCGGCGATCGCCTACCAGAGCGCCCTCCGGATGGCCAACCAGGGCTTCATCTCCCACGCCGGCGGCGCCAATCAGTCGCTCGGTTGCGGTCTCGGCAACACGGCTGGTGAGAACGTCGGCTACTGGTCCGCGGGCATCAACGACGCCCAGCTGAACACGATGTTCATGAACAGCCCGAGCCACCGCGCCAACATCATGGGCAACTACCGGTTCGTGGGTACGGCCTGGGTCACCGCCAGCGATGGCAAGGCCTACATCGCAGTCGAGTTCGGTTAGACATTCCCTCCCCCCTACGAGAGGCGGGCCGGATCTCCGGTTCGCCTCTTCTTTTTTGAGCCGGGGGATCGTCGAGCGGCGCTTTTGGGGTATACGTATCCCTGCAGAATGGTGAAGCGGATCGGCACTGACTGGGGACTCAACGTCCGCATGTTCCTGACCCTGTTTTTACTCGCCTGCCTCTACCTCGTCTTCATGGGGGCCCTGTACCGGTTCGGTATCCCCCTCGGCTTCATAATCGTGGTCGCCGGGTTGATGCTCCTGGCTCAGTACTACTTCTCCGATCGACTCATCCTCCTCTCGATGGGAGCTCAGGAGGTCACCGAGCAAGAGGCTCCTCAGCTTCATGACATGGTCGGCCGTCTGGCCGCATTGACCGGCCTGCCCAAGCCGAAGGTGGCGATCATCGACAGCCCGGTACCGAACGCGATGGCGACCGGGCGCAATCCCAAGCATGCCCTCGTGGCGGTGACGACCGGCATCCTCCAGGCTCTCGATGCCGAGGAGCTCGAGGCGGTGCTGGCTCACGAGTTCAGCCATGTGATCCACAGGGATATGCGGGTCATGGCGATGGCCAGCTTCTTCGCCACCGTCGCCTCGTTCATCGTTCAGGCCGGCCTGTGGGGCGGGCTGGGCGGTGGCTACAACGAAAGGGATGATCGCGACCGGGGCGGCTCGTTCATCGTGATCTTCCTGATCTCGGCCGCGGTCTGGGCGATCAGCTTCGTTCTAATCCGGACCCTCAGCCGCTACCGCGAATATTCGGCCGATCGCGGTTCGGCGATCATCACTGGCCAGCCCTCCAAGCTGGCCTCGGCGCTTCTCAAGATCAGCGGGCGGATGGAGCGGATTCCCGACTCCGACCTGCGCACGGTGCAGGCGGGCAACTCGCTGATGATCTTCCCGGCGATCACACGTGGTTCGGTCGCGGAGCTCTTCTCCACCCATCCCTCACTCGAGCACAGGCTGGCCAAGCTCCAGGAGATGGAGAGCAACCTCTCCCGCTGATGGGCTTCCTGGACGCGCTCTTCGCGCGCACCTCGCTGCCGAAGTCCAACGAGGACAAGCTCTTCGCCATGACCACCGCCGCGGTGGGCCTGGAGGCTTCGGCCGGCATTCGGCCGTCCGGCCGTTCCGGCGTCGTCTTCAAGCGACTTCCTGCCGGCCGGTTCGACCAGCTCAAAAAGGACATCGTCGACCTGCTRCGACTCCAGGGGGAATCCGACGGCCTCACGGTCGAGGACCGGCTGGACGACCTCGGTTTCCAGTGGCTCATTCTGGTCGGGCCCGACTTCCAGGAGGTTGTGCCCGTCATTCACAGTGCCGCGACGACTCTTCTCGAGGAGGGCCTCGGTGACCTCCTTCTCGCCTGCGCCTTCCGGTTTGAACGGGAAGGCGGGGCGGCCTACTGGATTTACAGCTACAAGCAGGGCAACTTCTATCCCTTCGTTCCAGTTGGCGATCACCAGCGCGACAATGCGGAAGAACTCCGGCTGGCGGCGGTCGCCAAGTCCGAGCTGCCCGTCGAGCCCATCCTTGAGCGTTGGTATGCGTTGTGGGGCATACCCGTCTGAGGGGGCTGTGCTAGCCGCCATCTACAACCGGCATTTCCAGGACTCCCGCCGCGAGCGACTCTTCATCTCGTCGACGAGTTTCTTTCTGACCTGGGCCCTTGTGCGTGGGCTGGTCCACCTCATCCGGGCGAACATTGGGCCGTTCCACAATGTCTCAGCCGGTGGCACGCACATCCATCACCTGGTCTGGGGCATTCTCCTTCTCCTCGTCGCCGGGTACATTGCCCAGCTGGAGACCCCGCTGTCCCGCCGGCGCGTCAGGGTCCTGATCGCGGCCCTTTTCGGCGCCGGCGCCGCTCTAACGTTGGACGAGTTCGCGCTCTGGTTCTACCTTGCCGACGTGTATTGGACACAGGAAGGTCGCAATTCGGTTGACGTGGCGATCCTTTTCGGAGCCATGCTCTCGCTCGGGGTCTGGGGTGGGGCCTTCATCGGATCGGTCTCAACACACTTCGCCCACCGGGCCGCGGCGGCCGTCCAACGGCACTCGGCCTGACGCGTTATGGCGCATCGTGTCATAATTGCTCGGTACATTCGAGCTGCAGGCGAGGCCACCGGCCAGTCCATCAACCAGCCCCATCAACCAGCCCTAAGAGAAGGGCAGTGAGAACCGAGTTGGCGCGGTTTCGCCGATCCCAGGGAGTCAAACGAACAATGGCAAGTGAATTGAAAGAGATCGCTGAGCAGACGGCCGAGCAGGCCGTTACAGCGGCCGACCTCGCGGCTGGCGCCGCCGTGGTCGTGGCCGAGGCCGGAACCGCTGTGGGAGCCCACCCCGTCAGGACCTCCCGGCGCCTCGGGCGGCGCGGCGCGGCGGTCAATCGGCGGCTGGTTCGCAAGGCAGAGAAGAGCATCGTGGAGGGCGGAGAAGTGGTCGATGGCCTCATGCCGGAGCGGGTTGCTCTGGCCGGTATCCGGCTCGTCAAGGGCCGTGCCCACCGCCGGGACCTCGTTGGTGACGCCGCCTATCGGATGCTGGAAATGGTCAATGGCGGCCTCGAGGCTGTCCTGCGCACGCTTAATAGGTTTGAGCGCGCCACACAGCCGCCGGCGCGTCCAGGGTCAGGGCGCAAGCGTACCGCTGGTGGCGCGAGCTTGACCAAGGCGACCCGGGCGGCCGGCCGAAAGACTCGGCGAACTGCCGGGAGCGCACGTTCAAGTGTCCGCCGCGGAGCGGCGCAGGCTCGCCGCACCGAGAATCGCCAAACGGCGCGCTAGCAGCGACCGCCAGCGGCCGTGAATTCGGTGCTGATCGGCTTCACGGCGATCTCATTACTGCTGGCCGTAACTCCGGGGCCGGACATGGCCGTGGTCACCAGGAATGCGCTGGTCCACGGGACGCGCGGGGTACTGTTGACGACCAGCGGCATCGCGCTCGCTCTGCTGGGCTGGGTGACGGCAACGGCGGTGGGTGTCGGCGCGCTGGTCCAGGCGTCCGGCCAACTCCTCCTTGCTCTCCGGCTGGCCGGCGGGCTCTACCTCGTCTACCTGGGCCTGCGGGCCTGGGTCGAGAGCCGACGTCCGGCGCCCGGGTTGCCGGCGGCGGCGGGACCGGCGCCGCAGGGATCGCTTCTACGTCAGGGCTTTCTGAGTGCGGCCACCAACCCCAAGTTGGGGGTCTTCTTTGTCACGTTTCTGCCCCAGTTTGTCGACCGCCACGCTTCCCTGCCCGCCCAGCTGCTGCTCCTGGGGGCCATCTTTTCAGCGGTAGGCTGCACGTGGCTGGTTGTTTACGGCCTCGCGATAACACGGCTCCAGTCGGTCATCACCGCTCCGCGCGTGCGGCGATGGATGGAGCGCGTTACCGGTACCGTCCTGGTCGGGCTCGGGCTGCGGCTGGCCCTGGAGAGGGGCTGACCACGGGTTTCAGATCGATCCGTTGCTCAGCTCGAGACTCCAAACCTCATGTTCGCGGGCCGCGCCGCCCGGTTGCGCACTCTCAGGCGATCGCTCGGGTGACCACTTCTTCGAGGGCCGGTTCGCGGGTGAGGATCCTGCGTTCGAGTTCCTCCTCGACCAGGTGAGCGCGCTGTAGTGAGACGTCGGCGGCCATCTCGACCACGACGTGCGCGGTGATCCGCCCCTGGCGTGAGCTCAGCTCCACGTCGAGGCACTGCACTATCTCCGCGTGCTCCGAGACGAGCTTGCGGATCCTCTCGGCCAGGTCAGAACGCGCGGCGGTGACGTCGCGGCCGGCGACCAGCTCCTGCTCCAGGGGCTCCAGGTGAATATCGATCCGGCTCGCCTCGGGCAGCTCCGAGCGGAGCGTGGCCTCCAGCCTGGCAGAGAGGTCGCCGGCTTCATGAAGCGAGAGGTTGCTGGGCAGCTTGGCGTGCATCGTCAGATGCAGGGTGCCGTCGCCCTCCTTCTCGACCGTCACGTTGTGGAGGTCACGAAACGCGCCCAGGCGCTCGGCGCTGGCGTGGATCCGCTCGACCAGGTTGGCCTGCTCGAGCTGGCCCTCGACGGCGAGGATGAGGTCGATATCGGGAAGGTGTGTCGCGATCGCGCGCTGAACCTCCTCGGTCAGGGCCTGCGCGCCCTCGACCGAGAGGGTGCGCCGGGCCGAGACCCGGGCGTCACCGATCAGGCGACCCCCGGAGCGGCGGATCCTGACAGCGCGCACCTCCCGCACGCCTCGGACGCCGCTGATCGCCTCACGCAGGTCTGCCTCGGCACCAGCCGGTGCCCTATCCATCAGTTCGTCCCCGGCATGCCGGAGGATGCGAATCGCGGTGACCGCGATCAGCGTGGCCACCACCAGGGCGGCCACCGAGTCCGCCCAGCGGTAACCGACCCGCACTCCGATCAAGCCGGCCAGGACGCCCAGCGAGGAGAGCACGTCGGCCCACCGGTTCTGGGCCTCCGCGGCCAGGGCATCGCTGCCGGCGCTGCGGCTCGCCCAGCGGAGGACCAACCCCCGGCCACCCTCCATCACCGCGGCGCCAAGCAGAAGCGCCATCGCGTAATAGGTCGCGTCCACCGTTGCGCTGGCGCTCATCAACCGCCGGATTGCCTCGAGAGCGATACCGCCTGCGGTGAGGATAAGCAGGATTCCCTCGGTGTAGGCCGCCAGGTTCTCGACCCGGCCATGCCCGTAGAGGTGGTCGGCGTCGGCCGGCCGGCGGGCGGTCCGCAGTGCGACGACCGCAAAGCCCGAGGCCACGACATCGAGTCCAGAGTGGGCGGCTTCGCTGATGATCCCGAGGCTCCCGGTGAGGACCCCGACCACGAGCTTGGCCAGGAAGAGGGCGACACCCAGGCCCAGCGACCCGATGGCCACCAGCTGAGGGCGCCTCACGTCCGCCCGGGGCTCAGCTCGATTTGTGATCGTGTTCATGGTTCGCTGCCGGCACGCTGGCGTCGGGGTCCTTGAGGCTGGGGTCCAGCGCCATCTCGGCCATTCGGTGGCCGGCCATGAGGTAGGGGGAGACCGCCTGGTTGGCGCCGGCCAGCTCCAATCGGCGGATCGAGGCCGGCTGACTGGCCCGGGCGACGATCCAGAGCTTGGGATTGAGCGCGCGGGCGATCAGGGTTATGTAAACGCTGCGTTCATCGGAGTCGACAGCACTGATCAGGGCGCGGGCGTGCTGGATGCCGGCCGCCTCGAGGACCGCTTCGCTCGCCGCGTCCGCCTCGATGTGCAGCCGGTCCTCACTGCGCAGCCGCTCGATCGCATCCGCGTTGTTGTCGACCACCACGTAAGGTTGGCGTTGCGCCTCCAGTTCGCCGACCACCTGGGTGCCAGTCCGACCATAACCACAGACGATGAAGTGGTTGCGCAGGCCGCTCACCTTGCGTTCCAAACGCCGGACCCTCCTGAATTCGAGAAAGTGGCCCTCGCTGAGCGTCTCCGCGAACACGCCGAAGGCGTAGAGCATCGTACCCACCCCGGCGAGGATGAGAACCGAGGTGAAGACCTTGCCTGCGGTGTCCAGCGGATGCACCTCACCGTAGCCCACGGTCGAGATCGTGATCACCGTCATGAACATCGCATCGAGCCAGCTCCACTTCTCGATGAATGTGTAGCCGAGAGTTCCGAACAGGAGGATCACCGCCAGCATCACGCCGGGCAGACGGAAGCGTGCGAAGGGGTTTTCGACGCCACCCCCTGCCTGCACCAGCGGTCAGATGCCCAGGTAGGCCTTGCGCACCGCCGGGTCATTCCTGAGCTGGGCAGCCGGGCCGCTCAGCGCCACTCGCCCGTTCTCCAGCACGTAGACACGATCGGCGGCTTCAAGCGCCACCAGAACATCCTGCTCCACCAGCAGCAGCGCGGTGCCGTCCCGGTTGATGGTGCGGACGACCTCGATCAGCCGTTCGACCACCTTGGGGGCAAGACCGAGTGAAAGCTCGTCGATCAGCAGCAGCTTGGGCCGCGCCATCAGCCCGCGCCCGATAGCCACCATCTGCTGCTCGCCGCCCGAGAGGTTGCCGGCATCGCGGCGGAGCTTGTCGCCGAGCGCTGGGAAGTACTCCAGCACCCGCTCGAGGTCAGCGCGCACCTCCTTGTCCCTCCGCCGGAAGGCGCCAAGGAGAAGGTTGCGCTCCACGTTGATGGTCGCGAAAAGGCGCCGGCCCTGTGGCACATGGGCCATACCCGCCTTCACGACAGCTTCGGGCCGGGCGCCGGTCAGGTTCCGACCGGTGAACATCACCGTCCCCGAGGTCGGTCGGACGAGGCCGCTCAGGGTGCCGAGCAGGGTCGACTTCCCGGCGCCGTTGGCTCCGATCAGAGCGACCAGCTCACCTTTGCGGACGTCGATGTCGATCCCGAAGAGAACCGGTCCGGCGCCGAACCCGGCCGTCAGGCCGCGGACCGACAGGAGCGTCGAGGGCTCCGGCGATCCGGCGGCGCCCTCGCCGCGGACGATCGTGCCGGACTCACTCACCGCGGTTCTGCCTTGCGTATCGCTCTCCCAGGTAGGCCTCGATGACCCTGTCGTCGCGCAGCACCTCGGCCGGTTTTCCCTCGGCCAGCGTCTGGCCGAAGTGAAGGACGACAGCCCGATCGCAGACGCCCACTATCACGCGCATCACGTGCTCGATGAGCACGATCGTGACCCCGGTCGCATGGACCGCCCGGACCATCTCAAGGGCCTCGTCGACCTCCACGGGGTTGAGGCCGGCCATGACTTCATCGAGGAGAAGCAGCCTGGGATTGGTGGCCACCGCGCGGGCGACCTCCAACCGTTTGCGGTCCGGGATGGTGAGGGCCGAGACGGGGAGGGCCGCCTTCCCACCCAGCCCGACCAGCTCGAGCACCGAGTCGGCCCGGCTGAACGCGGCTCGGGGATGCAGCCGGGCCTGCTCGCTTCCGAACAGCGCTCCGATCGCCGCATTCTCGCGCACGGTCATCGACTGGAAGGGCTTGACCACCTGGAAGGTTCTCCCGATCCCCAGCCTGGCCACCCGGTGGGCCGCCATCCCTGCGATCGAGCGACCGGCCCAGCGGATGTCGCCGCCGTCCAGCCGGTAAACGCCGCTGATGCAATTGAGAAGGGTTGTCTTGCCGGCCCCGTTGGGCCCGATGATCCCCAGGATTTCGCCCTCGGCCACTTTGAAGCTGACGCCGTCGAGGGCCGCCACTCCCCCGAATCGTTTGGTGACCCCCTCCAGCTCGAGCTGTCCGGTGGCCGGGCTGCTCAAACCGACGTATCCCGCAGGGACCGGCGCAGGTAGGCGAGCGAGAGCCGGCTCTGGCCGCCGAAGAAGTCGATCACGCCGCGGGGCACGAAGATTACGACCACCACGAGCAGCACGCCGAGGATGATCTGGGCCATGATCGGGCGCGCGGCGAGGGGCACGAACGGGATGTCCGCGGAGATAGGCAGGCTGCCGGAGAGGAACTGGATCAGAAGCTGGAGTGCGACCGCCCCAACCGCCGGTCCAAACAGCGTTCCCGCGCCTCCCACCAGCGCCATCAGAATCATCTGAACGTTGAAGTCGATCGGGAAGACGTTCTCCTGGTTGATGAAGACGTTCCATTGGGCGAAGATGCCGCCGGCCAGGCCGGTCAGCGCCGCCGAGAGAACGTACGCGCTCACCTTGTAGCGAGTCGTATCCACGCCCATGACCGCGGCCGCCTCCTCGTTCTCGCGGATGGCAATCAGCCCGTAGCCGAAGCGGCTCCGCAGCACGACCCAGGTCGTCAGTATCGCCAGTCCGGCGGCGCCGACCATCAGGTAGAAGAAGAGGATGTCCTGTCCGAAGATCGGCAGGAAGAGGCCGCTGGCGCCGCCGAAAACGGGCTTGCCCTGGTATTCGATGTTCTGGACCAGCTCGCCCACCGCAACACCGACCCCGAGGCTGGCAACGGCGAAATAGTGCCCTCGCAGTCGGAGCAGGGGCAGCCCGATGAGCCCGGCGAACACGGCGGCGCAGAGGGGGCCGAACGGCAGCGCGAGCAGGAAAGGCCATTTCGCTTTGGCGATCAGCATCCCCGTCGCATAGGCGCCGATGCCGAAGAAGGCGACGTTGCCGAATGCCGCGTAGCCGGTCAGCCCGCCAACTAGGTTCCAGGCGGTGGCGAGGATGACGAACATCGCGATGTAGGTGGCGATCCGGAACCAGAGCTTGTCGGTGAGGAGCGGGACTCCCGCCGCCTGGGCGGCATCGGTGGAGGTCAACGGTGCGATGAGCCCGTAGAGCAGCACCACCGCACCAATTGCGAGAAAGATGCGCCGCCAACGGCGGCCGGAGGAGTCGGGGCGGGTGCTGAAAGCCGCCTGGGCCATTACTGGAGCCTGCCGAAGAGACCCTGCGGCCGGGTGAGGAGGACCAGTACCAGCAACCCGAAGGCGATCGCGTTGGCATAGACCGAGCCGGAGCCCGGAATGCTCTGCGCGAAGACCTCGATCAGCCCGAACAGGAGGCCCCCGACCACGGTCGCCGAGACGCGGCCGAGGCCGCCGAGGATCACCACCACAAACGCCTGCAGGGTGTACGGCTCGCCCGCTGTCGGAGTTATCGCCTGAATCAAGGTGATGAGACCACCCGCCACTCCAGCGCAGGCCGCGCCGAGGCCGAAGGTCAGGGCATAGGTGTGCCGGAGATCGATGCCCACCAGCTGGGCTGCGTCACGATCCGCGCCGACCGCCTGAATCGCGAGCCCGGTGCGGGTTCGATTGAGGATGATGGCGAGGACCAGAGCCAGCAGCAGAGCAATCCCGAGCGAGGCCAGCCGCGTATAGGGGAGCACGATTCCCGCCAGGTTGAGCCCGGCGCCGGAATAGCTGGTTGTCACCGACCGGAAGTCGGACTTGAAGAGGAAGAGCAGGACATTGATGACGATCAAGTTCACTCCGAACGTCAGCAGGAACGTGAAGAGGAGAGGGGCCCGGATGATGCGATTGATCACGACCCGCTGCAGGGTGTAGCCGAGCGCGAAGAGAAGCACGGCGTCCACGGGCAGGGTCAGGAAGGGGTCGATACCGTAGGTCGTGAACAGCTTCCAGGTGAGGTAGGCGCCCGTGATGACCAATGCCCCATGGGCGAGGTTGACGATGTTGAGGACTCCCCAGACGAGCGCAAAGCCCACGCCCACAGCCACGTAGACGCCGCCCACGAGCAGGCCGAATACGATCAGCTGCAGCAGGTTCTGCAGCATTCAGCTCAGGGCCGTGGGTGCAGGTGAGACGATTCCCGGAGCCCGCGCGTTGGCAGCGGGTTGCGGCGGATCAGCGCCGATCCCACGCCGGTGTCGGGTAAATCGCCTTCGCGTCGGCCACCTCGGGCGGGAACACGGTGTGGTGAACGCCGCTCTGGATCTGCTCGACGACCATCGGCTTGAAGGTGTTGATGCCCCGCTCATCGAACTTGATGCGCCCGAAGAAGGTCTCGACGTCGAGCTTGGCCAGTTCGTCGCGCACCTTCTTGGCGTCAGTCGACTTGGCGTTCTCGATCGCCCTCTGGAAGGCCAGGCAGGCGGCGGTCGACTCTGCAACGTGGTAGTCGGGGTCACCCTGGCCGGGGTACTTCTTCTTGTACGCCTCCACATAATCCTTGACCGATAGGTAGAACGTGTTCTTGTACTTGACCTGAGGGGTCCATTGCGATCCGTCGTAGACGTAATCGGCGTCCTTACCGAGCGCGCTGATGAAGTCAGGCGTTGAAGGGCCGACCGAGTAGCCGAACATCTTGGCGTTCAGCTGCTGTTCCTTGGCTGATTTGTTGATGGCGATCGCTTCCTGGAGGTGGCCCGAGTTGAGCACTATGTCGGGGTTGGCATTCTTGGCCGCCTGGACCTCCGCCACCAGGTTGGTCGAACCGTTCTTGTACTTCTTGTAGAGGACCACCGTCATGCCCTTGGTGGGCGCGTATTGGATGATGGCGTCGGCCACCTCAAGCGAGAAATTGTCATCGGCGCTCAGCATCGCGATCTTGGTCGGCTTGGGGCTGAGGGTCGCCGCCAGGTCGATCACGCCCAGCAGGTACTTGTTGGCGGGGCTCAGAACGCCGAACGTGTAGCGGTAGTTGTTACTGAAGATCGACTGGGCGGCGCCATTCGCCTCCACCATCGGGATCTGGTTCTTCTCGGCAATGGCGGCGTCAGTGGCGGTCGCGGCGCTGCCGTATGGACCGAGCAGGAACTGTGCCTTGTCCTCGGTGATCAGCTTTTGCATCAGCACGGCGGACTGGTCGGCCTTGCTGGTGTCGTCGTAGTACTTGATCTTGACCGGGTGCTTCACGCCATTGACGTTGATGCCACCCTGCTGATTGATCCAATCCTGCCAGAGGTCATAGCCCTGCTGCGTCAGCTGAGACTCCTTGGAGAGTGAGCCGGTGAGACCCAGCGGAGCCCCGAAGATAATGGTGTCCCCGGTTCCGGCACTGGTTGATCCGCCCCCCGAGCTGCCGCATGCAAAGGAGAGGACGGCCGCCGCCGCCGCCAAAGCCAGGCCCCTGGTCCGGAACTGTTGAATTCTCATCAGGCGAAAGATTAGCCGCAAGGCCGTTCTCAGGCCTTCGCCAGCGTCCGCCCGACGAGTTTGGCGAGGTCGCCCGGGGCAGCGGAGCGGTTCTCGAAGTTCACCTGGAAGAGGGTCAGCACATCCTCTGGCTGGCGCACCCTGAGGACGAGAGCGTCCGGTGAGACCCCCGCCCGCACGGCAGCAGCGGCCGGTAACTGCGCGATCTGGACACGGGTCGCGGCGAGTCGCTTTCGAGCGTCACGGGAGAGTCCGGCGAGCGCATCGTCCACGAGCTTTTGAAAGGCGGTTTCGCCAACTCGGAGAGGAGCCGGCCGGCGCTTGGAAAGCTGAGCGGCGCGGCGGAAGGCCTCCTCACTCGCCGCCGGCATCTCGGTGTGCCGGCTGATGCAGCCGAGCAGCCACCAGGCCTCGGCGTCGTGGGGTTTTCGTTCGCAGGCAGCCTGGGCGACCTCGAGCGCGTCGTGCATGTCCCCCGCCCGGTAGAGGGTTTGCGCCTGCTGTAGCAGCTCCATGAGCGCGGCTACTCTAGCAGCGTGTTGATGACGCACAGGGCGCCGGCGAACTCATCGGGTGGGTGAGGGCAGTGCGCCTCTTCCGGCACCAGCCTCGCATCACGCTGGCCAGCTCGGGCAGCGCGGCGGCCATCGCCGGGCTCTTCTCCCGAGCCTGGGATCGACACCGGGACGCAATCGATGACCGGCTGATCGCCGACCAGGTACCGGGCGTTGAAGAGGTCGCAGCCTGGCTCAGAGGAGGGTTCGAGCTGTTCACGGCCCATATCGACGGTGAGCTTGTCGGCGTCATCCGTTGCAGCTTTCCGACCGGCACGTGCCTCGTTGACCGGATGGCGGTCGATCCCGCACGGCACCGCCGCGGCGTCGGCCGCGCCCTGGTGGAGCACGCCATCAGCCGCGCCCGACGCGCCGGCGTCACGAAGGTGTGGGTGCAGACAACTCCCAAGCTGGATGCGGCCCAGACCCTCTACCGCTCCCTCGGCTTTCGGGAATCGGGGCACCTCCAGGCCGACTACTGGGGGGAGGATGTGGTCCTTCTGGAACTGCCGCTCTGAAACCGCTCCTGCGCACCGATCGACTCGTGGTCAGGATCGCCACCGAGGAGGATGTGCCCGCGCTGCTTCGCTTTTTCACCGAAAACCGGGAGCACATGGCGCCCTGGGAACCTCCCCGGCCGGCCGACTTCCTGACCGAGGATTTCTGGCGCGTTCAGGTCGGCCGGCACCACAGGGCATTCGAGAGCGGCGCCGCGGTGATGCTTTTCATGTTCCTGCGCGAGGATCCCGGGGAGGTGGTTGGCCAGATCTCCCTGACATCGATCGTGCGCGGTCCCGCGGACATGTGCGTGCTCGGCTACGCGGTGGCGGCGCGCCGGCAGGGTCAGGGCTACATGCATGAGGGGCTGCAGGCGGCGATCGAGTATGCATTTGGAGGTCTCAACCTCCATCGAGTGATGGCCAACTTCATGCCCCACAACGTGCGCAGCAACGCGGTGCTCCGGCGCCTCGGATTCACAGTCGAAGGCTATGCCCGGGACTACCTGTTCATCGGCGGCGCGTGGCGAGACCATGTGCTCACCGCTCTGACCAACCCGCAGTGGGAGTCGACCGACGGCGACCCAGGCGCGCCTGCCCAGCGCGCCTGAGCGGAGTCAGGTCAGCCTCCGGCGGCGCCGCCCTCGAGCCCCGGCTCGGTCATCTTGGCGGGATCAAGGACACGGGTCAGGGTGGCCTCGTCCAGGCCCCGCTCGCGGGCGAGCTCGCGGATTGTGCGCCCCGAACGGCCCGCCTCCTTGGCGATCTTTGCCGCTTCGTCGTACCCCAGCACCGGCGCCAGGGCGGTAGCCAGCATGAGGCCCTTCTCGACCGTTTCCGGGCCCCGCTCGGTGGCCGCCAGCCCGTCGACGCAGCGGGTGGCGAAGTTCACTGCCGAACGGGCGAGGAGGGAGATCGATTCCAACATCGAGACGCCGGCCAGCGGCATCATCACATTCAGCTCGAAAAAGCTGCCCGACTGGCCGCAGAGGGTGATCGTGGTGTCGTTGCCGATCACCCTGGCACAGGCCATCGTGAGCGACTCGATGATCACGGGGTTCACCTTCCCCGGCATGATGCTGCTGCCCGGCTGGACCTCGGGGAGTATCAGCTCTCCGATTCCCGCGCGCGGCCCGCAGCCCATCAGCCGAATGTCGCCGCCGATCTTCCACAGGCTCACCGCCACGGTCTTCAGCCGGCCGTGGGCGGAGACCAGCGAGTCAAGGGTCGCCTGGGCGTGGAAGTGATTGGACGTCTCGCTGATGCCGACGCCGGTCCAGCTCGCCAGCAGCGCGCAGGCGCGCCGGGAGAATTCGGGATGGGCGTTGATGCCGGTGCCGACGGCCGTCCCACCGAGCGCGACGGGAGTCAGGTCGGCCAGCGCCTGCCGCACCCGAGCCGCGCTCTCCTCGAGCTGGCCGGCATAGCCGGCGAACTCCTGGCCGAGGCGGATCGGGGTCGCGTCCTGGAGGTGTGTGCGGCCGGTCTTGAAGATCGGCATGAACTGGCGCGCCTTGCTGTCGAGCGACCCTCGGAGCTGCTCCAGCGCCGGCAGCAGGTCCTCGATCATCGTCATCGAGCTGGCCAGGTGGATCGCCGTCGGAATGACGTCGTTGGACGACTGACAGCGGTTGACATGATCATTCGGGTGGACCCTGGTCTGCGCCGTTCCGGCGAGAAGCTCGTTGGCGCGGTTGGCGATGACCTCGTTGGCGTTGGTGTTGGTCGAGGTGCCGGACCCAGTTTGGTAGACATCGATCGGGAATTCCTCATCCCAGCGGCCGTCGGCCACCTCCTGGGCGGCCTGTGCGATCGGCCCCGCCATCTCCGCCGGTATCAGGCCGAGCTCGCCGTTGACCTGCGCGGCGACCTTCTTGATGAGGCCGAGCGAGCGGATCAAGGGCCGTGGGAACCGGATCCCGGAGATCGGAAAGTTCTGCACGGCGCGCATGGTCGAGGCGCCGTAATAGGCGTTCTCCGGAACCTCCATCTCGCCCATCGAATCCTTGACGACGCGTGTTTTCGGCATGCTGTTCACCCTATATAAATGCGTTCAGACCCGGCTGAGCTGGCGAAACGCGCTCAGGCCTCGCTGAGCTGACGGAGAATGGCCCGATCGCGCTCGTAGGTCAGCAGGGGGAGTGCCTCCTCGATCGTCAGCCAGCGAAGCTCGTCCACCTCGTCGCCGGGGGAGAACCGGCCGCTCGTGGGACGCATCCGCCAGTAACAGACAATCTTCTGCCGGCCCCGCCGGTCGACGTACTCCGTACAACCGATGGCATCGAGCAGCTCGCAGGTGAACCCCGTCTCCTCGGCCACCTCCCTGACCGCCGCCGCCTCGAGGCTCTCCCCCGGGTCGAGCTTGCCCTTGGGAAAGCTCCAATCGTTGTAGGCGGGCCGGTGAATGATCGCCACCTCGACCAGGCGGGCGGGTCCCGGTCGGCAGACGACGCCGCCCGCCGCCCGGACCGCGCCGGCATCGGCGACGTCGATGATCCGTGCCTCGCCGCCGGGGAGCTGATTCATTGCATCCAGGCCCGCAGTTGCCGGCGATCGAGCTCATCCCAGGTGGCCCGCCAGCGACTGCGCATCTCCAGTGCCTGGGCTCGTTCGAGGGCGGCCAGCTCGCCCGCGACGTAGGCGCGCCGGACCGAGCTGGAGCTTGCCGTCGCGCTTCGCAGCCAGGCCTCGGCGGTGACGCTGTCCTGGTGCTCCCCGAGCACTGTCTGGAGCGCGGCGGCGGCCTTGGCGAATTGCACCGCGTCCTTGCCGGCGACGGGGGCCACCGCCTCGGCCGCGTAGCGGACGCGCTTGGCATAGATCCGGATCTGGTGGAGCAGCGCGTCAGGGGGATCATCCTCGGGCAATTCCCTGACCGCGCGGCGCAGTCGCCGCCAGGGCTTGAGGACGAGGGCCCCCGATCGCCCGGAATCGGCCTCCCCCGGTTCCACCAGGGGCGGATTCCGGGCCAGCTGGACCAGGCTCTCGAGCAGGTCCAGGTAGCGGCTCGAATCCATGAACCGGACAGCCGTCACGCGGTGCTGAGCGATCTCCCTCTGCAGGCGTTTCAGGAGCTCGCTCGCGGTTCTCCGATCCTCGGCGGGGAGCAGCGGCAGCCGCCCGTGCAGCCGCTCCACGAGCACCTCGCGGTCGCGCAGGCCGCCCAGCTCGTTGCCGAGCGTGCCGAGCTCGTCGCGCAGGGGAGCGATCGCCTCGGCGTCGAGCAGTCCGTCGAATGTCCGCAGGTTGGATCGAAGTCGGCGCACCGAGACCCGGGCCTGGTGGACGTGCTCGGCGTCGCCCCCCAGCCTCACGCCGGGGTCGTGCTTCAGGAGTCCGGCCACGGAAACCCCGATTGCATTGGTCACGACCTCCCCGATCGAGGCTTTCGGGGGAAGCGCGGCAGGCGCCACCTCGGCCGGTCCCGCCGCCTGCGGCCCGATCGCGCGGACGTGCTTGGGCGTGCCGTCGGAGGGTCCCGCGCCGGCCGCGCGGAGGCGCGTGAGCAGAGGTTGCAGGAGGTGATCGCCGGCCGGCATCACCTCGACCTCGATCTCTCGAAAGCGGGCCGCCACGCGCCGGCCATCGAGGACCGACACCTCGTCATCGACGACCTCGGCGAGGCGCAGACCGGCGCTGTTCACAAGCCGGACCCGGTGGCGAAGGGTGGAAAGCCTGGCGACCGGCTGCAGGGGGGCGCGCCGGAGGTATGCGCGAACCGGTTCAAGGACCGCCGCGGGTGGCGATTTGGCCGGTCCCGGGACGGTGATCTCGGTCCGCTCCAGGAGAGGCCCGCCCTTGTCCGAGGGCAGCTTGAGGGTCCAGCCCTCCTTTGACCGGTGCCGAAGAGAGCATCCCCAGCGAGCCAACCGGAGGTCCTCGGTGTCGTGGTAGACGGTCTCCATCCGGAACTCCTCTGGCGGCTCGGTGGTGACCTCGGGATCGATGGCGCCCAGGTCAGGCAGGTGAAAGCCCGGTCCGGCGGCGAGCTTGATCTCGCGTTCGATCAACGGGAACGGTCCTTGGCACGCGCCTTCGACTCGGCCTTGGCGTCGGCCTTGGCGTGGGCCTTGGCGCCGCCTTTCGAGCCCGCCTTGGGGCGCGCTTTGCCGGCGTCCTTGCCAGTCTCCCGGGCCGGCCCCCGGTCGTGCTCTTTGGAGTAGGCCTTGGAGTGGCCCTTGCCATTGCGCTTGACGCGACGGGCCGGGGCGGTACCGCCGGTCAACTCACTCGCCGGGGCCGGGTGGTTGCCGTTGGGCTCGTCGGGGCCACCATTAAGAGCGCCGGCGCGTCCGGCGGCCCGCTCTCGGGCATTCTCCTGAAGCAGCTCCTGCGAGTTGACCCCGGCCACGGTGGGCACCTTGCTCCAGGCTCCCTCCGGACCCAGCTGCCAGGCGAGCGTGTCGTCAGCGAGGGCGATCCTGAGAGTCGCCTCGAGGCGCTCGCGCAAGGCCGGATCGAGAATCGGCACCACTGCCTCGACCCGGCGGTCGAGGTTACGGGGCATGAGGTCGGCCGAGCCAAGATAGAAGTCCACCCCGCGCTGCTCGCTCCCGAAACGGAAGAGACGCGAGTGTTCGAGAAAGCGGCCAACGATGGAGCGAACCCGAATGCCCTCCGACAGCCCCGGCACGCCGGGTCGCAGGCAGCAGATCCCGCGCACGATCAGATCGATCTCGGCCCCGGCCTGGGCTGCCGAGTAGAGGGCGTCGATGACCTGTTGGTCGACCAGGTTGTTGACCTTGATGATGATCCGGCCGTCCTTCTCCTGACCCTCGCGCCGGATCAGGTCCAGCATTGCCGGACGCAGCGTGGGCGGAGCCACGAGCAACCGGCGGTAGCGGCGCTGGCGGCTGTAGCCCGTCAGAAGGTTGAATAGCTCGCTGACGTCCAGCCCCAGGTCGGGCGCCGACGAGAGCAGGCCGACGTCCTCATAGACCTCGGCCGTCCGGGGGTTGTAATTGCCGGTCCCGATGTGGATGTAGTAGCGGATTCCCGACTCTTCCAGGCGAACGACCAGTGTCACTTTGGCATGCGTCTTGAGGCCGACGAGACCGTAGACGACGTGGACGCCGGCCTCCTCAAGGGCCTGGGCCCAGGCGATGTTCGCCTGCTCATCGCCGCGCGCCTTGAGCTCAACCAGGGCGACCACCTGCTTGCCCGCCTCGGCGGCGCGCACCAGGGCCTTGGCGATCGGGCTGGCGGCCGAGGTCCGGTAGAGCGTCTGCTTGATCGCCAGCACGTGCGGATTGCTGGCCGCCTCGTCGATGAAAGCCTCGACCGAGGTGGTAAAGGAGTCGTAGGGGTGCTGAACCAGGACGTCGCCGGCAGCGAGCACCGCGAAGATGTCATTTGGTGCTGAGCGGGTCGAGCGCAGGCGGGGTTGCGTGATCGGTGTCCAGGCGTCTGGCTTGAGCTCCGGCCGGTCCAGCTCGTTGAACGCCTCCAGCCCACCCAGGTCGAGCAGCCCCGGTACTGGGTAGACGTCGATCGGATCCAGCTCGAGTTCGCGCACCAGCAACTCGAGCACCTCGGCCGGCAGGTCGGGATCGACCTCGAGTCGCACCGCCCGGCCCTGCCGGCGCCGCCGCCGCAGCTCGCTCTGGATTGCGAAGAGCAGATCCTCGGCCTCGCTCTCGACCAGGTCGAGATCAGCGTCGCGGGTGATCCGGAAGGGATGATGGTCAACCACCTCCATCCCCGGAAAGAGGGACTGCAGGTTGATCGCTATCAGCTGCTCGAGGGGGAGGTAACCGCGGCCCTCGGGCAGGGGAGTGAACCGGGGCAGCAGGGGTGGCACCTTGACCCGTGCGAACCGCTGCACGCGGCGCAGGGGGTCGCGAACTATCACCGCCAGGTTGAGCGAGAGGTGCGAGATGTAGGGGAAGGGATGGGCCGGGTCCACGGCGAGAGGGGTGAGGACCGGGAAGATATGCTCACGGAACTCGGCGGCCAGGTGCAGGCGCTCGCTCTTGGTCAGCGATTCAGCGTCGCGGATCCGGATTCCGGCGGCTTCGAGCGCTGGCCGCAGATCGTTGTTGAAGAGCTCGACCGTGCGCAACATGAAGCCCTCGACCCGGACGCGGATCGCGCGCAGCTGCTCGATTGGACTCATCCCGTCGGGCGCCGTGGTCGGTACCGCCGCCTGGACCTGCTCCTGCAGCCCGGCCACCCGGATCTGGAACATCTCGTCGATCGAGCGGCTGAATATGGATAGAAAGTGAACGCGCTCGAGGAGCGGCAGGGTGCGGTCCTCCGCCATCGCCAGCACCCGCTCGTCGAAGTCGAGCCGGGACAGCTCGCGGTTGAGATAGGGATGGCTGGTGGAGGCCTCGTGGGCAGGCGCCGTCCGATTGACGTTTTCCACCACTCCCGATCGTAGTGGACTGTAACGGCCACCAGAGTGGGCCGAGGCTCTTTTCGCCGCCTATCCTCCAGCCATGCGGCTGGCGGCGGTCGACATCGGCAGCAACACCGTGCACGCGCTGGTCGCCGACGCGGATGCAGGCGGGCTGGTTGAGGTCGCCCATTTCGTGGAGATGCCGTCGCTGGGTGCCGAGGTGGCCCGGACGGGCCGCCTCGGCGCCACCAAATCAGCGGAAGCGATCAGTGCGCTGAGGCGCGTCATCGCACTCAGCCGCGAACACGATTTCGAGCATCTGGTCGCCGGCGCGACCGAGGCCGTGCGACGGGCGGAGGACGGCGCCGAATTCCTGGCCGCGGCGGCGGCCGCCATCGCTGTGCCGGTCCATCTGATCTCACGCCAGAGAGAGGCTGAGCTCAGCTTCGCCGGCGTCGCGTCCGGCCAGGCGGGCCGGGGCCAGTGGCTGATGGGTGATCTCGGAGGTGGCAGCACCGAGCTCGTCGTTGCGATCGGGCGCCGGATCGTGGATTGGCGATCGTTGGCGATCGGGAGTGGAGTCCTGAGCGAGCGCCATCTCTCTGATCCGCCCCGGCCCGGTGAGCGGATGGCCCTCCGGGCTGAGGCGTTGCGACTGCTCAGCGACGCGCCCGAGTGCGACGCCCGCAAATTGGTCGTGACCGGCGGTACGGCGTCCAACCTGCCCCTCCTCCTCTCCGCCCGGCGGCCCCCGACGGTGCTCACGACCGAGACGCTGCTGCGCGCCGAAGCACGGCTCGACGCAGCTGAAGCCGGCCGGGTGGGTGAGAGGATCGGCCTGAGCGCGAGCCGGATCCGAGCGATGCGGGGAGGTGTTGAGGTGCTGCTGCTGCTGCTCGACTGGGCCGGCCTCGACCGCCTCCAGGTAAGCCATCGCGGCCTTCGGCATGGCATGTTGCTTGCCTATCTCGCCCAGGGTTCCGACTGGTACCTGGAACCCGAACCGCTAGCTGAGGAGGGCTCCCTCCTGGGAGAGGATTCGCCGCGCCACGGCTACGGCCGAGGCATAGGTTGAGTCCATGCCCCGGTAGCTGAGCCCGCGGGCGCCGAGTGTCCGCGCCTGTGTGTAGGGGGTGTCCGACGCGTAATGGACGATGCCGAGGTCGAAGCCCAGCCGCGTCATGCTGATGTTCTCTCCGACCGGGTGGCGGCCGGGCAGCGAGCTTTCGTAACAGACATCCAGGAAGGGGCCGGCCTCCATCTCGACGACCGTGTAGTGGCCCTGGTAGTAGAACTCCAGGTATTCCCGGTTCTGGAGGAAGGTGCCCCGAACCGTCACCGCTCGCTGGTTGTCGACGGCGGATCCGTAAACCAGGTGGGGTTGGACGTCCGCGGCTGTGAAGCAGTTGTCAAGCCAATAGGTGTTGTCGGAGTGCTCGTCGTACACGGTATTGACGATCATCACGTCGCCGACGTCGGCATTGAGGGTGGCCGCCTTACCCATCACATACACCCCGTTGAGGTGGCCAACCTGCTCGGCCACCTCGCGAAGCAGGTAGTAGGCGGCGAAACCGAGTGGGTAGTCGATGTTCACGATCGCCGCACTGGACGCTTTCAGCGCCACCGAGTCGACCTTTCCGACCCGCGGATCGAAGCAGGTCGGGTCGAGCTCGGAGAGCTTGAAAACCTGGGCGGAAGACTCTGCCACGCCGGCTCGCGCCTTGATGTGACGGATCCCTCCCTCGCGCTCGAGACGCGCGCGCAGCTTGCTGTACTCACCTTTCCGGGGGTGACTGTCGAAGAGGACCCGGGCCGCGAAATAGAGCCAGTTGTCGCGCGAGGCAGCCACCTCACCGGCTTCGATGTGGGCGAGCTCGTTGTGGAGCTCGGGATCGAACTCCCGGATGTATTCGGTGATCTCGGGCTCGATCTTGCGGGCCACCCCGCTGAGGACGTTAACCAGGCTGTGCAGGTTCGACGAGACGAAGTAGACGGGGGCTCCCGACAGCCCCATGTCCGCCAATGCGGTGCCGATCGGCTGCCACCACCGGTGGGCGCTCCGGGCATAGCCGACGTCGGTGCTGCCGATCGTGCGCAGTGTCATCTCACAGCGGCGCGTCCGGACCGCCCTGAGCGTGTCTTGGAACCCGAATGTCCAGGCCTGCTGGAGGCGGACCCAGTCCTCCTCGGTGGCCTCGATCGCCTCTCGCTCCGGCACGACGCCGGCGTGCTGCAGGATCGCGTGCATCTTGTTCCATTCGAGCTGGAATGCGACCAGCGTGGGCACCAGGTCGTCGATGTCGGAGGCGGAGGCGATCAGGGCCGCGATGGTTTCCTTGCCGTCGTAATACCAGCGCCGCCGGCGGGCGGGTGCCTCCACCTTCTGCCAGTCCAGGATGTCCACTCCGAGGACCGCTTTGATCGAGCCCGCGCTCTGACCGAGGACGACGTGGCGGCAGCGAGTGATGGCAGCCGGCAAACGGCGTGCCGAGTAGATCAGGGCGCCCATGTCCACCCGCGGCTCGGCAGCCAGTGGATGAAGGGCGGATTGCATGCCGATGTGGGCCTGCTGCAGGGCCTCGATCCGGATCTGGCCTGAGCTCTGCAGCATGGTCGAGTAGGTGCGGACGTACAGCTCAACCGCATGCCGTCCCGCCCAGCTGCGCGGCCTGCCCGGTGTCTCCATCCCGGCCAGTCTATTCACGCCGATGCCGTCTCGGACCTGCATTTGACGCCCCCACCCCATGAGCCGCGCGGGAGCTTCTTACGAAAGCTTTACGTAAAGCGTGTAGTAGCCGAGCGGTTCGGGATGGTTAGTTGTCGGCATGAGAATCCCAATGGCCGCTCGATTCCTCCTCGCAACCTGTGGCGCGCTCGCAGTCGCAGGCGGCGCGGTGATCATGACCGCGGAGGCGTCTGGAATCCGCACCGCCCCCGTGGCGGCCACCGCCTCGACGCCGGGCACCACGACCCCGGGCAATTCGACCCAGGGCGATTCGACCAAGACTCCCGCCTCTCCGTCCACCGCGTCCGCCAGGGACGCCGCCTGCAGCGCCTATCTGAAACACCTCTCCACTCGCCTCGGCACTCCCCAGCCCAAGCTCGAGAAGGCGATGCGGGACGCCGCCGCGGACACGCTGAAAGACCAGGTCGCCAAGGGCACCCTGACCCAGGCGCAGGCGGACGAGATTAACAAGCGCCTCGCCGCTGGTTCACTCTGCTCGGCAGCCGCGCTGGGTCGTCACGGCGGTCACGGCTCCGGTGAAGGCCCCAAGGCGCGCGGCCCGCACGTGACGGGTGGCTACCTGGAGGCTGCCGCGGCAGCCCTCAACCTGCCGGTCGAGACGCTGAAGAAGGACCTCAAGGACGGCCAGACGCTGTCCCAGTTGGCGGCGGCACAGAACCTTTCAGAGGACGACTTCAAGGCCAAGGTCCGGGCGTCGATCAAGGTCAAGCTCGACGCCAAGGTGGCGGCGGGCAAGCTGACGCAGGCCAGGGAGGACGAGATGCTGGCCAGGTTGACCGCCGGCGACCCTCCCCTTTGGAACGGCAAGCCCGCTCACAGGTAGTCCGGCAGAATTCTTTAGAGGCCTCGCCCACGCGGGCGGGGCCTTTCGTTTGCCGGGATCAGTCCTCCGTTTGCCGGGATCAGTCCTCGGGAGGTGGCGGGCCGCCCATTTTTTTCATCAGCTCCTCGAGCAGCTGGCGCGTCTCGGGGTCGCTCATCACCTGCTCCTGCATCGCCTCGGCGGCGCGCCTGATCTCGGGATCGCTCATCAGGCGTTCGGCCATGCCCTCGAACTGGTTCGCCATGTCCTTCATCGCCGCCTCCTGGGCGACCTGGATGAGGACTGGCTGGGAGGCGGCCGCGACAACCGCCTGAGCTTGCTGGCGGACCATCTCGATCCCCTTACAGCCCAGGCACTCGCCCTTCATCCCGCAGTGGCAGAGCTGGCGGCGCAGGCGGTCCAGCGCGACGTGGAGCTCGGATACGTCCGCTCCACCGCCGGTGGATTCGATCATCTGAAGCGCCTCTCGTTGCCCGCTACTTGACCGACTTGATGGTGAAGGTCATCGTGCCCTGGGGGGCGTTGACCTTGACCTTGTCTCCCTTCTTCTTGCCGACGAGGGCACGACCAACCGGTGAGTCCACCGAGATCCGGCCCTGGGTGGGATCGCTCTCCACCGCGCCGACCAGGTGATAGGTCTCGACGGCGCCCTCGCCCTCGACGACCTCCACCGTGGAGCCCGGTTCAGCCACCGTTGAATGGTGTTCGTGGATGATCTCGGCTCGGCCGATCATCTCATCGAGCTCGTAGATGCGGCTGTCGATCATGCCGACCTCTTCCTTAGCCTGCTCGTACTCAGGGTTGTCCTCGATGTCCCCGGGCTGAAAGGCTTCCTTGAGACGATCGGCGGCCTCGATCCGCCGGGTCCGCTGCATCTTGAGCTCGGCCTTGAGCCGTTCAAGCCCCTCGGGCGTCAGAAGTACTGGTTCAGTGAGGTCCATCTAGATTTCAACAACTCCCCGCGCCCCGGTATCCGCCGAGGCAAGTACCGAATGATAGTCCCTACAGCTCGCGGCAGATCCCTGCCAGGTCTCTTCAGGTCCTCCCCCCGCCCGGCGGGGGGAGGTTCGGTGGGGGGTCCTTCACCTTCGCCATCTCGCGTCGGATGGAGCTCCTTTAGCCGTTACAGTCAGCTAGATTGCCTGGCGTGGGGGAGTCGTTCGAGATCGAGAGTCCGGGCTCGGCGGAGAACCTGAACATGGCCTGCTTCGCGATCTCGCGAGCCCTGGCGGATCTGGACTTCAGCGTGCCGGAGGCGGCCCCGATGGCGCGTCGCCTGCTCCGGGTGGCCGGCCGGATAATTATCGACAGCGCCGCAGCGGGAGCGGATCCCGAGAGCTGGCCGAACACCGAGTCAATGGCCCTGCAGTGGCTGCGCGAGGCGCTCGCCCCGATCGGCTACGACGTCCAACCCAGCCCCGGTTCGGGCCGCCCGCCCGTCGAGGACCCGGCCAAAGGGTGGACCTGACCTACCGCTACCGCTGAGTGGGCGGGGTTGCGGCGCTCGGAGCGGTGGCCCTGAACCAGTCGGCGGTCTCGGGCAGCCCCTCCTCGAGGCCGACCCGGGGACGCCAGCCCAGGGTCCGGTCGATCAGGCCGGCGTCAACCGCCGAGGCCCGAAGGTCGCCGGGTCGGGCTGGGCCGTGCTCGATCACCGCGGGACCACCGAGCCGGCCCGCCACCAGCCGGTAGATGGTGTTGGTGTCAGCCTGGCGGCCGGTCCCGACGTTGAAATGGCCGCAGATGGGCGAATCCAGCGCGGCCAGGTTGGCCCGCACCACGTCGCTCACGTGGACGTAGTCGCGGGTGTCCGTCCCCGGCCCGTGAATCCTGAAGCTGCGCCGGCCGAGCAGGCCCTCGCAGAAGATCGCAACCACCCCCGCCTCACCATGAGGGTTCTGGCGGGGACCGTAGACGTTGGCATAGCGGAGCGCGGCATAGCTGAGGCCGTACTGCTGGCGGAAACCGAACAGGTAGTGCTCGATCGCCAGCTTGGAGATGCCATACGGGGAGACGGGCCAGGCGGGGGCGGTCTCCGGCGTGGGAATCATGGCCGCGTCGCCGTACAGGGCCCCCCCCGTCGAGGCGAAGACCACCCGGCTGCCCGTCTGCGCAGCCGGCCGGAGGAGGTTCAGGGAGCCCATGACGTTGACCTCGGCGTCGAAGACCGGCTCGGCCACCGAACGGCTGACGCTCATCTGGGCCGCGTGGTGCGAGATCGCAACCGGCTTCTCGTCGCGAACCAGCTCGGCGCTGGCGGGGTCTCGGATGTCGAGCTTGAAGAACCGCGCCGCCGGATTTAGGTTCCGCTCGGAACCGCTCGAGAGGTCGTCGAGGACGAGGACCTCGTCCCCACGCTCGATCAGCGCGTCAACCAGGTGCGACGCGATGAAGCCGGCGCCGCCCGTCACCAGGACCTTCACGAGCTCCTGACAGTGTAGATACGCCCACAATCAACGGCGAAACGACCCCGGCGAACCCGCAAGGAAAGGGCCGTTCGCTGAATTAGTCGAAGTTAGAGTGCAATCGCGCGCGCCCGTGATGGGCATCCGAACTTTTTCCGCGCTGCTGGGCCGAAAAGCCCGTCTGTCGGCGATCGAGGAGTTCCTGGATGCCGACCGCCGGGTGCTGGCCGAGCGGGTGGCCGAGATCTTCCGCTGGGTCTTCCTCTTCGTGCTTCTCATCATCAACAACTTCGGCGGCCTCCAGATCGCCGGCGCTCAGCTGTTCGTGAATGTCGTCCTGGGCGTGTGGGCAGCCGGCAACGTGGTGGTGACTCTCCTATTGGCGCGCGGCTACCAGCCCGGCCCCCAGTTCGGGCTTCTCACGATGGTCGTCGACATCCTCGCCGGGGCAGCCCTGGTCTTCTTCTCCAACGGCTGGACCAGCCCTTACTTCCTCGCCCTCTTCCTCGCCATCATCGCCAGCGCTGTCCGCTTCGGCCTCCGCTACAGCCTTGTCAGCGCGCTGGTGGTCGCCTTGATCTACCTCTTCGTCGGCGGCACGGCGCCCCAGCTGCAGGACCTCGTCGCGCACCCTCAGCTGGGGCTGGAGGCGAGCGGCCGGATCTTCCTGTTCGCCGTCGTGGCCCTGGTCACCGGGCTTGTCGGCGAGGAGCTCATCAGGGAGCGACGGCTGGCAATCTCCCGCGCGGCGCAGGCCGAGGCCCTGCAGCATATGAGCTCCGCGCTCGCCTACAGCCTCGACGTCAATGACCTCTTCGAGGTGGTTCTGCAGCAGGCGATCAGGATCACCGGTGCGGAAACCGGGGCTCTGATCCTCAACTCTTCAGGGCGCCTCCAGTTGGCCGCCTACCACGGCCGGGGCGGGCGGAGCGACAAGGCCGCCATGGTCAAGGGCGATGCGCTGACCGAGCAGGTGATCGAGCGGGGCGTGGCCGTCCACATCAAGGGGGCTGCGCATCCCGACCGGCCGCTTCTCGGCGGGCAGCCGCCGCTGTCGGTCATCGTTGTGCCGATCCCGGTCCAGGGCCGGGTGACCGCGCTGCTCCGCCTCAGTCATTACGGCCGCGCCGACGCCTTCACCGACCAGCAATTCTTCCTTGTCAATTCGCTCGCCAGCTCCGCGGCCGGACCGCTTGCCAACTCGCTTCGCTATGAGCGCAAGACCAAGGAGGCGATCACCGACGGGCTGACGGGACTCCTGAACTACCGAGAATTTCGCCGCCTGCTGGACCTGGAGTTCTCCCGCTACCGGCGTCGCCAGGCCCCCTTCTCGCTGATGCTCATCGACATCGACTACTTCAAGACCGTCAACGACTCGATGGGCCATCGTCATGGCGACGAGGTGCTCAAGGCCGCTGGCGACCTGCTCCGCCGGATCGTCCGCGACCACGACCTGGTCGCCCGTTATGGCGGTGACGAGCTGGCCGTGATCCTCCCCGACACCGATGCCGATCAGGCTCGCTCGGCGGCGGAGAGGTTGGTCACCGCCGTCCGCCGCGCCGAGGTCCCCGCCACCGCGTCTCGCAATCTCACATTCAGCATTGGCACCGGCAGCTGCCCGGTCGATGCCGCCAGCGTTGACGAGCTGATCATGGCCGCCGACCAGGCGCTCTATTTCGCCAAGCGCGCGGGCCGCGACTGCTCGGCGTCCGCGGCCGAGCTCGTTCGAGGCCTCGCGGATGACCCCCAGGCCCTGCTCGCGGCGATCGCCGAGGCGGGGCCCCAGATCATCGTGGCGGTGGCGCGCGCCATGGATGCGCATGATCCCGCCGGGGCGGGCCATACGAGCCGAATGGCGACCTTCGCAGAGGCTCTCCTCAAGAAGATGGGACGGCCCGAGGGAGAGGCCGAGCTCGTCCGCACGGCGGCGTTGCTCCACGAATGTGGCCGCCTGCTGATCGGCCACGGCAATGTCAGGCGCGCTGACTGGACGCACGAGCACCCGATGCTGGCCGAGGATGTAATCCGGCGCGGTCGCTTCCTGCCCGAGATCGGAGAGATCCTCCGCCATCACCACGAAAGCTGGGACGGCGCCGGCTCACCAGATGGATTCAGCGGGGACGAGATCCCGCTTCTGGCCCGGGTGCTCAATGTCGCCGAGCACTTCGAGTGCCTCACCTCCGGCGGCACATCTCCCGCTGAAGCGTTGGAGCGGATCGCCGAAGGTTCCGGGTCCGTTTACGATCCGACAGTCGTCGACGCGCTGACCCGCCTGGTTGGCGACGGCGAGCGGCTGGCATCGATGATGCGCGCTCGGGCGCCCCAGCCGCGCTCGATGGAATTCGCCGCGGAGGCCTAGTCCTAGTGCGCTGTAACGGCCACCAGCTTCGAGGCCCGCTCAGGCGGGCACGTGGGGGCTGACCCGGCGCCGCAGTCGGAGGCGGCGCTTCACCAGGTCCGGCTCCTGGCCGATCACCGCGATCGCCTCCTCCACCACCCGCAGTGCGGCCGCCGGCTGTTTCAGCCGCCACTCGAGGACGACCGCCTTGCGCCGGGCGAGCAGGAAGAGCGCCTCTGGATTGCCTCCCTCGGCGGCGGTCCGGAGGGCCCGCCAGCCCGCCGAGCGCCGGCGGCGGCGGAGCAGGAACCGGCCGAGGGCCAGCCAGTCGAAGGCATCCATGGTCGCGTCTCGCCCGCGAAGGCGATGGAGCAGCCGATGGAGGAGGTGCTGGAGGCTGAGCACGTCCTGGCGGTTGTGCTCGAGGGTTGGCTCCAGGTCCCGGCTCCAGCCGGTCCGCACGTAGTCGAAATAAGCCTGCGGGATCAGGTGGCCGGGGATGTCACCGTCCCGCTCGAAACCGAGCAGGCGCTCCTCGACCGACCGCAGAGTGCAGCTTTCGAACCTCGGTCTCAACAACCCGCGACTGAGGTGCAGCAGATCGATGTGCCGGCCCTCGCGGAGCTCGCCCGGCATCCGGGCCATCAGCCATCGGGTCCGCAGCAAGGGGAGGTCGAAGCTGAGCCCGTTGTAGGACGCGGTGCCCGGCGACGCCGCCAGCTCGGCGTCCACCTCCGCCAGGAAGGCCGGTTCCTCACTCGGTTCGGCGAGGAAGAGCTGGATGAGCTCGATGCCGTGCGGGTGAGGCCGGGCGATGGCGGCGCAGAACACCTGGGTGCCGGTGCCCCCGGCCAGTCCCGTCGTCTCGGTGTCGAGAAAGCAGAAGTCGTCGGTGGCGAGGCCGCCCAGCTCAGGGCCCGCCTCGGCTCGCCGCAGCCGGCCCACCGGGAGGACGTCCGACCACCGCCAGGCGACGCCGAGCTCGTTCACGACAGGCTCAAAACCACGCGGCGGGATGCGGCGGGGCGGCAGGAAGGGCTCCGCCCGGCGCAGCGCACTTGCCGTCCCTAGGCTGGCGAGGCGGCTGCGGAGAGCATCGACAGACAAGCCTCCTTGGCTCCTTGGATGTTCTGAAGGGGCCCGACGCAGGTTGGGCAGCCGGCCGCACAGGGACACTCACCGATCAGCTCGGCGGCGGACCGGAGCAGCTCCTCGTGCAGCTCGTAGAGGCGCGCCGCATAGCCGACTCCGCCCGCATAGACCTCGTACACGGTGACGGTGGGTCGGAGCGTGAACGGGGAGCGCACCTCGGGGACCGCACCCAGGTCGCGGGGGTCGCACATCAGCCGGAGCGAGCCGACATGGCGAAGGGAATGGGCGAGGCCCTGGAGGCCGGCCTCCATCGTCTCCCGATCCAGGCCCGACCAAGCGCCAGGTTCGAGGCTCAGCCAGTAAGCGGTCGTGTGGAGGGTCTGCTCAGGCAGGCTGATCGGTCCCGAGCCGATGTTCTCGTGGGTCTGAAACCGGACCTTTTTGAACATGGTCGCCAGCGACGTGATCTTGACCTCACCGCGGGAACGATCGATGGGCGCCGAATCGGGCCCTCCGAAACAATCGAGGACCTTGATCGACAGGGAGTTGAGAGCGGTCGTGTAGTAGTCGACCTGGACCGGGTGGACGTAAGCCTTCTTCTCACCCCAATCGAGGTTGTCGACGTGGTACTGGGCACCCTCCTGGAGGTAGATGGCCTCCTCGTGGAGCAGGGTCGGTGCGGAGAACTGATCCATCTCCCCGATGACATCGGGCCGCGGATTTGACGTGTCGAGGATGAGGACGTTGTCGGCGGCCATCCGCCGCAGCGAGATGCCCTCGGCGGGAAACGATTCCCGGTTCCAATACCACCGGCCTCCCGACTGGCTGGCGAAGCCATCCTCCTGGAACATCTGCAGGAGGGGAGTGACATCGGCTTCACCGAACCGCTCACCGCCGGCAAAGGGGAGCTCAAAGAGGGCAGCCTGCAGGTGTCCGGCCTGCACCAGGAGGTTGTCGGCGTCGATGAGGCCCTCTTCCGGGCTGGCGCTGAGGAAGTACTCCGGGTGCCGGACGATGAATTGGTCGAGCGGATTGCTGCCGGCCACGAAGACGGCGACGCTGCCCGATCGCCGACCGGCCCGCCCGAACTGCTGCCAGGTGCTTGCGATGGTGCCCGGGTAGCCGACGAGGATGGCCGCCTGCAGGCTGCCGATGTCCACCCCGAGCTCGAGGGCATTGGTACTGACCACCGCGGTCGCCTCGCCGCTGCGCAGTCC
>JRHI01000667.1_pt1 | contig 35024 bp, 37 predicted proteins | sample 215371 | NCBI WGS metagenome assembly JRHI01 (sample SAMN02929681, study PRJNA255918) | sediment metagenome | biome: cave system; feature: Ice Cave; material: Sediment; isolation source: sediment from deep within a dark volcanic ice cave with no known source of... ...
CTGGGCACTTCAAAGCGCCCAGCATTCGCTTAACCGGACAGCAGTGAGTTCTGATATTCTTTCGCCCCAGCGACATCGATGAGACGGGCGTTCATCACAGTTGGGGTTTGCACGGCTGCGTCGTCACTCGCCCGCGTGTTCAACAGGTCGACAGTGCCGGTGGTCGGCGCCTCTCCATTCCTGCTGGTGATCCCCGCGAAGCCTTGCTGGTGGGGCTGCGAGCAGTTACCGGAATTTGGAAACGCGCTCGGCCTGCTCCAGAATGACCCTGGCGTTGTCAGTGGCAACCGTGCCCGTCGGCTCGCCCTTGTACAGCACTCTGGGATTTGACCAGTAGGGTATGCGCGGGCAGCTGCCGCAGCTCTCGTTGTAGCTCATGATGTCGCGCCACTTCGTACCATTCACATAGCCGTGCGCGTATGGAAACGGCGCGTTGTTTCCGTCAATCAACCGGTCATGACGGGCCCCAATAATGTGTCCTACCTCGTGTGCGATGGTGAAGGTGTTCGCGGCGCAAGCGTGGTGAGCGACGAAAAATGCTTCCTCCGCGTCCGCGCCTACGCGCGTTGAGAGACCGCATCCACTCGGGCTGTCGATAATCAGACCAACGATGTCGGCACCTTTCTCGTTGCGTAATTTACTTACGTGCGCGAACGGGCCAACTCCATCAACCATTGCATAGAGAATCTCGAAATGTTGGCTGCCCGTTTCGTCAAAGTCGACGAGTTGGGTGTGCACGAGCCGAAGGCTGATGTTGCCAAGGCCGCTTCGCCTGAACGTGTCGTTTGCTTCGTCAATCGCATCCGCCAACAGCCCCGCAGTTTCACCCAGGTAATGATCCACCGCTTTTTTAGTATAGAGGAGCAACACATCGATCGTGATCGTTTTGGCCTCCAACGCCTGGCGTACGGCCTCGGGAAGCGGTCCAACTTCTGGCTCCGGAGGCGCCGGGCGGGGCGTCACGGTCTCGTAGAAACTGGCCTCTGCGTTTGGGGTGTGGTCCGGCGGTAGCTCAATTTCCGCCATGATATGGATGTCGCCGCCGACGTGGTTGATGTTAAAAACACGGCCCCTATAGGCGAAGTAACCTGACAGGTGGCCGTCGTTCCACAGCATGAGAATGGCCCGCTCGCCGGTTTCCTCAGCGATACCGCGCCACGTAAAGCCCCGCTCGGACTTGAGCGTAGGCCGCGTGCGGACGAGAGTAATGTCCTTGCCGCCGCCCAGCGGCAAGATCAGTCTCGCGTAGCGGTTCTCTGGCGGCTCCCCGTCCATAGCGTTGCTTCTCTTGAGCACCCCGACATTCACCGTTCCGGGCGATCGGGTGATCTTGTCAACGACAGCTTGCTGCCCTGGTGTCAGACTGACTTCATCCCTGCCGCTTAGAATTTCGTTTTGTGCCCATGCAGGAGGTGCGATGAGGCAAAGTGCAAGCAACCTCAGGCCGATGAACGGCGCCAACCATCCTAGGACCACTAGCCGTGGCAGAGTGAGAGTCTTTACGAACTGCGCAATTTCCACGCGTCGCTACTCCTGGCAGGGGAAAACTGCGACTTGCAGAATCATGTATCGCAGCAAAATACGTTCGCGGGACGCCTCATTCAATAACTAATCGCCGCGGGCGACCAGCATGCGCACGCCCTTCACTTCCGAGCGAGTTCGCCATACCAGTAGGCGGCCGTGACGCCGCCATCCATGAGGAAGTCGCTGCCGGTGATGAATGCGCCGTCCGGGCCCATAAGGAGCGCGCCAACGGTTCCGACCTCATCCGGGGTGCCGCCGCGCCCGGCCGGGGAGACCTCGATCATGCGTCGGTAGCCTGCGCCGCGGGGGCCAGCCAATTCGTCCTTGGCGAGCGGAGTGAAGATGATGCCAGGGCTGATAGTGTTCACCCGCGCGCCGCGCTTTCCCCACTTAACCGCCTCGGCCTTCACCCGCAGTGAGTTCGCGCGTTTGGAAATCTGGTAGGCGTTCAGGGAGTCAGTCACCCGATCCGGTTGGAGCATTGGGAGAGCTAGCAACTCATCGGCGGGCGTTGTCGCGAGTGCCGCGTCTTGCTCCGCGGTCAGCGCCGGCAAGCGATGCCCGGACTGCGATGCAATGACCACGCCAGCGCCGCCGCGCGCGATGACATTGCCAAACTCCTCAAGCACGAGCGCAGTGCCATAAAGGTCGACTGCGAGGATCGTCGCCGGCGTTGCCTGCGTTGGGGAGACGCCGGCGGCGTGTATGACACCGGTGATGTCCCCGAGCGCCGTGGCTGTCTTTACAAGCGCGTGAACCGACTCGCGCAACGAAACGTCAACGGTTGCCGTGCTCACCTCGAAACCGGCTTCGCTTAGGACCTTTGCTGCCGCGTCGGCAGCTTCTTGCCGCAGGTCAGCCAACAGGACGCGCTTCCCTGCGCTGATCCGCCGGGCGATCGCCTGGCCGATCGATCCGGCTCCGATGACTACGATAACGTTGGTCATGTGGCTTCGAGGGTGGCTGGCGATACTCGGCACCAATGGAAAAACCGTATTTACTTCCCGTAGTGCTCTTCGGACACCTTCTCCATCCAGTCGACGCTCTTTCCGTCGAGAGCCTCTGCGATCGCGATGTGGGACATCGCCGTGGTTGCAGTCGCGCCATGCCAATGTTTCTCACCAGCAGGGATCCAGACCACGTCCCCGGGGCGGATCTCATCTTTTGGGCCATTCTCGGGTTGCACCCAGCCGAAGCCGGACGTGACGATCAACGTTTGGCCCAACGGGTGGGTGTGCCAGGCCGTGCGCGCACCCGGTTCGAATGTCACGATTGCGCCGCCCACGCGCGCAGGTGCCTTCCTCTGAAAGCGGGAGTCGATCCGGACCGAGCCGGTGAAATAATCTGTCGGCCCTCTCTGCGAAGGCTGTGAGCCGATGCGCGCAATTTCCATTGTATTTCTCCTTTGTCCTGGTGCCACCGCTGCGTCAGCGTCGCCTGGTGCCGCGAGTAACCTCAGGACGGCGGTGCTCGCTGCGGCCGCCAGTAAAGCGACGCCGCCAGTCGCGGCGAGCATACATCTGCGCGATATCATGACGACACCATGCGAGTGGCATAGTCAGTTCTTCTTGAACACGTCCCTCGCTACGGAAACCGCACTGACTGCATTAGGCCAGCCGGCGTAGAAGGCGAGATGAGTGATAGCCTCAACCAGCTCTTCTTCTGTTAGCCCGTTCTCCCGCGCCCGCGCCAAGTGGGATCTTAGCTGGTCGGGACGGTTCATCGCGATGAGTGCACTGACTGTAACCAGGCTGCGGTCTCGCTTCGACAGCTGTGGGCGCTCCCACACATCGCCAAACAGCACGGTGTCGGTGAGTTCGGCCAACTTCGGTGCGATGTCGCCCATCAATCGTTGTGCGGGCGTCGTTTGCGCGCTGGCGCTGGGAACGGAGGCCGCCGGCGCTTGAGCTTCTACTAGGCTCGACATGCTTCCCCCCAGAACCATAGCGCAAGCAGCGAGTAAGCTTGCAGCGAACGTTTTCACGATTTCACTCCTATGATCACACCGCATAGTCCAATCGGTCTTCACGTCGTTCAGGCGCCGCTCACGCCGCAGGCAGCCGATCGAGGAGCTTGTCAAGGGTGATCGGATAGTCGCGCACACGCACGCCAGTGGCGTTGTAGATCGCGTTGGCGACCGCAGCAGCGACCCCACAGATGCCAAGCTCGGCGATGCCTTTGGCTTTCATCGGTGAGGAGATGGGATCGGTTTCGTCGAGGAAGACCACGTCCTGGTGCGGGATATCGGCATGGACCGGGACTTCGTAACCGGCGAAATCATGGTTCACGAAATAGCCTGAGCGCTTGTCTACCCTTAGTTCCTCCATCAGCGCCGCGCCCACACCCATTGTCATCGCACCGATCACCTGGCTGCGCGCCGTTTTTGGATTGAGAATGCGGCCCGCGGCGCAGACCGCGAGCATGCGGCGGACCCTGATTTCGGCCGTGGCAGCGTCGACGCCGACCTCGACGAAATGCGCGCCGAAGGTCGATTGCTGGTATTTTTTGTCAAGGTCGCCGAATTCCATCACGTCCTCGGCGACGATGCCACTCTCGCCCGCGGCCTGGCCGAGCGGCACGCTGCGATTACCCGCGCGGACTTGGGCATCCGCGAACACCGCGTCAGCGGAGTTGAAGCCGAGCTTCTGCGCCACGACTTCCCGCAGCTTGATACATGCGGCATAGACGCCAGCGGTTGAGCAGTTTCCACCCCATTGCCCGCCCGAGCCAGATGAGACCGGAAAGGTGGAATCGCCCAGGCGCACCACCACCTTGTCGAGTGGAAGGCCCATCATCTCGGCGGCCGTCTGAGCGATGATCGTGTAGCTGCCGGTGCCGATATCGGTCATGTCGGTTTCGACCGTCACGATGCCTCGATTATCCAGCAGGACGCGCGCGGCCGACTTCGCGAGGCTGTTGTTGCGGAATGCTGCAGCGACGCCCATGCCTATCAGCCAACGCCCTTCGCGGAGCTGGCCAGGGCGTGGGTTGCGCTTGTTCCACCCGAACCGCTCGGCTCCACTGCGGAAGCACTCGACCAGCTGGCGCTGCGAGAAGGGTCGCTCGGGCTTTTCGGGATCGACCTGGGTGTCGTTGAGGATTCGGAACTCGATAGGATCGAGGCCGAGCTTCTCGGCCATTTCGTCCATGGCGGCTTCCAACCCCATCATGCCCGGCGCCTCTCCGGGCGCGCGCATGGCATTGCCCTCGGGCAAGTCGAGCACCGCGAGCCGCGTGGCGGTCATGCGGTTTGCGCCGGCATAGAGCAAGCGCGACGTCTTGACTGCAGCTTCGGGCTTGCCGCCGGGCAGATCGCCGGACCAGCCCTCATGGCCCATTGCGGTAATTTTACCGTCTTTGGTCGCGCCGATGCGGATGCGCTGGATCGTTGCTGGGCGGTGCACGGTGTTGTTGAACAGGAACGGTCGTGGTAGCGCCACTTTCACCGGTCGTCCAGCCGCGCGCGCGCCGAGCGCCGCCAGCAGCGCGTCAGCACGAATAAACAGCTTGCCCCCGAAGCCACCTCCGACGAACGCCGAAATCAGGCGGACTTTCTCATTGGGGATGCCGAGAGTCTTGGCCAGTTCGCCTCTGCTCCAGGCGATCATCTGGTTCGAGGTCCAAAGCGTGAGCCTGTCCCCCTCCCAAGCGGCAATCGAGGCATGCGGCTCCATCATTGCATGCGCTTCATTGGACGTGGTGTAGGTTGCATCGAGCTGGACCGGTGCCGCGGCGAACGCACCGGCAAAGTCGCCAACGGCAGTATCGGACGGGCCACCGGTTATGCGGCCGGGGTTTGCCGCGGTATCCTTCAGCGCGGCGAGATCGTAGGCGCCCTTGACGCGGACATAGTCGACGCGGACGAGCTGTGCGGCCGCGCGTGCCTGCTCGAAGGTCTCGGCGACAACGACCGCGATTGCCTGGTGATAGTGTTCGATCTCGGGGCCGCCGAGGAGGTTGGCCGTGTTGAGGTTGCCCTTGGTAAGCTTGCCGGCATTTTCCGCCGTGACGATGGCAAGAACGCCGGGTGCTGCTTTGGCCTTGGTCAAATCGATCGAGGCGATCCGTCCTTTGGCAATCGCTGAGCCCACCACATAGCCATAGGCTTGGTTCGCTACGACATCGTGCCGGTCATAAGTATAGGGCGCGGTGCTGGTCGTCTTGAGCGGACCATCGATCCGGTCGGTCGGCTTGCCGACCACCTTGAGCTGGTCGATAGGATTGGTCGTGGCGGGAGTGTCGAATTTCATGGCTCAGCCCTTTGCTTCGGCAAGCACCGCGCCGAGCGTGCGCTCGACCAGCGACAGCTTGAATGAGTTTTCCTGCGTTGGCCGCGCACCGGCCAGCAGTTGCGCCGTGACGGCCTTGGCGCCTCGCGGCAGTCCGGCTTCGGCCGCTTCGACGCGCCATGGCTTGTGGGCGACCCCGCCGAGCGCGACGCGTCCGGTGCCATCTCTATGAACGATCGCACCAACCGAGATCAGCGCAAAGGCATAGGAGGCGCGGTCGCGGACCTTGCGGTAGATGTGCGTGCCGCCGACGGGCTGGGGCAGCGTCACTGCCGTGATCAGCTCGCCCCGCTCCAGTGTAGTCTCTATGTGCGGCGTGTCGCCTGGCAGTCGGTGGAACTCGCCTATTGGGATCTTCCCCTCCGACCCATTCTGCCGCACCGTTTCCACCGTTGCGTCAAGCGCGCGCATCGCAACCGCCATGTCGCTAGGATGGGTCGCGATGCATGCCTCGCTGGCACCCACTACGGCATGCTGGCGGCTGAACCCGCCGATCGCGGCGCAGCCGCTGCCGGGCTGGCGTTTATTGCAGAGCTGGTTGGTGTCGTAGAAATAGGGGCAGCGGGTCCGCTGGAGCAGATTGCCCGCCGTCGTCGCCTTGTTGCGCAATTGGCCGGAGGCGCCCGCCAGCAAAGCGCGTGAGAGCAGCGGATAGTCGCGGCGCACGCGCTCGTGGGCGGCGAGATCGGTATTGCGCACCAGCGCGCCGATACGCAGCCCTCCTTCGGCAGTTGTTTCGATCTTGTCGAGGGCGAGGCCATTCACGTCGATGAGATGTGTCGGCGTCTCGATCTGGAGCTTCATCAGGTCGAGCAGGTTGGTGCCGCCCGCAATGAACTTTGCTCCCGCGATGCGGGTAACCGCCGCTGCAGCCTCGGCTGGCGAGCGAGCGCGCTCATACGTAAAGGGTCTCATGCCTTCCTCCCGGCGACTTCGATGATCGCTTCGACGATGTTGGAATAGGCGCCGCAACGGCAGATGTTGCCGCTCATGCGCTCGCGGAACTCTGCAGCGGTCGCTTGTGGCAGCGCGGCCAAATCCGCGCTCACATGGCTCGGGATGCCGGCCTTGATCTCGTCGAGCACGGCCACGGCCGAGCAGATCTGCCCAGGCGTGCAATAGCCGCACTGATATCCGTCATGCTTGACGAATGCTGCCTGCATCGGGTGCAGGTTCTGAGGCGTGCCCAGCCCCTCGATGGTAGTGATGCTGTCGCCCTCATGCATGACCGCGAGCGTCAGGCAAGAGTTGATGCGCCTCCCGTCGACGATCACCGTGCATGCGCCACATTGGCCGTGATCGCAGCCTTTCTTGGTGCCCGAAAATTGCAACTGCTCGCGCAACGCGTCGAGCAGCGTGGTCCGTGTGTCGAGCTCAAGGTCTCGGCCCTGCCCGTTCACGATGAAGAACACCTTTGATGTGACAGGGGCTTCGCTTGCGGTGCCTTGCGCGCTGGCACCGCGCGGTACCGCTGTTAGCGCCGCGGAAGCGGCTGCGCCGACCAACAGTTTGCGCCGGGACATTTCGAGGTCGACGGGACTTTGCATGTCGTGCTCCGATGGTTTCTTGGTAGGAGCCGTGCGCCGACCCCGCTTAACGGGAGAATTCTTTCGTGAGCCGGGCGGTTCCGAACAGGAATGATTTGCTGAACTGCTGCAGCTGATGGCCGCTAACGCAACTCACGACCGCTCGCTCAAGGCCTGCATCGTTCTCGAACTTAGCGTGCACGGCAGCATGCGATTAGGTGCTATTGTCTGCATGTCGCTATGAAATGGATTCATGAATGCGTCGACAGAACGTCAACGACCTACGTGCCTTCCTAGCGGTTATAAAGGAAGGGAGCTTCACCAGAGCGGCTGCAAAGCTTGGGGTGTCGCAATCCGCCTTAAGCCATACGGTTCGCGGTCTTGAGGAACGGCTCGGCCTTCGGCTCCTGACCCGCACGACGCGTAAGGTTTCGCCCACCGATGCAGGCGAACGCCTGCAGCGGACCGTGGGGCCTCGGTTCGACGAGATCGACGCTGAGCTGGCCGCACTCAGCGAGCTTCGGGACAAGCCCGCCGGGACCATCCGCATCACTGCCGGCGAGCACGCGGCGATTGCGATTCTCTGGCCGGCACTTCCGAGGCTGTTGCCGGATTACCCCGACATCAAGGTCGAGGTCATCGTCGACTATGGGCTGACCGACATTGTAGCGGACCGCTATGATGCCGGTATTCGCCTCGGCGAGCAGCTCGCGAAAGACATGATCGCGGTGCGCATTGCCCCGGACATGCGCATGGCTGTCGTTGGCGCGCCCTCGTACTTCGCAAGACGGTCGAGGCCGAAGAGGCCGCACGATCTCACGGCGCACGACTGCATCAATCTTCGCCTGCCGACCTACGGCGGACTATACGCTTGGGAATTCGAGAAACGCGGGCGTGAACTGAAGGTACGGGTCGAAGGGCAATTGGTGTTCAACAACATCGCGCTGAGACTCAATGCAGCGCTGGCTGGGCTCGGTCTTGCATACCTTCCCGAGGATCAGGTGTTGACGCACCTTGCCGACGGGCGGCTCGTTCGGGTGCTCGATGACTGGTGTCCGCCGTTTTCCGGATACCACCTGTATTACCCCAGCCGCCGGCAACCGACGCCGGCCTTTGCGTTGCTGGTCAACGCGCTCCGGTACCGCGGTTGAGACAAAAGCGTCCATAGCTCACTAGACCGCAAAACATCCGCGCCCAGTGGACAGACTGCGGGGGTGAGCGAAGACTGCTATTGGCACTAGGTCACCGGAGGCAAACGGAAGAAAGGACGGAGCAAACCGGGTGCATAGCTGACGTTGTTCCCCACCGACGCTGAGGTCTCACGAGGCCTGACACCGATCTTTGCCAACAGGGACTTTCGCTTCATTTTCTCGCAAGCTCTTCAAAAGGAAAGCTATGAAAAAGGTGGGGATGTGCTCAACGGAAACCCACGAAATACTGCGGGAAGATTCCGCGTCCCCACTCTCGGCTAAGGCATTGAAATAACTGCGTTCACATGACCCCCTACGGGGCGCCAAAATTCAGCGGTTTCAAGGGCTTGTCGTTCTCAAACTTGGCAAAAGCAGGGCTTGTTGCGGGCATTCCCAAACCTGATCCGTATCCGCATGCGCCCTGGGGCGCATGCGGTGGCAGCCGCGTGTCCGCACATCGGTGCGTCTAGCGCTGCTCGATCTTGTTCTTGGCAATGATGCCATCGGCAAACGTCAGGGTGACTTGGCTGGCGGCCTGATCGAGACCGATGAGCTTCTTGCCGAGATGAATGATCTCGCCAGGCAGCGCCGAGAGGAGTGCATCGTGGAGATCGCCCCGATGCATGCACAGATTCGGTGCCCCATGGAGGCCCTCCGGCATTGGGAGCTCGAGCGTGACCTCGCCGGTGTCCCACACTCGGTTGAGGTGGGAATGGGGAGCAAAGGACACCTCGCGCAATCGCTGTTCGATGCCGATTTGGCGCAGCACCCTCATGGAGTTTGGCATCATCTGGATGCCGGCGCCGACGCGGGTAAAGCGCGGGGCTTGCTCGTAGACCTGAACATCCATGCCGAAATGGCGCAGCGTTGCGGCGACGGTGAGACCACCCATGCCGGCGCCGACGATGGCAATCGAAAGGCTCTCTTTGCGCATTGTGGCACGGATAGCAAAGTGGCAAGCAGGCCTCAAGTTCGTACGGCATCAGAAGGCGGTAGAAACGTCGTCTGAGGCAACGATGCAGCGGGTGTTATTGTCGCCGACGTTCGGTCGAGGCAACCGGCAATGGGAGGAACGGAAGGCGGCAACTTTGCGCGGTGGCACGAGCTGTTCACACAGCCGCGCCACAAGTCGTCACCCAGCTCCCACGTCACCGTTACTTTGTCCTGACAAAGACGAGCGGTAATATTGCGCTTGCTGGGGTCGTTACGTCGCTATGGGAGATACACAAATGCGCATGTTCTCAGGTAGTCTAGTGCTGCTCCTCGCCACGGGCGTCACGGCGTATGGTCAGGGCGCGGGCGAGCCTGTCGTCAAGCTGCCCGATCAGATCGAATGGAAAGCGCCACCTATGGTTGGGGGCGCGAGCACGGCAATTCTCTACGGTGATCCGTCGAAACCCGGCGTTTACGTCACGCGCACGAAGTTTCCGGCAGGCTTGAAGGTTATGCCACATTATGCCACATACGCATCCCGACGAGTGGCGCACCGTTGTGGTCCTATCCGGGACGAACTACTTCGGTCTGGGCGATACGTGGGACGAGAGCAAGCTCAAGGTTTACCCTACCGGAACGTTCTACTCCGAGCCCAAGGATACGCCGCACTTCGTCTGGGCCAAGGATGGCGAGGTGATCGTCCAGGTCACGGGCATGGGTCCGACAGCGACAAAGATGATCCCGCCGAAGTAGCGTCGTCCATCCCACTTGAAGTCGGAGGCGGGAACAAAGGATTTCTCGATTGGCAGCGCGGCAAGCGGGTGAAATAATTCCATCCACGTTCGGGGGCCGCTGCCGCCGGCTCGCAGACGTTGGGGTGGAACACCGAGACAGGGGTTTGTCGTCGCTCACGGGAGAGAAGAGATGCTGATCAAGCTCGCCACAGGCCGGATCTACTACGACCTCACAGGCCCAGAGAACGGCCAGGTCGTGTGCTTCACCCATTCGCTCGCCTCCGACGGCGGCATGTGGGCGGAGCAGCTGCCGCCACTGCTGGCCGCGGGCTATCGCGTGCTGCGACTCGACATGCGCGGCCATGGCGGCAGCGACGCCGTGGCGGGCGACTACACTATGGAGCAGCTGGCCGACGACGTGGCCGGCTCGCTCGATTTTCTCGGCATCACGCGCGTGCAGTTCATCGGCCTCTCGATCGGCGGCATGCTGGGCCAGGCTTTCGCCATCAAGTACGGCCAGCGGCTCATCTCTGCCATGCTCTGCGATACCTCCCCGCAGACGCCGCCCGGTGCACAAGAGGCATGGGCACCGCGGATCGATGCCGTGAAGAAGGCCAATGCTGGCACCCCTTGCCGACCCGACGATGCAGCGCTGGTTCACCGATGCCTACAAACCGCGCAATCCCGGGCGATGGAAGCAGATCCACGCCACGATCGCCGGTACCACACCGGCAGGCTATCTGGGCTGCGCCGCGGCCATCCTCAATTTCGACTTCGTGCCGAAGCTGTCCTCGGTGAAGGTGCCGACGCTGGTGGTGTGCGGCGCGAATGACGAGGGCACGCCGCCGGCAGGCAACAAGCGTATCGCCGAGCTGATCCCCGGCGGCCGCTACCAGGAGATCGCCACTGCACGGCATTTCCCCAACGTCGAGCAAGCCGAGGTCTTCAACCGCATCATGATGGATTGGCTCAAGCAGCCTCGTTGAGAAGCTCCTGACGTCCAGCTCCAGATACGCGTAATGACGCCGTGCAGCGCGCGGTATCGCAGCGCGTTTTGCATGGCGGGGCGTTTCTTGCAAACCGGAGGAAGCGATGCCTGTGATGGGAAGCGATACCCTAGCGAAAATTCGTAGCGGCAGCCTGACGCTTGGTCTCGGGGTGCATCACCTGCGCGGCTCCGCAGTGCCCCTGCTCGCCAAGGCCGCCGGATACGATTGGCTGTTCATCGATTCCGAGCACGGCACGATCTCCACGCAGGAGATATCGCAAATCTGCCTGGCCGCCCTGCCGACTGGCGTGGCGCCCATCGTGCGCATTTGCGCCGGCGCACTGGACGAGGGCACCCGCGCGCTCGACAATGGTGCCTTGGGGATCGTCGTGCCCCATGTCGATACCGTCGAGCAGGCTCGCCGTCTCGTCGACGCCTTCCGCTTTCAGCCGATGGGTCATCGCAGCACCGGTGGGCCTCCGGCCCAGTTCGGCTATCGACCTCCGGCCGCCGCCGAGGCACAGAAGACCCTGAACGCCGAGATCCTGGTCGTCCCCATGATCGAGACGCCGGAGGCCGTCGAGAATGCCGACAAGATCGCCGCCATCGACGGCATCGATGCCTTGCTGATCGGCACCAACGATCTTTCGCTGGAGATGGGAATTGCCGGCCAGGTCGGCCACGAGCGCGTGCAGGCAGCCTATCGGAAGGTCGCCGACGCCTGCCTGCGCCACAAGAAGGTGCTCGGGATGGGCGGCGTCTACGATCAAGATCTGGCCACCCGCTACATCGGCATGGGTGCGCGCATGGTGCTCGCCGGCAGCGACCACAACCTGCTGCTGGACGCAGCCACACGTCGCGCGGAGTTCTTGCGCGGGATATCGAAGCCAAAAGGCTGAACCCCGAGGGCTTCGGGAAGCCAGTGGCTCGACGCCAACACTTGCATCCGGGTGTCATACCGGTGCTTGTCACCGGGATCTATCCCTCCCCTCGCTCCGGCGCTTTCGGATAGCTGGATACCGGGGACAAGCCCCGGTATGACAACGTTATCTTCTGATTGAGCCACACTATTAGCGCGTTGGCGCCGGAAAATGGGTGCGCCAGTGGCGGGCGATGTCGATGCCGCGACAGAACCAGACGCCTTCGTGGCCACGCATGTATTCGAGGAGCTTGATGAGCCCTCCGGCGCGCCCCGGCCGTCCGATCAGGCGATCGTGCAGGCCGATAGAGAGAAGCTTCGGTGAGCCCTTCCCGCCCTCGCGGTAGAGCGTATCGAAGGCATCGCGCATGTAGGTGAAAAAGTCCTGCCCCGTTGAGAATCCGCTGTTCTCGTTGAAGCGGTTGTCATTGGTCTCGTAGGAGTAGGGGATGACGAGGTGGGGGCCGGTATCCATCCGTAGCCAGTAGGGCAGCTCATCGCAGAGCGAGTCGCGATCGTAGAGGAACCCGCCTTCCCCGGCTATCAGTCGCCGCGTGTTGGGTCCGGGTCGTCCGGTCATCCAGCCGAGCGGTCGCTCACCTACCAGCTTTGTCAGACCATCGATGGCAAGACGCATGTGCTCGCGCTCGACCTTTTCGGAGACCGCGCCATAGTCGATCCAGCGATAGCCGTGGCTGACGATCTCGTGTCCGCGGCTCACGCAGGCCTTGGCCAGCGCGGGGTTCTGCTCGAGGGCGCGGACGACGCCCAGAATGCTGACGGAAATCGAGAACTCGGCGAAGATGTCGAGCAGGCGCCAGGCGCCGCGTCGACTGCCGTACTCGAACACCGACTCGGCGAGCGGCACGCGTCGACCGCTCTGGGCGCCGACACCGATGTCGTTGAGCATGCCCTCCGACACGGTGTCGCCATTGGCGAGCGACGACTCCCCGCCGCCCTCGATGTTGAGATTGAAGTTGACGGCAATATGCGCATCGTCCGGCCAAGCCGGGTGCGGCGAGAACTCCCCGTATCCGACAAGGTCGCGGGCGACCATCGGGTCGGGCTTCGGCTCGGGCATCGTCGGCTTGCTCATACGTCCGCCAATTGCTCCAGCTGATCAACTCGGCCGCGTCAGGGGCGCCAGGCAGGCATCGTAACAGAAGAACCAATCCGTCTCGGTGGGACCGTGCATCCAGCTGTTCGCAATGGAAATCCGCTGCACCTCGCCCACGCGTGGGATCCGCGTCGCCTCGTAGCATCGGAAGGCTTCGGCGGGGTCGTCGTCCCCGATCGTCGCCAGACAGCGGCTGAGGATCGCCGCATCCTCGACGGCCATGGCGCCACCTGCGGCCATGTAGGGGCGCACCGGATGACAAGCATCTCCGAGGAGAACGATCGGGCCGCCGCTCCAGCAGTCGTGCCGCTCGCGGTCGCAGATTGGCCAGACGGTGACCTCGGTCGCTGCCTCGACCGCGCGGCGGATGTCCGGGTGAAAGTGAGAAAAGGAGGCGATGAACTCCTCTCGCGGGCAGGGCAGCGAGAGCTCCTCGCTCTCCCAGGCCGCGGCGGGCACGCTGCCCATCAGGTACACCTCGTCGCGCCTGTGCGTCATGAAGTACGCGAGCAGGTGCCGGTCCGGACCCCACCACTTGGTGCAGTCGCGGATCGCGTGCCCCCGCAGCCGCTCGGTCGGGAAGATCGCCCTCTGCGCCACCCGGCCGGTGAAGCGGGGCGGCTCGGCCCCGAGCAGGATGTCCCGCACCTTGGACCTGATGCCATCGGCGCCGATGACGATGTCGGCATCCCGCCGCGAGCCGTTCTCGAAGACGAGCCGGATCGCCTCGCCCTCGCGCTCCAGTCCCACGAGACCATGTGCGAAGGCGATCGTGCCGGATCTGACGGCCGTTTCGAGCACCGCATGCAGATCGCCACGGTGAACGTTGATGTACGGCCCGCCGAAGCGCTGCTCGCTGGCGGCATCGAGGGTCAGCTCGTACAGCGTCTCGCCCGTGTCCCAGGCGCGGCTGACGAACGCATCCGGGCGGATGCCCGTTTCCAGGAGGCGGCGTTCTATCCCTAGGCGACGCAGCACCTTCATCACGTTGGCGCTGAGGATGATCCCGGCACCGATCCGCGAGAAGACCGGCGCCTGCTCGTACACGGTTACGGCAAAACCCTCGCGTTGCAGGAAGGCGGCGCACGTCAGCCCGCCGAGGCCGGCACCGACAACGGCGATGCGGTTCCCGCGGTTCAACCCTTCACCCCGAGGCCCGCCCTTCCGGACACATCACGATAGCGGACAACCTTGCTCTCCACCATCCCACCGCCTCACCCGCCGAGGATGATCCGCGTCAGCTCGTCGGGGGTGCTCAGCATAGGGTAATGGCCGGTGTCGATCACGTGCCAACGCGCGCCGAGCTTGTCGGCCGCGCGGCGGATGTGCGCCTCGCCCGGATTGGGGGCGCGGCTGCAATAGAGGACATCGGCGTTCCACGGCTGGTCCCAGAACCGCTCGAGCTTGACAGGCTTGCTGTACGTCGCCTCGGGATGCAGCGTTATGCGGTCGGCGGCCCACTCGCGCAAAGGCGGATCCAGGCCGGCGAAGAGGCGCCCCACCGCATCCTCGCGGGAGGGGCCGCGCGCCAGCGGCGTCACGATCGCGGTGGTCGGACGCTTGACGATGTCGAGGATCGTCTCGCCGTCGAAGAGCGCAAGAGCATCGGCAAAGACGAGGCGCGCAACGCGCTCGCGCGCCTGCTCGGCAGCGCACGCCATCACCATGCCGCCGCACGAGGTACCTACGAGAACGGCGTTCTTCAGGTCGTGGAAATAGAGCAGCTTGGCGATCTCCTCACCGTGCGTCTCGGTGGTGATGCCGGCGCGCAGCTGCGAGGCGCGCTCGCCGCAGCCATCCAGCGTGGGTGCCAGCACGTTGTGGCCCTTGGCGCGCAGCCGTTCGGAGACGAGCTTCCAGATCCATCCGCCCTGATAGGAGCCGTGGATGAGTACGAAGTCGGCCATAATCTCACTCCCCGTTGTCGGCGCTTGCGCCGGATTGCAAGTCAGCGCCGCTCACAGCCCGCCTGTCACGTCGATCGTGAGCCCCGTGACGAAGTCGGCGTGCGAGGAGGCGAGGAAGCAGATGACGTTGGCCTGGTCCACCGCCTCTCCCATGCGCCGCAACGGCGTCCTCTCGATGTCGGCTGCGCGCTCCTCGGGCGGGCGCTGCTCCCAGCGCGGGCGGATGCGCTCGGTCAGCGTCATGGAGGGAGCGATGGCGTTGACGGTGATGCCGTGGGGCCCGAGCTCGTGCGCGAGCTTCGTCGTCAGGGCGATGATCCCGCCCTTGGCCGTCGCGTAGGCCGATGAGCTCGCCGTGCTCTTGCCCCGGCCGGCGATAGAGGCGAGGTTGACGATCTTGCCGCTCTTCTGCCGCTTCATCACCGGGATGACGGCGTGCGTGAACAGGAACGTTCCGGTCAGGTTGAAGTTGATCAGCGCCTGCCATTCGGCCAGTGTCAGCTCCTCGGTGGTGGCACCGGGCTTGGTGATGATGGTGCTGCCGCCGACAGCATTGACGAGGATATCGATCCTGCCAAAACGTTTGGCGGCGTCGGCAACCACGTTGTCGACCTGGCGCTCATCGAGCGCGTCGGCGTTGTAGGGATGGCCCTCGCCACCGGCCGCCCTGATCTCGGCAATGGTCGCATCCAGCCGCTCGCGGTTAGTGTCGACGGCGGCGATGCGTCCGCCCTCGCGGCCGATGATGTCGACCGTGGCGCGACCGATGCCGCTCGCCGCGGCCGTGACGAGTGCGACCTTGCCCTTGAAACGCACGACCGTACTCCTCCCCTTGTTGTTCTTTCGCTCTTGCTCTCGGCGCTGCCTGGCACCCTGCATCGCGCCGGACACTCCAGCAAGGGGCCGCTATGCGAGGCGCGCCCCTGATATGCGCATGCTGCCGCTCCCCAGCGTCAAGCGATGGCGCTAATCTGCCGGCCGAGAAGCGACACGCGGGAGGACGGATACAATGCAGACACTCAAAATCGGCGACGTGACCATCACCAGCCTCATCGAGCGGGACGGGCCGTGGCGGAAGCCGGAGGACATGTTCCCGGCCTACGACCCAGTCGCCGGCAAGCGGTACCTGGCCGAGCTGGACCCCGTGGTGTTCGATCCCGCCTCCGGCAAGATGGTCATCACCTACCAGACCTTCGTCGTGCGCACCCCGAAGCATACCGTGCTGATCGACACCTGCACCGGCGAGGACAAGGGTCACCCCCCGCCAATGGACTTCCCCAAGCAACCGTGGCTCGACAACTTCCGCGCTGCCGGCCTCGCCTTCGAGGACATCACTCACGTCTTCTGCACGCACCTGCACATCGACCACACCGGCTGGAACACCATGCTGCGCAACGGCCGCTGGGTGCCGACCTTTCCGAAAGCAAAGTACATCTTCCATAAAGGCGAATACGCGCACTGGGAGGCCATGACGAAGCAGGGCGCCAATCCGCCGGGCAACGTCTGGACCTACAATTGCCGCCCGATCGTCGAAGCCGGTCAGGCGCTTCTGGTCGACGACACCTATCAGCTCGACGACACGTTCTCGCTCACCCCCACGCCCGGCCATTCGCCGCATCACTGCTGCGTCGACATCCGCTCGCGCGGACAGCATGCGGTGGTGACGGGCGACATGATGCACCATGCGCTCCAGTGCCGGGAGCCCGGCTGGTCCACCATTTTCGACACCGACAAGGAGCAGGCCGCCAAGTCTCGTCGCAGCCTCCTGGGCAAGGTGGCCGACACGAGCACCCTGGTGCTGCCGATCCATTTCCCCAGCCCCACCGTCGGCCGGGTCGCGGCGGACGGCGAGCGCTTCCGCTACAATTTCGTGCGCTGATCAAGTCCGTGCCGTCGCCCAGCGCGCCTACCGGCAAGCCACGTCAAAATCGACGTGGTAGTGCTGGTCGTGCTTCACCCAGGCTTGCTGCTTGTTGAAGGCGATGCGGCCGATTGCCTGTGCGCCCGGCCCGGTCGCCGCGAGCTTGGGCTGCAGACGGACATCGAAGATCACGCGCCGGATCCTGATGCCATTGGCCCGCGCCGCTCGATCAAGAGCGAGCAGGTGCAGGGCCATCGCGTCAAAATCCAACTTGTACGAGCCGGACCGCCCGCTGTTGTCGAACTCGAGGGAGTAGCCGAACTTGTTGAGTGGCGAGGCCGGCAGTTGCGAAACCTGGCCATCCAGCGTTCGGACCGGCACGTGAAAGTCAACCGACGTGCCGTTGGCATGGGTCTTGTGGGGCGCAAATCCGCCTCCCCAGGGCCACCCGCTTTCGGCGTAGACGAAGCGCAGCTCCGGGTGAGACTTGCTCAGGTCAGCGTACGCGTCGCGCATCGCATTCCTGACGGCGCTGTGCACAAACGTGCGGCCGAGCAAGAAGCCGAGCACGCTGTACGCACGATAGTTCTCCCCGGAGTAAGGCAGTCTGCGTCCCTCTTCGAGACTGCCGGCGACGACAGTTCCATGGCACACGCTTGCTCGGCCCCCATCGATCCCGAGCCACGCAACGTACGCGGCAAACCCAACCGCAGCGCACACCGGCAAGACGCAAGCCGCGAGCAGGACCCGGCGCATTGTCATAGCCGAGCCTCATGCCGCCTCAGCCGAGCCGCCGGCGATAGAGCGCGATCAGGCGCTCCCAATGCCGCTCGGCCGCCGGCCTGTCGTAGATCTTGCGCTGCGGGAAGGCGAAGCCGTGGTGGACGCCCGGATACATCTCGAGCTCACCGGGGCTGCCGGCTTTCTCGAACAGGCCGCGCAGCTGCTCGACCATCGGCAGTGGCGCCAGCTCGTCATGCTCCGCGCAGGCGATGTAGAGCTCACCCTTTCCCTTGCCGAGCGACAAATGCGGGCTCTCGACCGCGTCGCTGACGAGCCAGGTGCCGTAGAACGAGGCCGCAGCCGCGATGCGGTCGGGATAGCGCGCGGCGGCAGCGAGTGCATAGGGCCCGCTCATGCAATAGCCGTGGACGCCGACCGGCCCGCGCTTGGCACCCTCCTGGGTCTCGGTAAACGCGAGCATGATCGCGACGTCGTCCATGACCGGCGGGATCGTCATCTTGGTGCGCACCGCGCGCATGCGCTGATGCTCGGGGCTGCCATGCACGAGCACATCTGGCCCGTATTTCGTGTCGCGCCCTTCGCGGTAGTAGAGATTGGGCAGCAGCACGTAGTAGCCGACGGTAGCGAGCCGGCGCGCCATGTCGCGCAGCTCCTCGCGGATGCCGGGTGCGTCCATCAGGAACAGCACGGGCGGATGCGCGCCACGCTCCGGCCGACAGATGAAGGTCTCCATCGCACCGGCTTTGGTGGCGATGTCCAAGGTCTGCTCGATCATCGTCTGGTCCTCCCGATGCCGCCAGCCTACGCGATCCTGGCAGCCACCGTCACCGGGGTTGCTGGCTGGAGTAGTATACCCAATCGCTGAAGATCGACTCGAATCCGGCTTGCGCGGGCTCCCCTGCCCCTTGCGGCTCCTTGCGGAGAGGGATCTGGGGTGGGGGGTAGCAATCACGACGATCACCCTAACCCACTCCATGCAAGGAGAGAGGGGACGGGCGCGAAGCTGAATGCGAGCGTTTTTCCTCCCCAACGAAGACAGCTCCCGGGGAGACGTGCGGGACCCAGCGCGATGCCTCTTGCGCGCGCTCGGCGCACTTGTTATATGACTGACGGGTCAGTCATAGTCTTTGCGAACGAGTCCTCGGTTATGGCCAAGGCACGCCAGCAGGCTTCTCCGCGGCCGGTGCGGCCGCGGAAAGCAGGAAAGGTCAGGCGCAAGCCTGCCCGCAAGCCCGCAGCAGCGCCCAAGCCCGCCGTCCGCGAGCCCACCCGCGCCCGCAAGGTCTCCCCGGAGGCGCGCCGCCAAGCGATTCTGAAAGCCGCCCTCTCCGTCTTTGCCGCGCACGGCTTCGAGGCCGCCCGGCTCGACGATGTGGCCGCGCGCGCCGGCGTCGCCAAAGGTACGCTCTACCTTTATTTCCAGGACAAGGCGGCGTTGTTCGAGGCGCTGGTCCGCAACGCCGTCTCTCCCCTCCTGGAGCACATGCGCAGGATCGCGGCCGCACCGGACATCTCGCCCCTGCAGGCGCTGGAGGCGTTCTTTGCGGTGTTCGAGAAGGAAGTGCTCGGCACGGAGCGCAAGTTGCTGCTGCGCCTCATCATGGCGGAGGGACCGCGCTTTCCGGCCATCGCCGAGTTCTACTACCGCGAGGTCGTCTCCCATGGCCTCGCCATGATGCGCGCCCTGGCGAAACGTGCGGCGAGCGAGGGCGCTTTCTCCACCGACGCGCCGGCGCGCTATCCCCAGCTCGTCGTTGCGCCGCTGCTGGTCGCAGTCCTCTGGGACGGGCTCTTCGCCAAGATCGATCCTCTCGATGTCCGCGGTCTCCTCAGCGCGCACCTCGAGGTGCTGACGGGCAAGACCCGGAAAGGCGCGCCATGAAAGCCTCCAAGACGCGCTTCTTTGCGCTTGCCGCGGTCGCAGTGGCGGTGGGCGTCGCTCTCGCCGCCTACGCCTATTTCCGCAATGGAGCGACGCAACGCGAGTTCGAAGGCTGGATCGAGGCCTACTTCATCTTCGTGAGCCCCGACGAGTCGGGGCGCGTGGAGACGCTCTCCGTGCGCGAGGGAGACCCCATCACGGGGGGAGCGCCGCTGTTCACGCTCGACTCCGAACTGCAGCGCGCGGCGGTGGCTGAGAACGAGGCCGCCGTCGCCAACGCCAAGGTGACGTGGGATCGCGCCCAGGAGTTGCTCAAGAAGGCCGTCGGCTCGCAGAAGGCGTTCGACGACGCGGAGGCCGCATTGCGTACCGCGGAGGCGCGGCTCAACTCGGCGCGCACGCGCCTCGACCGGCGCCGCGTGGTGAGCCCCGTCACCGGCAGCGTGCAGGAGATCTATTTCCGGGTCGGCGAGATGGTGCAGGCCGGCCGGCCGATCGTGTCGCTGCTGCCGCCGGAGAACGTCAGGGTGCGCTTCTTCGTGCCGCAGGCGATCCTGCCGCAGGTGCACATCGGCGACCGGATCGCGGTCAACTGCGACGGCTGCGCGCAAGGCCTCATAGCGCGGGTGAACTTCATTTCGGCGCAGGCCGAGTTCACGCCCCCCATCATCTACAGCCAGGAGGAGCGCGCCCGCCTCGTATTCCGCATCGAGGCCTTGCCGGAGCGGCCCGCGGATATGCGCGTCGGCCAGCCGGTGTCCATCGCCTTGCAGCCTTTCGCCGGTGCCAGCCATGCCCGCCGCTGACGCGAGAAACGGCGCCGTCGCCGTCGAGGTGGAGGGTCTGACCAAGTCCTTCGGCGGCAGGGTGGTCGTGCGCGAGCTCACCATGCGCGTGCAGAAGGGCCAGATTTACGGGTTCCTCGGTCCCAACGGGTCGGGCAAGACCACCACCTTGCGCATGCTCTGTGGCCTGCTGACGCCCGACAGCGGCCGGGGCACGGCGCTCGGCTACGACATCCGCACGCAGAACGAGGAGATCAAGCGCCACGTCGGCTACATGACGCAGCGCTTCAGCCTCTACCAGGACCTGTCGATCCTGGAAAACCTCGAGTTCGTGGCCCGCGTCTACGGGCTTGCCGATCCGGGGAAAGAAGCGCGCGAGGCGATCGAACGGCTGGGGCTCCAGGGGCGGGAACAGCAGCTGGCGGGCGAGCTCTCCGGCGGATGGAAGCAGCGGCTGGCGCTCGGCGCCTGCATCCTCCCCAAGCCCGAGTTGCTCCTGCTCGACGAGCCCACCGCCGGCGTCGACCCGAAAGCACGCCGCGAGTTCTGGGGCGAGATCCACAAGCTGGCTTCCCAAGGCATGACCGTACTCGTCTCCACCCACTACATGGACGAGGCCGAGCGCTGCCACGAGATCGCGTACATCGCCTACGGCGAGCTGCTGGCGCAGGGGACGATCGAGCAAGTGATCGCGCAATCGCATCTGCGCACCTACACGGTCACCGGCCCCGACCTGCAGGGGCTGGCCGAGAGGCTGCTCGGGACCGCCGGCATCGACATGGTGGCTCCATTCGGCAACAGCCTGCACGTCGCCGGCCGCGACGCGGAAGCCCTCGAAAAGGCGATCGCCGCCTTTCGCGACCGCTCCGATCTGCACTGGAGCGTCTCGCAGCCCTCGCTGGAGGACGTGTTCATCAGCCTCATGACGAAATCGCGGGACAACTTCCAATGATGGATCTGAGAGCCCTCGCCCGCTCGCCGGCGCTGTCGCGCACGATCGCCATGATGATCAAGGAGTTCGTGCAGCTCCGCCGCGACCGCCTCACCTTCGGCACCATGATCTTCATTCCTGTCGTGCAGCTCCTGCTGTTCGGCTACGCCATCAACACCACCCCGCGCCACCTGCCGACCGCCGTACTGGTGCACGAGGAGAACGATCTCACCCGCTCGGTGCTGGCCGCGCTCAGCAACACCTCCTACTTCGCGGTGACGCGCGTGGCGCGCTCGGAGGCAGAGATGGATCACTGGATGCGCTCGGGCGCCGTGCTGTTCGGCGTCGAGATCCCGGCGGGCTTCGAGCGCGGCGTGCGGCGCGGCGACCGCCCTGCCTTGCTGGTCGCGGCCGACGCCAGCGATCCCGTCGCCGCGGGCACGGCGCTCGCGGCGCTGGAAGGCGTGGTGCAGAACGCGCTGGCGCGCGACCGCGGCCTGCCCGAGACCATCCAGTCCGTGCCCGCCTTCGAGATCCGCCAGCATCGCCGCTACAATCCGGCCGCCGTGACCAGCCTCAACATCGTGCCGGGCTTGCTCGGCACCATCCTCACCATGACCATGCTGATCTTCACCGCGCTGTCCGTCACGCGCGAGATCGAGCGCGGCACCATGGAGAGCCTGCTGGCGATGCCGATCCGGCCGCTGGAGATCATGCTCGGCAAGATCGCGCCCTACATCCTGATCGGCTTCCTGCAGGCGGCCCTGATCATGCTGTTTGCCGTCTTCCTCTTCCATGTACCCGTCGAGGGCAGCGTCCTGCTGCTGGCGGCGCTCAGCACGCTCTTCATCGCCACCAACCTGTCGATCGGCTACACATTTTCGACGATTGCCCAGAACCAGCTGCAGGCGATCCAGATGTCCTTCATGTTCTTCCTGCCCAACATCCTGCTCTCGGGCTTCATGTTCCCGTACGCGGGCATGCCCGGCTGGGCGCAGGTGGTGGGCGAGCTGCTGCCCTTGACGCACTACATCCGCATCGCGCGCGGCATCATGCTCAAGGGCTCCAACCTCTACGACCTGCAGTTCGAGGCGCTGGCGCTGGCGGGCCTCATGCTGCTGGCCATGACGCTGGCCGTGCGCCGCTTTCGCACCACGCTCGACTAATGGGCGCGCCAGGCTCCACCCGTCATTCCCGCAGCGCGAAGCGCGTCAGCGGGAATGACGACGGGACGCGTTTGAACACCGCCGCTTTCGATGCCACCATGCGAATCATGCCGCTCAAAGATCCGTCGTTCACCATCGGCATCGAGGAGGAATACCTGCTCGTCGACCAGGCGAGCCGGGACCTGGTGCGCGAGATGCCGCAAGCCCTGTTCGATGCCGCGCAGCAGGCTTTGCAGGGTCAGGTGGCGCGCGAGTTCCTCAAATCGCAGATCGAGGTCGGCACGAGCGTGCATAATACGCCTGGGGATGCAGGGCGGGAATTGGCCGATCTCAGGGCCACGGTGGCGCAGCTGGCAGCAGCGCACGGGCTCGCCCCGATCGCCGCCTCCACCCACCCGTTCGCCCGCTGGAGCACGCAGGAGCCGACCGACCGCGCCCGCTACCAGGCCATCGCCCGCGACCTTGCCGGCGTCGGCCGGCGCCTCGTCATCTGCGGCATGCACGTGCACGTCGGCATCGAGGACGACGAGCTGCGCATCGACCTGATGAACCAGGCGCGTTATTTCCTGCCGCACCTGCTGATGCTCTCGACTTCCTCGCCCTTCGCCGAAGGGGAGGACACGGGCCTCAAGTGCTATCGCCTGGCCGCCTACCAGGAGCTGCCGCGCACGGGCCTGCCGGGGCGCTTCGACAGCTGGGAGGAGTATCGCCAGACGGTCGACCTCTTGGTGCGCAACGGCATCCTCGAGGACGCCAGCAAGATCTGGTGGGACATGCGCCCCTCGGCGCGCTTTCCCACGCTCGAGCTGCGCGTCACCGACGTGTGCACGCGCCTCGAGGACGCCGTGTGCGTGGCGGCCATGTACGTCAGCATCCTGCGCATGCTCTACCGCATCCGCCGCGCCAACCAGACGTGGCGCACCTATCCCCTGTTCCTGCTCTCCGAGAACCGCTGGCGCGCGCAGCGCTATGGCGTCGCCGGTACGCTGTTCGACTTCGGCAAGGGCGAGCTTGTGGCCTTCCGCGACCTCGTCGACGAGCTGCTGGGGCTGCTGCGCGAGGACGCCGAGGCGCTCGGCTGCTGGCCCGAGCTCGAGCACGCCCGCGCCATCGTCGCCCGCGGCACCAGCGCCGACCGGCAGGTGGCGTGTTTCGAACAGCTGATGGCGCAGGGAGCCTCGCGCGAGGACGCGCTGAAGGGCGTAGTGGATCACCTGATCCGCGAGACCGTCGGCGGCAGCACCGCGCCTTGACGCCGCTCCTGGCTCTGCGAGCGGTCAGGCCTTGCGGTCTTTCAGCGCCGCCAGCGCGCGCGCCACCTCGGCGATGGCATCGAGCGCGTCGCGCCGCTCGCGCCCTTCCGGCAGCCGGTCGATTTCCGCCTGCAGGTCCGCCATGCGGCGCTCGAAGTCGGCGATACGCTCGTTGAGGTCCGGGAACAGCTGCGACGATACGGACATTACGGACCCCCCAACTCGAACGACAAGCGCGCGGGATCGCCGCCGGGTTTTCCCGGTTGCATCCCCAACGGCGACAACGATCCAGCAGCGCCCGCATTCCCGCATGGCCGGTCTGCACGGCGACGACCAGAACGTCATCCCGGCGCGAGCACACAGCCGTCGGCGGAGGCCAACGCGCGCACCACGTCGCGTCCCTCGAGCGCGTTTGGCGCGCCACTGCATGCCGCACGCGCGTTGTCGGCGACACGCGCGGCCATCCGGTTGTGCAAAAGGTCAGATCGCTTCGAAATTCTATGTTCCCTTTTCGTTCTCGCTGTGCTACCTCTCGCCCATGCCGCTTCGCGAGCATCGGACGCGTCCTCCCCGGCGCCTACCGAACCTCGCCGCGGCACATCCCCAGGGCCGTCCCCCCGGCCCCCGATCGCCCCGGCACGCCCTCGCCGGGGCGATCATTTTTTGGCACGAGAAACACGTTCGGCCTAGCGGGGCAGCGCGCGCGAGGATTTGGCAAGAGAGAGGGGCGCCCCGCCCGCCGCGCCTCCGCGCGCAACCCGCCGATGCCACGCGCATCCTTCTCGCGCGTGTCCGCGACATGCGCGGGCGCGTCCGCCTGCCTATGATATCCCTGAGCGCTTCCGCGACGTCGAGCGCGTCACCACCGCCTTCGGCCTCTTCCGCGACCCCGTCACCTTCCCGGTGGATTGGGCAGGGCACCTATCCTCAGCGAGCGCCAAACCCCTGCGTGTGTCAGCGACACGCGCGGGGCGCATCCGTCTGGGATGATATCACCGAGCGCTTCCACAACGTCGAGCGCGCCACCACCACCGCCTTCGGCCTCTTCCGCGACCCCGTCACCTTCCCGGTGGATTAGGCAGGGAGCCACGATTGGGCTTGCTCCACCCGACGGCTCTCCTTTGACTCGACTCATACGCCGCCTAATGATTGGATGATGGCCGAAGGAAGAGAGCAGATTGCACATGTGGCATTGGCTAGATTGGATACCCCTAGAATATAGAGGGCACGCCGTTGCCGGAGCTATCGGCGCATTGGGAACTGTCTTTGGTGCCATCATCGGCGCCCTGATCAAATGGCGTCTCGATCGAAAAACAATAGAAGAGCTCGAAAAGGGTCGAGAAGAAGCGTACCGGAAGCTTGCAGAGAAGGAACACCTGCTGGGGCTGAAGCAAGCGGAGTTAGGAGTTAGAGGATGCAAGAAATAGACTGGAAGGCCGGAAGAGCGAGGTTGATCAACAGGAGGCCCAACTTAAGACGCTACTCGAAACATTGCGACGGAGCGACAAGGTTCTCTGGTCAACGTTTCGACGGGCGACACCTTTCCCTGACTTTGATAGTCGTATCGGCGCACGGAAACCGTTGGTGATCACAGTCGCCAACTTGAAAGGGGGCGTTGGAAAGACGACGATAGCGGGTAATCTCGCTGCGTACTTCAATGCTCTTGGCATGAGCGTCCTCATCATCGACCTCGACTACCAGGGATCATTGACCACGATGATGAGGCGATTGACCGGAACGACGGAGCGGACGTCTCAGGTCGATGCCCTATTTGCCCCAGGCGCGGGTCTGGGTACTCTCTTCAACGCAACGGTACCGTTGCATCTCGGCGGACCTGAGTGTCGCCTTGCTCGGGCATTCTATGAGTTTGCCCGTGTCGAAGACCAGTTAATGATCGAATGGCTTCTGCGGGAGAGCGGGGACGACATTCGGTATCGCCTCGCGAAGATACTTTTTGATGATAGTGTGAAGGACAAATTTCAAGTCGTGCTAATTGATGTCCCCCCGCGCATGACCAGTGGCACCATAAATGCTCTCTGCGCCAGCACGCACCTTCTCATACCCGCTGTCTTCAATCCCGTGGGTGCTGAGCCAGTTGCTAACTTCTTGGGCACGACCAAAGCTCTAATGGATGAGTTGAATCCTAAGTTGGCCGTTCTCGGCGTCGTCGAAACCTTCGTGCCACCTTCGGGCCAAGGGCGAGACGTGAGGGCCAACGCCCGGCGTGCGATTCAGGAGGCCTTGCAGAAGTCGTTCCCCGATGTCCATATACTTAATGCATCTGTGCCTCGCCGAGCCGCCCTTGCCGAAGAGGGGGTGGCATACATCGCATCAGGTTCGGTGGGGCGCGATGCCCGGGAGATCTTCGATGTGCTAGGCGACGAGATCCGAGGAAAGGTTGGGCTATGAATGTGGGTCAGCTACGTCGGACTTTGGCCAATCTTGCGGACATCTACCGCGATTCGGGTGACATCAAGCGGGCAAAATTGCTCGCTACGTTCTCGAATCTGCTAGACGGAGACCAAGAGCTGCCGATTGCACGGTTTGTACAACGAATCGATAACGCTTGGAGAGTCGAACCGCGTCGCACGGGCGTTGGTGTGAATGCGCATGGGCACCGAGAGAAGGCCCAATCGGTCAAGTGACGAAAGTGCTGGAGCGAACCGGCAACGTAGTGTCCTGAGTGCTGCCGCATTGGAGCTGAGGGACGATGGAAATGAAAGAGCTACGTAGGATTATTGACAGGCTCCGAAGCCTTTACGCTTCCGCCGGAGCAACCGGCGCCGCGAATGATCTGTCAAAGGTCGCGAAGAGCCTCTCAGATCACCAGAACTTGTCGGTTGACGCCTTTGTTGCGGAGACGAAGGCACGTCTCAGAAAGCGAGATGTTCCTCTAACCGAGGAAATTGACGAGGACACCATCAAGTCTTACACGCGTCGTTTGTTGTCTGCACGCGTGAACCTGCGTGAGTTCGACACTCTATTCTCTGAGCTCAAGACAACCAAAACATTGACAAAACCAATCCTGGACGCAATCGCTAACCGCTATTTGAACGAGCCTTCTGGCGGTGATCATGAGTTCAAATTCAAGACAAGAGCTGCCGCGCTACAAGCCATAAAGGACACGTTCATCGAGCGGGCCGAGAGCGAGAGCAAGCGTGGAATAATTGAAAAGATCACCAGGTTTTCCTGAGCGCTGTTGGGTAGCATAGACATTTGCATGCGGACGATTGCATGCCGTCAGCTCAACGTTCCTTCACCGCCACCAGCACCGCCGCCGGATACTCGAACCGCACGGTGCCGCCCTCGCGCCAGGCGCCCACGCCCAGCGCGTCGCCCTCCACGGCAGCGTCGATCATCGCGCGCAGCGCGGCGCGGTCGTCGCCGGCGGGGAAGGCCATGGCGACCAGGCGTTCCCGCTCGGCCGGCACGCCGTAGAAGCGCTCCGTCGGCTCGGGTAATCCGGCATCGGCGAACAGGCGGCGCAAATACGCCAGCGTGCGGAACTCCACCGTCGAGGGGTCGCGGTGCCGCTCCATGGCGTTGAGGGCGGCGGCCTTGGCCGGATCGTCAGAGGCAAAAGCGTCGCACAGCACCACGCGCCCGCCGGGCCGGCACACCCGCACCATCTCGGCCAACGCGCGCGCTGGCTCCAGCAGATGGTGGAACGCGTAGCGGCAGCTGACGATGTCGAACGCGCCCTCGCCAAAGGGCAGCGCGTCGACGTCGCCGCGGTGCCACGCGACATTGCCCAGCCCCGACCGCGCCGCCAGCTGGCGCGCCTCCTCCAGCATCGCCTGCGTGGCGTCGAGCCCCTCCGCCCGGCGTACCGACCGCGCGAAGGCCGCAACCACCGAGCCCGGCCCGCAGGCAACGTCGAGCGAGATATCATCGGGGCCCGGGCTCGCCGCCTCCACCAGCAGATCGAGCGCGGCCTGGTTGTGATGCGTCGGCGAAGCGGCAAACTGCATCACCTGACGGGTGAACTGGTCGGCAACGGTGGCATCGTGCGCCGAGGCAGCGGCACCGCCACCGCTGCTGGCCAAAATTGAGTCGGTCATCGATGTGGTCCTTCAAGGAAGCTTGTTGTGTGGCGTGGGTCACCAGAACAGCCGGGTCGCCGCGCGAGTAGGGCTGCCGCCCTACAACCCGCTCGTCATGCCGGGGCGTGTCTTCGACACGACGGGACACCCCTCGAACACCCCGCCTTTTGATTCCAAAAAAACGGACGGTCTGGTGGGTGTCCCGGTCGCGTCGGAGACGCGCGCCTTCGGCACGACGGGGGCGCGGGGGTCATGTCGAAGACATGCCTCCGGCATGGCCCCCGCTCGCGAAGCGACAAGTGGCGGCGGAGGTATCAGACCCGGAGGGTCCCTCCGAGTCTGACACCTGCGCGAATACCTACGCCACCACCCGATGCCGCCACACCTTGCGTATCAGCATGATGATGGCGGGCAGGAACACGAGGTCGGCCAGCAGGGAGGCCAGCAGCGTCGTGCCACAGATGAAGCCGAACAGGCGCAAGCTCGGCAGGTCGGAGAACACCGTCACGCCGAGCCCGAACGCCAGCACCAGCGTCGTCAAAATTATCGCCGGGCCCACCAGCACACGCGCGCGCCGGATTGCGAGGTCGGCCCGCGGCTCCAGGCGCTCCTCCAGGCTCAAACGGTTGAAGAAATGGATGAGCGAGTCGATGGCGAGCCCGAACACCACCAGCAGCGCCACCACGGACGCGAACTCGAGCCCTCCGCCCTTGAGCCAGATGATGGAGCCGGAAGCGACCACCGGAAACAGCCCGGGCAGCAGGCTCACAAGACCCACGAACACGGACCGGAAAGCGACGGCCAGCAGCAGCGCGGCGAAGGCCACGCAGATGGGCAGCGCCTCGTTGAGCTGATGGATCATGCGCGCGCTGTTGCGCGCGGCGATCGCGGGCAGACCGGTGACCGAGATGGTGTAGGCGGGATACTGCTTGCGCAGCTCGTCGAGCGCGCGATCGATCTTCTCGACCACGGGCAGGATCCGGCTCGAGTCGACATCGGGCAGCCGGCCCGTCACCAGCACGGCGTTCTGCTCCTTGGCGATGAAGCGCCGCACGAGGTGCTCGGGCAACAGCCCGACGAACTTCTGCACCGTCTCGACGCGCTCGTCGCCGGCCTCCCTGAGCCACCGGCGCAGGCTTTCGAGCGACCACACGTTGCCTAGGCCGGCCTGCTTCTCGAGGACCTCGTGCGTCTTGGCAATCACCTCGAGCGGCACGGGGGTGAACAGCCCCTCGCCGGTCTTCCACTCGATCATGATGTGCACCGGGTTCGCCCCGGTCAGCTTCTCGTCGATGCGGCCCGTCGCGCCCAGCGCCTGCTCGCGGTCGGGCACCTGGTCGGCGAGGCGGTAGCGCGGCTCGAGCTGGAGATAGGCCCAGCCGCATACCGTAAAGGCGACAAGAGCGACGAGCGTGGTCAGCACCGGCCAGTGCACCACGCGATCGACGATCCACCCGACGATGTCGCCGAGCCCGTCCATCAGCCGGTCGGCGGGAGAGCGGTCCCGGGCGAGCGTCTCCTCCTTGCGCACCAGGATCAACCCGAGCAGCGGCAGCACCAGGATCACGGCCACGAACGAGATGCAGACCGCCAGCGCGCCGGCGAGGCCGAAGGTGCGGATCAGCCCCGATTGCGAGATCAGCAGCGCCAGGAACGACAGCAGCGCGGTGGCATGCGCCAGCACGCAGGCCGGCCCCACGACGCGCACGGCAAAGCGCACGGCCTGCGCCTTGGTGTCGCCTTCCCGCAGGCGGATGCGGATGGCGGAGACCATCTGCATGCTGTCGGCAAATCCCATCACCATGACCAGCGGGGTCATGACGTTGAGGAAGAGGTTCAGGCGGAATCCCAGCCAGCCCAGCAGGCCCAGCGACCACAGCACCGCCAGCACCGGCGGCAGCGCCGCCAGCAGCATCAGCGACACGCGCTTGAAGAAGATCACGGCGATGGTGGCGCCGAACAGCAGGCCCAAGCCGTTGTAGACGATCTGGTCGCGCTCCACCGCGTTGCGGATCTCGAGTTGCATGACCGGCGCGCCCGTCAGGTGCGACTTGAGGCCAACCGGCGCCAGCTCCTCTTGCAGTTGCTTGCTGATGCCGCCGATGATCGCCTTGGCTCCTTCCTTCGCCACCGCCTTGCGATCTAGCGCGATGACAGCCAACGCCAACTCGCCGTCCGGGGAGAGGAACTTGCCCTTGACGATGTCGTTGTCGCGCATCTGCTGAATGATTGCATCGTACTCGGGCCCGTCGGGCAGGTCGTCGGGCACGATCGGCGGCGGGTAGCCGCTGGCATCCGGCTTGCCGCGGGCCGAGAGCATGGAAATGAGGCCGTCCACCCCGTCGGCCAGCTGCAGGTCGATGATGGCGCGCCGGAATGCCTCCAGCTGCGGCTTCTTGAGGAGGTCCTTGCCTTCGACGACCACCAGCACGTCGTATTCGCTGGAGGGGAATCGCCGATCGATCTCCTCGTAGCGCCGGAACTCCTCGGTGTCGGTGCGGAAGAGCTCCGAGAGCGAGTCGTCGACCCTGAGCCGAGTGAGCCCCCACACCGCCAGGGCGGACATGACCACGATCAGCGCAAAGGTGACGGCCGGCGCCGCGAGCCCGATCAGGCCCAGCCGCTCCAGCCCGAACGCAAAGGACCGTCGTGGCGGTGTGTCCACGCTGACGTCCATCATCCCCCCCGAGTCCGCTCCACCACCCAGCCCAGCGCGATGATGCGGACTTCTCGATCGTCACACTGGTCTCGAATCGGCATCGTGGCCCGCCGGCATGCCCCGCGCAAGACGACGGTCGCGCTGCCAAGTCTTGCCCCAAGTCCATTGCCAGCTCTTTCGGTTCATTGATATAGGCTGAGTCACCGACCGACCGGAGACCCGCGATGCCCGACAAGACGCTGGATACCAAAGGTCTGGCCTGTCCTCTGCCGATCCTGAAGACCAAGAAGGCGTTGTCCGAGCTGCCGAAGGGCGCCAAGCTCGAGGTGCTGGCCACGGATCCCGGCTCCGTGCCCGACTTCACCGCCTTCTGCGAGTCCACCGGCAATGTGCTCGTCGAGCAGAGCCAGCAGGGCGGCGTCTTTCGCTTCGTCATCGAGCATCGCGCCTGATCGCGATGCTATCCATTGTCATCCTCGGGCTTGTCCCGAGGATGACACCGGTTGAAGGAGAACTGGCGATGGCACAGATGCGGTATCGCGTGCTCGGCACCAGCGGCATGAAGGTGTCGGAGATCTGCCTCGGCACCATGATGTTCGGCGGACCCACCGACGAGGCGCAGGCGCGGCGCATCATCGATCACGCGGCGGACAACGGCGTCAACTTGATCGACACCGCCAACGTCTACACCGAGGGGCGCTCGGAGACCGTGATCGGCCCCGCCATCAAAGCCAAGCGCGACCGCTGGGTGCTGGCGACCAAGGTCGCCCAATCCACTGGGCCCAACATCACGGACAGGGGCCTATCGCGCCGCCATCTGATGCAAGCCGTCGAAGCGAGCCTGAAGCGGCTGCAGACCGACCACATCGATCTCTACTACATCCACCGCGTCGACCCCGACACGGCCTGGGAAGAGACGATTGCCGCTTTCGGCGACCTCATCCGCCAGGGCAAGGTGCGCGCGTGGGCCCTCTCCAACGTCAAGTCCTGGCACATCCCCCACGTGCATCACCTGTGCCGCCAGCTCGGCACCCCGCAACCCGCCGCGCTGCAGCCCTACTACAACCTCATGAACCGCCAGCCGGAGATTGAGCTTCTGCCCGCGGCCAAGGCATTCGGCCTCGGCGTGGTGCCCTACAGCCCGCTCGCGCGCGGCGTGCTCACGGGCAAGTACAAAGTCAACCAGAAGGCCGAGCCCGGCAGCCGCGCCGGCCGCCAGGACCGGCGCATGATGGAGTCGGAGTGGCGGCCCGAGAGCCTAATCATCGCCGAGAAGCTGAAAGAGCACGCCGAGAAGCGCGGCACCACGCTGGTGGCCTGGGCGTCGGCCTGGGTGCTCAACAACCGCGCCATCAGCTCCATCATCGCGGGACCGCGCACCTTGGAGCAATGGACCAGCTACTTTGCTGCCCTCGACTACAAGTGGACCCCCGAGGACGAGACCATCGCCAACAGCCTGGTCGTGCCGGGCCACGCCTCCACCCCCGGCTTCAACGATCCGGCCTATCCCGTGGAGGGTCGGTTTCCCGCGGTGGGTGAGAGTTGCAGATAGCCCCGGTGGATCACCGGCTCCGGCCCCTTGTCGCTAGGCGTCGGGGGCATTACACACGAGGCCCATCCGCGGTCCGCAGAGTGCCCCGATGCTCGAGCTGCTCGGCTTCATCAGTTCCTTGATCACGCTCTATATTTACATCATCATCGCCGGCGCGGTGATGAGCTGGCTGATCGCCTTCAACGTCGTCAATGCGTACAATCCCTTCGTGCGCTCGATCTGGCAGGCGCTGAACGCCCTCACGGAGCCCCTGCTGCGCCGCATCCGGCGCTGGATGCCCGACCTCGGCGGCATCGACATATCGCCCGTCGTGCTGATCCTGGCCTGCGCGTTCGTGCAATCGGTCGTCCTTCCCAACATTGCGAAGCTCCTCGTGTGAGGCCTCGGCCTGCGCAGCCATGGCGCGCAGGCCCGGCCGGGGTTAGGCTTCTCGTCCGCGTCAGCCCCAAATCGGCGCGCGAGGGCATCGACGGCGTGGTGGAGACCGCGCAGGGACCTGCTCTCACGGTGCGGGTGCGCGCCGTGACGGAGAAGGGCGAGGCGAACCGGGCGGTGGAGGTGGTGGTGGCTGGGTGGCTGGGCGTGCCCAAGAGCAGCGTTGCGGTGACGGCCGGAGGCAGATCGCGGATCAAGATGGTCCTCGTCACGGGCGAGCCCGCCAGGCTGGCCACGCTGGTAGAATTGTGCGTGTCCAAGCTGCAGTGAGGAGGCGAGCGTTTACCCCATGTCTCGCGCCACGATCATCGACGGCAAGGCGATTGCCGAGACGCTGCGCCGCGAGGTCGCCGCCGGGGTCGCCGACCTGAAGCGGGAGCGCGGGATCGTGCCGGGCCTAGCCGTCGTGCTGGTGGGCGAGGACCCGGCGAGCCAGGTCTATGTGCGCACCAAGTCGAAGGCGACCACCGATGCCGGGATGCTGTCGTTCGAGTACAGGCTGCCGGCCGAGACGGCAGACCCCGCCCTGCTCGCGCTCATCGCCGAGCTCAACGGCCGCAAGGATGTGCACGGCATCCTCGTGCAGCTGCCGTTGCCCAAGCACATCGACACGCGGCACGTGATCGAGGCGATCGATCCTGCCAAGGACATCGACGGCTTTCACCCGATCAACGTCGGCCGTCTGGCGTCGGGAGCACGCGCGCTGGCGCCCTGCACGCCGTCGGGGTGCATCATCCTGGCCAAGTCCGTGCGCAGCGATCTGGCGGGGCTGGAGGCTGTGATCATCGGCCGCTCCAACATCGTCGGCAAGCCGATGGCGCAGCTGCTGCTGGCCGAGAACTGCACCGTGACGATCGCCCACTCGCGCACGCGCGACTTGGCCAGCGTGGTGCGCCGGGCCGACCTGGTGGTGGCCGCCGTGGGACGACCCGAGATGGTCAAGGGCAACTGGATCAAGCCCGGCGCCATCGTGATCGACGTCGGCGTTCAGCGCATCGTCGCGGCCGACGGCAAGAGCCGGCTGGTCGGCGACGTGGCCTTCGACGAGACCGCCCAAGTGGCCGGCGCCATCACGCCGGTGCCCGGCGGCGTCGGCCCCATGACGGTCGCCTGCCTGCTCCGCAACACCCTACAAGCCGCCAACGCGATCGCCCGTGCCTGAGCTTCAATCCGCAACCCAGTCCTGAGCCTGTCGAAGGACGGGCTCGGAGAACCTCACGCGGCTTCGACAAGCTCAGCATGGGGCTGGAGCTTGCCGCGGCGAGCGTACGGGCGCGAGCCCGTCACCCCTCGTAGCCCTCGATGACCAGGAGATCGGCCTTGCTCGCCTCGTCGCGGATCTTGGCGGCCACTTTGTATTCGGGTGACTCGAGACAGGCCTTGGCGATGGCGTAGCTGTCGAACTCGATCACCACATGGCGCCGTCCGCCGAGGTTGCCCCTGATAGCGACGGACTCACCACCGCGGACCAGGAAGCGGGCATTGTATTTCTTGAACGCGATGGCGTTCGCCGCCACGTAGTCCTTGTAGCGCTCCGGGTTGGTGATGTTGACGTGTGCGATCCAGTAGCCCTTCTTGGCCATCTCTCACTCCCTGCCGTGCCGAACGATAGTCTCGGCCGTCAGCTTAGCAGCTGCGCCAGCCGCAGCGCGAGCCCTGGGAACGGTCTGACGAACGCGTCGATGGCGAGCGGCCTCTCGCTACCAGCCCCAGACGACCATGCCGCAGCCTGTCCTTTACTGCATGGTTTGCATGCAAAAATCTTCACTCGCCGCGGTGACCGGCTTTCCGGGGATTGGCGCGAGGCGAGGTGCTGTGCCATCTTGCAGACGGACAACCGGTCAGGAGGAAGACCAAATGCGCTATGAGGCGCCGAATTCGCTCGACCAGGCGATCGCGCTGCTCGCCAAGGAAACCGGCGAGGCACGCGTGCTGGCAGGCGGTACCGATCTGCTGGTGCAAATGCGCACCGACATCATCGACCCCGTTCTCGTGGTCGACATCAAGGGCATCGCCGAGCTGCGCCAGATCAAGGAGGAGGGCGGGGGCTATCGCATCGGCGCTGCCGTCACCGGTGCCGAGCTCAAGGAGCACCCCAAGCTCAAGTCGATCTGGCCCGGCATCGTCGAGGCGGCCAACCTGATCGGCTCGACCCAGATCCAGGGCCGCGCCACCATGGGCGGCAACCTGTGCAACGGCTCGCCCGCGGCCGACAGCGTGCCCGCCCTCATCGCGGCCGGAGCCAAGGCGACGATCGTCGGTCCCAAGGGCCGGCGCGACATCCCCGTCGAGGACGTGATGCTCGCCCCGCGCAAGCTCGCCCTGACCAAGGGCGAGATCATCGCCTCGTTCCTGCTGCCTGCCAAACCTGCGCGCACGGGCGAAGCGTATCTGCGGTTCATCCCGCGCACCGAGATGGACATCGCGGTCGTGGGCTGCGGCGTGTGCCTCACGCTCGATGCCAAGGGCAAGTGTACGGCGGCGCGCGTCTCGCTGGGCGCGGTCGCCGAGCGGCCACTGCTGGTTGCACCGGCTGCGGCTGCCCTGGTCGGCAGCACCGTCGATGACGCCGCCTTGCAGAAGCTC
>JRHI01000668.1_pt1 | contig 35014 bp, 30 predicted proteins | sample 215371 | NCBI WGS metagenome assembly JRHI01 (sample SAMN02929681, study PRJNA255918) | sediment metagenome | biome: cave system; feature: Ice Cave; material: Sediment; isolation source: sediment from deep within a dark volcanic ice cave with no known source of... ...
CACGTGAAGCAGGAGGGAGACGCCCAGGAAGCCACCGAGACGGACCCGCTCCCCTCGGTTGAGTCCGGCCAGGCTGTGCAGGGTCGTGTGAGACATGTCTCGATCATATGGTTATTGCGCCACAGTCGCAACAACGCCAAGGTCTGGGGAGGAACTCTCCTCGGTCCCGATGATGCGACCCCTAGCTAGAACATGCCTGAAGCGGTCATCGAGTCAGTCAGCGGCAACTTACCCGGATCTTGCCGGGAGCCGGGGCTCCCGTCCTTATCGAGACGCTGTAGCAGGAGCGGGTCAGCGGCTCAGGCCGGCTCCGGGATTTCGGAGGCCGGGGGCGGGTGCCGGGCAGGATGCTCCACGGTGGGGCGGTGGGCGGGGCGGCGCGTCCGGCTCCTGGTGCAGGCTTCGCAGACCCCGACTACCAGCACCTCGGTTCGTACCGGGGTGAAGTGGTGAAGTCGCTCCAGGTGCTCCTCGATCTGCCTGACCAGGTCGTGCTCGATGTGGAAGATGCTTTCGCAGATCTGGCAGATGGCATGCTGGTGTTCTTCGCTGGCGATCTCGTAGTGCACCGGCCCGTCGCCCAGCCGCACCGCGTGCAGGAGGCCCGAGCGGGTCAGTGCCTCGAGCGCTCGGTAGACCGTGCTGCGCGAGAATCCCGGCTGTTCCCGCTGGATCTCCACCGTGATCTGGTGGGCGGTGCAGTGCCCGCCGAGGTGCCGGAGTGCCTCCCATACCAGTTGGCGCTGCCTGGTCTGCCGGAGGCCGGGAGCCAGGACCGGTAGCTTAGCCATCGTGCCGAGTGTATCGAGTTCGGGGCATCATGCCCGAATCCGCCGCGCCAGGCATGACGCCCTGGACTCGGTTGAGGAAGGGGATGTCGGGATGGCCCGACACCCCCTCACCGCAGCTTCAGGGTGGTCCCGGGCGGGGTCGCGCGGATTCGGCGGTCTGCGCCCGCCCGCGCTCCCGCCTCAGGCGTCGTGGTAGAGGTAGAACTCCCAGGGGTGAGGCCGCAGCGCCACCGCGTCGACCTCTTGCCGCTTGAGTCCGATCCAGTTTTCGATCACGTCCTTGGTGAAGACGTCTCCCTCCAGCAAGAAGTCGTGGTCGGCCTCGAGCGCGTCGAGCGACTCCTGGAGAGAGCCGGGGACGTGGGCGATTCCAGCCTTCTCCTCGCCTTCCAGCTCGTAGATGTCCTTGTCGATCGGTGCCGGCGGTTCGATCCGCTTCTTGATGCCGTCCAGGCCGGCCATCAGCATGGCAGGGAAGGCGAGGTATGGATTGGCGGTGGGGTCGGGACACCGGAACTCGATCCGCTTGGCCTTGGGGTTGCTGTCCGGGGTGACCGGGATGCGCACCGCGGCCGAGCGGTTGCGGGCCGAGTAGACGAGGTTGATGGGCGCCTCGTAACCGGGAACCAGCCGCCGGTAGGAGTTGACGGTGGGGGCGACGAAGGCAAGCAGAGCCGGGGCATGGGCGAGGATGCCGCCCACGTACCACCGGGCGAGCTGGCTCAGGCTGGCATAGGTGCCGGCTTCGAAGAACAGGTTGGTGCCGTCTTTCCACAGGCTCTGGTGGCAGTGCATTCCGGAGCCGTTGTCCTGGAAGATCGGCTTCGGCATGAACGTGGCCACGAAACCGTGCTGGGCGCAGACATTCTTGACGATGTACTTGTAGAGGATCAATTTGTCGGCTTCGCGGGTAAGGGTGTCGAAGCGGATGTCGATCTCCGCCTGGCCTGGCCCGCCCACCTCGTGGTGCTGGATCTCAACGTCGATCCCGGCCTCGATCATGGCCAGCATGATCTCGGAGCGCAGGTCCTGGAAGCTGTCCAGGGGCGGAGTGGGGAAGTAGCCCTGCTTGAGCCGGGGCCGGTTGGCGAGGTTGCCGCCCTCGTTGCCCGAGTTCCAGATACCCTCGCGGGAGTCGATGAAGTAATAGCCGGAGTGGGAGTTCTGGTCGAAGGCGATGCTGTCGAAGATGTAGAACTCGGCCTCGGGGCCCCAGTAGGTGGTGTCCGCGATTCCGGTGCTCTTCAGGTAGGCCTCGGCCTTCTTGGCGATGTTGCGCGGATCCCGGCTGTATGGAACGTTCTCGATCGGGTCCCAGACATCGCAGACGATCGACAAGGTGGGCACCTTGAGAATCGGGTCGACCAGAGCGGTGGTGGGGTCTGGCATCAGGAGCATGTCGCTCTCGTTGATGGCCTGGAACCCGCGGATGCTCGATCCGTCGAACATCAGGCCTTCGCTGAAGGTCTTCTCGGTCAGCTCGCCGACCGGGATGCTGAAGTGCTGCCACGTGCCGGGCAGGTCGATGAAGCGGACGTCCACAACCTTGACGCCCGAGCTCTCGGCGAGAGCCAGGACATCCGCGGGGGTCTTGGTGGCCATTAACTCCTCCTGAAGGAAATTTGCCTCGCCCGGTGGAGGCCGGCGGCTGGCATCGCGCGGCCGGCGGGTGGCTGGGTCACCCACCGCCTCGGGGTGCGCGGCGCGATCCGTGCCGCACTGGACAGAATTGATCGTACGGGTGCGTCAAAGCCACCTTGGACGTGCGAAAAGCACAAAAAAAGGCGGTCTGAAATGGTATCAACCATCTCAGACCGCCCCGGGGGACGAAGCCGTCAGGCCAGGGTCGCCGCCTTGCTGACCGCGTTCTCCACCCAGTTGCGGGTGTTGGCTGGGCCCGGGTAGCCGACCAGCCGGTCGACCAGCTGACCGCTCTTGAACACGGCCAGGGTGGGGATGCTCATCACCCCGTAGCGGATCGCGATGCCCTGGCTGTGATCCACGTCGAGTTTGCCCACGATCAGCCGCTCACCGTATTCGACGGCAATCTGCTCGACCACCGGGCCCATCACCTTGCAGGGGGTGCACCAGTCGGCGTAGAAGTCGACCAGGACCGGGGTCTCGGAGCCGAGAACCTCCTGATCGAACTCCTTTTCAGTGAAGTGCTTGAAATCAGACATGTGAGTTCAAATCCGGGCGGGAACCGGTCAATTCCATCGGGCGGGAGTTGAGGGGCCGCGATAATCGAAGTCAGCATGACGAGCACGGGCCCGGCCGGTGGCCGGGCGGGAGGCTGAGACGCCGGCGGCGGCGGAGCCCGGGCCGGCGGCGGCCATCGCCGGCTGGCGGCGGCGCGAGGCGCTCGGCGAGCTGGGCGGCCGGCTCCTGGAGGCGGCGCCCGGACTCCTGACCTGGTTGTTCCTGCTCTTCCCGGTCGCGGTCGCGCTGATTTTCGCCTCGCAGGGGGCGCTGGCGGTGGCGCTGTTCGCGATCGCTTTCGACGCCTACTACCTATTCCGGTCGATGACCGTGATCCACGGGGTGATCACCTCCTACCGCCGGATGCGCCGCGATTGCGCGCTCGATTGGCTGGCGAAGTGCTCGGAGCCGGGCGATTTCGAGGCGGCGGCGCCGCTCGAACTTTTCCATGTCTGCCTGATCCCCACCTACACCGAGCCCTATCACGTGCTGGAGCGTACCCTGCAGGCGATCGCCGACGCCGCCTATCCGGCCGATCGGAAGCTGGTCGCGATCATCACCCGCACCACCGACCGGGCCGGGTGGGAGAATGTTACCCGCCTGCGGGAGCGGTTCAGCGACCGGATCGCTCACATCTACCACATCAAGGATCCGCTCGAACCGGGGGTGCTGCCCGGCAAGTCGGCGGCCATGAACTGGGGCGGCCGGTGGCTCACCCGGCGCTTGTGGGAGGAGGGCTACGATCCCGAACGGGTGCTGGTCACCGACCTCGACTCCGACTATCGGGTGCACCCCCAATACTTCGCCTGGATCAGCTATCACCACGCCCGCACCCCCAACCGCGACTGCGTGATCTGGCAGCCGGTGCCGCTCTTCCACAACAACATCTGGCAGGTGCCGACCGCGATCCGGGTGATGGCCGCCACCATCAGCCAGTGGCAGTTGTTCCTGCAGAGCCGGCCGCTGCGGCTGGTCGCCTTCTCCAGTTACACCTGCTCGCTGAAGATGATCCACGGCATGGGCTACTGGGACAAGGACGTCATCCCCGAGGACTCGCGCTTCTTCTGGAAGTCGTTCTTCGCCTACGGCGCGCGCTTCGCCACCCTGCCCGTCTACGTGCCGATGTACGGTGACGCGCCCCAGTCGCGTGACTACGCCGCCACCCATCTCAGCCAGTACAACCAGATCCGGCGGTGGGCCTGGGGGGTCACCGACGTACCCTACGTGCTTCGCCGCCTCTTCCGCCACCCGGAGATCCCGCTGCGGCTCCGCCTGCGCAGGTTCTTCGTGCTCTACGCCAACCATGCGCAGTGGGTGTTCCTGCCCTTCTTCCTGCTCTTCGGCGGCAGCCTGCCGGTGTGGCTGTCGGTTGACTTCTCAACCACCGACTTCGGCACCGACGGCTGGGTGTACTCAAGCGTGATCCTCACCCTCACCCTTTCCAGCCTGCTGGTGCTGGTGGTGGTGGAGCACCTGATGCTGCCTCCCAAACCGGCCGGCTGGCCCTGGTGGCGGCGGCTGATCGTCTACCCGATGTATTTGACCTACCCGGTGGTGGGGATCGTGCTCAGCGCGCTGCCCGCGCTCGATGCCCAGACCCGGCTCCTGATGGGTAAGTACCTCGAGTACCAGATCACCGAGAAAGGCTGAGCGGCGGCCGCCGGAGGGGTCGGTCGCCGCTCAGCTGTTTTCGGCCAGGGATCGGCCAGGGATCGGCCAGGGAGGAGGATGGGGAGGCGCACCAGGAGCGGCGCCCCCCCATCGAAAGAGAGAGAAGTGTGGCCTTGGCCATCGTGGGAGGCTCCGGCCTGGCCTCACCGGCTTCAGCCTAGGCTGGCAACCTTAAGAGTTCGTGAAGTCACCTGAGAGCGCCTTTCTTTCCCGAAATGAAACCGGAAGCGGCCGGCCCGGAAAGGGCGCCGCCTCCGGTTCAGCGCCAGGATGACGAGCGGGGCTCAGCCTCCGGAGATACCGAAGATGGTCACCCCGGTGACCGCCCAGAGCGTCAGCAGCACGATGATCAGCAGGAACAGCACCCAGCCCGTGCCGGTGAACTTGTTGCGCCCGGGCACCGGCCATGATTTCCAGCCGAGCGGCCTGGCCAGCCGGATACCCAGCTGCTGGTCGATGAACGGCCAGATCAGCAGGCCAAGAGCGATCATGGGCGGGATCACGATGGCGGTGAGGATCTCGGGTCCCAGTTTCAGGAACTGGAAGAGGAAGAGGAAGTACCAGTCGGGCCGGGGGATGACCACGGTGCGGGGATCGCCAGGCTGGCCGAGCGCCATGTTCTCCTGAGCCAAGGCGCTGAGCAGACCGACCGTGATCAGCATCGTGATCATGATCACCGGGTAGGGCCAGAAGTGGTCGGGAAAGAAGGGATGGGTATCCGACTCGGGCATRTCGTCCGCGATRTGGTGCCCGGCGCTGCCCATCAGAAGCGGGAACAGGGCAAGGCTAACCATGACCGGATACAGGATGTGGTCCTTGCCGATCGCGGGGCGCTTGTACTCGGGCTCGAGGGCGTGCCCTTCGTGGGGCTCGACGAGCGGGATCGGCAGCACGATGCTGGCCGCGCCGGGCCCGTCCGAACCGATCGGGACCAGGGTGGGGGAACCGTGCTCGCGCTCCCAGTCCTGGTAGGTGAGGACGCCGTCCTGGGTACTCATTCGCCAGACTCCTCCGGTACCTATAGCGGCTGAGAGATGCCGTGAGCGCGGATCAGCTTGAAGTGCACGTACATCAATAGGGTGACCAGCGCCGGCAGGATGAAGACGTGAACGGTGAAGAACCGCTGGAGCGTGGCTGGCCCCACCACCGGCCCGCCCTGAGCTAGCTGCTTGATCGCCTCACCGACGATGGGGCCGGTGCCGGCGATCTTGAGGGTGACCGTGGTCGCCCAGTAGGCCTTGGTGTCCCAGGGCAGCAGGTAGCCGGTCAGCGAGAAGGCCAGGATGATGAACAGCAGCAACACACCCACCATCCAGTTCAGCTCTCGCGGCGCCCGGTAGGAGCCGGTCCAGAAGACCCGGGCCATGTGCAGCACGATCATCACCACCAGCAGGTTGGCGGACCAGAAGTGCACGCCCCGAATCAGCCAGCCGAGATAGACACTCTGCATGATGAACTGCACCGAGGAGTAGGCGGGGGGCTGCCCCGAGCCGACCACGTTGACATCCGGGATGTAGTAGAGCGAGAGCAGGATCCCGGTGATGATCTGGAAGATGATCAGCACGAAGACCATGCCGCCGAAGCAGTAGTAGAAGGCGTTGGCGTAGTTGGGAACCCGCTGATAGAGGGCCTCGTCAACGCTCTTGGTGAACGGGAAGCGCTCGTCGAACCAGTCGACCACCGCGACCTGGATCTGTTTCGGACTGGGAATTACCGACATTCGACCCCTCCTAGCCCAGCTTCAAGCCCTGAATCACGATCTCGTTGTCGGCGGTGCCCTTCTCCCACTTGAAGATGGCGAGCGGGTCCGTCGCCGGGCCGTGCAGGACGCTTCCGTTCAGACCGAACTGGGAACCGTGGCACGGGCACTCGAAGCGATCTTTGTTGGAGGACAGGTTGACCGAGCACCCGAGGTGGGAGCAGTTGGTGGCGAAGACCTTGATCTGGCTGCCCAGCTTGACCAACCAGCCCTTGAAGGCGGGCTCGCCCGCGACGTTGTCCCCGCCGCTGCTGGCGATCTCAAAGGCTTCGCCATTGGGAGCGTCGAAGCTGATCGCCTCCTTGTCCTGAAGCGCGCTCAGGCCCTTGGGCAGCTGGATCGGAATCTTCACGCGTCCGCTGCCCTTGGCCGGCGGGGGGATCACGTAGGGGATGATCGGCGCGATCATCGCCAGCGCGAATGCCGTGAGCAGGCTGGCCAGGTACCAGACGATGAAGTTGCGCCGAGTCGGCTGGACCATGGTCGGATGGACGTCACCGGTGCTGATCTTCATTCCTCCTGGGGCGCCTGGTCAGGCGGGGTGTGGCTCGGTCGGCTCTGATTTGGATCGGGCGCGCCGCCGCCGGCCAGTTCAAACGGTACCACGAGGGTGTGACGGCGAGCTTTCTCACACCTCGCGGGGAGGCCGGGTGAAGCCCATCCGGTCGTACATCCGGTTGAGGGTGGGGGCGGCGGCCGCGGCTGCCTTGCCGGCGCCCAGCGCGAGCAGCCGTTCCACCTCGCCGGGGTCGGAGCTCAGCTCGGAGTAGCGCCGCTGGAAGGGTTCGAGCAGCGAGATCACGGCCTCGGCCACGTCGGCCTTGAAGCGGCCGTAGCCCTGGCCGGCATAGCGGCGCTCGATCTCCTCCATGGTTTCCCCGGAGGCCACCGACATGATCTCGATCAGGTTCGAGATCCCCGGCTTGTCGGGTGCCCGCCGAACCTCGCGGCCGGAATCGGTGACCGCCACCTTGAACTTGTCCCGGATCTGGTCGGGGCTGTCAGTCAGGTAGATGGTGCCCAAAGGATTGCCGGAGGTGGTCGACATCTTGCGCTGCGGGTCCTGGAGGTCCATGATCCGGGCGCCCGCCTCCGGATACCTGCCCTCAGGGATCACGAAGGTCGGGCCGAACCGGTGGTTGAATCGCTCGGCCAGGTTTCTCGTCAGCTCCAGGTGCTGGCGCTGGTCGTCACCGATCGGGACCAGGTCGGTCTGGTACAGGAGGATGTCGGCGGCCATCAGCACCGGGTAGGTGAAGAGCCCGGCTGAGATCGTGGCCTGGCGGGCGCTCTTGTCCTTGAACTGGGTCATCCGTCCCAGTTCGCCGTAGGTGGCGACCGATCCGAGCAGCCAAGCCGCCTCCGCGTGGGCGCTGACGTGGCTTTGCACGAACACCGTGGAGCGGATCGGATCGAGCCCGGTGGCGAAGAGCATCGCGGCCAGTTCGAGGCTGCGGGCCCGGAGGTCGGCGGGATCGTAGGCCACGGTGATCGAGTGCAGGTCGACTATGCAGAAGAAGGCCTCTCCCAGTTCCTGGGTGGCGGCGTACTGGCGGAAGCCACCGCTGTAGTTGCCGAAGTGCTTGATCCCGGTGGGCTGGATCCCGGAGAAGATTCTCACAACGGTCAATTATCCCAGAGGGTTTGCGCGACACCGGCCGGCCGGCGCCGGGCACCCCGGGTCCCCCCGGTGCCGGGGGCGCGACGCGCCGAGGGCGGTGGGCGGCGTACCATCAGCATCGGCTTGGGTTCCGCAGAGCAATCACCCACACCCGGCCCGCCACGCCTGGGGGCGCGCGCGTTCAACAACACCCTGCTGGTGCTTCCGGCGCGGGTGGTCTCGCGTCTGCTGGCGCTGTTTTCGGTGGTGATCGTGCAGAACCACCTCCACGCTGGCGGGTTCGGTATCCAGCAGCAGATCCCGGTCCTGACCAGCATGGCGGCGGTGGTCATCGACATCGGGTACAACGTGTTGTACGTCCGGGAGGGCGCCCGCCGCCCGGCCGAGCTGGGCCGCTACCTGGTCAGCATGACCGTGGCCAAGCTGGGCCTGGCGTTGCCGGCGCTGGCGGTGCTGGCCGGGCTGATGTTCGCCGTCTTCTTCCGCACCCCGGAGATGGTGGGCGAACTGATCCTGCCCGCCTTCCTGCTGATGCTGCTGACGTCTTTCGCGAACCTCTTACGCAACACCCTGTATGCCCTCCAGAGGCTGGTCTGGGAGGCGGTCGCGATCGTCCTCGAGAGCCTGCTGCTGCTGGGCCTGGTGGTGGCTGGAGTGGAGACCCATCAGGGGGTCGGCTACTTCGTGTGGGCGTACGTCGGCCAGTGGGCCTTCGCCTGCTTCTTCTTCGCCAGCGTCATCATCGGCGGCCGACTGGTCAAGCCGGTGTGGAAGTTCGATTGGGCGCTGGTCCGGCACTGGACCGTGATCGGGCTTCCCTTTGCCGGCACCGCGCTGGTGACCACGCTCTACTTCAAGGTCGACCAGCCGATCGTTCAGCTCTTTCGCGGTGCCACCGAGTACGGTTGGTACGCCAGCGCCTACAAGCCCTTCGAGGCGATCCTCTTCATCCCGATCACCCTGGTCAACATCGTGTTCCCGGTGCTGGCGGTTTACCACCGGGAGAGTCCGGCCCGGGTGATCCCCACTGTCGAGCAGTTCTACCGGGTACTGGCCATGATCGGGCTGCCGATCGGCGCCGGCACCGCGGTGCTGGCCTCGACCCTGCCCAGCACTCACCTGATCTATCCGGAGGCGGCGGCGCCGCTTCTGATCCTCGGTCTGGGCATTCCGGTGATGTTCGTCAACAATGCCTTCCAGGCCGCCCTCAACGCCACCGATCACCAGCGCCACTTCACCCTGGTGGCAGCGATCGGTCTGGCCGCCAACATCGTCCTCGATCTGGCCCTGATCCCTTTCTTCGGCTATCTGGGGGCGGCGGCCGCTACCGGTCTGACCGAACTGGCGCTGGGCGCGGCTGGCTGGTACCTCACCCGGCGGCTGCTGGGGCCGGTGCGGGTGCCTCAGCTGACCTGGCGGCCGTTGCTGGCGGCGCTGGTGATGGCCGCCGCCATCTATCCGCTGCGCGACCAGACCGGCGCCGGAATCCTGCTCACCGTACTGTTGGGGGCGGTGGTCTACGGTCTGACGCTGTTTCTGCTGCGGGGCTTCCGGAGCTCCGACCTCGGGCCCCTGGCCGGCTGGTCGAGCGGACGCCGCTGATGGGCGGCAGCTGGCGCCGGGCGCTGGTCACGATGGTGCTGGACGCGCTGGCGGCCGGCGCGGCGGTGCCGGTCGCCTACTACGTGCGCTTCTACTCGCCGCTCAAGAACCTGAAGATCGAGGGCTTCGTGGAGAACCCCTCGCTGAACCATTACATCGCCGCCGCCCCGGTGGTGGCGGTGGTGGTGGTGGCCGCCTTCGTCTTCATGGGCACCTACCGCCGGACCCGGGGCGAACAGTACATCGACGAGGCTTTCTCGGTGGCCCGGGCGTCGGCCATGAGTTCGATCGTGGTGCTGGCGATGATGGGTCTGTACCGGGGCGATCCCCGGCCCACCGGCGAGTTCGGGGTGATCCAGCAGACCCCCTTCACGTACTCCCGGGTGACCTGGGCGGTGTGGGCGCTGATCTTCCTCGTCTTCGCTCTTATCCTCCGCTACGGGGTGCGCCGGGTGGAGCGCTGGCGGCGGGCCCGCGGCCTCGACGTACAGCGGGCGCTGGTGCTGGGCAATGGCAGCTCGGCCCAACTCCTGATCCAGCGGCTGCGGATGTTCCCCGAGTACGGGTACGAGTTGCTGGGGGTGCTGGTCGAGGATTCGTATCCCCATGAAGAGTTCGCCGGCGTGCGGGTGCTCGGCCAGGTGAAGGATTTCGAGCGGGTGGCCGCCGAGCGGCAGGTGGAGATGGTCTTCATGGCCATCCCCAACGCCAGCCAGGACCAGATCCTGGAGGTGATCGAGATCTGCGAGTTGGTCAGATCGGACATCCGGATCGTGCCCCGGACCCTGGAGCTGATGACCACCCAGGCCCGGGCCGACGCGATCGACGGCATCCCTCTCGTCCAGCTCCGCCAGGGCCTCGACATCAGCGCCCGCAAGCAGGCGGTGAAGCGGCTGTTCGACCTGGTCGCGGCCGGCCTGGCCCTGGTCCTCCTGTCGCCGCTGCTGCTGCTGATCGCGATCGCGGTCAGGCTGAGTTCGCCGGGCCCGATCGTCCACCGGCAGGAGCGGGTGGGCCGGGGTGGGCGGACCTTCGTGACCCACAAATTCCGGACCATGCGAGAAGATGCCGAGGCCGAGACCGGGCCGGTGTGGGCGACCGCCGACGATCCCCGGCGCACCGCGGTCGGCCGCTTCCTGCGCCGGACCAGCCTCGACGAGCTGCCCCAGCTGATCGACATCGTGGCCGGGCACATGAGCCTGGTCGGGCCCCGGGCGGAGCGCCAGAACTTCGTCGACGAGTTCGCCAGCCGGATTCCCCGCTACCACGACCGGCATATGGTGCGCCCGGGACTGACCGGTTGGGCCCAGTGCAACGACCTGCGCGGCCAGACCCCGGTTGAAGATCGGCTCAACTATGACCTTTACTACATTGAGAACTGGTCGCTGGGCTTCGACCTGAAGATCATCCTGCTGACCGCCTTCCGCTTCCTACGTCATAAGAACGCATATTGACCGAGCCTGCGATCCTGCTCAAACCTCGTGGCCGCCAGCCACTGGCCTGGCGCCACCTGGAGGTGGCCGCGAGAGAGGTGGACGCCTCCACCTCCCTCGATGCCGCACATTTCGTGGCCTTCGACCTCGAGACCAACGGACACGCCCCCTTCCTCGTGGTCGAGATCGGGGCCGAGCGGTTCAACGCCTGGGGTCCGATCTCGGACTTCGAAACCCTCGTCCACTGCCAGGCGCCGATCAACCCCTACGCCCGGCGCCGGCACCTGATCCGGCCGGAGATGCTGGTCGGCGCCCCCGAATTCCCCGCCGCCCGCCGCGCCTTCCTCGAATTCGCGCAGGGGGCGGTGCTGGTCGAGCACAGTCACGACGCCTTCGATTCGTTCGTCCTGGGCCGGGGCCTGGATACCCCTCTGGAGCATCCGGTGTTCGACACCACCGCGATCGGCCGAATGCTCCTGGACCTGCCCCCGGGCCAGATCCCGGCCCTCGCCCGGCTGGTGAGCGAACTGGGGATCGAGATCACCCCCGAGCACACCGCGGTCTCCGACGCCCGGGCCACCGCCGCCGTCTTCCGGGCGTTGCTGGCGATCGGGCGCGAGCGGCTGGGCTGGACCACGGTCGGCGACCTGATCGAGGTGCTGCCCCGGCCCCAGGTCGACCGCTCGCGGCTGGACCTGGAGGCCCCGCCCGCGCCGCCGGTCCGGTCGCGCCATCGGCGAGGTCGGTCGCGCCGCCCCCGCCGAGCGTCCGAGGCGGCCGCCACCGAGCCCGGCCAGGAGCCTTCGCCCGAAGCCTGAGCTGGGGGCCGGGCGCGGGTCTGGAGCCCGATCAGCCGCCGGCCGGCCCGAAAAGATCGAGTTGCTGCTGCTCGACCGCGCCGCTCTCCAGCCCCCCCAGCGCGACCCCGATCAGCCGCACCGGCCGGCCGTCGGCGGCCATCGCCTCGAAAAGCCCGGCCAGGGCGGCGTTGATCATCGCCGGTTCGGCGGTGCCGTAGCGGCGGGAAACCTGGCGGGTGACGGGAGGCGCGCCAGCGGGCTTGAGCTTGAGTTTGATGGTGCGTGCCCGCAAGCCGTCCGCCTGGAGCCGCTCGGTTACCCGGGCCGCCAGCGGCCAGAGCTCTCGCTCGAGCTGGGAACGGTCGACGATGTCCTGCTCGAAGGTGGTTTCGGCGCTGATGCTGCGCACCGGCCGGCTGCCGTCCACCGGCGTACGGTCGCGGCCCTGGGCCATGCGCTGGAAGAGGGCGGCCTGGAGCCCCAGCACCTGGGCCAGCCGGGTCGGGTCCTGATCGGCGAGGTCGCCCAGGGTGCGGATCCCCATCAGCGCGAAGCGCTCCCCCAACTTCTCCCCAAGCCCGGGCATCACCGCCAGCGGCAATGGGCGGAGGAAGTCGGCCTCGGTGCCGGGCGGGACCACGGTCAGACCGTCGGGCTTGCGGTAGCCGGAGGCGACCTTGGCCACCATCTTGCTGGTGGCCACGCCGACGCTGCAGGTGAGGCCGACCTCTTCCCGCACGTCGTACTTGATCCGCCGGGCCAGATCCTCCGGGTGGGTGGTGCCGTGCCGGGTGCGGGCGGTGAGATCGAGGTAGGCCTCGTCGATACTCATCGACTCCACTTTCTCGGCCGGGGCGTAGCGGCGCAAGACGGCGTGCACTTTGCGACTCGCCTCCCGGTACCGGTCGCGGTCGGGACTCACCACCTGGAGAGTGGGGCAGAGCTCGAGCGCCCGGTAAAGAGGCATCGCCGAGTGAATCCCGAAGACGCGCGCCTCGTAGCTGGCGCCGGCCACCACGGAGCGCCTGGAGTTGCCCGCGACCACCAGCGGCACCCCGCGTAGTCTGGGGTCGTCCCGTTGGTGAATTGATGTGAAGAAGGCGTCCATGTCGACGTGCAGAATCGACCGGAGCCAGGCGTCAGCCCGAGCCATCGGTGGCCTCTGCCGCCGGCCGGCAGGGTCGCCTGGCGACCCCCACCGCTTGCGCCGGCGTCCGCCCGGGCGGGGCCGCCGCCCGCCGGTCAGCCGGCCTCCCGCCGTCCCCCTGCTTCATGGCCAGTCACAGTCTGCCACAAGCGGTTGCGCCTGACACCGACCCGGGCCCCAGCCGGCGGTGGCCGCCGTGGCCGGTGCCGCCTGCTGGGGCCCGGCCCCTAGGATGAAAACCGTGAAAGGACTGGTTTTGAGCGGCGGTCGGGGCACGCGGATGCGGCCGATCACCCACACGATGGCCAAGCAGCTGATCCCGGTGGCCAACAAGCCCATCCTCCATTTCGTGGTCGAGGACCTGGTCAAGGCCGGCATCACCGAGGTGGGGGTGATCACTGGCGACACCGCCGCTGAGATCCGGGAGGCGCTCGGCGACGGGAGCCGCTGGGGCTGCCAGATCACCTACATCCAGCAGGAGGCGCCGCTCGGGCTGGCCCACGCGGTCAAAACCGCCCGCGAGTTCCTGGGCGACGACGAGTTCGTGATGTACCTGGGCGACAACCTCCTGCTCGAGGGCATCGGTGAATTCGTCGGCAGCTTCACCCAGCGGCGGCCCAACGCCATGATCCTGCTCACCCGGGTTCCTCAGCCCCAGCATTTCGGAGTCGCCGAGCTGGAGGATGGCCGGGTGGTGCGGCTGGAGGAGAAGCCGAAGGTGCCCAGGAGCGATCTCGCCCTGGTCGGCGTCTACCTCTTCGACCGGACGGTCTGGCCGGCGATCGACACGCTCAAGCCGTCGGCGCGGGGCGAGTACGAGATCACCCATGCCATCCAGGCGATGATCGACGGGGGCCGGGTGGTCGAGCCCCACATCATCACCGGGTGGTGGAAGGATACCGGCCGGCTGGAGGACATGCTGGAGGCCAATCGGATGATCCTCGAAGGGCTCGAGCATCGGATCGACGGGAGCGTGAACGAGGGTTCGAGGGTCGAGGGCCGGGTGGTGATCGAGAAGGGGGCCCAGCTCCACAACAGCACCGTGCGCGGCCCGGCGATCATCGGCGAGAACACGATCCTGCGCGACAGCTACGTCGGGCCGTTCACCAGCATCTACTTCGGCTGCGAGGTGGTGGGCAGCGAGATCGAGCACTCGATCGTGCTCGAGAACTCGAAGATCCTGAATGTCACCGGCAAGATCGAGGGCAGCCTGGTCGGCAAGGACGTGGTGGTGACCCAGTCGGTGAGCAAGCCCAAGGCCCACAAGCTGATGCTCGGCGACAATTCGAGGGTGGAGATCCTCTAGGCGCCGCTGGCCGGCTTCTCGGCCGCCGTCTCGACCGCGGATCGCGACCGCGGATCTCGACCGTCGCGCCTCTGGCTCTGCCCGCCGGTCGAGGTTGGAGGGGCCGGGAGCCAGAGGCGGTTCTGGTCAGTTCCTGGTCGCGAGTACCATCAGGCACGGGCCGTTGGGCAGGTGCGGGTCCTCGTAGCCGATGGCGTCGACCCGCCAGCCGAAGTGTTCCAGGCACCTGAGCAGGGTGGCCCGGTCCATCCAGGCCGCGTGCGAGTGGGCGCCGCCGCTGAAGCCGCTCCATCCCAGGGCCGCCTTGTACTCATACCGGTGCAGGGTGTGGACGAAGCCACCGTACCTGGATTCGAAGGTGCCGGCGAAGTGCCGGGCCTGCTCGGGGATGCGAGGGCAGATCGCCTCGTCGTAGTAGTGGGTCCACAGGGCCAGGCGGGGGCTGACCCTGCCGGCGAGGTCGATCAGCTCGGCCGGCTCGACCAGGTGGTAGAGCACGCCCAGCGCCACGCAGAGGTCGACCGGCGCCGGCCCGGTCTTGAGGTAGGCCATGAAGTCGCCCAGTTGGAAGCGGGCGGCGGTCAGCCCGTAGAGCTCTTTGGTGACCAGGCAGCGCAGGTAGGCGCGGCGGTTCTGCTCGATCGCCAGGATCGAGGCGGCTCCCGCCCGCTCGAGCATATAGGTGTGTCCGCCCTCCAGCGGCCCGAGTTCCAGCACCGACATTCCGCGAATGCCGAAGCGCCCGGCCAGCCAGTCGATCCGCTCGTCCTCGAATAGCCGGTGCTGCCCCGCCGCCAGTTCGGTACCCCCGACGTCGGGGAGCTTCGAGGTCCAGTCGCCAGCGAAGATGTCGACCGCATTCTGGGCCCTGGGCGGTCCGGCGACGTGGAGGTCGAGGGTCTGCCGCCAGGCCGCCGCCGGGTCCATCGGTTGGCGGCGCCGCTCGCGAAAGGCGTCGTAGGCGGCCCGCTCGTCGGGCCACATCAGGCGGCGCAGAAGCCGGCGGCGGAGCCCGCCGGCGGTCCGCCTCAGGCCGCCCACAACGGCCTGGAACGGCAGTAGCAACCAACCGCCATGGGCGCGATCGTAGCATCGCTCGCGGCGCCGGGCGGGCGGTGCGCGGGCGGTGGCTGGGTAGAATACCAGGGGCGCCGGGCCACCGGCACCAGCCACCCTTCGAGCAGGAGTTCACCGTGCCCATCACGCCTACCATCGACGGCGTCGAGATCAAAGAGCTGGTCACCCACACCGACGAGCGGGGCTTCTTCCGCGAGATCATTCGCGAGACGGATCCCTTCTTCGACCACTTCGGCCAGTGGAGCCACTCGCTGATGTTCCCGGGCACCGCCAAGGCCTGGCACATCCACCGGCTCCAGACCGACTGGTGGTACTGCATCGGCACCCTCAAGGTCGGCCTCTACGACACCCGGGCCGACTCGCCCACCCGGGGCACGCTGATGACCTTTGTGATGGGCGACCGGCATGGCGCGTACTGCGTCAAGATCCCGCCCGGGGTGGCTCACGGCGGCCGCGCCCTGGAGTTGACCCACCTTCTTTATGTCACCTCCCACACCTACAACGCGGATGACGAGGGCCGGATCCCGCACGACGACCCGACCATCGGCATGGACTGGTCGGCCTTCCCGGAGATCAAGTGATGCCGGAGCGGCGTTTCCGCCGCCTGCTGGTGACCGGGGCCGCCGGCTTCATCGGCTCCAACTTCGTCCGTCTGCTCAGGCGAACCCGGCCGGAGACCGAGATCGTGGTACTCGACAAGCTCACCTATGCGGGTAACCCGGCCAACCTGGCCGAGTTCGAGGGCAGACCCGGCTACCGGTTCGTGAGAGGTGACATCGCCGACCAGGAACTGGTGGATGCGCTGGCCGGCGAGGTCGACGCGATGGTCAACTTCGCCGCTGAGACCCACGTCGACCGGTCGCTGATGGATCCTTTCTCRTTCATCCAGACCGACGTGTACGGTACCGCGGTGCTCTGCGAGGCAGCCCGCAAGCATGGTCACGAGGTGTTTCTGCACGTCAGCACGGATGAGGTCTACGGCGACGTCAGCAGCGGTCGCTCGGTGGAAAGCGATCCCCTGCGCCCACGCAGCCCCTACTCGGCCAGCAAAGGTGGCGGCGAGCTGATCGCCTGGGCGTACGTGGAGTCGTTCGGCCTGCCTCTACTGGTGACCCGGGGATCCAACAACTATGGTCCCTACCAGTACCCGGAGAAGATCATCCCGCTGTTCATCACCAACGCCATCGACGGGTTGCCGCTGCCGGTGTACGGAGACGGCTCGGCGGTGCGCGACTACATCCACGTGGACGACCACTGCCGGGCCATCGACCTTGTCCTCCACACGGCGCCGGTCGGCAACGCCTACAACGTGGGCACTGGCGTGGAGACCGATGGCAACCAGGTGGCGGCGGCGGTGCTGGAGCTGACCCGGCGGCCGGCCTCGCTGATCCAGCCGGTCCAGGATCGAGCCGGGCACGACTATCGCTACGCGGTCGATACCTCCAAGCTCCGGGCCCTCGGCTGGGAGCCCCGGGTCGGGTTCGCCGAGGGGATGCGGCTGACCGTCGAGTGGTACCGGGAGCACGAGGATTGGTGGCGCCCGCTCAAGTCGGGCGAGTACTGGGAGTACTACCGCCGGAACTACAAGCCGGTTTGAGGCCTGGCCGCCGGCCGGCCGGTTTCAGGTTGGGCGGGCCCGCCGCCCGTAGCATGGGTTCCAGGGCATGACGTTCACGCACACCAGAACCCGGATCGCCCTGTTGCTCCTGATCCTGCTCATCGCGGCCACCAGCTTCTGGCAGCAGCGGGCGGTGGCTCCGGTTCAGGCCGCCTCCGCCGGGACCGTGGTCAACTTCGACGACGCCGGTAACCAGCTCACCCGCTACGACACTTCCGGCGCCGCGATCGATGCCCACGACGGCGGCATCAAGCTTTTCAACGGCCGCTACTACCTCTATGGCAGCTCGTATGACTGCGGCTTCCAGTGGCAGCTGTGGAACGCGGCGTGGTGCGGATTCAACGCCTATTCGTCGGTGGACCTCATCCACTGGCGATACGAGGGCAAGCTGTTCGACCCGCTCGGACTCGACAGCCAGGGCACGCCCTGGCAGCAGGCCTGCCACTACGGCTGCTTCCGGCCCCGGGTGATCTTCAACTCCGCCACCGGCCGCTACGTGCTGTGGATCAATGTGCTCAACTCTCCCGGCTACGCCGTGCTCACCAGCGGCTCGCCGGTCGGGCCCTTCGTGAACTCGGGCTACGCCCGGCTGGGGATCATGGACGGCGACGGCGACGAGGACCTTTTCGTCGATCCCGCCGGCAACGGCGCGTATATCGTCTACACCACCTCGGGGGCGGCGGGGATCTTCATGATCGCGGTGGAAGCGCTCAACGCCGATTACACCGACAGCGCTCACGGCGTCACCAACAAGTTCGGCCCGACCAACGTCGAGTCGCCCACGATGTTCTTCAATTCGGGCACCTACCTGATCGCCTTCTCCGATCCCAATTGCGCCTACTGCTCGGGCACCGGCACCTCTTACGCCTGGTCGTCGACGCCGCTCGGGCCCTGGAACATCAAGCGCCAGGGGATCAGCACCAGCAGCTGCGGCGGCCAGCCGAGTCACATCGAGCAACTGGCCACCCCGGACGGGACTCTCTACCTCTATCAGAGCGATCTCTGGAACGGCCGGCTCAACGAGGCCAACGCGAACTACTTCTGGGGGCCATTGACGGTCAGCAACGGGGTGCCCCAGCCGCTGAGCTGCCAGGCCTCGTGGAGCGCGCCCACCGCCCTGGCCGGCGCCCCCGACCAGCCCGCCCCGCTAACCAAACCCGACCACCTGGCCGGCTTCAGCGGCTACTGGCACAGTTGCGCGATCGGAGGTGGCTCCAGCTTGCTCCAGACCTTCACCCCTGCCCGGCCGGGGGTGATCACCTTCCGGTTCAACCTCTATCAGGAGCTGGGGGCGGGCGGGCACCCGGTGGACGGACCGGCGGTGGTGAGCCTGGTGCAGATGCTCGGCCCCAGCAGCCCGGGGCCGGTGATCGCCAGCGTCGCCTTCGATCCCACGCCCTATGGCTCGGTGGGGGGCGGGGCCGATCAGGTGAGCTGGGCCTCGCGCCTTTTCACTTGGTCCACCGGCACCTACGTGGACCGGACCACCAACTACGGCCTGCAGATCTCCAGCCGCTCTTCGGTGGGCTGTTTCGGCACCGAACTGGGCCCTCCCGGCGCCGTGATCCAGGGTGGTCAGRGCCAGTTGCTGGCGGGCGGCCCGGGCGGCCTGACGCCTCAGTCCGGCCGGGTCTTGAAGTTCGACACCAGGATCGATTCCCGGCTGGGTAGCCTGGTCCATCCGGTGGCGCCATACCGGTTGCTCGACACCCGCGCCACCACTCCGATGGCGCCGGGAGAGGTCCGCAACATTCCGGTCGGGGGGCTGCCGGCGGCTCCCGGCCAGGCCACCGGGGTGCTGATCAACCTCACCGAGGCCTCCGCCACCGGGCCCGGCTTCCTGGCCGCGTACCCCAAAGGCGGGGTGCTGCCTTCGACCTCATCCCTGAACTGGGACGGCTCCGGGCCCCGGGCCAACCAGGCGATCGTCAAACTGGGCGCCGACGGCAGCTTCAACCTCTACAACTACTCAGGTCTCACCAATGTGGTGGTCGACGTCTTCGGCTGGATCGCCGACGACCCCTCGATTGCGGGCGGCCTGCGCTACCATCCGCTGTCGCCGGTGCGCGCCTATGACTCGAGGTCGGGAGGAGGCCGCCTGCCGGCCGGTCGCACGCTGGATCTGGCCATCGCCGGCGCCGGCCAGATCCCGGCTCTCCAGCCCTACGTACCGGCCACCGCGACCGCGGTGTACGTGAACCTGACCGCGGTCAACCCGGCCGGTCCAGGCTGGCTGGCCGCTTTCCCGGGCGCCTATTCCGGCACCTCGAACCTGAACTACCGGGGTGGTGACATCGTTTCCAACCACGCCTTGGTGCCGCTCGGCCCCGATCGCCACCTGCACCTCCAGGGCTACGCCGACACCGATGTGGTGGTCGATGTCGAGGGCTGGTTGAGCGGTGACCCGTCGGGGGTGACGATCGGGCTGCTCTACCCGAACCGGCTCCTCGACACCCGTGCCACCGGTCCTGCCGATCGCCGCCTCTTCCTCCAGCCCGCTGGCGGCCGGCTCGGGATCCCGGCCCCCGGCGCCTCGACCCCGGCCCGGGCGGTGATCGTCAATCTGACCGTGGTCGACGCCGCCGCGCCCGGATATCTGACCGCGTATCCCACCGGAGCCGGGATCCCGCTCGCCTCTGACCTCAACTACACCGCTGGCGCCACCGCGGTGGCGGGCATGGCCATCGTCAGCCTGGGCGGCGACGGCGCCTTCACCCTCTTCACCTACGCCGGCAACCCCCAGGTGATCATCGACGTGATCGGCTGGCTCGGCTGAGGCCGGGCGGGGCGGTCGAGCGGGGAGGTCGAGCGGCCCGCGCTTCGCGCTTCGGGCTGGGGCTTCCTGCGCTCATCAATACTCTCTAGCATGTTGTATTGGTGTGAATGTGTCAGGTACTGAAGCGCAGCGGTCATTCCGGCTGGCCGCGGAGTTCGTGAGGCTGGGCGAGCTGTCGCCGGCCGAGGCCGGCCAGCATGAATTCTGAGACGGTCGAGGAACTCACTGGACGGATCCGGCATCTGCTGGCGGAGGTCCGCCGCCAGATCGGGGTCGACATAGTCTATCTCAGCCGGTTCGCGGACGGTGACCAGCAGGTCCTGGTGGTCGAGGGCACACACCCGGAACTCCATTTGGCCGAGGGCGATCGCTGCCCCCTGGAGGACACGTATTGCTATCGGCTGGTTCACGGCCTGATCCCCTCGGTGCTGCTCCGCCCCTCCGAGGATGCGCGCGTCGCCCACCTGCCGGGAACCGCTCAATGTGGAATCGGAACCTATCTGGGGGTTCCCGTCCACATCGGCGATGGCCGCGTCTACGGCACCCTGTGCGCGGCGAGCCATGAGCCCCGGTCCGAGCTCACGGCCGCCGATGTGCGCGTCCTCGAGTTGCTGTCGGGGCTGATCGCTGGCGAGGTGAGGCGGCTGGAGGCCGGAATCGCCCGCACCAACGGCGAACTCGAAGAGCTGCACCGGTTCATCAGCGGCGGCGGCATCGAACCCTTCCTCCAGCCGATCGTCCGTCTCTCGACCGGCGAGACGGTTGCCCATGAAGCGCTCTCCCGGTTCACCTCTAATCTGAACCACGATGCCGGTTACTGGTTCGAGCAGGCGCACCTGGTCGGGGTGGCGGCGGAACTGGATCTCGCCGCCGCGCGGATCGCCCTGGAAGCGACCGGCCGGGACCGTGTCGGCTGGCTGACCGTCAACATGTCCCCGGCCACGCTGGTGCTCCCGGAGGCGGAGGAACTGTTGACCCGCCGGTGGGGCCGCCGGGTCGCCGTGGAGGTGACGGAGAGGGCGGTGGTGGAGGACTACAGGGGACTCCGATCGGCGATCTCCAGGCTGCGCCGGGCCGGGGTCATGCTCGCCATCGACGACGCCGGGGCGGGCCACTCCAGCCTCAAGCACATCCTCTCGCTGCGGCCCGACGCCATCAAGCTCGACTCCTTCCTGACCCGTGACATCGACCGGGACGCGGCCCGCGCCGCCCTGAGCGACGCCCTGGTGAAGTTCGCGGCTGAGATCGACGCTCGGGTGATCGCGGAGGGCATCGAATCCAGATCCGAACTGGATCGGCTGGTTGAGCTCGGCTTCGATTACGGCCAGGGCTACCTGCTGGGCCGGCCGGCGCCGGTGGCGGCCTGACCGACTTCGAACCATCCAGACTAAGCCGGTCAGAGCCGGCGGTCGACCCAGCGCGCCAGCCGCAGGGGTAGCGCCGAAAGCAGCCGCAGGCCGGTCTCCAGGATTCGGGAGAGGCCCGGTCCGAAGGCCAGCCGACCGATCTCGGCGGTGGGCGACATCACGTCGAGCACGCTGCGGCGGTCGGGGCGCAGAGCCCGGTTGGCCCGCCGCTTGGCCCGGATCTGGCGGCCGTTGGTGAGCAGCCACCACCAGCCCCGAAGCTTGGCGGCGACATGCGCGCGGCCCTGGGTGAGCGCGTAACCGAAGCTGAAGAGCTCGCCCAGCAGCAGAATCGGAGAAAGGATCACCACCGCCGGCCGGCTCAGCATCTGGCGCAGCATCAGTTGGCGGTTGCGTTCGAAGTAGTAGAAGCGCCAGGGGAGGAGATCCAGCTCGTAGTCGTGATAGGCGATCGCCTCCCGCGCGTGCCAGGTGCGGTAGCCGGCCAGGTAGGCGCGCAGCGACAAGTCGACCTCCTCCACATACATGAAGTAGGACTCGTCGAAGCCGCCAATGCGTTCGATCACCTCACGGCGGGTGGCGAAGCTGCAACCGTGGACGGAGGCGACCGGAGAAGAGGGGGGCGCGGTGAGGGCTTCGGCCTCCAGCAGCCGGCAGGTGCCCAGGCCGAAGACGTTGAAGTTGAGGCCGCAGCTGCTGATCCGGTCGGGCCGGCTGAGGAAGCGGATGGTGGCGGCGGTCAGCCCGATGCCGGGGTCGGCCAGAGGCCGGGTGATCTGCTCCAGCCAGCCCGGTTCGACCATGGTGTCGGGCCCGACCACCGCGATCACCTCGCCGGTGGCGTTGGCGAAGCCCAGGTTGCAGCCTCCGGCGAAGCCCAGATTGGTGGGGCTGGCCACGATTCTCACCTCTGGGAAGGCGGCCAGCTCGCGGCGCAGTTCCGCGTCGTTCACGGCGTTGTCGATCACGATCACCTCCGGCCGCTCGGGCAGCGACATCAGCGATGCCACGCAGCGGCCGATCACCGGGCTCGAGCGGTAGGCGACGATGACGATCGAAACCCGGCCGGGCGTGGCCTGTTCGGAGACGCCAGGACGGGCCGGCTCGGACCCGGGCGGCGGCTCGGGCGGCTCCCCTGAGGGCGCGGTCGGGTGGATCGGTTGGGCGGTGGGCACTGGATGCGCTTGCTCGATGGTGGTCGGGCCGCTCGATCGGACCCGGCGGCGGCAGCGGCGAGGCTTCGATCTCGGCCATGGGCATGGGCTACCCTTAGGCGTACAGATCGAGTTGAGCGACGGTAAAAGCATAACCGCTGACGCTGGGACACCCCTGGCGTACGTCCCGTTCGGAACCGACCCCTACTCGACCCACCAGCTGCTCCTGAAGGCATGCCGGGGTGCCCGGGAGGTGCTCGACGTCGGCTGCTCGGCCGGCGACCTCGCCCGTCACCTGGCGGCGCAGGGAGCGGTGGTCGACGGCATCGAGCTCGACCCGGCGGCGGCCGGGGTTGCCCGGCGGCACTGCCGGCGGGTGGTGGTGGCAGACGTGGAGGTGGCCGGCGAGGAGATGGCTGACGTGGAGGTGGCCGGTGGCTCGGTGTTCACATCGAGCTACGACCGGGTTGTTTTCGCTGACATCCTGGAACACCTCCGGGATCCGGTGAGCGTGCTCCGCCGGCTGGGCGGCCTGGCCGGGCCGGAGGGCAAGGTGGTGATCTCGCTGCCCAACGTGGCCAACTGGTGGATCCGGCTCCAACACCTGGCCGGTCGCTGGGACTATGCGGAGCGCGGCATCATGGACCGCACCCACCTCCGCTTCTTCMCCCGCCGCACCGCCCTCCAGATGGTGCGGGAGGCCGGGTTCGAGCCGGAGTCGGTGACCGCGGTGGTGCCGCTCCCGGTGCTGCGCCGGCCCCCGTTCAACCGGCTGGCCTTCGGTCTTGGGCAGCGCTTTCCCAACTTGCTCGCCTACCAGTTCGTGATCGTCGCCCGGCGTGGGCGCTGACGTCCGGCCGGGCCCGGTGCCGGCCGCCCGCCGCTTGGGGTGGGTGGCCGCCGGGCTGGCCGCTCTGGCCCTGGCCCGGTCGCTGCTCTGGATGGCCTCGTTGCCGCCCTGGTACGGCCCCGACGAACCCACCCACTACACCTACGTGGAGGCGATCGCGATTCGTGGGGTGCCACCGGTGCAGGCCGCCCATCACAGCTTGACCGGCCCCGTCACCTGCTCCGCCTACAACCTCGGCTTCCGCACCGACTCGCCGTTCGTGGCGGCTCCGATCTTCGTGCCGGGTGCCATCCGTTGCCCTCCGCCCGCCTTCACCGCGGCCGACCGGGACGACCTCCGGTACAACGATGCCGGTAACTACACTCCGCTCTACTACCTGTGGGAGCTTCCCCTCTACGAATTGGGCCGCGAATTGGGGATCGAAGCCCGGGTCGAGGTGATGCGCCTGGGCAGCGCCCTGTTGGGTGCGATCGCGGTGATCGCCGTCTTCCTGGGGGCGCTCCACCTGACCGGCGATCGCCGGCCGGCGATCGCCTCAGCGGTGTTGCTGGCGGCCCAGCCGACGGTAGCCCAGCAGACCTCGGTGATCACCAACGACGCCGCGCTGGTGGCTGCCGGCGGGCTGGTGTTCTGGGCCCTCGGCCGGGCGATGCGGAAAGGCCTGAGCTGGCCTTCCACCCTGGCCCTCGGCCTGGCTCTGGGTGCCTGCGCGCTGGCCAAGCCGCAGGGGGCGCTGGCGGCGATCGGACCGCTGGCGCTGCTGGCGCTGCCCACCCCGGCCCTGGCCGGCCGGGGCCAGCGGATCCGGCTGATGCTGGCTTTGGGGGTAATGGCGGCGGTGCTGGCGGCCGGCTATGCCGCCTTCATCGCCTGGCACGGCCCGGGCTCGCTGGTGTCGCCGCTGCCGCCCGACCCCCACCCGGTCGCCGGATTTCTGCGCATCCTCGCCCAGGACGGCTTTCACCGCGTGTACTGGACCTTGGTGGCGACGGTGTGGGGCGAGTTCTCATGGCTGAACGTCACCCTGCCCTGGCCGGTGTACGCGACCATGGCGCTTTTGATGCTGGCCGCCGCCCTCGGGGTGGGACTCGCCATTTTCCGGCCCGGACGGACCAGCCGCCGCGAGCTGGTGGCGCTCTCGCTGCTGGTGATCGGGGTGGTGCTCGGTACGTGGTCGGTGGACGCATTCACCTACCGCACCTACGGCACCCTGGTGGTGCTCGGTCGCTCCTTCCTGGCGGCCTTTCCGGCGGCCGCCTTCCTGATGGTCAGCGGGCTGCTCCGTCTGCTTCCGGCCCGGGCCGTGGGCCTCGGGTCCGGCCTGATCACCGCCGGATCACTCGGCCTCTGCGCCCTGGCCCTGGCCCAGGTCGTGTTCGCCTTCCTGGTATGAGGCGCCACCGACCGATTGGGCGCATGGCCCTGGCCGGCGTGACGCCGGTGGCGCTGATCCTGATCGTGGCCGCGCTGGCGGCGGCGGCCGGGCTCCAGCCCGGGTTTCGAGGCTACGACGAGAACAACATGCTGCGGCGGGAGCCCTTCCAGCTCGAGCCGGGGATGCGGCTGTCGGAGATCGTCCCCGTCCAGACCGCGGGCCTGAGCCGGCTCTGGATCGAGTATTCGACGGTCGACCGCTCGCGCCGCCCGGAGATCTCGATCCGGGTCACCGCCGATGGCATCGAGGTGGTGCGCCGCCTCTATCAGCCGCCCAACAGCGTGGTGCCGACCGGCAGGCGGAGCTGGCTGGGAGGAGGGATGGAGCTGGTCGGCGGCTCCCGCTGGCTCGAGGTCGACCTCGGCGGGCAAGCCGGCGTTACCGATCCGCCCGCCCTGGTCCGGCTCGAAGTGGGCGTTCCCCCCGGCGCCCCGCCGGTCGATGTTTTCACCTATTCGGTGAAGCCCCGGGTCGGGATCGGGCCGGCCGAGTTCGCGGGTGCTCTCGAGCAGCCGGCACTGGAAGAAGTCGAAGGCCGCCGGATGGTGGTGCGCACCGGCTATGGCCAGGCGGGGAGCCTGCTCAATCGCGTCCCGATCCTGGTCGAACGGGCGTCGGCGCTCTCCGGCGGAGTCCTCCCGGGGTGGCTGCTCTGGCTGGCGATCGCCGCCTGCCTGTTGCTCGCCGCCGTCCTCACCCACCTGTCCACCGCCGCCGAAGCCCAGCACTTTGACCCGGACCCGGAGCCGCCCACGGGGCGGGCGGCGGCCGGATCCGGTCCAGCCGGCAACCTGTGACGGGGCCAGCTCCGAGCCGGCTCGACCGGCTCCTCGATCATCTGGCGATCGCGCCCAGCCACGGAACCAAGCTGGGCTACCTCGACGGCGTCCGCTCGGTCGCGGTGCTCCTGGTGGTGCTGGTGCACGCCTGGTTCTACGCGGGGCTGCCCGCCTATCCGGTAACCCTGCCGGTGAGTGGAATCCGCCTCGAGCTGTCGCGCTTCCTGGGCTCGGGCTTCGTCGGAGTCGACCTGTTCTTCGTGCTCAGCGGCTTCCTGCTCTCGCGGGCCTGGCACGACGCCCACCAACTGCGGCGCCCGGCGCCGAGCCTGCGTCAGTACGCCTGGCTGCGCTTTTTCCGGATCGTGCCGGCTTATTACGCCTGCCTGTTCCTGATCCTGCTCTTCATGGTCCCCGCTTACATCCCGTTCGAACAGGTCTATTCCCGGGAGGGCCTGGGCGGCATCCTCGCCCACCTGGCCTTCGTCCACTTCTACTTCCCCCAGTACCAGGGCTCCTACGGAGTCGACGGCGCCATGTGGACGCTGACCATCGAGGCCACCTTCTACGTGGTGCTGCCGCTGGTGGTGCCGTTCTTCTACGGAAAGCGGTGGATCTGGCCGGTGCTGGGCAGTATCGGGATCACGCTGGCCTGGCTCTACCTCACCCGCAACCGGCTGGGCGGGCTGGTCGTCTTCCTCCAGCACCACGGTGGCGAGGGCCTGAGCGCCGGAGCTTTGCGGGAGTTCCTCGCCGAGCAATTTCCGTCCCATCTGACGGACTTTGCGCTCGGCATCGCCGCCCAGGGCTGGCTGCGGGCGGCGGTCACCGGCGGCGGCGACCGCCGGATGGGCCGGCTGGTCAGGAACCGCGCCGTGATGACCTGGCTGTTCGTGGTCAGCGTGGTCTGGCTGGGGTTTTCCATGTACCGGATCTGGGCATTCGACAGCCTCTGGTTTCCGTATTACCTCAAGGGCATTTCGGTGGCCTTCGGCTTTGCCGGCTTGGTGCTCGGCGTGAGCGCCGGGGCCGATCTGCTGCGGAGGCTGTTGGCGGCCCCGCCGTTGCGCTTCATCGGTATCGTCAGCTACTCGCTGTTCCTCTGGCACGAGCCGCTGATCTACATCGCCGTCAGCTATCCGGAGATCCAGGCTCTGCCCTCAGGCCGGCGCTTTCCGGTCATCCTGGCGTTTGCGTTGGGGATGGGCCTGATCGTGGCGACCGGGTCGTACCTGGCGATCGAGCGGCCCTTCATGATCTGGAGCCGCCGCGCCCGGGTCGCCCATCTCGATCCCAACCCGGGCGCGGCGAGCTGACCCTACCGGGTGGGGGCGCGGTCGGAGCCGTCAGGCTGGGGTAGACTGGCCCTTGACCACGTGTTCGTGCCCCTGGTCCCCGGCCGGCCGAGCCTACGGCGAGCCATCGCTTCCGCCGCTGGGACACTTCGGGCCGCAGGTTGGCATCCCACCAGGAGGGTTCTGATCCCGAGCTTGCGCATCAGCCGGTTCCTTGATCACCTTGCGATCGCGCCCAGCACCGGCGCCAAGGTCGCCCACCTGGATGGAATCCGGGCGGTGGCGGTAGGCCTGGTGGTGATCGTGCACGGCTGGTACTATGCTGGCGCCCCCTCTCTCCGGGTGCCATTGCCCGGGGCCGCCAATGGCTTCGACCTAGCCCCGCTTTTCAACTCCTCGTCGGTCGGAGTCGACCTTTTTTTCATCCTCAGCGGCCTGCTCCTGAGCCGGCCCTGGATCGTCGCCCGCAATTCCGGCTCGGAGCCGCCGCCAGTGTCGAGGTACGCCTGGCTGCGCTTCTTCAGGATCGTCCCGGCCTACTACGTCAGCCTGTTCCTGATGCTGCTTTTCATGGTTCCGAAATACATTCCGACCACCGTTGTGTATTCGGGGCTGGGCGTCAAGATGCTAGCCGCGCACCTCACCTTCACTCATTTCCTGTTCCCGGCGTCGGCAGGCTCGTATCTGATCAACGGCTCGGTGTGGACGCTGACCATCGAGGTCATCTTCTACGTGCTGCTGCCGCTGGTCGTGCCTCTCTTCTACGGGCAGCGCTGGCTGGTGAGCGTTCCGGTCGCGGTGGCGCTGAGCATCACGTGGATGTACCTGTGCCGTCACTCTCTAGGCCCACTGGTGGACGCTATCGCCAGCGCCAATGCCGCCGACGGCTGGACCCAGTCCGCCGCCCGTGAGTTCCTGAGCCGCCAGTTCCCCGCTCACCTCACCGACTTCGCGGTCGGCATCACCTTGCAGAACTGGTTCTGTTTGCGGCAGGCGCGGGCTCGCGCCGACCGGGCGGTGCTGAGCTGGCTGGGCGCGCCGGGCCGGATGACTGTGGCATTTGCGGCCGGAGTGGGGTTGCTGCTCTTCTTCATGTACCGGATGTCGGCCGACGTCGACCCGCTCTTTCCCGTGTACCTGAAGGGAGTGTCGATGGCGCTTTCCTTCGGCCTGATCGTGCTCGGCCTGGAAAAGGGGGTGACCGTGCTTCGCGCCTTCTTCTCGCTGCCGCTCCTCCGCTTCTACGGCATAATCGCCTACTCGCTGTTCCTCTGGCACATGCCGGTGATCCACATCGTGATCAGCTATCCGCGAATCGCCGCGCTGGCCCCGGCCAGCCGGATGTTCGCGGTTTACGCGGTGGCCGGGATCCTCGCCACCATTCTCGCCTTTGGCTCCTATGCGGCGATCGAACGGCCGTTCATGCTGTGGAGTCGGCGCAACCTGCCCCGGGTCCGGCCCGCGCTGGCCATCAAGGGCATGAAGGCCATGATCGCGACTCCGGGCAAATGAAAACGGGCACGGAAGCCGCTCCGAGCGACTAGAATTTCCGGTGTTGACGGGCTACGCGACTGTGGGAATTCACACCCTGGCTCAGCCGAGCGCTCAATTAATCGAACTTCTGACCCCCCTCTCCGACGAGCCGGATCCGGAACTGTCGATCGTGATCCCGGCTCTCGACGAGGAGCTCACGGTGGGCGAGTTCGTCGATTGGTGCCACCAGGGCCTGCGGGCGGCCGGGGTGCGGGGCGAGATTTTGATCGTGGACAGTTCCACCGACCGCACCGCTGAGATCGCCCTCGAACGCGGGGCGCGGGTGCTGAAGGTGCCCAGGCGGGGATTGGGCCGGGCATACATCGATGCCCTGCCGTATATCCGCGGCCGTTGGGTGCTGATGGGAGACGCCGACTGCACCTATGACTTCCGCCAGCTGGGCGCCTTCGTGGATCGCTTCCGCCAGGGCTACCAATTCATCATGGGCTCGCGCTGGAAGGGCAGCATCGAGCCCGGGTCGATGCCCGCCCTGCACCGCTACCTGGGGACGCCGGTCACCACCTGGATTCTCAACGTGCTTTACGGCTCCCGCTTCTCGGACATCCACTGCGGCATGCGCGGCATAACCCGGGATGCTCTGCGCCGGATGGACATCCACTCCCAGTCCTGGGAATATGCGTCTGAGATGGTGCTCAAATCCGTCCACATGCGGCTGCGCACGGCCGAGGTTCCGGTCATTTTTTTGAAGGACCGTGAAGGGCGGCTCAGCCACCACCGGCGGGCGGGCTGGTTCTCGCCTTTTCATGCCGCCTGGATCAATCTCCGGGCAATGTTCGTTTACGGCGCTGAGTACTTTTCGCTGCGTCCTGGCCTGGTGCTGCTGGCGATCGGGCTGATGCTCTCGCTTCCACTCAGCCTCGGCCCAGTGACGGTTGGTCCGGTGAATTTCTCGCTTTACTGGATGCTGCTCGGCTTGACCCTTACCGTGATCGGCCTCCAGACCTTTTATTTCGGCTGCGTCGCCCAGGTGCTGCATGACTATACCGGCGTCGCGCGGCGCAGGTGGTTGCGGCTATTCCCGTACACCCGGATGGTGGTGGTGGCGTGGTCGGCGATCGCGCTCGGCACGCTGCTCGACCTGGCCCTTGCCATCACCTATGTCAGATCCCACTTCAGTCTTCATCCTGGAGATCGACTCCCGTATCTCGGTGTGCTCGGCCTGGAACTGCTGATGAGCGGCTTTTTGACCTTCACCTTCGTACTTCTCCTCCACACCGCGGCGATTCGCTCGCACGCGCTGTACGGTCCTCATGACTGACACTCCGGCCGCCGGCCGCGCGCGCCGCCACGCCTTCGGCCAGGATGCCGGGCCCTCGCTGGTCGATCGGTTCGGGATCTGGCTCTCCAGCCGGCAGATGCGGCGCCGGGTGGGTGGTTTCGCCGGCAAGCGGGTAGCCGATGTGGGCTGTGGCTACCGGGCCAGCTTCTCCCGTTCTCTGGCGGGCCAGGCGAGCGAGATCACGCTGCTCGACATCGCACTCGATCCTGCCCTGGCCGAGCTGCCCGGGGTGCGCACCCTCACCGGCGAGCTGCCGGGGACGATGTCGGCGATCGCCGATGCCTCGATCGATGTACTGATGTGCAACTCGGTGCTGGAGCACCTGTGGCGGCCGGACCATGCCCTGGCCGAGTTCCACCGGGTGCTGGCCCCGGGCGGCCTGGCCCTGATCAACGTCCCCTCCTGGCGGGGCAAGTGGTTCCTCGAGTTCTCCGCCTTCCGTTTGGGCACCAGCCCGGCGGCGGAGATGGACGACCACAAGACCTACTTCGACCCCCGTGACCTGTGGCCACTGCTGGTGGCGGCGGGGTTCCGGCCGCGCCACATTCGGTGCTTCAAGCACAAGTTCGGCCTAAACACCTTTGCCGAGTGCCGGAAGGCCGGCCGCGGATGATGAGGCGATGAACGGCTTCGCTGGCGCCTACCTGGCCGAGACGGTGGCTATCGTCAACGCCCTCGACTCAGGACAGATCGAGCGGATGGCCGCCGGCCTGGCGGCGGTGAGAGCCGGAGGCGGGCGACTCTTCATCCTCGGCGTGGGGGGGTCGGCAGGCCACGCGGGACATGCGGTGAACGACTTTCGCAAGCTGTGCGAGTTGGAGGCTTACGCGCCCACCGACAACGTGTCAGAGCTCACCGCCCGGATCAACGACGAGGGTTGGGATTCCAGCTTCGCGGCCTGGCTGCGGGGTTCGCGGCTATCGGCGGCCGACGCCCTGCTGGTATTCTCGGTCGGCGGCGGCAGCCGGGAGTTGGGGGTGTCGACCAACCTGGTCGGGGCCATCGACCTGGCGCTCGAGGTGAATGCGGCGATCTTCGGGATCGTGGGTCGTGACGGGGGCGCCACCTGCCGGCACGCCACCGCCTGCGTGGTGATCCCGCCGCTCTACCCCGAGCGGATTACCCCGCACACGGAGGGCCTCTGCGCGGTGGTGTGGCACCTGTTGGTATCACACCCGGCGCTGGCCCGCAACCCCACCCGCTGGGAGTCGCTCCAGCCGCGGGTGCCGGGGTGACCTCCACATATCTGGTGGTGGGAGGCGCGGGCTTCATCGGCGGGCACTTCGTCGACCGCCTGCTCGAGGAGGTGGGAACCGAGCGGGTCACGGTCTACGACAACTTCAGCTCCGGCCGTGACTGGCACCTGGAGCCGCATCTGGGGGATCCCCGCTTCCGGCTGGTGCGGGGCGACGTGCGCGACCTCGACCGGCTGACCGCCGCCATGGCCGGCCACCACACCGTGATCCACCTCGCCTCCAATCCCGACATCGCGCGGGCGATCACCGAGCCGTCGGTGGATTTCGACCAGGGCACCCTGCTTACCCACCACGTGGTGGAGGCCATGCGTCGCTCGGGGGCCTCGGAGATCCTCTACGCCTCCGGAAGCGGGGTGTACGGGGATTTGGGTGAAGTGGAGGCCTCCGAGGATTATGGGCCGCTGCTGCCGGTGTCCACGTATGGCGCGAGCAAGCTGGCGGGGGAGGCGCTGATCAGCGCGTACTGCCACATGTTCGACCTCACCGGCCGGGTCTTCCGCTTCGGTAACGTGGTCGGCGGCCGTCAGACCCATGGAGTGGGCTTCGACTTCCTGCGCCGGCTGCACGAGGATCCCACCCGGCTCCGGATTCTGGGTGACGGCAGTCAGAGCAAGTCATATGTCGCGGTCCAGGACGTGATCGCGGCGGTGCTGACCGCCGCCCGTCATGAAAGCCGGCGCTATCGCGTCTACAACGTCGCCACCGGTGACTACATCACGGTCACGGAGATCGCCGAACTGGCGGTGGAGTGTGTGGGGCTGGCTCCCGGGAACACCCGGTTCGAGTACACCGGGGGCGACCGGGGCTGGAAGGGAGACGTGCCGGTGGTCCGACTCAACACCGATCGGATCCGGGCCCTGGGCTGGGCGCCCACCCGGAATTCGAGAGAGGCGCTGAGGGAGGCGATGCTCCTGATCTTGAAGGACGGCCGCGAGGGCCGGCTCTGGGCCGGTGGCTGAGCGCAGCCGGCGCCGGGCGGTTTTCCTCGACCGGGACGGAGTTCTGAACCGGGCCGACCTGGTGGCCGGGGTCCCGACTCCGCCGAACTCGGTCGAGGCCCTGGAACTGCTGGACGGAGTCGAGGAGGCCTGCCGGCGGCTGCGGGCCGCCGGCCTGCTCCTGATCGGCGCCACCAACCAGCCGGATATCGCCCGGGGCAAGCTCGACGCCAGCGCCGTGGCCGCGATCAATGACAGGGTACGGTCGCGGCTGGCCCTGGACGACCTGCTTACCTGCCCGCACGACGACTCCGATGGCTGCKCCTGTCGCAAGCCACAGCCGGGGATGCTGTTGGCGGCGGCCGATCGGTGGGGGATCGACCTCAGCGGCAGCGTGATGGTCGGCGACAGCTGGCGCGATGTGCTGGCGGGCCGGGCGGCGGGCTGTGGCACCGTGTTGATCGACACCTGGAAGGACGCCCGGGCCGCGGAGCAGGCGGACCGGGTTGCGGGTGGCCTGGGTGAGGCGGTCGACTGGATTCTCTGGCGGACCGGAACCGGTTTCGATCCAGAGGAGATGCCGCCAGTCTCCGGGCCGGCCGGGCTGCGCGTGAAGATCTTCGCCGACGGCGCCGACGAGGCGGGGATCGCCGAGCTGGCCCGCAACCCCGTGATCCGGGGTTTCACCACCAACCCAACCTTGATGCGGGCGGCCGGGGTGACCGACTACGAGGCTTTCGCCAGGCGCGTGCTGGAGCTGATCCCGGGCCGCCCGATCTCCTTCGAGGTGTTCGCCGACGACTTCGCCGAGATGGAGCGGCAGGCGCGCCGGATTGCCGCCTGGGGTGAGCAGGTGTACGTCAAGATCCCGATCACGACCACCACCGGCGCCTCGTCGGCGGCGCTGCTCCGGCACCTGGCGGCGGAGGGGGTGAAGGTCAACGTCACCGCCCTGATGACCACGGCCCAGGTCGAGACCACGTGTGAGGCGCTGGCGGGCGGGCCCAGTTCCTGCATTTCGGTATTCGCCGGGCGGATCGCCGATACCGGCCGGGACCCGGTACCGCTGATGTCGAAAGCGCTCGAGATCATGCGCCCATATCCTCAGCTGGAGCTGATCTGGGCCAGCCCGAGAGAGATCCTCAACGTGGTTCAGGCCGACCGGATCGGATGCCACGTGATCACAGTGACCCACGAGCTGCTCAGGAAGCTGGGATCGATCGGGCGGGACCTGGACGACTTTTCGCTGGACACAGTGCGGATGTTCCATCGGGATGCGCAGGCAGCGGGGTTCACCCTGTGATCGAGCCCGCTTCCGCCCGTGATGACTGGGACCGGCACTGGACCGACTACGCCGGGGCGACCGAGAAGAACCCCGCCCAGCTGATGCGTCGTCAGTTGGTGCTCAGTCTGCTCGGGGTGGGCTCGGCTCGGGCTCGCATCCTCGATGTGGGCAGCGGTCAGGGCGATCTGCTATTGACCCTCAGGCGCGCGTATCCGGAAGCGGAATTGCTCGGCATCGAGTACAGCCGGGCGGGGATCGACCTCGCCCGCGGGAAGCTGCCCGAAGCCCGCTATGTCTGTCGCGACCTCCTCAAGGCTGGCCCGCCGGAGCCAGGACTGGCCGGCTGGGCGAGCCATGCCGTGTGCTCCGAAGTGCTCGAACATGTCGACGACCCGATTTCGCTGTTGCGACAGGCGGCGGCGTACATGGCCGCCGGCTGCCGGCTGGTGGTGACGGTGCCGGGTGGTCCGATGTCCTCCTTCGACCGCCATATCGGCCATCGCCGCCACTTCACCGCTTCCGGCCTCGCCGCGCTGCTTCGCGCGGCCGGTTTCGACGTCGAAATGGTGGCCGCGGCCGGGTTCCCGTTCTTCAACCTCTACCGGCTGGTGGTGATTCTGCGCGGCCGGGCTCTGGTCGCCGACGTTCGTTCCAGAGGCGGGGTTGGGGGTGGGCTGGCGGGCATCGTGATGGCCGTTTTTCGGGTCCTCTTCCGCCTGAACCTCGGCCCCGGCCGTCTGGGCTGGCAGATCGTTGGCGTCGCCCGCCGGAAGGATGTTTGAGCCGGTGCGCCTGAGCCAGGTCGCGGCCGATTCAGCCGCCGATCGCGCCAGCGAGGCTGAGGTCAGGGTTGGGCCGGCGCAAGGCGCGCCGACGACCCGCAGCCGGCGCCTGCGGGTGGCGATGGTGAGACCTGAGCGGCTGATGGCGGCCGGATTCCTGGTCGCCGTCGTCTCCGCCTACGTGGCGGTCTGGTATCCGGTCTTTACCGGGGCCGTCCACCTGTTCTCCCCCGACATCCTGTATGACGTGATCGCGCCCTGGGGATCGGGGCCGGGACACCGGCAAGCCCAGAATTGGCTGCTGGGCGATCAGTCGCTTCAGTTCGTGCCCGGCCAGCAGTTGATTCGAGAGGCGCTTTTCGCCGGCCGGCCGCCGTTCTGGAACGAATACGCCTTTCAGGGTTCGCCGCTCTACGCCGACGGCCTCAGCGCGGCTCTGTCGATCTTCACCCTGATGGCGCTGCCCTTCCCGCTCGGCCAGGGATACAGCATCGCGATGGTGATCAAGCTGCCGGTGGCCGCCCTCGGCACCTACTTGTTCCTCCGCCAGGTCGGAGTCAGGGGAGTGGCCGCACTCGCCGGCGCGGTGATCTATGCCGGGTCCTCCTGGATGATCTTGTGGATGGGCTGGCCCCAGTCTTCGGTGGCCGCCCTTTTCCCATACCTGTTCGCGCTGAGTGAGTGGTACGGGCGGCGCGGCGGCTGGTCCAGGATCGCCCTGCTCGGGCTTCTGACCGGGGTCACCGTGCTGGCCGACCAACATGAGACCACCTTTCAGTTCGGGCTGGGGCTGGCCCTCTACTGCCTGGTGCGGCTGCTCCAGCGGGCCTGGCCCTTGCACCGGTTAGCTGGTCTGGGGCTGGCGGCCGTGATCGGCCTTGGCATCGGCGCGGTGCTGGTGCTGCCTTTCGCCGAGATGCAGTTGTCGAGCGAATGGACGGCGGCTCGGCATGACTTCGGCACCGGCCATCTGAACTGGTTGGAAGCGATCTTCTGGCTGGCGCCGAATGCCGCCGGCAATCCCGCTTTATCGCTCACCACCGGCGAGGCCAGGCACTACAACGAAGTGGTCACCTACATCGGGGTGCCGGGCCTGGTGCTCGCCCTGCTGGCGGTTCCGAGGGCGCTCCGCCGCTTCCGGAATCCGGAGTTGGGATTGGTATTGATCACCCTGCTCGCGGTGCTGCTCATATACGGCGTGATCAACCCTGTGGTGGCCCGGCTGCCCCTACTTTCGATC
>JRHI01000669.1_pt1 | contig 34986 bp, 37 predicted proteins | sample 215371 | NCBI WGS metagenome assembly JRHI01 (sample SAMN02929681, study PRJNA255918) | sediment metagenome | biome: cave system; feature: Ice Cave; material: Sediment; isolation source: sediment from deep within a dark volcanic ice cave with no known source of... ...
CCGTTAGGCCCCTAGGCGAGCGCGCGCTCGACGGCCTGGGCCACGACTTCGCCCGCCATCTGCAGCGGCTCGGTACTCCGTAGCGCCCGGGCCAGCACGAACGCACCCTCCAGGGCGGCGACCATCGCGATCGTCAGCTCCCTCGCTCGCTCGCGACTGAGACCGCTGACCTCGTACATCGCGGTTCCGGCCGCGATCCAGCTCTCGAATACGTCCGCGCAGGCCTCCCGAAGGACCTCGCTGGCGCTCGAGACCTCGAGCGCGACCGTGGCAATCGGGCACGCGTCCTCGTAGCCGGTCTCGACCAGGTGCTCCGCGGCGCCGGCGAAGAAGTCCCGTACTCCGGTGACCGGATCGGAGGCCGGGCCGAACACGGATCCGATCAGCAGCTCGTACGTCGCGCCGGAGGTGCGGATCGCCTCCGCGCCGAGCTGCTCCTTGCCGCCGGGGAAGAAGTGGTAGAGCGAACCGAACGGGGCCTGTGCCTCGGTCACGATCTGCTTGACGCCCGTGGCGCTGTAGCCCTGGCGGCGGAATAGCTCGGCGCTCGCGCCGACGATTCGATCCCTGGTTGCGGCCACCCCGTCACCCCTCTGCTTGGTCCTTTCTGGTTCCGTCGGATAGTGTATCGCTAGAGCGATCTATCTAAGGAGGAGGCAGCGCGTGTTCTCGTGGCTCGGTAAACAGGTGATCTCGTACAACATGAAGCGCCTGCGGGCTGGGGATGCCCGCCCGTCGCTGCGGTTGGAATCAGACGACGTCCGGATGCGGTTCCCCGGAAGCAGCAGCTTCGCCGCCGACCTGCGCAGCAAGCCCGAGCACGCCCAGTGGCTGGCCCGCTTCACCCGGCTCGGCATTCAGATCTTTCCCGACGAGGTGATCGTCGTGGGCTTTCCGTGGAACACCACCGTGTGCGTCCGCGGCCATGATCACCTAGACACGCGCCAAGGCGAGCGCGTATACGAGAACCGCTACGTCATCTGGGGAAAGATGGTGTGGGGGAGGCTCACGGAGTACGAGGTCTACGAGGACACACAGAAGACCGAGGCCTTTGACCGCTGGCTGGCCGAGCACGAGACCACGCTCGCGGCGTGATGGCCGAGGTCGGACATGCGCTGGTGCCGATTGATCAGCCGCACCAATCGCAGGCTTTCATCGCCGCCTGACCAGTAGGATCGCTCCCGGGATGCCGGTCGGGGTCATCACGGGGTCTGGCACGTACGCGCTACCCGGATTCGAGAGTGCGGAGCCGTCGACGGTGGGCACGCCGTTCGGCGAGACGTCGGTGACGCGAGGAATCGTGGCCGACGTCGATGTCTTTCACATCTCCCGCCACGGGACAGGCCATCTGCGCCTCTCCAACCACGTGAGCCACCGCGCGAACATCTGGGCGCTCAAGAAGCTCGGCGCGAGCGCGGTCGTCGGCTGCACAGCGTGCGGGGCTCTCGACGCGACGCTGGCCCTCGGCTCGCTGGTCGTCTTCGACGACCTTCACTTCATCTCCAACCGGCTTCCCGACGGCAGTCTGTGCACATTCTTCTCCGAGCCCGGCGATCCAGCACGCGCCCACTGGATCTTGCACGGGAGTCCATTTTCGGTGGAGGTCCGCTCGGCGTTGAGCGGGGCCGCGCAGGCTGCCGGCCACCCCGTTCGCCGCCGAGGCACCTACGGTCACGTCGACGGGCCGCGCTTCAACACGCCCACGGAGATCGCGCAGCTGTGCGCGAGTGGCGTCAGCGCGGTCAGCCAGACCGGCGGGCCCGAGACGGTGCTGTGCGGCGAGCTCGGGCTGCCCTACGGGCTGATCGGTTTCGTCACCGACTACGCCAACGAGATCAAGCCGGGTGAGACGACGCCGGTGCCCGAGCTGATCGCGCTGATGGGCAAGAGCACGGCGGTGTTCGCCGACGTCCTGACTCGAGCGGTCCCCATTCTCGGCTCGGCGCTGCCGCGTCCCGCCGGAACCGTGTATCGGTTCGCCGGGGAATGAGCGGGGGAAAACCGTCGGTCGTGATCATGGCGCGGGCGCCGCGTCGCGGTGAGGTGCGCCGCGCGCTTGAGCCGTTGCTCGGGTTGGACGGTTGCGTGGCGCTCCAATCGGTGCTGATCGCGGACGCGGTGCGCTGGGGGCGGGAAGTGGCGCCGGGAGCGGTGCACGTGGCCCATGACCCGGCCGATGCCGGTCGCGAGCTGCGCTTGCTGGTCGGAGAGGATGTGTCGATGCTGCCTCAGAACGGCGACGGGATCGCGGGCCGGCTGGCCGACGCGGCCGGGCGGGTCTTCGCTCGCGCTGACGGGCCGCTGCTGATCGTCTGGCCGGACCTGCCGCGCCTGCGTCCCGAGCACGCGGCCGGTGCCCTGGAGGATCTCGATGCTGGCTGCGATCTGGTGCTCGGGCCGGCGATCGATGGTGGCTTCTACCTGGTCGGGCTGGCCCGGCCGCTGCCTCGGCTGTTCACGCTGCCCGAGCAGGCGTGGAGAAGCCCGGATGTGATGAAGGTCGGGCTTGCGGCGGTCTCCGAGGCCGGACTGGAGCTCGGGATCCTGCGGGCCGAGCGAGCGCTCCAGCGGCCCGCAGACGTGCGGGCGGCGCTGGCCGATCCGCTGCTGGTGTCTGAGGTGGCGCGGATCTTGGGTCGGAGGTGAGCCGGAGTCGGCGGGCGAACGGGTGGTGTAGTACCGATAGGGCGTGCCGTTACCGGGTGAGGTGACCGAACTCACCAGGTGTCAGGCTGGGGGGCGAGGACTCGAACCCCGATTCCCGGGACCAAAACCCGGTGTCCTGGCCGGTTGGACGACCCCCCAAAGGCTGACGAGCGCGAATCTAGCAGCGGTCGGTGGACGCTCGCTCGGGCCACCTCAAGGAAGTACGGGCGCTCCGATCCCGGCCGGCTGTCGTGTCCGATTTCCGCCAGACAATGCGCTCCGGGTGTGCCATCGTGGCGTCCATGCTCCTGGACAGCGAACGGTTGTGGCGCGCCGTTGAGGCCGGCGATCCAAGGTTCGATGGATGGTTCTTCGTCGGCGTGCGGATCACGGGGATCTACTGCCGGCCGAGCTGCCCGGCGCGGACGCCCAAACGCGAGAACGTCCGGCTTTATCCCACCGCGGCAGCGGCGCAGGCGGCCGGCCTGCGGGCCTGCCTGCGCTGCCGTCCTGATGCCACGCCCGGCTCGCCGGCGTGGGAGCGCCGGGCCGACCTGGTCGGCCGGGCGATGCGGCTGATCGCGGACGGCGTTGTCGATCGGGACGGCGTCGAAGGGCTCGCTCGGCGGCTCGGCTACGCGTCGCGGCACGTGCACCGGCAACTCATGACAGTGGTCGGCGCCGGACCGCTGGCGCTGGCGCGGGCGCAACGCGCACAGACGGCTCGGATCCTGCTCGAGACGACCTCGCTGCCGATGTCCGAGGTGGCGTTCGCCGCCGGCTTCAGCAGCCTGCGCCAGTTCAACGACACGGTCCGCGACGTCTTCGCGATGACGCCTACCGGACTGCGTGCGACGGCCAAGCGGCGGTTCGGGGCCGGCGCCCAAGCGTCGGGAGTATCCGGCGGCCGAGCCGCTCGTGCGATCCCCCGTCCAGCCACAATCACATTGCGCCTTCCGTTCCGCGCCCCGTTCGCTGCCGCCGACGCGATCGCGTTCCTCTCGCTGCGTGCCGTGCCCGGTGTCGAGGAAGTCTCCGGCGGCACGTACCGCCGGAGCCTCCGGCTACCGCACGGAAGCGGGGTGGTGGAGCTGGACGCGGGCGACGGACATGTCCGCGCGAGCTACACGCTCGGTGACCTGCGTGATCTGGCGGCTGCGGTCCAGCGATCACGCGCGCTGCTCGATCTCGATTCCGATCCTCACACGATCGTCTCCGCGCTCGGTCCTGACCCATTGATCGGAGCGCTCGTACACGCCGAGCCGGGGCGGCGGATGATCGGCCACGTCGACGGGCACGAGCTCGCGGTGCGCGCCGTGCTCGGGCAACAGGTCTCGGTGGGGAGCGCCCGGACGCTGGCGGCGCGGATCGTGGGGGGCGCCGGAGAAGTGCTCGCGCAGCCCGCGGGAACGGTCACTCACCTGTTTCCGACTGCGCACGCGATTCTCGATCTGGCGCCCGAGGAACTCTCGATGCCGGTCTCCCGGGCCCATGCCCTCCAGGCTCTCTGCGGCGCGGTCGTCGACGGTGAACTCGTCCTCGATCCCGGCGCCGACCGTCTGCAGGCGCGGGCACGCCTCTTGGCCGTGCCGGGAATCGGCCCCTGGACGGTCGAGTACATCGCGATGCGCGCGCTCAGGGACCCAGATGCGTTTCTGCCCACCGACCTCGGCGTTCGACACGCGCTGACGCTGCTCGGAGCCGACGGGGCGGCGCCGGCCGCCGCCGCCGTGGCCCAGCGGTGGCGGCCCTACCGCGCTTATGCCGTGGCCCACCTATGGGCATACCTGGGGCGGGCGCGCGCCGGTGCGAAGCCTGCGGTGCGGCCAGAAAGTCCTGCAGCCGCTGCCTGATCCCTTACGATGGGCCGGTCGTGACCGAGCCCGTCGTCGTAATTCTCGCTGCCGGTCAGGGCACGCGGATGCGCTCCGCAACGCCGAAGCTGTTGCACCCGCTCTGCGGGCGGCCGATGATCGCGTGGCCGGTGGCCGCGGCGCTGGCCGCCGGGGCGAACAAGGTTGTGGTCGTCGATGGCCCTGATCGGCGGCTCGAGGCCAACCTCAACGGACGCGTAAAGATCGCGATTCAGCCCGCCGCGCGCGGGACGGCCGACGCGCTCAAGGCGGCGGTTGAGCACATCGATCCGGGCCGGACGGTGATCGTTCTGGCTGGCGACGTTCCACTGATCCGCGCCTCGACGATCCGGGCGCTGGCAGAGCGTCACGAGCGCGCTGGCGCGGTGGCGACGATAGCGACGGTGGTGCTCGATGACCCGAGCGGATACGGACGAGTGGTGCGCGCCCCGGACGGAACCGTTGAACGGGTGGTTGAGACCAAGGTCCCGGGCGACGCGACGGAGCTCGAGCTGCAAATCCGGGAAATCAATACCGGCATCTTTGCCTTCGACGGTGAACAGCTGCTCGCGGCGCTCGACCAGGTTCGAGGCGACAACGCTCAGGGCGAGCTCTACCTCCCGGATGTCCTGCCGATCCTCCGCGAGCACGAGCGAACGGTTCTGGCCCATGAGCTCGGCGATCCGACCGAGACGCTGGGCATCAACGACCGCGTTGGCCTGGCCGAGGTCACGGCGATCGCGCAACGGCGGATCAACGAGCGGTTGATGCTGAGCGGGGTGACGATCATCGATCCGCTCGCCACGGTGATCGACGCCGACGTGGAGGTCGGCCAGGACACCGTCGTCGCGCCGTTCTCCAGCCTGCACGGCGCGACCCGGATCGGCGCGCGCTGCGTTGTCGGCCCGCACGCCACGCTGATCGACACACAGGTCGGCGACGAGGCGAAACTCGTGCATGCGTATAGCACCGGCGCGGAGGTCGGGGACAAGGTCAGCGTCGGCCCGTTCGCCTACCTGCGCCCAGGCACGCTGCTGCGTGCCGGCTCAAGGGTCGGCACGTTCGTTGAGGTCAAGAACTCGGACCTCGGTGCGGGCTCGAAGATTCCGCACCTCTCCTACATCGGTGACGCCGAGATCGGCGAAGGCACGAACCTCGGCGCGGCGACGATCACCGCCAACTACGACGGCTACCGCAAACACCGCACGAAGATCGGCGCGCGCGTGAAGACGAGCGTGGACACAACTCTGATCGCGCCGGTGAGCCTGGGTGACGATTCCTTCACCGCCGCCGGGTCGGTGATCAGTCACGACGTTCCCGCTGGGGCGCTCGGGGTCGCGCGGGCACGCCAGTCGAACATCGTGGGCTACTCCGAGCGCCGCCAGCAGCGCGAGGCAGCGGACGAGGACAAGCGCTCTGAGCGGTGAAGCGATGATCAGGTTTCGTCCCCACCCCGGCGTAGACTCGCCCAGACCATGAGCGTGCTCCACACGCAGACCGTGCCCAGCACCGAATTGCACGTGGATTACGACAAGCGGCTGATGCTGGTCTCGGGCCGGGCGAATCCTGAGCTGGCCGCGAAGATCGGGGCAAAGCTCGATGTCCAGCTGGGTGGAATGACGCTGAAGACGTTCTCCAACGGCGAGGTGTACTGCCGCCTCGAGGAATCGGTGCGCGGCGCGGACGTGTTCATCGTCCAGCCGACATGTGGCAATCTTGCGGCCGGGCTGACCACGAACGATGCCCTGTTCGAGCTACTGGCGATGATCGACGCCGCCGTCGGCGGGTCGGCGCATCGGGTCATCGCGGTGACGCCCTGGTACGGGTACTCGCGCCAGGACAAGAAGTCGGCGCCGCGTGAACCGATCACCGCGCGGCTGGTCGCGCGGATGCTCGAGGCGGCGGGGATCGACCGGATCCTGACCATGGACCTGCACTCCGGCCAGATCCAGGGCTTCTTCCAAAAGCCATGCGATCACATGACCGCGCTGTTCATGCTCACTCAGTACTTCGCCGATCTCAGGCTCGAGGACCTGGTCGTGGTCGCGCCGGACGCGGGCCGCGTCAAGCTGAACAAGAAATTCGCGGCCGAGATCGGCGCCGATCTGGCCATCCTCAACAAGGAACGCCCGGCTCAGCAGGTGGCGGCGATCAACTACGTGATCGGCGACGTGGCCGGCAAGACCGCGGTGCTCGTCGACGACATCATCGACACGGCGGGAACGCTCAAGGCCGCCGCCGACGCGGTATACGACGCCGGCGCCACCCGCGTCTACGCAGCCGCCACCCACGGCGTCTTCTCGGGCAACGCGTGGGAGAACCTCGCCGCGGCGCGGTTCGAGCAGATCGTCGTCACCGACACGCTGCCGCTGCCGGCCGGCGCGCCGGAGAACGTCCGCGTCCTGTCGTGCGCCGACCTGCTGACCAACTCGATCCGCCAGATCTTCACCGATGGCTCGGTGAGCGATGTCTTCGGTGGCGAGAACCAGCTGTTCTAGCCCGTCCTCACCGCGACCATCGTGAACGTCCAGAGCCAGCGGGCGGCGCGTTTGATGGAGGTGCTCGGGCTGGACGAAGACGAGCTCTGTCGGGTGCTCGCGGTCGATCCGCTGACCCTGCTCTCAGGCCAGATCGAGCACCGCGCGGAGCTGCCGATCCTGCTCGGCCTGCTTGACGAGTCAGAGCAACGTGCCGGCGCGGCGCTCCTGCAGCGCTGGGTCCGCGCCAGTGGGCCGCGCGGGCGTCCGATCGAAGCGCTACTGCGCCGTGACTTTGCCGCCTTTGAGGACGCGGTGGAGGATCTCGCCGAGCGTGGGTTCGTGCTCAGGGGCGGCGGCTGAAGGCTTGTCCGAGCCCTTCCGCCACGACCTGCGAGTTCGCTACTCGGAGTGCGACGTCCAGGGAGTGGTGTTCAACGCGAATTACCTCTCCTACTTCGACATCAGCATGACCGAGCTCTGGCGTGCCGCGTTCGGAAGTTACAAGGCAATGACGGACAAGGGACGTGACCTGGTCGTGGCCGAGGCGCAGATCCGGTTCGAGCGCGCGGCTCGGTTCGACGATCAGCTGACGCTGGAGGTGGCGATCGAGAAACTCGGCGATACCAGCATCCTCACCGCACACCGGCTCTGGCGTGGCGAGGAATCGGTTGCCCACGGGACCCTGCGGCATGTGCTCGTAAGCCTGGAGACGATGGCCAAGGCGCCGATCCCCGACTGGGCGCGCACCGCGCTGAGCCCCTGGGTGGCGCCACCGGAGCGAAGTTAGCGGCCAGCTGCCGGCGCTCGAACAAAGCACCAACCTGCGCCCGCACGGACCATCGTGGTTCGTTGTTCTTGCTGGGAGCGAACAAGGCGCCTCGATCGTCACCGGGCAGGTGGTTTGGTGCCTTGTTCGGGCGAACGGACGGGCGTGAGACGAGCGTCTGCTACGCGTCCTCGGCCGGTTCCTGCGTCCGCTTGCCGGGCCAGAACCCGGTCAGGTACTGGAACGTGCGGGCGCCGGCTCGGTCGGCGGCCGCCGCCACTCCGGCCATCGTCGCGGCCTCGAGCGCCGCAGCGGCGACGACCTTGGGCAGGGTGGCCTGCTCTGTGGTCGGCTCGGGAGGCGCGGCGGAATCGATCTTGGCCCAGATGGCTTTGAACACATTGCGCCCGACGCGGGCGGCGATCACGGAGGCGATGATTGCGAATGGCTTGTAGAGGATCTTCATTTGTCAGCCAGCCTACCCCGCTGGCCCCCTCCTCTGACGCGATCTGCCGCCGGGCCAGTCCGGGACGGCGCACTTTCTCCAGTTGGAGGTTGGCCCACCGCCGCCCAGTGTGGGTAAATAGGTGGTGAACACAACGCCAAACCGAAGGAGCATGCATGCTCGAGGACGGCCCCAGACCCGACGACGGCGCAGCGGAAGAGCTGCTCCGCCGGGCGCTGCTCAACGACTCTGCTGCGGTCGCGGTGTCCCTTCGAGTTGATGGCCTGTCGCTGAGCGACGCGGTCACGGTGATCTTCCACGCTCGCCGGGATCTCGGAACGCTTCAGACCTATATCGCCTCCGGCAGCCGTGGTGCCGGGACTACGGTGTCGGCGAACGAGCTGCTGCGGGTGCCGTGTGACCTCGATCTGGCCGACGCCGAGGATCGCGAGGAAGCCGAGCTGCTCTACCTCGAGCAGGCGACGGCTCTGCGGGATGCGCTGGTCGGAGCCGACCTCGTGCTCGACGTCTGGCGGGAGCCGCTCAGTGACCTGATCGGCTCCGGCGTCGCGGTGGACCACTCGATCCAGCTCTCGGTCCGGCTTCCGGCGCCGCGGCTGCTGCCCACGGCGCTGGTGGCGCGGGAATCCCAGCTCGTGGTGACGCCGGTGTGCGGGGCTCGCACGCTGGCCCAGGGGCGGCCGCCGCTCGGGATCGCCTGCGCGCAGCAGGACTTCACCCGCGTCTATCCGCTGGCCGACGATCCCGAACGCTGCGTGGAGGATTTTCTCGAGCTGTCGGCCGAACACGCCCGGACGCTGGCCGCGCGACTCGATCATCAGGAGGCTTCGATCGATCGCTTTCTGGAGCTGAGCGACTCCTAGCGCGCGGGGCGAGCGCTACCGTGCGCCGTTGTGCGCCGGATCTATCTGCTGCTGATCGGATTGGGCATCCTCATCTTCCTCGCCGTCAGCACGCTGCTCGCGCGGGTGTTCAGCACCGACGGAGCGGAGAGCACCGCGATCACCGCATTGGTGCAGGCCGAGGCCCGGGGAGACGGGCTGGGAATGGCGTCCCGCTTGGCAGGCTGTAGTTCCGGTCCGACCTGCCGGACCCGGGTGGCGCAGCTCAGCAGCACCCTGCGCCGACCCGGGAGCGTCTCGATTCTGCAGCTGCAGCCGTCGACCGGGTTCTCACTCGTCGGAAGCACTGGTGTAGCGCGCGTGGCGTGGAACGTCTCGAGCGTGACGCAGCCGGTGGTCCAGTGCGTGCGGGTGCGCCGCAGCGGCGACGCGATCAGAGGACTGCACGTTGACCTGCTCGCGATCAGCGGCCGGATCAAGAGCGACGGCGACTGTACTGCGCGGTTCTAGTTCTGACTCGGGCCGCTAAGGCCAGCCGGCGGGCACGGGTTCGCGCTCGGGCTCATGGGCCGGGCGCCGCTCGCGCGCGGGCACGCGATCAGCCAGGCGCTCGTGTCCGCGTAGTCTCACCCGAGCGGGTTCTGCATCCGGTAGCGGCAGACCGCCGCCGGGAACGTCCGTCGGACTGCGGGGCCGGCGCGGGAAATTGCCCCAGCCGTCATCGGAGTCGCCATCGATCGGTCTGGGCGGCGAGTCACGTTGGTCGCGCAGCGCCGGCAGCATCAGGACAGCCACGCAGGCTAGACCGAGGAGGTGAACTCCGGCGATCATCAGCAGCAGCTGAGCCTCGCCCGACATACCGGAAAGCCTAGCGCGCCGGAACGCCTGCCGAGCAGGTGCTCGCTACCATCGCCGCCTATGGCTGGTTCAGACGCTACCGCCCTATCGGCGACCCATCGAGAAGTCGAGGGCTCGCGGGCCGTGCGGCGCCTACGGCGTGAAGGGGGAGTCCCCGGGATCGTCTACGGAGGCGGCGAGGACCCGACCCCATTTCAGGTCAACTCGCGCGATCTCCGTCAGGCGCTGGCCCACGCGGGCGCGGTGCTGGATCTGAAGATCGACAGCGAATCGCCCACGCCGGTCGTGCTCAAGGAGTTGGTGCGACATCCGGTGGACGGCCATACGGTTCATATCGACCTTCTCCGGGTCCGGCTGGATGTCAAGATTCAGTCGACGGTGGTGGTCGAGCTCGTGGGTGGCGACGACGCCCCGGGAGTTAAGGAGGGCGGTGTCCTCGAGCAGATCACCCGAGAGGTGACGATCCAGGCGCTCCCCAACGACATCCCAGATGTGATCGAGCACGACGTCTCCGCGCTCCAGATGAATGACACCCTCACGCTGGAGGCGATCACCGCCCCGCGCGGCGTGACTCTGCTCGACGACACGGAAACGGTGATCGCCACCGTCCTGCCTCCGCGCCTGCAGCTGGAGGACGAGACCGAGATCGAGGCGGAGACCGAAGTGGTCGGCGAAGGCGAGGACGCGCCCGACGGCGAAGCCGCTGGCGACGACGGCGACTCAGCCGACTCCGCCTCCGAGTAGCGGCTCCGTCCCGCCATGGCACCGAGAGGCCGCGGCGCCCCCGTCGACTGGCTGCTGGTCGGCCTCGGCAACCCCGGGGCAGAATATGCGCGTACGCGGCACAACATCGGGTTTGAGATCGCAGAGTCGCTGGCGTCGCGGTGGCAGTTGCCCCGGCTCAAGGCCAAGTACCGGGGACTGATCACCGAGGGCCGCGCCGGCACCGGGGGTCCTCGGGTCGCCCTGCTGCTGCCGCAGACCTACATGAACGACGCGGGCGAGTCGGTCAGCCCCGCCCGCGGTGCGCTTAAGCTCCCGCTCGAGCGGGTGCTGGTCCTGCACGACGAGATCGACCTGCCGTTCGGAACTATCCGCACACGGCTCGGTGGCGGGCTCGCCGGGCATAACGGCCTGAAGTCGCTGCAGCGCTCGCTCGGGTCCCCGGACTTCTGGCGAGTCAGGGCCGGCGTAGGACGACCGCCGACGACCGATCCGGACCGCGTCGCGGCCTATGTGCTCGGTCGCTTCCGAGAGCCGGCGGCCGAGGTCGAGCTCCTGGTCGAGCAGGCGGCCGATGCCGCCGAGCGAGTTCTGGGAGACGTGACGGACCCGACCTAGACTGGAAGTACATGCTGCGCAGCCTCCTTGCCAACGCCGAAGCCGATCCGCAGGCCGTCGCGTTGCAGCGGGACGGCGGCCGCGCCTTCGTCTCGCAATCGCTCCGGCCGTACCTGGTCGCGGCGCTGCTCGAGAGCGATCCGGTGCGGCCGGCCATCGTGGTGGCCGGAGACGACCGAGCCGCCCGAGACCTGGCGGCGGGACTGAGGGCCTGGCTCGAGCCGCGCACCGTCCGCTACTACCCGAGCCGCGGGGTCACCTACGAGTCCCATCTGGCGCCGCCCCCGCACCTCGTCGGGCTGCGGATCGCTGCGTTGGACGCGTTGCAGGGGGACGCCACCGATTCGGCGCCCGTGGTCGTGGTCAGCGCGGTCGCGCTGTCGGAGAAGGTGCCAGATCGCACGCTTCGTCCCCACGGGTTCACGCTGCGCGTCGGGGAGCTGCTGGACCTCGAAGAGACCGCGCGGGACCTTGTGGGTGCCGGTTACGAGCGCGTTGACCAGGTCGAGGACCGTGGCCAGTTCGCCATCCGTGGAGGCCTATTGGATCTGTTTCCCGCCACCGAGGACCGGGCCGTGCGGGTCGATCTGTTCGGTGACGAGATCGAATCGCTGCGCTGGTTCTCGACCTTCACCCAGCGCTCCCTGGGCGAGGCCGAGATCGTCGAGGTGGCCCCGGCCGCCGAGCTGGCCGAGGAACACCGGGAGCTGGCGGAGATCGCGGCGCTCGAAGAGGCCGCCGACCGGCCGGACATCGCTGAGCTGCTTCCGGTCGAGTACTTCCACCCGTTCCTCGACGTGGTCCCCGAGGATGCGTCGATCCTGATCGCCGGGGAAGAGGACCTGTCTCCGGCGCTGGCTGATCATTGGCAGGACGTCTGCGCGGCGTTCCACGATGTCGACGCGCACCGTCTGTATGTGGACCCGCAGAGCATCGAGGCGGCGCTCGGCGCCCGCGCGCGCATCCGGCTCTCGAGCATCGATCAGGATCAACAGTTCGAGTTCCGCGCCCAGGCTGCGGACATTGCAGCCCGCGGGCTCAAGGAGGCCGAGCCGGAGCTCGAGAAGCTAGCGCGCTCGGGCTATCGCACCGTGGTGGCGTTTGCGCGGCGCGGCGAGGGCGAGCGCGCGGCCTACAACCTCGGCCGGCTCAAGGTGCGCTGGCTCGAGGGCGATGGTGGACAGAACGGCGCCGGAGCCCAGAACGGCGCCGGCCTGATCACGTTTGCTCACGCGCGGCTACAGACGGGCTTCATCGCGCCGCAGTTCCACCTGGCCGTGATCCCGGAGCACCGGCTGTTCCGGCGCCGGAGGGGAAAGGCCGAACGTCCGGACCGCGCTCACCGGCGCGGCGTGCTGCGGAGCTTCGCCGACCTGCGCTCGGGGGACATCGTCGTCCACGAGGATCATGGCATCGCGCGGTTTGCCGGGTTTGATACCAAGACCGTCGCCGGCGTCACTCGCGACTATCTGTACCTGGAGTACGCGGGCTCGGACCGGGTGTTCGTGCCCGTCGACCAGCTGGCCAAGATCAGCCGCTACGTTGGCGCCGGAGGCGCGCACCCGCCGCTGTCGAAGCTGGGCGGGACCCGCTGGGAGACGATGAAGGCCCGGGCGCGCCGCGCCGCCCAGGAGCTGGCCGGCGATCTGCTGAATCTGTACGCGGAGCGCAAGCGGCGCGAGGGCCACGCGTTTGCGCCCGACAGCGACTGGCAGCGGGAGTTCGAGGACGCCTTTTCGTTCACCGAGACGCCGGACCAGCGCGACGCGATTGAGTTCGTCAAGGCCGACATGGAATCGGCGCGCCCGATGGACCGGCTGATCTGCGGGGACGTCGGCTACGGCAAGACTGAGGTCGCGTTGCGCGCTGCGTTCAAGGCGGTCCAGGATGGCAAGCAGGTCCTCCTGCTGGTACCGACGACGATCCTCGCCCAACAGCACTACGGCACGTTCTCCGAGCGGCTGAACGACTACCCGGTGACGATCGAACACGTCTCGCGGTTTCGCTCGGCGGCCAAGCAACGCGAGGCGGTGGCGCGGTTCTCCCGGGGCGAGGTCGACATCCTGATCGGGACCCATCGCCTGTTGTCCAGGGACGTGCGGGCCAAGGATCTTGGGCTGCTGGTGGTCGACGAGGAGCAGCGCTTCGGGGTCAAGCAGAAGGAGCTGCTCCGGCAGCTGAAACTGAAGGTCGACGTGATCTCAATGAGCGCGACGCCGATTCCGCGCACTCTGCAGATGTCGCTCGCCGGCGTGCGGGACATCAGCGTGATCGAGACCCCGCCGGAGGGCCGGCGTCCGGTCAAGACCTACGTCGGTGAATACGACGAGGAGCTGGTCCGCGGCGCGCTCGAGCGCGAGCATCGCCGGGGTGGGCAGGCGTTCTTCATGCACAACCGGGTCGAGACGATCGACGAGACGGCCGAGCGACTGCGTGGACTGTGCCCGTCGATTCGCTTCGAAGTGGCTCATGGTCAGATGGAGGAGCGCGAGCTGGAGAAGCGGATGCTCCGGTTCTTGCGCGGCGACGCCGACGTGCTCGTGTGCACGAGCATCATCGAGTCGGGGATCGACATCCCCCAGGCGAACACGTTGGTCGTCGAACGCTCGGACGTGTTCGGCCTGGCCCAGCTCTACCAGATCCGCGGCCGCGTCGGACGCTCTCGCGAGCGCGCGTATGCGTATCTGCTGTATCCGAGCGCGGCCGCGCTGACCGCGGACGCGGCGCAGCGGCTGTCGGCCCTGTCCGACTACACCGAGCTCGGCGCGGGCTTCAAGATCGCCATGCGCGACCTCGAGATCCGCGGAGCCGGCAACCTGCTCGGCGATGAGCAGTCCGGACACGTCGCAGCGCTCGGCTTCGAGCTGTACATGCAGATGCTCGACGAGGCGGTTGAGGCGGCGGACGGCGCGGACGGGGGGGACCACGACTGGGAGCCGGTCCGGCTCGACGTCAACGTCGACGCCTACATCCCGTCGGAATACATCCCCTATGAGCAGGCCAAGGTCGACGTGCACCGCCGGATCGCCGGCTCGCGTGAGGTCGCCGACCTGATGCTGCTGCGCGAGGAGCTCGAAGACCGCTTCGGCGAGCTGCCGGACCCGCTGGTCAACCTGATCTCGCTCCAGCAAGCGCGGATCAAGCTGGGCCAGGCCGGCGCGCGGACGGTCACGTTCCGCGGTGGGCGCTTCGCCGTCACGCCGATCGAACTCGACTCCGCGCGGGCCAAGCGGTTCCGCGCCGAGATTCCCGAGGCGCTGTACGAATCCGGCAAGTCTCAGCTGTCGCTGCGTGTTCCCGACGACCCAGCCGAGCGGTTCCCGGCTGTCGTCCGGGCGGCAGATGTGCTCCTGGCCGTGACGCGGGAAGCCGCGTAGCGGTTCGCACGGTCCCGCGTCGAGGACCTGGAGGGGCGGATCCCCCGGCGGGGACGAGTGACGTGTTGACGGCGGTGCGCGCGGGCAGTCCGATCCTCGTGGTCAGGAAGCGATCGGTATCGTTCCCGCCCGCGTGCGGAGGGCGGGAACGGAGCAGATCCCGAGCGGCCAACCGCGCGCTGCTTAAACCGGGCGTACCCGCCCGCACCACCCCGACCACGCCAACCAACCGCGCTCGCTACCATCACGCCGAGTCGATGAAGTCTTTGAGGTCCATCCTGGCGCTGTGCGCCTTTTTTGTGCTCGCGGCGGGCCTCTCGGCCTGTGGAAGCGGCGTGTCCGGCGACTCGGTTGCGGACGTGGCCGGCAACCCGGTGTCGACGCAGGCGTTCAACCACTGGATGTACGTCGCGGCCAAGGGAAACGCGTCGCGGAGTCCCGGCGCGCCGGTGATCGTGCCCAACGATCCGCCGGACTTCAACCACTGCATCGCTCAGGTCCGCAAGCAGATCCCGTCGCTGGCCAAGACGACCGACAAGCAGCTGAAGACGGACTGCGGACGACTCTTCAAATCGCTCGGCGGTCAGGTGCTCGACTTCCTGATCAAGGCCTCCTGGTACCAGGCCGAGGCGGCAAAGCAGCACATCACGGTCAGTGACACGCAGGTGCAGCAGGCCTTCCAGACCGCCAAGAAGGCCCAGTTCCCAACCGAGAGCGGGTTCCAGAGCTTCCTCGCCCAGACCGGCCAGACGCTGGCGGACATCCTCTTCCGCGTCCGCGTCAACCAGATCTACAAGAAGCTCGTAGCCAAGCATCCGACCACGGTTACGCCGGCGCAGATCCAGGCCTACTACAGCAGCCACACCTCGCAGTTCGGGACGCCTGAGTCCCGTGACCTGCGGGTGGTGCGGACCAACAGCCCCAAGCAGGCCGCCGCGGCCAAGGCCGCCCTGGCCCACCAGAGCTGGCAGGTCGTGGCCAAGAAGTATTCGGTCGACGCCTCCACCAAGTCCAGCGGCGGTCTCCTCTCGGCTGTCACCAAGGGACAGCAGGAGCAGGCGCTCGACAGCGCCGCCTTCTCCGCGCCGCTGAACAAGGTGCTCGGTCCGATTCATGGCACCTTCGGTTACTACGTGTTCGAGGTTGTGAAGATCAAGCGCTCGACCCAGCAGACGCTGGCGCAGGCGACGACGCTGATCACGCAGATCCTCCAGAGTCAGTCCCAGCAGGGCGCCCAGACCGCGGTCGACAGCCAGGCCAGGAAGGACTGGCTGTCTAAGACCAAGTGCCGATCGGCCTACGCGATGGCTGACTGCAGCGGCTACAAGGCCCCGCAGGCAAGCAGCACGCCGTCGCCGACGCCGACCCCCCCGCCGACGCCGACCCCCCCGCCGCCCGCCACCACGACCACGAAGTAGCCGCAGTGAGCTCCGGCGTACCGGAGGACGGCCGCGCCGGTCAGACAGACGTTCCGGCGACGGTCGACGCCCTCGTGCGCCTCGATGCGATTACCAGGCGACTGCGCCGTGAGTGCCCGTGGGACCGCGAGCAGGACGAGCGCTCGATCGTCCCTCACACCGTTGAGGAGGCCTACGAGCTCGCCGACGCTGCCCACCGCGGCGATGACGGGAAGCTGCTCGATGAGCTCGGAGACGTGCTGTTTCAGGTCCACTTCCTGGCTCTGTTGCTGGAAGAGCGCGGCGTGGGCGATCTCGCTCAGGTGGCCGAGCACTGCAGGCAGAAGCTGATCCGCCGCCATCCCCACGTGTTCGGGGAAACCGAGGCGAGCACGGCCCAGGAGGTCCTGCGGAACTGGGATCAAATCAAGCAGGGCGAGAAGGGCCGCGAGCCCGGGATCTTCGGCGAGGTCCCGGAGAACCTGCCCGGGCCGCTCTACGCGCGCAAGGTTCAGCGGCGCGCTGCCTCGAGCGGGTTTGACTCCGCCGGGACCGAGGTCGCGTTGCATGCGCTCAGAGACGAGCTCGACGAGCTGGAGGGTGCCGCGACCGATGAGCAGCGCTTTCACGAGCTCGGCGACGTCCTGTTCGCGGCGGTCAACACCGCGCGGAAGATGAAGGTTGATCCTGAACTGGCGCTGCGTGCGGCCGCCGGCCGGTTCCGGGACCGGGTCAGCACGGCCACCGAGCTGGCCGCATCCGAAGGCCGAAGCTGGAACGATCTCGCTCCCGACGAGCAGCTCTTTTTCTACGCACGCGCGCGACTGATCGAAGGAGATCCTCACCCATGAGCCAGATCGAGCACGTTCACGCCCGGCAGATCCTCGACAGCCGCGGCAACCCGACGGTGGAAGTAGAGCTGAGCGTGCGCTCGGGCGCGTGGGGCCGCGCCGCAGTTCCCTCCGGTGCCTCGACGGGGGAGTTCGAGGCCACGGAGCTACGCGACGGTGGCTCGGATTGGCTCGGCAAGGGCGTGACCAAAGCCGTGGACAACGTCAACGGCGAGATCGCCACCGCTCTGCACGGCCAGGATGCCTCAGGACAGGCGGCGCTTGACCGGATGCTGATCGCCCTGGACGGCACTCCCAACAAGTCCCGCTTGGGTGCCAACGCCCTGCTCGCGGTGTCCCTGGCCGCCGCGCACGCGGCAGCGGCCGAGGAGCGGCTGCCACTGTGGCGCTACCTCGGCGGCGAGACCGCGCACGTGCTGCCGGTGCCGATGATGAACGTGCTCAACGGCGGCGCCCATGCGGACAACCGCGTCGATTTCCAGGAGTTCATGATCGTTCCCGTCGGCGCCCGCACGTTCAGCGAGGCGCTGCGGATGAGCGTCGAGGTGTTTCACCACCTCAAGAGCACGCTGCACCAGCGCGGCTTGTCGACCGCCGTCGGCGACGAGGGCGGCTTTGCCCCCGACCTCTCCTCCAATGCGGAGGCGCTGGAGATGCTGATGGCCGGGATCCGGGCCGCCGGCTACGTGCCCGGCGATCAGATCGCGATCGCCATGGATCCTGCCACCTCGGAGCTCTACCGTGACGGCGTCTACGTGCTGGAGAGCGAGGGCCGTAGCCTGACCAGTGAGGATCTGGCGGCGCTGTGGGCCGACCTCGCGGGGCGGTATCCGATCCTCTCGATCGAGGACGGCATGGCCGAGGAGGATTGGGCTGGGTGGAGCACCCTGACCGACCGCCTCGGCAACCGGATCCAGCTCGTCGGCGACGACCTGTTCGTGACCAACACAGAACGGCTGAAGCGCGGGATCGAGATGGGAGTCGCCAACTCGATCTTGATCAAGGTCAACCAGATCGGAACCCTGACCGAGACGCTGGCAGCGATCCGGATGGCCCGCGAGAGCGGCTACAGCGCGGTCATGTCTCATCGCTCGGGCGAAACCGAGGACGTGACGATCGCCGACCTGGCCGTGGCCACGAGCTGCGGTCAGATCAAGACCGGCGCACCGTCCCGGACCGACCGGGTGGCGAAGTACAACCAGCTGCTGCGGATCGAGGAGGCGCTGGGGCCCGACGCGGAGTATCCGGGCCGTCGGGCGTTCCGGGCGTAGGCAAGGCAGCTTGCACCGCCCGGGCGACCCCTTGCAGCAGGAAGGAGAGCACGGACGGCGAACGAAGGGCGAACGGAATGGCCTCCGCGCGATCCGCAGCCGCAGCAAACCGCAAACCTCGAGATCAGGCGCTCGCACGGCCTCGTCCCCGCCGGGTCGTTTCGCGCGCCCCCAAGGTGCGGGTGCGCTGGGAGCGGGTCGGCCGGGTCGGCCTGCTGGTCGTGCTGGCCGTGGTGGTCGGGCTCTACGTCAAGCAGGGGCTTTCGCTGCTTTCGACGCGCTCCCACGCTCAGCAGCAGGAGTCGATCGTGAGTCGGCTGTCTCATCAGAACGCTCAGCTGGTGGCCCAGCAGCGAGCGCTCAACGATCCACGCACGATCGAGCGCGATGCGCGGGCGCTGGGAATGGTGCGGCCCGGCGAGCGCCCGTACGTGATCACGGGACTTCCCAAGCCCTGAATCACCTCGCCGCAGTGTGGGAAGCCTGACCCGGTAGTGGTCAGCTTCGAGGAGCTCATCGGCCTCTGGCGGGACGGACAGCGCCGCCTCGCCCAAGCCGATCCCGACGTCCGTCCGGCGATGGAGCGGGTCCTCGATGCGCTCGTGGATGAGCTGCGCCGCCGGCTCGGTGGCCCCTTCAGCTCCGATGAGCTCGCCGGGCTCTACGTCGAGCAGGGGACCGACTGGTGCTTCGACGTCGCAACCCGCGTCGCGCCGAGGACGCCGGAGGCCTGGGACATGACCACGGTCGCCGGCGCCGCCTTCGCGCGTTATCTGCGCGAGGCGGTCGATTACGGCGGCGGCCGGCGCAGCGTTGACGAGTAGCGGATTACTCCGCCTCGTCGGCTTCTTCACCTCCGGCGCGGCGGATGACGATCTGGTCCTCCTCGATCGTGACCTCGACCGGACGCTGACCGGCCCAGTACTCGGCGTACACGGGGTCGTCCTGCACGGCGGGATCGAGCCACAGGCCGTAGCCCTCGTCGCCGTGGTCAAACGTCGCCTCGAGGGGTCCGGCCACCTTTCGGCGACCGCGCCGGCCTCCGCGGCGACTGCGGCGGCGAGGGGCGGGCTTGTCGTCGTCGCCGGCCTCGTCGGCCTCCTCGTCGGCGGGCTCGGCCTGGGCCGCCTCGAGCTCGGCGGCGATCAATGCGTCGTCCTCGGCGCGAAGATCGATCTCGTCGTCGAAGTCAGCGGCTGCTCCGACGCCGTCGACGTCCGCGCCGGGCTCGAGATCCTGCTCGCGCTTGAACGCTTGAATCTGTTGAACGGTGACCTCGAGTTGATGCGCGATCCATGCGTCGGTTCGCCCCTGGCGAACCCAGGCGCGGATGCGGTTCAACTCTGGTCGTAGAGATCTGCGTGGCATAAGGCCCGGAGACTAGTACAGCGAACGGCTGGACAGCCCGCGGGGATTCTGGTCAAGACCAAGGCCCGGCTGTATGCTGCGTCCCGGGCGCGCTCCGGCGGGAGAGGGCGGACGCTGCCGTGCTGTAACCACCAGGCGAGCAGGGAGGCGACAATGTTGGTACTCACACGCAAGTCCAATCAGAGCATCATGATTGGGGACGACATCGAGGTTTCGGTGCTGGCGATCATGGGCGAGAAGGTTCGCATCGGGATTCAGGCCCCGCGCGACATTCCGGTGTTCCGCAAAGAGGTCTATCTCGAGATCCAGCAGGAGCGCCTCGGCGAGCCCAAGGGCGCGCGTGAAGAAGTCGACGCGGCGCTGAACGGCCTCAGCGGCGACGCCAGCTAGCCCAGCAGCGCGTACAGCGTTTCGAACATCGCCGCCGTGACTATCACGGCGGTCGCGATCAGCGACAGCACGAGCATCCAGAAGCGAAACGAACTGCGCTTGCGCTCGCGCTCGTGTGTGCGCTTGCGAGAGCGCACAACGGCGTGGCGCCGCAGGTGCTCCCGGCGGCTGCGATCGAGCTGCATCTCGTGCCGGAACTCCTGCTCGAGCTGCGCGAGGCTCTGGCGCATCTTCATCGCCATCAAATTCGAGCCTACCAGTCCGGAAGGCGGAGTGTTATGCCCCGCAAGCCCGGTCTAGCTGACCTTTTGGCGCTCGTAGACCCCGATGAAGTGCAGATAGTTCTCGGCGATTTGGGCCACCGCCTCCTGCCGTGAGGACGTCTCGCCCAGGAAAGCCTTGAGCGCGTCCCACCAGATCGAGCGGCCGATCGCAAAGCCGATGAAGCCCTCCACCGGGGCGGCCTGCTCGAGCCACTGCTCAACCTTGGCGGTCGAGGCGCCGCGGCCCAGGAGCACGCAGACCACGTTCTCGCGGCCGGGGCCTGAGCGCGTCTGCTCGGCCAGCCTCGCCGCGTCGGACTGCTCGTCGACGCCCTCGATCTTCCAGATGTCGACCTCGATTCCGAAGTCCTGGATCTCGGCGATCGCGCGGCACATCAGGTCCGGGCGCAGCTCGGCGTCGAAGCGGTCGCTGTCCCCGTCGACCCTGGCCAGCTGATCGTCGGTGGCCGGCACCAGCAGCTCGAACAGGAATCTACGATCGTTCGCGTGTAGCCAGTCGGCCAGGCGCTTGAGGCGGGCGAGTTGGCGCTCGTTCAGCACCGGATCGTCGTCCGGGTTGTAACGGACGAGCACCTTGGAGAAGTCGGGGTTGAACTGCTCGATGTGGGCCCCGAAGTCGTCGCCGTACTCGAAGTCGAATTCGTTCTGGCCGGATTTCTCGACCGGCATCGCCAGCTTCAGACCCTCTTCACGAGTCCGCTCGGGGATGTCCGAGCCGAACTGCTCGTCGACCAGGACTCCGCTCGCGCCGGCGTCGGCTCCGCGCTTCACCGCTTCCAACATGCTCTCGAAGATCAGGTGCTTTGCGTCGGCGATCGTCGCCGTCTGCTCGGGACTCGGATCGCCCTCGATCCCGAACAGCTTCTTCTGGAAGGACCCGCGATGATCGAACGCGAGGACGTAGAGCTTTCCGTCGTAACCCAGGGCCATTGAACCATCCTTTGAGCGGTAGCACGTGGCTTCAGTCTAGGCCCGCGCCCCGCGGACGTGTACGCCCGCGTATACGCTCCTGCTCGTGGAGCACCACTTCACGGGCCACGAGTTCACGATCGGGATCGAGGAGGAGCTGATGATCCTCGACGCCGAATCGCTGGAGTTGGTGAACGCGATCGAGTCACTGCTCGAGCCCGCACCCTCCGGGGAGATCAAGCCCGAGCTGATGGAGTCGGTGCTCGAGGTCTCGACCGAGCCATGTCAGGACACCGTTCAGGCCGGCGAGCAGCTCCGCGCCCTGCGGCGGCAGGTGACGCAGACCGCGGCGGAGCAGAAGCTGGCGATCGGCTCGGCGGGAACCCACCCGTTCGCGATGTGGGAGGACCAGCGGATCGTCGCCCGGCCACGCTACCGGGATCTGATCTCGGCCCTGCGCTTCGTCGCCCGTCAGGAGTTGATCTTCGGCATGCACGTCCATGTCGGGGTCGACAATCCCGACAAGGCGATCCATGTGGCCAACGGAATGCGCGTCCATGTCCCGCTGCTGCTCGGCCTGTCGGCCAACTCCCCGTTCTGGCGGGCCGATCAGACCGGGCTGGCCTCTGTCCGCACGCCGATTTTCCGTGCCTTCCCTCGCACCGGCATTCCACCCAGCTACAAAGACTGGGACGACTATGCCCGGCGTATCCAGTTCATGGTCGACGCCCGCGTGATCGAGGACTACACGTACCTGTGGCACGATGTGCGTCCGCACCCCAACTTTGGCACCGTCGAGGTGCGGGTGATGGATTCCCAGACCCACGTCGAGCACACGCTCGGGCTGGCCGCACTGGTCCAAGGGCTGGTCAAGGAGCTGTCCGAGCACTTCGATGCCGGGAAACCGCTCTCGAAATACCCCTTCGAGATGCTCGACGAGAACAAATGGCTGGCGGCGCGGCACGGCCTGGAGGGAGAGCTGGTGGATCTCCCGCACTCCGACCGCGTCTCGACGCGCGCGCTGGCCCGCCGGCTGATCGACCGGATGCGCGACCACTGCAGGGATCTTGGCTCGGTGGACGACCTCGAGGCGGTGGAGGACCTGCTCGAGCGCGGCAACGGCGCCGCCCGGCAGGTGGTCGTCTACGAAGCCAATCACGATCTGCGGGAAGTCATGGCCGAGATCGTCGTGGCCACCGCGGTCAGCTGATCGCGGGGCCTTCGCCCCCCTCTACAATCGATTCGTGAGCACCGGCGGTCCCGACCTGTTCGTGATCTGCAAGAGCTGCGGATCCGAGGTGAGCCCCTACATCACGGAGTGCCCGTACTGCGGGAATCGACTCCGTAAGCGGGCGCCTAAGCTCGATCGCGACGGGCGGGTGGCCGAAAAGCGACGGCGCCGGCCACCGACTCCGGCGCTGCCCAGGCTGCGTCGCGACGAGATCCCCGGGATCCGAGGCGACTCCCGTCCCTACGCGACGGCTGTGCTGGTGCTGGCGGGAATGCTCGGGTGCGTGTTGTGGCGGACCTCGCTGGGCCCGGACCAGCTCGCGGTGCTCGGCAAGCCCGGTTCGCACTGGTGGAGGCTGCTCAGCGCACCGTTCATCTACGACAACACGGGCTACGCGTTCGTGACCCTCGGCGCGATCGGGTTGTTCGGATGGTTGATCGAGCGCCGTCACGGAATGCTGCCGGTGCTGTTGCTGTTCGCGATCGGCGCCGTCGGCGGAACCGCCGTGACCGCAGCGGCCTATTCGGTCCCGGTCGTACTCGGCGCCAACGGGGCCGCACTTGCTCTGCTCACCGCGTGGGCCCTCCCCGACCTGTTGGAGCTGCGCGCCGGCGAGGACATTGACGGGGACCTGATCGGGACCGGAGTGATTGCTGTGGTCCTGGCGCTGATGCCGCTCGTCGTGCAGGCCAGCTGGCTCTCGGACGCGGTCGGGGTGCTGGCGGGCCTGCTCATCGGCTGGCCCCTGGCCCGGGCGCATCGGCGCTAGCCATAGTGCCGGACCCCACCTACAGCGAAGCCGAGATCGATGCCGCGGTCGCCGCGATCACCGATCCGCAGCGGCTGGCTGAGGCTCAGGACGTCGTCGCCCGCGGGGCGCCGGCACTGCAGCGCGTCCTCACCAGCGCTCTCGAGGAGGGAGGCTGGTTCGACGTCGCCAACGACCAGGCGGTTCGCGAGGCAGCCGCGGGGGAAGACCCTGATCAGCGCGTCCGCGCCGTGCGCACGCTGCTGGCCGAGGAGACTCGGCTGGGCATGCTGGTCGGCGTGGCGGTCGGATTCGAGCTGGCCCGCGAGCTTGGCGCCGCGTCCGGCGCCCCCACGACACAGGAGAATTGATCGATGACCCAGGTCCGTTTTCTCGGCCATTCCTGCTTCGCCCTGTCTGACGGCGACACCAGCGTCCTGATCGACCCGTTCCTGTCCGGGAACCCGAAGGCCGCGATCAGCGCCGAGGACGTCTCCGCGACGACGATCCTGCTGACCCACGGACACAGCGACCACATCGGCGACACCGTCGAGATCGCCAAGCGCACCGGCGCGCCGGTGCTGGCGATCGTCGAGATCGCCGGCGAGCTGGCGGAGGACGGGATCGACGTCCATGGCCCGAACCTCGGGGGCACGGTCAAATTCGACTGGGGCTGGGCCAAGCTGGTGCCGGCATGGCACACTTCGACGACGCCGAAGGGCACGGTCAACACCCCCGCTGGCCTGCTGATCAACTTCAAGGACACGGTGATCTACCACCTTGGCGACACGGCGCTGTTCTCCGACCTGCAGCTGGTGGGTAAGCGCGCGCCGATCGACCTCGCGCTGATGTGCATCGGCGGTCACTTCACGATGGACAGCACGGACGCCGTCGATGCGGCGCAGCTGGTCGGCGCCAAGACGGTGATCCCTTGCCACTACAACACGTTCCCGCCGATCGAGACCGACGCTCAGGCGTTCAAGTCAGACGTCGAGTCGGCGACCGGATCAAGCGTCGTGGTGCTCGAGCCCGGCGACGAGCATTCCGCGTGATCCACGCGGTTGTCCTGATCGGAGCCGAGCGCGAGGCGCTCGGCTCGCTGGGCGGGGAGCTCGCCGACATCGAGGGCGTGGCCGAGGCCTACTCGGTCACCGGCGACTGGGACTTCGTCGCCATGCTGCGGCTGCGTGAGCAGGACCAGCTCGCTGAGGTGGTGACCAGCGGGATCTCGCAGCTGAAGGGCGTGGCCCGGACCCAGACGATGGTCGCCTTCGAGGCCTATTCGCGCCACGATCGCGAGGCGCTGTTCTCCGTGGGTCAGTGAGCGGGCCCATCCGGGCGCAGTCCTCCTGCTCGGCCGAGATGCATCGAGGCGAGCGGCTGCGGATGCCGCTGATTGCCGACCGCGCGGCCTGGCTCGAGGATCTGTGCGCTAGCACGTCGGGCGAGATCGCGCACCTCGGCTGCGCCGACAGTCCGTACACCGCCGACCTGCTGGCCCGGGGCTCGCTACTGCACGGCCGCCTGGTCGCGAAGGGGCGGGTCACCGGTTTCGACGTGGACGCGCCGGCGCTCGAGCTCGTCCGCAGCGCATTCCCGCCGGAGCGATTCGTGCTCAGTGACGTCACCGACGCCCCGGGAGGCGAGCGCGGGCGCTACGCGCTGGTCATCGCCGGCGAGGTGCTCGAGCACGTGCCTGACGTGGATGCGTTCGTGCGGGGCGCCGGCGCGCTGCTGGCTCCCGGTGGGCAGCTGTGCGTGACCGTCCCGAATGCGTGCAGTCCGAAGATCGGGCTGCGCTCGCTGGCGGGCCGAGAGTCGGTGCATCCCGATCACCGGGTGTACTTCGGCCCCCGCACACTCGAGCGCACGCTGGCCGGCGCAGGCTTCGGGCTCGACTCGCTGGCTTCGTGCTTCTCCCCGGTGGCCGGCCGGGCCGGCCGCATGATCTTCAATCCCCTGTTGCGGCTGGACCACCGCCTATTTCACGGACCGGTGGGCGACGGGTTGATCGCCTTGGCCAGCGCGCGGTCGAACGCGGCGGCCATCGCCTCATAGGTGTAGGCCACAACCGCCTCGCGTGCGCCCGTCCCCAGTCGCACGCGCAGTTCCTCATCGCCGAGCAGGCGATGGATCGCCGCCGCGAGTGCGGCCCCGTCACCGGCCGGGACCACCAGCCCGGTGAGGCCGTCGCGGACCAGCCCGCCCGCCACCGCGCCCACGGCGTCGCTGGCGATCACCGGACGGCCCTGGTGCATCGCCTCGTTGCAGACCAGACCCCACGGCTCGCGAAAGCGCGGCGTGGCGACCGAGGCCAGCACGCTCAGCTCGGCCGCCGCGTACGCGACCGGTAGTTCCGCTCTGGGCAGCGGCCCGAGCAGGAAGGCCCGAGCGGTTCGCCGCGCCTGATCTGCCAGCGGGCCGTCGCCGATCAGCACGAGCGTGGCCGGGCTCGGCACCGCCGCGAACGCCTCGAGCAGCACCGACACGCCCTTCTCGGGCACGAGCCGGCCCACGTAGAGGACGATCGGGCCGGGCGGGAGCTCGTGGGCGGCGCGGAAGCGCGCGATCTCGTCGGCTGAGACCGTCCGTGCGAATAGCTCGGGCTCGACTGACTGGGGGGCTACGAACACGTCGTCGTCCCGGCCGCGCACGCCCCGCACGAATCGCCTCACGTGAGCGCCGTAGGCGACGACAGCGTCGGCGTGGCGGTAGATGTGGCGGGTCGCGGGGAGCGCGAGGAGGTGGGCGGGCGATCTCGGCTGCGCCCACACGGAGGCCCAGAGGACGAACGGGCGCCGGTGCAGCCTCGCGCCCGCGTAGGCGGCGGGCAACACTGCGCCTCCGGCGAACGGAGCGATCACGGCATCGTAAGTCCGGGCCACCGCCAGGGCCTCCCGGGGGCCGCCAAGCCGCCGGGCCGGGAAGGGTGCGCGGGCCAGTTGCGCGTCGAGATCGGAGAACCAGACCGGCACGTAGCGCTCGCCGCCGCCGTAACACAGCACCTCGACGCCGTGGCGCGCATGCAAACGTTGGTAGAGCGGGACGCGGTAGCCGGCCAGGTAGGTGGTGAGCAGGGCGATCGTCATTGGTGGGGGACGTTGCCACAATCCCCGCGGCGGTCCCGGTCAAGCGCCGGGCGCGGACCCTCGTGATGCGCATCCTCCAGCTGCATAACCGCTACCGCCACCAGGGCGGTGAGGAGCGCGCCGTCTCGGACATCACGACGCTGCTGCGCGCGCACGGTCACGAGGTGCAGGTGCTCGTGCGCTCTAGCGAGCGCGCCGGTTCGGTGGCGGCAGCGCGCGGACTGCTGACCGGTGGCGTGGACCCGGGCGATATCGCCGACGCCGTGCGGCGCTCCGGCGCGGAGGTCGTGCACGCGCACAACCTCCATCCCCTATTCGGCTGGCGGGCGCTCGCCGCCGCGCGCGACGCCGGCGCGCGGACGGTGCTTCACCTGCACAACTTTCGCCTGTTCTGCGCCGTGGCTATCGCCTACCGAGACGGTGAGCGGTGCTTTCGCTGTCGCGGCGCCAACACGCTCCCCGGCCTGCGTCTGCGCTGCCGGGGCTCGCTGCCCGAGGCGGCGGTCTACGCCGCGGGACTCGCGAGCCAGCAGGCACGCCTGCTCGAGCACGCTGATCAGCTCCTCACGGTGAGCGAAGCCACGCTGGCCCGGCTGCGCGAGCTCGGCCTGCCGGCCGGCAAGTCCGTGGCGCTGCCCAATTTCGTGCTCGCCGAGGCGCAGGCTCCGCGCTCGGCGGCCGGCGGAGGGACCTACGCGCTGGCGTCCGGGCGGCTGGTCGAGGAGAAGGGGTTTGACACCGCGATCACGTCCGCTCGCTCCGCGTCGGTGCCGCTGGTGATCGCCGGCGACGGCCCCGATGAACCTCGTCTGCGAGCGCTGGCTGGGACCGGCGAGGTCCGCTTCACCGGCCGCGTGGCCGCGGACGAGCTCGCCCGGCTGCGGGCCGGTGCGGCCGTCGTGCTGGCTCCGTCGCGCTGGGAGGAGCCGTGCCCGTATTCGGTGCTCGACGCGCTGGCCGCAGGGGTCCCGGTGCTCGCCTCCGACCGCGGTGGGCTCCCGGAGATCGTGGGCTCCGAGGGGACCGTGGCCGCCGAGGATCCGGCGGCATGGACAGCGGCGCTCGCCGCCCTGTGGCGCGACCCGGCGGCGCGCGCGGCCCGGGGCGAGGAGGCGCTCGAGCGCGCCCGCCGTCGCCACGGCGAGGAGCGCTACCTCGAGCGGCTGCTGCAGATCTACGTATCCTGAGCGCGTGCGCCACCGACTCTTCGCCCTCGTGCTGCTGCCGGTTCTCCCGGCGCTCGCCGCGTGCGGGGGTTCGAGCTCCTCGAGCAGCGCGGGGCCGGGGCCGGGGCCGACGACGGCGATCGCCTCGACGGCGACGAGCGCATCGGCGAGCGGCACGGCGAAACCGGCGAGCCCCGGCACCACGACCGGGTCCTCGTCCTCCTCGTCCTCCTCGGGCTCAGGGACGCCGGCCACGACCACGCCCACCGGTGGCGCCAGCCCCTACAGCGGCGGCGCTTCCTCCGGCGGGGGCTCGGTCAATGCCCGCGTGCCGGCGCTGTTCAAGATTCGCCGCGATGGGGCGCTCAGTCCGACCTCGGTGTCGGCGCCGGCGTTCCTGGCTCTGCAGATCTCGATCGAGTCGGCGGACGCGAAGGGCCATCAGATCGTGCTGCGCACCCCGACCGCGCACGCGCTCACCGTCTCGGCACGGGGACATGCGTCGCTGCTGGTCCCGGGACTGCGGGCCGGCACGTACGCGATCGACGTCGACGGTGCGCCGAAGGCCACGCTGATCATCGGCGGCGAGCCCGGACCGTAGCCTGAATGGCGCCGGCGCCGGCGCCAGCGCCGCCCGCGCTCGGTGGCCGAGTGCGGTGCGGTCAGCGCCTCCGCAACGCCGAATGCCGTGTCCTCATCGCGGCCCGACCCATCACACTTCGAGCCGAACGTGTTGGGAGACTTCACTCAGGGGAACAGCCGCCGCGCGCGAACAAAGCACCAACCAACGCCCGCACCGCGATCATCTCTGAGCAACTGGTTTGGTGTCTTGTTCGAGCCGAACAGACGCGCCGGCGAGGCAAGCATCCGCGGCTAGCAGATCGCGCCGGAACGCTCCGCTAGGAAGAACCAGACCCGCTGCCGAGCCGATCCCGCCCGAGGGTCATCCGCGCCCACCAACCCACACCGAACGCTCCGGCGGGGCCCCACTAGCCGATCGGTGAGCCCGGAGCCGCGCCGCGGTCCGGGCGCAGCAGCACGACGCCCTCGCTCTCGTCCCGTGCTCCCAGCACGAGCACCTCGGAGAGAAACGGCCCGATCTGCCGAGGCGGGAAGTTGACCACGGCGACCACGAGCGTGTCCTGGAGTTCCTCGCGCGAGTAATGGGTGACCTGGGCCGACGAGCGTTTGATCCCGACATCAGGCCCAAAGTCGATGGTCAGCTTCCAGGCCGGCTTGCGTGCCTGCGGGAAGTCATCGACTGCCAGGACCCGGCCGACCCTTATGTCGACATCGGCAAAGTGATCGAAGTCGATCTCGCCCACCGCGGCGTCCCCGAACCTGCGCTACGGAGTGGTCGGTGCTGGGCCGGGGGAATCGGCGCTCCCCTGCGTGCCGCCGTCGCCCGCTCCTGGGGATGGGGTCGACGGCGGCGGGCTACTGCTGGGCGATGGCGTGGTGGTGGGCGGCGTCGCGGTGGGCGGTGCGGCGATCACCGGAGCCGGCCGCTGCGGCGCCGTGGTGGGCGCGGCCGAAACGGTCGGCGGCGGGCGCGGCGGGGCGAGCACGGTTGGATCGGTCTGCTTCAGGGTGCGGCCCGGATGTGTCGCGGCCGGCGTCGGCGCCGGGACGGGCTTGGCCGCGGTCTTCGGGGCCCGGGTCGTGGCCGGCTTGGTCACCGGCGTGATCGCGACTGCGGCCACCGCCGCCGCCTTGGCCTTGGCCTTGTCCGGATGCCGGGCCACGGCCGGGGCGACTTTGGCGGTCTGGTCGAGCTGATGGACCGGCGTGACCCATGAGCGAGTCTGGTGCACGGCGGGGAGCGCCGCCGGCGTGATCACCGCGGCCACCGGCGGCTTGGCCACGTGGGGCGTGCTCGAGTGCTCGACCTCGACCGCGGCGCCCGTGACCAGCGCGGCGGCTGCGAGCCCGGCGGTGGCTTTGGTGGCGATCGCTCCGAGGCCCGCCGAGACGAATCCGCCGGCGCCCGATCCGACGATCAGGGTCCCGCCCGCAGCGGCGGTCGAGCCCGCTGCGCCGGAGCCGGCCGCGGTCGCGCCGGAGCCCGCCGAATGTCCGAGGTGGGTGATCAGCAGCTTCTTCAGGATCACCATCGGCCCAATCGGCAGGACCGCCGTCAGCGCCTTGTTGGTCCGCTTGAGCTGGAGCCGGAACGATGAGCAGCGCCTGCAGGCCCGCAGATGGCGGCGGACCAGCGGGCTGCTGCGCCGGCGCAGGCCCTCGGCCACCTCGCCAAGCTCGATCCGCACCTCCTGGCAGGACAGCAGCCGGGCCTCGGCCGCCTCAGCCAGCGATACGCGCGCGCGCACGAGGAGCGATTTCACACTCGGGACCGTCGTCTCCATCGCCTCGGCGATCTGCTCGTAGGACAGCGCATCCATCTCGCGCAGGACGAGCGCGGTCTTCTGCGTCTCCGGGAGCTCATGGATGTCGCCGACCAGCAGCCGGAACTCCTCGCGCTCGTGCACCTTGTCGGCGGTGCTCAGCCCGTGCTCGGAAAGGTGGACATCCATCGAGTCCACGCCGATCGCCTGGATGCGGCGGAGATGGTTGAGGCTGCGGTTGCGGGCGATGCGGTAGAGCCACGGCCGCACGTTGATCGGACGGTCATCAGCGAGCATCGCGTTGAAGGCAGCCGCCATCACCTCCTGCAGCACGTCCTCCGCGTCCTCGCGGGAGCCGAGCAGATGGCGGCAGAACGCAAGCAGCCGCGAGTTGTAGCGGGACACGAGCACCTCGAAAGCGGTGCTGCTGCCGCGCCGCACGAGCGCGACGAGTCGCTCATCTGACTGCAGTCGCAGTAGAGGCGAGCGTGCGTGAAGGCCGATGCCCCCTGAGTGTTTGAGAGCTGAGACTTCCATCTGGCTCGTCGACGAGATCCTTCGATGGTAGAGGACACCGTGGCAGCGGGATAGTTGCGATGTTTCCGAACGCGAACACGGGTGGTTCCCGCCGAAACTACGCTCGGGGTTGGTGCCTGCACAGCGTCGCCGGCCCGACGTCCTCGCTCAGGCGCGTCTTCCGGGTACGCCACGCTCGCTGCGTCCTTGGCCGTCTCGGTTTTGGCTCGCCAATCCACGACCGAAGGTTCGGCGAAGAACACTAAGATCCGCGGCACGCCCGGGTAGACAAAGTGGCAAAGTCGGCGCTCTTAAAAAGCGCTGCTCCTCGGAGCATTGCGGGTTCGAGTCCCGCCCCGGGTATCGGCTGCGGCGAGGGGCCGCCGTTGGCGTTCGGGACGGGCACGAGGCCGAGCGGCTCCGGCGAAGCGCTCTGTCAATTATCTGCATAGGTGTTGCATATGCAGCGCGCTCTGCTGTCCGTCGGCGGACAATCTGCTCGGCGCCGTTTCTCACGCTGGCGCCCCAGAAAACGCAATTTTGCGCCCGCTTCCAAATTGACAGCGAATCGAGAGCCTTGCTAGCGTCGCGTTCCGTACGCACCGGGCGGGTCCCCCAACCCCGGGCGGGAGGAGAGCGGTTGCCCCATCGAGGTTGCGTCGGTGCGTAACTCATCCGTGATCGGCCGGGTCGCTGCAGGCGCCGCGGTTGTCATCGTGCTCGTCGCTGTGGCCGTGATCCTCCTCGGAGGCGGTTCGAGCTACAAAGTCAACGCGATCTTCCAGAACGCGAGCCAGGTCGTGAGCGGAGATCTGGTCGAGGTGTCGGGCAACAGCATCGGCACCGTCTCGGACATTACCCTGACCCCGAACGGCCAGGCGAGACTGTCGCTCGACATCACCGACAAGAACTTTCAGCCGCTGCGCATGGGCACGGACGCCACCGTGCGAGAGGCCTCCTTGTCGGGTATCGCCAACCGCTTCGTCGACCTCCGGCTCGGCCCCGGGACCGCCCCTGCGATTCACAACGGCGGCATGATCACGACCGCAAATACGACCAGCGAGGTCGACCTGGACCAGCTGTTCAACACGCTGGACGGGCCCACGCGCAAAGGGCTGCAGGACGTGTTCAAGGGATCCGCCAGCCAGTACGCCGGCCAAGGCAGAATCGCCCAAGCGGCGTTCGCCTATCTGAATCCGGCGCTGGCCTCGAGCAGCGTGCTGTTCCGTGAGATCAATCGCGACACAGGCAAATTCACCGGCTTCATCGTCAAGTCTGGCAACCTGCTCTCGGACATCGCCCAGCGGCGCACCGACCTCAGCGGCCTGGTCCAGCACCTGGCCAGCACGACGGAGGCGCTGGCGGCTCAGCACACCGCCCTCGGGCAGTCGATTCAGCGATTGCCCGGGTTCATGCGCCTGGCCAACACGACGTTCGTGAATCTCCGCAATGCGCTCAACGACGTCAAACCCTTGGTCGACGCGTCTAAGCCGGTGGCGCCAAAGCTGAGGTTGCTGCTGGAGCAGCTGAAGCCGTTGGCCGAGCAGTCCGTCCCCACCGTCCGGGACCTCGCCAACATCGTTCGGCGCCCGGGCCCCAACAACGATCTGATCGAACTCACCAGTCTCGGCCAGCCGCTTGCCGCCGTGACCGTGCACAACATCAAGGCCAACGGCAAGCTTCGTCCCGGGGCGTTCCCCCAGTCGACGGTCGCGCTCAACGCCTCGACGCCGGAGCTGGCCGTCGCCCGTCCCTACGCCGTCGACCTGACCGGCTGGTTCGAGGGTTACACCCACCCGGGAACGGGCGACGCCAACGGCGGCGCGAGCCGGGTTGCGCCCGTGATCGGAGTCGCGTCGATCCAGAACGGGGTGCTGAACCTGCTGCCCGCGTTCCTGCAGGCCTCGCTGCGTCAGATCCTCGCCTTCGGCAACGCGAGCGGGCAGGGTGGCCTGCTGACCAGCGGCCAGGGGGATCGCTGCCCCGGATCGATCGAGCGCGGAGGCGTGTATTTCCCCGAGTCCGGCTACCCCTGTAACCCGAAGCAGGTGCCAACCGGGCCATGAAGCGCGTCCTTCTCAGCTCCGCGATCCTGATCGCCGTCGGCGCGTTCCTGTTCATCGCCCTGGGCGCTTCGAACAGCAACAACGCCATCGGCACCTACAAGATCGAGCTCGACAACGCGTTCGGCCTGGTCACGGGCGCGGACTTCAAGGTGGCCGGCGTCCGGGCGGGCACGATCAACAGCATCGACCTCGACCAGAAGTCGCTGCACGCGGTGGTCACGGTCCAGGTCACGGTGCCCGGTCTCAACTCGTTCCACGCCGACGCGTTCTGCCAGTCGCGCCCTCAGTCGCTGATCGGCGAGTACTTCGTCGACTGCCAGCCCGGCCAGAGCGGCCCGGTGATCAAGTCGGGCAGCACGATCCCGGTCAACCGCACCGCCACGACGATCCCCGCGGACCTCCTGCAGAACGTCATGCGCATGCCCTACCGCCAGCGGTTCACGCTGATCATCAACGAGCTCGGCGCGGCCGTGGCGGGACGCTCAGACGACTTGGCGGCGGCGCTCCGCCGCGCCGTGCCCGCGCTGACGGAAACCGACAACCTGCTGAACCTGCTCGCCAACGACTCGAACACCCTGCAGCAGCTGACCACCAACTCCGATGTCGTGATCACGGCGCTGGCCAACAACGGCGCCCAGGTCCAGCGTTTCATCACCGAGGCCAACAACGCGGCCACCGATACCGCCACCCAGCAGGCGAACCTGCGGCTGACCCTGCAGCGCCTTCCGACGTTCCTGGAGCAGCTGCGCCCGGCCTTGTCCAAGCTCGGCGCCGCCACCGACGCGAACCTGCCCGTGCTGGCCAACCTGAACGCCGCCTCGGGGCAGCTGAATCGCCTGTTCACCGACTTGCCGTCGTTCTCGCGCTCGGCCCGCCCAGCCATCAAGTCGCTCGGCCAGGCCTCGGTCACCGGCACGGTCGCGGTGCGTGCGGCACGGCCTACGATCACCCACCTCAACCAGTTCGCCCAGAGCACCCCCGAGCTGGCTCAGAACCTGGCGATCGTCCTGCACGATCTCGACAGTCGCAACCGAGCGGTCGAGAAGGATCCGCGCAGCCCGGGCGGCCAGGGCTACACAGGGCTCGAGGCGCTGCTGCAGTACGTGTTCAACCAGGCGCTGGCGATCAACACGTTCGGGCCCTTCGGCCATCAGCTGACCGTCGATGCCTTCTTCAGCGCGATGTGCACGCCGTACGCGACGCCCGGGACGATCTCCGCCAGCCTGAAGACCTCCGGTTCGGCCTACCGCTCGTGTTACTCGTGGCTGGGCCCGCAACAGCCCGGCGTGAACGTCAGCGATCCCTCCAACCCGGGCGGCGGCGTCCCGGACCCGGGCGGGGCGCCCCCCGGGCATGTCGGGCCGACCACCCGCGCTTCGAAGCTGGTCGCTGCTGACACCGCGAGGACCCACGGCATGCCTGCGAGCGGCGCCGGCGCAACGAGCACGCCTCCGGGCTCATCCTCCCCCGCAGCTGCGGGCGCGGCTCCCGCGGCCAGCGCGCCGGGATCCTCCGGCGCGGGTGTCGGAACCGCCGCCTTTTCTGGTAGCGGCGCGCCCTCCGGCACGAACACGCAACAGCTCCTCAACTACCTCCTCGCGCCGTGAGAAGAGCCTCGCAATCAGCGTTCGCGAATCCGGTGATGGTCGGTGCGGTGACGGTGTTGGCGGTGTTGGTGGCGGTGTTTTTGGCTTATAACGCGAATCAGGGTTTGCCGTTTGTGCCGACGAAGGAGTTGAAGGCGGAGTTTTCGGATGGGTCGAATTTGGTGATTGGGAATGATGTGCGGGAGGGTGGGTTTCGGGTGGGGTTGGTGTCGGATATGAAGCCGATTGAGTTGCCGAGTGGTCAGGTGGGGGCGTTGTTGACGTTGAAGTTGGATAAGGCGCATGGGGATGTGCCGGTTGATTCGACGGCGTCGATTCGGCCGCGGTCGGTGTTGGGGTTGAAGTTTGTGGAGATTTCGAAGGGTTCTTCGGGTCGGGTGTTTGCGGATGGTGGGGTGTTGAAGTTGTCGCGGACGAGTGTGCCGGTGCAGTTTGATGATGTGTTTAAGGCGTTTGATGTGAGGACTCGTGATGCGATTCAGCGGAATTTGGTGGGGTTTGGGGATGTGTTGGCGGGGCGGGGGTCGGCGTTGAATGACACGATTTCGAGTTTGCCGGGGTTGTTGGCGCATTTGCAGCCGGTCGCGCGGTATTTGTCTGATCCGGGGACGCGGTTGACCGGGTTTTTTAGGGCGTTGAATGTGTTTATGGGGACGCTCGCGCCGGTCGCGCAGACGAACGCGCGGTTGTTTACGGATATGGCGACGACGTTTGAGGCGATTTCTCGTGATCGGCGGGCGTTGGAGCAGACGATCGCGCGGTCTCCGTCGTCGCTTGCGGTCTCGACGGACAGTCTTCGGGCCCAGCAGCCGTTTTTGGTTGATTTGAAGATTCTCGGGACGAGTTTGGCGCCGGCGGCGGCGTCGTTGAGTCAGACGTTGCCGACGATCAATCCGGCGATCGAGGCGGGGACCGTGACGTTGGCGCGGACCCCGAGTTTGAATCGGAATTTGCAGCAGGTGATGGGTGCGCTGCGGTCGTTGGCGTTGGCGCCGGGCACGAATATCGCGTTGAACGCGTTGACGGACACGACGAGCACGTTGAATCCGGTGATTCGGTATCTCGGGCCGTATGTGACGGTCTGCAACTCGTGGAATTACTGGTGGACGTATCTGTCTG
>JRHI01000670.1_pt1 | contig 34985 bp, 30 predicted proteins | sample 215371 | NCBI WGS metagenome assembly JRHI01 (sample SAMN02929681, study PRJNA255918) | sediment metagenome | biome: cave system; feature: Ice Cave; material: Sediment; isolation source: sediment from deep within a dark volcanic ice cave with no known source of... ...
TCCGCCCTGGTCGAGGACAACGCGGTAGGACTTTGACACAGCCCTGCCCGCTCGACACTAGACGTTGACAAAGCCGAGCCGATCGCCTAGGATTTTTCACACTGTCAATCATAATTTCAACTGATGAAACGATGGCCCTGCGGTCGGTCCAGGAGTTTGGGGATGGTCCGATCAGTACGTCTCGCAGATGCGCCTGATGTTCGCTTCGAGCGGGCGAAGGGGGTGCTGGCAAGCGGCGTCTCGGCGTCGATGCGGCTGCACCCGTACCTCGGGCGGCCCTTCTTCGTCAGCCGCGGCGGAGGCGCGTACCTCTACGACCTCGAGGGCCAGCGCTCCATCGACTTCAACATGTCGAACGGTGCGGCGCTCCTCGGTCACGACCACCCGAGCGTCCGCCAGGCGGTCCTGCGGGGCGTCGAGGCGGGTATCATCACCGCGGCGGAGACGCCCTTCCACGAAGCGCTGGCGGCGACGCTCGTCGAGATCATCCCGGCGGCCGAGCGCGTCCGCTTCTCCAGCGTCGGCAGCGAGGTGACGATCGTCGCCATCCGCATCGCCCGCCACGCGACCGGCCGCTCGAAGATCCTCAAGTTCGACGGCCACTTCCACGGCCTGAGCGAGCCGTTCCTGCTCAAGCGCGCGGATCCGACCGCCACCGACAGCCCAGTCGTCCCGTCCTCCGGCGGCGTCCCGGCAAGCTTGGCCGCCGACGTCGTGATGGTCCCCTGGAACGACTTCGAGGCGTTCGAGCGGGCGATCGCGCGCCACGGTGAGGAGCTCGCGGCGGTGATCTGCGAGCCCATCCACTACAACGCCGGCTGCATCCCGCCCGAGCCCGGCTTCCTCGAGCTGCTCCGGCAACGCACGCGCGAGCACGGGATCATCCTCATCTTCGACGAGGTCCTCTCCGGGTTCCGCACCGCCCTCGGCGGCGTTCAGGAACAGACCGGCGTCACGCCCGACCTCTGCACCCTCGCCAAGGCGCTGGCCAACGGCCTCCCCCTCGCCGCCGTGGTCGGCCGCGCCGACCTGATGGCGCACCTCGCGCCCGACGGGCCCGTCGCCCACAGCGGCACCTACTCCGGGCACCTGCTCGGCATCCTCGCCGCCCTCGCCACGCTCGCCGAGCTGCAGCGGCCCGGCGTCTTCGACCGGATCAACCAGACCGGCGCGGCGTTCTACCGCGACCTCCAGGAGATCTTCGACCGCTACGGGCTGCCCGTTCGGGTGCAGGGGATGGGCGCCCGGTTCGGCCTCTACTTCGGCCGCCGCGAGCCGGTCCGCACCTACGCCGACGCCCTCGGCCACGATCACGACCTGAACAAGCGCTTCGTCGTCGGCTGCGTCGAGCGGGGCGTCTACTTCCACGCCTACACCCGGCACGGCGCGCCAGGTCATGCCGGCTTCTCCCTTGCCCACACGCCGGAGGACTTCGCGGAAACGCTCAGCGTCGTTGACGCCGTCGTCGCCGACGTTGCCCGCAGCCGCGCGGCCTGAGGGTAAGGGAAGCAGCGGATGCGCCTGATCACCGGCGGCATCATGCACGAGACGCACACCTTCTCGGCGGAGCCGACGACGGTCGACTCGTTCGCCATCGCTCGTGGCAGGGAGATCTGGCGCTACGCGGGAACGAACCACTCGGTCGGGGGCGTCGTCGACACCTGCCGCGAGGGCGGGATCGACCTCGTCCCGACCTTCTTCGCCACCGCCGTCTCGGCCGCCCCCCCCGGCCGCGCGACGTTCGGGTCGATGCTCGCTGAGCTGGTCTCCGGGATCGCCGCCGCGCTGCCGGCGGACGGCATCGTGTTGACGCTGCATGGGGCGATGGTCGCCAAAGGGTTCCCGGACGCCGAGGGGGAGATCCTCCGGCGCGTGCGCGCCGTCGTCGGGCCGGACCGCCCGATCGCGGTGACGCTCGATCTTCACGCCAACGTCGGACAGGCGATGGTGGACGCCGCGACCCTCGTGGTCGGCTACGACACCTACCCCCACGTCGACGCCGGGGAGCGGGCGCGAGAGGCGGTCGGCCTCCTCGTCGCGACGGTCGAGGGCAAGATCCGGCCCACCCTGGCCCTGGTGAAGCCCCCACTCCTGCCCGTTCCGCAGGCGATGTTCACCGCCCGGCCGCCGTTCAAGACGCTCTTCGACCGCGCCCACGCCCTGGAGGCAACTGGGGAGGCGCGGTCGATCACGATCGCCGGTGGGTTCCCGTACGCCGACGTGCCGGACGCCGGCATGAGCATCCTCGCCGTCACCGACGCCGATTCCGATCGCGCCGAACGCATCGCCCGGGAGCTGGCGGACCTCGCCTGGGCCCGTCGGGACGAGATGGTCGTCCACAATGTCCCGCCGCGCGAGGCCGTCGCCGAGGCGATTGCCCATCCGGACGGGCCGGTCGTCCTGGTCGACGTGGGCGACAACATCGGCGGCGGCACGCCCGGCGACGGCACGGTCCTCCTCGCCGAGTTGCTGGGACAGGGTGCCAACGAAGCGACCGTCGTCATCGCCGACGCCGAGGCGGTGCAGGCGGCCATCGCCGCCGGCGTGGGGGGCACGGTCGAGACGGCGGTCGGCGGCAAGACCGACGACCGCCACGGCGAACCGGTGCCCATCACCGGCGACGTGCGCCTCCTCTGCGACGGGAAGTTCGTCCACGAGGGACCGGAAAACGCCGGGGTCCCGGCAGACATGGGGCCGACCGCCGTCGTGCGCGTCGACGGCGTCAACCTCGTGCTGACCTCGAAGAAGTTGATGCCCGGCGACCTTCAGCAACTCACATCGGTCGGGATCGATCCGATGCGACAGCGCATCCTTGTCGTCAAAGCCGCCGTGCGCTGGCGCGGCGGCTACGGGCCCATCGCCAAGCACGCCATCCACGTCGACACGCCCGGCCTCGGCAGCGTCGACCTCGGCCGCTTCCACTTCGCGCACCTCCGCCGCCCGATCTACCCCCTGGATCCTGCGACCACCTGGCCATGATGGCCGAGGAGGCGGGCCCGAGATCGGAGTGCGTCGCGAACCGGAGCCTGAGCGCACCGAGGAAGAGGCTTGGCCACGGCACCACCGATCCGCGTCGATCCTGCGCTCGTCGAGCGCTCCGTGCTGGAACTCGCCCGGGACGGTGCCTGCGGCGAGACCGGCGTGTGGCGCACGGTTTACTCGCCGGAGTGGGTCGCGGCGACCGACCGGTCCGCGTCGTGGTGCGCGGAGGCCGGTCCGCGCGTCCATCGCGATGCGGTCAGCAACGTCTGGGGCCGGCTGAGGGGACCGCGGACGGCGCCGCGCTGCCGGTCCGAGGCCGCGTCCGTGCGTGGGTATGGCGGCCAGCAAGACCCGTCCACCGCCTGAATACTGGGACCAGTCTGAACAGGTACGGGCAGAACACCCAATTGACTTCGGCCGGAGCGGCGCCTATAATCAGCCACATTCGGTAACCACATTTCACATCGTGAAACACCGGCGGGGATCGGACAAGGTCGCGGCTGTCCGTGCAGGGACGACCATCGTGGAGGGCGCAATGGATCGCCAGGAAGTCGTTGAGGTCCTCGTGGCGAAGCTCCGGGCCGGCGCGATCACGCGGCGGCAGTTTCTTCAAGCGGCGTCGTTCTGCGGGCTCGGCGCGGCGGTGATCCCGGCGGCTGCCGACGCGGCTCCGACGTCCCGATCGACCGCCGCACGGAGCGTCGCCCAGCCGAGCGGCGCGGTCCGGTTCCTGATCGCGGAGGCGTTCTGGGCGGACTGGCACCAGTACCTCTCGACCGCGCAGAGCCAGTGGCGGATCGGACGGCAGCTCTTCGACACGCTGGTCCAGATCGAGTCGGACGACTTCTCCAAGTTCACGCCGGGCCTCGCCGAGAGCTGGCAGCAGCTCGACGAGTTGACCTCGGTGTTCAAGCTCCGGCAGGGCGTCTCGTTCCACAAGGGGCAGCCGTTCACTGGCGCGGACGTGAAGGCCTCCGTCGAGCTCGCCACCGGCGCGACCGTTGAACAGACGACCACGGCGTCGCGCTGGGTGCCGACGACCGTCGAGGTCGTCAACGACTACACCGTGCGGCTCAAGACCACGTCGCCCTTCGCGCCACTCCTCAATGAGCTCTCGCGGCTGCCGATCCTCGCCGCGGCGGACATCCAGCCCGCCTCGCATCCGTCGACGCCATCGGCCGGCATCAACACGTTGAAGGCGTTCCCGAACGGGACCGGACCGTTCCGCCTCGTCAAGGACGAGCAGAACGTGAAGACGATGGAGGCCAACCCCAGCTACTGGGGCGGCGTTCCGAAGATCAAGTCCCTTGTCTGGGAGTACATCCAGGACGGTCAGACTCGCCTCAATGCCTTCCTCGCTGGGCAGGCGGAGGCGATCGACCGCGTCCCGCCCGAGCACGTCCCTGTCCTCAAGGCGTCGCCGGACGTCGCGTTGCTGTCCAAGACCGGCTTCGAGAACGTTAACCTCTGGATGCGGCAGGACGCGCCGCCGCCCTGGGACCCGTCCAACGTCAAGCTGCGCGAGGCGGTCGCCTGGTCGATCGACCGCCCGGCGCTGGTGAAGAACCTTGTCGGCGGGGCGAGCGAGGTCGCGATCTCCCACATCCCCAACCACGCGGTCCACGCCGTGGCCCAGGAACCGGCCTACGGCTTCGACCCCGCCAAGGCGAAGGCGGCGCTGGCGGCGGCGGGCTTCAGCAACGGGGGCCCCGAGCTCCCGCTCTGGGGCGTCACCGGCTTCCTGCCCCGCGGCAAGGAGGTGGTCGAGGCGATCGCGGACAGCCTGAAGCAGACCGGCTTCAAGGTCCAGCTGCAGGTGACCGACGTCGCCGCCATCATCGACGGGCTCTTCAGTAAGGCGAAACCCGGGCTCTTCTTCCACCTGAGCTGGAGCAGCAACGGCGACCCGCACGGCGCGCTCGCCACGCTCTACAAGTCGCCCGGCGCCTGGGTGGGTATCCACGATCCGAAGGTCGACGAGCTGCTCGCCAAGGGCGCCGCGACGACCGATTCGGCGGCGCGCGGTCAGGTCTACGCCGACCTGCAGGCGTACCTCTGGCAGCATCTGATCCACCTCCCGCTCTACAACAGCGACTTCACCATCGCGCACGCGAAGAAGGTGACCGGCATCACCGTCCTCCCGAACTTCGATACGGTCTTCAGGAACGCGAGCCTGGCCGGGGGGTAAGGACGCGTCATGGGGACCTACGTCGCGCACCGTACGGCGCAGATGGTGCTCGTCGTCTTCGGGGTGGTGACGGTCACCTTCTTCGCGGTCCGCCTGGTCCCCGGCGACCCGGCGCGGATCATGGAGCCGCCGGGGACCCCCGAATCAGTGATCAAGCTCACGCGGCAGCAACTCGGGACGGACAAGCCGATCCCCGTCCAGTACGTCGCCTTCCTGAGGGCGCTCGTGCGGGGCGATCTCGGCCGGTCGTTCCGCGGCGGCCGGCCGGTGTTCGGCACCGTGCGCGACGCGCTGCCGAATACCTTCGCGCTCGGCATCGTCAGCATGCTGGTCACCACCACCCTCTCGTTCCTGATCGGCATCGCCGCCGCCCTGCGGCCAAACAGCCTCTTCGACCGTCTCGCGCTCGTCTTCGTGGCGGTCGCGCAGTCGACGCCGAGTTTCTGGTTCGGCGTCGTGCTCGCGCTCGTCTTCGCGATCGAGTTGCGCTGGTTGCCCGCGATTGGCATGGCAGGGCCGCGGAGCTTCGTCCTGCCGGTCGCGACGCTCTCGGTAACGCTGATGCCGCTCCTGGTGCGGGCGGTTCGGCAGGGCTTCATCGAGACCCTCGGCGAAGGCTACGTCCGCGCCGCCCGCGCCCGCGGGCTCTCCGAGCGGCGCATCCTCTTCGTCCATGTGATGAAGGTGGCGGCCGTGCCGCTCATCACCCTGATCGGATTGCAGACCGGCTACGTGCTCGGCGGCGCCGTGGTGATCGAGTCGATCTTCAACTGGCCCGGCATCGGCAATCTGGCGCTGCAGGCGATCCAACAGCGCGACTTCCCGATGATCCAGGGGACCGTGCTCGTGATCGCCGTCGTCTTCACCGTCGTCAACTTCCTGGTCGACCTGACCTACGCGGCGCTCGATCCCCGTGTCAAGTACTGATCCGGCGACCGGCACGCCCACGGCCGCGACGCTGGCCGCCTCGCGGCCGGAGGTTCCGACGGCCGGCGCGACGCAGGCGCGCGCGTCGCTCGTGGCGAGGGGCCGGGACCTCTTCGGGTTCCTCCGCCACCGCACGGCGTCGCTCGTCGGCCTCGGCGTCTTCGTGGCGATCGTGCTCGTGGCGATCTTCGCGCCCCTCGTCGCCCCGCACGACCCGCTGCAGCAGAACCTGGGGGCCAACTTCAAGCCGCCAATGTGGAAGAACGGCGGTACCGCGACCTACCCGCTGGGCACCGACCCCCTCGGGCGCGATCTCCTCAGCCGGCTGATCTACGGTGCTCGCTACTCGCTGCTGATCAGCGTCGCCGCGGTGCTGCTCGGGGGCGGGCTCGGCTTCGTCATCGGGCTCGTGGCGGGGTACTTCGGCCGCTGGACCGATCTGGTGTTGATGCGCCTGGGGGACATCCAGCTCGCCTTCCCGTTCGTGCTCTTCGCGATCGCTGTGCTCGCCGTTTCGCCGGAGCGGACGCCGACCCAGCTCATCCTCGTCCTCGGGTTGTCGAGCTGGATCATCTACGCCCGGGTCGTGCGGAGCCGGGTGCTGACCGAGCGCGAGAAGGACTACGCCTGGGCCGCGCGGGCCCTCGGCGCGTCGCGGTGGCGCGTTCTCTTCCGCTATATCGTGCCGAACGTCTGGCAATCGGTCCCACTGATCGGGCTGCTCAACCTCGGCTTCTTCGTCATCGTCGAGTCGCTGCTGAGCTTCCTTGCTCTCGGTCTCACCCCACCGACGCCCTCGTGGGGCGCGATCCTCACCGACGGCCGCCAGTACATGATGGTCAACGCCTGGATGGCGTTGCTGCCCGGCATTGCGATCGCGACCACGGTGCTCAGCATCAGCCTCGCCGCCGACGGCCTCGCCGACTACTTCGACCCCAAGCTTGCCCACGGCCACCTCCGCCGCATCCCGTTGTCGTGCCGGCCCGGAGCGGCCTCAGCGGCGCACGACGGCGCGCCGCTCCTCCGCGTGCGCGACCTGACGACCGTCTTCCCGACCCGGACCGCGACCGTCCTCGCCGTCAAGCGCGCCAGCTTCGACCTGCGGCGCGGCGAGGTGCTCGGGATCGTCGGCGAGAGCGGGTCGGGCAAGTCGACGCTCGGGCTCTCCATCATCCAGCTCCTCGACGTGCCCGGCCGCGTCACCGGTGGCGAGATCCTCTTCCAGGGACGGGACCTGGCGCGGGTCGACAACAGGGAGATGGCGACGATCCGCGGCGCCAGGATCGGGATGATCTTCCAGGACCCGAGCGCCTCGCTCAACCCCGTCCTCACCGTCGGCTACCAGCTCGGCGAGACGTTGCGGCGGCACCGCCGCCTTGCCCCGGCGCCGGCGCGCGCCGCGGCGCGGGACGGCCTCGTCGCCGTCGGCATCGCCGACCCGGACCGCGTGCTGAAGGCGTACCCGTTCCAGCTCAGCGGCGGCATGCAGCAACGGGTGATGATCGCCCTGGCGATGGCGAGCGAGCCGGCCCTGCTCATCCTCGACGAGCCGACCTCCGCGCTCGACGTCACCACTCAGGCCCAGCTCCTCGACGAGCTCGAATCGCTGCGCGTGCGCTACGGCACCAGCATCATCTTCATCACCCACGACATCGCGCTCCTGGGCGACTTCGCCGACGCGATCCTGGTCATGTACGCCGGTCAGGTCTGCGAGCTCGGGCCGCGCGACCGGGTGATCGGACAGCCGCACCACCCCTACACCCAGGCGTTGCTCAACGCCGTCGAGCGCACGAGCGTGCCGGGCACCGCGCGTCTGGCGGCCATCCCCGGCGACCCGCCGGACCCGACTCGGCTGCCCGCTGGGTGCCCGTTCGCGCCGCGCTGCCCGTTCGCCATGCCCGTCTGCCGGGAGGTCAATCCGGGGCCGACGGTCGTGCTGCCGGGGCACCAGGCCGCGTGCCACCTCCTGACGACGGGCGCTCCGGATGCCCGCCAGCCGGCGGCGGCGAGGAGCGCGTGATGGCGGTCCCGCTGCTCGAGGTGAGGGCCCTCGTCAAGCACTTCCCGATCCGGAAGGGCCTCCTCGGGCGCGCGGTCGGAGCGGTGCGCGCCGTCGACGGCGTGTCGTTCGCCCTGGAGGAGGGTGAAACGCTGGGGTTGGTCGGCGAGAGCGGCTGCGGCAAGTCGACCCTCGTCAAGTCGCTCCTCTTCTTGGAGCAACCGACGAGCGGCGAGATCCGGTTCCGCGGGCAGACGCTGACGCTGACAGATGCCCGGCAGCTGCGGCGGCACGTGCAGATCGTCTTCCAGGACCCCTACACATCGCTGCCGCCGCGGATGGCCGTCGGTGACATCATCGCCGACCCACTGCGCATCCATCAGGTGGGAGATCGCGCGCTGATCGACCGCAGGGTGCGCGAGCTGCTCCAGGAGGTGGGTCTCGACCCGGCGCGCGCCGGGCAGTACCCGTTCCAGTTCAGCGGCGGGCAGCGGCAGCGGATCGGGATCGCCCGCGCCCTGGCCGTCAATCCCGCGTTGGTGCTCCTCGACGAGGCGGTCTCCGCCCTCGACGTCTCCGTCCAGGCGCAGGTGCTCAACCTGCTCAAGGACCTTCAGCAGCGCCACCGGCTGACCTACGTCTTCATCTCGCACGACCTCGGTGTCGTGCGGTACATGAGCAACCGGATCGCCGTCATGTACCTCGGCAAGATCGTCGAGCGCGGCCCCGCGGAGGCGGTCTCCGGTCAGCCCTTGCACCCCTACACGCGCGCGCTCTTGTCGGCGGTGCCGTCGCTGGGGCGGCGGCGGGGCGGGCGCATCCGACTCCGCGGCGAGCCACCGAAACCGACGAACCCGCCGTCCGGCTGCGCGTTCCACCCGCGCTGCCCGATCGCGCAGCCGCTCTGCTCACGGCAGGAACCGGAACTGACGGAGTGGCTCCCCGGCCGGTTCGCCGCCTGCCACTTCGCGCTGTCAAGCCTGGAGGAGAACCGGCCGGCGGGCGATCGGGGAGGAACGCCATGACGAACGGAGCCCTCGGGCTGGGCGTGATCGGGCTCGGATTCATGGGGCGCCGCGACGCACGCTTCGTGAGCCAGATCGACGGCATCCGGCTCGCCGGGGTGTGCGAGATCGACGCGGCGCTCGCCCACGAGGTCGCAGCCGAGGTGGGAGGATCGGTCGACCCAGTCGTCGCGTTCCTCCCTGTGTTCCGCGGGCTGCCACCGCGGTTGCCGCTGTCCAGAAGCAGGGGGCGATAATGGCATCGCGTTCTCAGGCATCGACCACGAGCGAAACCGCGCAAGAGCCCAGGCGCGCCGGGCGCTATCCGATCGCCGTACTAGCGAAGGCGCTCGACCTGCTCGACCTGCTCGATGCCCACGAGGTGCTAACCCTGACCGAGCTCAGCGCGCGCGCCGGGATCAATAAGGCGACGGCACTGCGTGTGCTCGCCAATCTGGAGGACCGCGGGTACGTCGAACGGGACGCGGCGACGGGCCGGTACCGGCTCGGGTTCCGGCTCCTGCAGCTCGGGATGCGGAAGACGGAGGGTCTGGACCTGCGGACCGCGGCGCGCCCGATCCTGAGGCGGCTTCACGCCGCATTCGACGAGACGGTCAACCTCGCCGTGCCGGGTCCCGACGGGATCATCTACATCGACATCTTGGAGAGCGCGCACGGTCTGCGGATGGCGGCGACGGTCGGCCGGCGAGACGACTACCACTCCTCGGCGCTGGGCAAGGCGATGATGGCCTACCGAGCCGCATCGTGGTTCGACGAGGTGCTGCGCCGGCAGCCGCTGGTCCAGAAGACGCCGCACACCATCGTCGACCCGGACACGCTGCGCCGCGAGTTGGCGCGGGTCCGGGAACGCGGGTACGCCCTCGACGACGAAGAGAACGAGCTCGGCGCCCGCTGCGTTGCCGCACCGATCTTCGACCACCGCGGCGGCGTCATCGGGGCGATCAGCTTGTCCGGACCGGCGAGCCGGCTGGCGCCGGAGCGATTGGTCGAACTGGCCGGGAGCATCACGGCGGCGAGCCAGCAGGTCTCCGCCCAGATGGGCTTCAAGGACACCGACCCAGACGGCTGCGCGCCGTCGGCGCCGGCGTCCAAGCAAGGAGAGGTGGTCCGATGAGCGCTCCGGCGCTGTCTTCGCGCACGGCGGCGTCGATCACCCACCTCCGGCTCTACATCGCCGGAGGCTGGACGGATGGCCGGGGGAAGCCGTTGACGGTCGCCAGCCCGGCCACCGGCGCGGTGGTGGCGGAGGGAACAGCCGCCAGCTCTGAGCAGGTCGGCCGCGCCATTGAAGCGGCCGCCCGCGCCTTCCCCTCCTACCGCAGGGTGCCTCTCTACGAACGCGCCGGTCTGTGCCACGGCGTCGCCGCGGCGCTGCTGCAGCGGCGAGACGAGATCGCGCGCGATCTGGCCGTCGAGCAGGGCAAGCCGCTCGCCGAAGCCCGGATCGAGGTGACCATCGCGGCCGCGATGTTTCAGGCGGCCGGCGAGGACATCAAACGCCTGCCCGGCGAGGTCTTGCCGTCGTCCGATCCCTCGCGACAGATCTTCGTCGTGCGCGAGCCGGTCGGCGTGGTCGGGGTGATCACGCCCTGGAACTTCCCGCTGACGATCCCGGCGGAGTACCTCTCGGCGTGCCTGGCCGCCGGGAACACGGTCGTCTGGAAGCCGGCGTCCTACACCCCGGTGAGCGCGTTGCGCATGGTCGAGTGCTTCGCCGAGGCCGGCGTGCCCGGCGGCGTGCTGAACCTCGTGCTCGGTCTCGGCGCGACCATCGGCGAGGCACTTGCCACGCACCCGGCGGTGACGGCGATCGGAGTGACCGGCAGCTCGGCGACCGGCGAGGCCGTCGCCCGCTGGGCCGGGACGCGGCGCCTGCTGCTGGAACTGGGTGGGAATGGTCCGGCGGTCGTGGCCGAGGATGCGGATCTGCGCCGCGCGATCCCACGGATCGCCGTCGGCTGCTTCGCCAACGCCGGCCAGATCTGCGACTCGACCGAGCGAATTCTCGTCCACGAGCGCCTGCACGACGCCCTGCTCGACGGCCTCGTCGAGGCCGCGCGCGCGGTGCGCCTCGATGCCTCGCTGGCCGAGGGCGCGACGATGGGGCCCCTCAACAACGACGAGACCGCCGGGAAGGTCGACCGACATCTTGCGCAGGCGCGTGCGAACGGCGCCCGCGTGCTGACCGGCGGCGGACGGGCGTCGGATCGCCCGACGGCGCTCTACTACGAACCGACGGTGATCGACGGGGTCGACGCGACGATGCTGCTCAATCGCGAAGAGACGTTCGGACCGGTCGCGCCGATCCTGACCTTTGCCACCGACGAAGAAGCGGTCGCGCTCGCGAACGACACCGACCTGGGGTTGGTTGCCGGTGTGTTCACGAAGGACATCGCGCGGGCCAACTTCTACGTTCAGTCGCTCCGTGCCGGCGTCGTGAACGTGAACGAAACCCCGACCTACTGGCAGCCGCACACCCCGTTCGGCGGCTATGCCGGCACGCGCAGCGGATTGGGCCGCCTGGGGGGCAAGTACACGATCATGGAACTGACGCAGACGAAAACGATCGTCGTCGACGTCGCCCCCTAGCCGCCGAGGTGGGGGAGGAACACACGATCCGGCGGGACGGGCGAGGCGCTGAACCGTTCCCCGCTCTACTTCAGCATCCCAAGTCCCAAAGTAGCCTCAGCCCTCTGCCAGGGATATGTTCGCGGATGGGCGGATGGCCAGACAGCTTGACAGCCGGATGTCTCGGAGGTAGCGTACGGACATGGCTCGGGTGATCGCGATCGCCAACCAAAAGGGTGGCTCGGCCAAGACCACCACCACGATCAATCTGGGAGCGGCCCTCGCCGCGCTAGGACACCCGACGCTGCTCGTCGACCTCGACTCGCAGGGGCATCTCGCCGAGGGATTCGGCATCGCCGCCGGCGGCTTGGACCACGAGCTCTCCGAGGTCTTGGACAACAAGCGGGAGCTGGCAGCAATCGTGCGATCCCTGCGGACCAACCTCGACCTGGCGCCGGCGAACATCCGCCTCTCCCATCTGGAACCCTACCTGATCACCCGCCCCCGCCGCGAGGACCGGCTCAAGCACGCCCTACGGCCGGTGCTCGACCGGTACGCCTTCGTGCTGATCGACTGCCCGCCGAGTTTGGGCATCCTGACGGTCAACGGCTTCTCCGCCGCCGGCGAGATCCTCATTCCGATGGCCGCCGAGTTCTACGCCCTGATCGGCGTCAGCCTGCTCCTGGACACGATCCGCGACATGCGCGTCGACCTCAATCCCGAGTTGGCGGTGCTCGGCATCATCCCGACCCGGATGAACCGGACGCGCCACGCCGGCGAGGTCGTCGAGCGGGCCAAGGAGGAGCTGGCGGGCCAGGTCCGCTTCTTCGAACCGCCGATCCCCGAGACGGTCAAGGTGCGCGACGCGGCCGCCTCCGGCGTCCCGATCGGCGAGTACGACCCGACGAGCCCGGCGACAGCGGCCTACCACGCCCTCGCCCTGGAGGTTGCCCAGTGACCGCCCGTAAGTCCCCGCTCGCCAGCCGGCCCAGTCTCTTCCGCCGCACCGACGACGGTGTCCCCGAGTTAGCCGAACATTCGGATGTCCAGACATCCGAACAGGGAGATGGCTCACCAGCGGAACATCTGGACCGCCAGACACTCAAACACTCGGATGTCCCGCGACGGATCAAGCGCACCTTTCATCTGGAACCGGAGGTCGTGCTGCTCCTCTCCGAGGTCCAGGTGGCAGATCAGCGGCGGACGGGGCACAAGCCGGAGCTCTCGGAACTGGTGAGTGAAGCCATTCGACAGCTGGGCGAGCGGCGTCTGGCTCCATCCTAAACGAGATCCGACGCCATCTGGATGTCGGGCAATGCGGACACCAAGATGTCCAGATGTCAGAATGTTCAGATGGCCGTTGATCGGCCGCGAACCCATCCTGGGGACGTCGGCTAACGAGCCAGCATCCCAGCAAGACAGGACCCTGACTCCCCCGCTGGTGAAGGCGACATTCGACCTCACGCCCGAGCTCGTGCTGAAGCTGGAACAGGTGCGGCTGGACCGGATGCAGCGGGGGGAGAAGGTCGACACGAGCGCCCTGGTGCGGGAGGCAAGGGACACCACGGCGGGCAGAAGATGCGATCGTAGACGGGCCACTGGCCCCCACGGAGGCGGGCCCGATGCCGCGACGAAGCACGCACCTTGTGACATCTCTCCGTCCCAGCGGCATTGTTCCGCTGATCTCCAAATGTCTGCCGGTCTGCTAGCATCTGCGGCACAAACGAAAAGCGGCCGGCCGGCCCCGAGACCAACCAACCGCTTCCCGCTCTACCACCGGCGAGCGTATCAGGACCTCCCGCGCCGGTCAAGGCACGGGAGGGTGCGTGCGTGGACAGTAGCGATCCCGTCTCGTCGTCCCGCCTCCTGATCGACGAGCCCCCGCTCTTGGTGCTCCCGAGTCTGGCGGTGCTGCTCAGGCTCAACGAGGCGATCTTCCTCCAGCAGCTGCACTACTGGGTCCAGAAGAGTCCACACCTGCGCGATGGGCGGCGCTGGATCTACAACACGTACGAGGACTGGCGGCAGCAGCTGCCGTTCTTCACTATCGCCACGCTGCGCCGGATCGTAAACGGGCTGGAGCAGCAGGGCCTCGTCCTCTCTACCACCGCCTACAACACCCAGACGGTCGATCGTACCAAGTGGTACAGCGTCGATCACGTTGCGCTCGAAGCGTTGCGACGCGCACGACTGCGGGAATCAGCAGACCATGTGCTCAAATTGAGCACATCAGTACCAGAGACTACTACAGAGACTAACAGACAGAGACCCGTCGAATTTTCGAAGACTTCGACAGATCTCGACAGCTCTTTTCAGCAGACGGACGAGCCGAAGCCACCGGCGCGCCAACCTCGGCCGGGGATGGCACGAGCTACGCCAGCGCCGGGACCCAACCGGGAAGCAGCTGGCCGCGCCGACACCGAAGCAGCCCACGCCGCGCGCGTCAACCTGCTGCGCCAGCAGGCGACGATCGGACGCTACGTCGAGGGTCTGGCCCGCGAACTGCGCGACCAGGCCTCACTCGCCTCCAGCACGACGCGGGCGTTCAACCTCTTCCAGACGTCGGGAGTCTCGCTCGACGAGTTCACCACGCTGATGCTCACCGCGCGGAAGAAAACCCAAGAGCACTCCGGTGCCATCCGGGCCAGGGTGTCCGAGCCCCCCGGGGCGCCAAGGTCGATACTATCGGTGGAACCTTGGAGCGGCCGCCCACCCCGCCCTGGTGGAAGCGTCTGTTGGCCCTTGCCTGACCCCCGGAGGTCCCGCCATGCCCGAGCTGCCGTTTCCCTGGCGCGGATTCTCGCTGCCGACCTACACCCAGGTCCCCGACGAGTTCCTCGACGTCCTGGCGCCCCATCTGACCGAGGCGGAGCTTCGGGTCTGCCTCTACGTGATCCGGCGCACCTTCGGCTTCAAGAAGGCCTCCGACGCGATCTCCGTCTCCCAGCTGGTCAAGGGCATCACCACCAAGGACGGCCGGGTCCTCGATGCCGGGACGGGGATGAGCCGCAGCGCGGTGCAGCGGGGCGTCAACGGCCTGGTCGAGAAGGGCGTCCTGGCCAAGCGGCAGGTCCAGTCCGACAACGGCGAGTACGAAACCAATGTCTACGCGCTGGTCTTCGCCGAGCCGCAGGGGGTAGCCCTCGAAAAGGGCCACCCCGGCCCTGCAAAAGGCATACCCCCCCCTTTGAGGTCCTCCCAGACCGTCGAGGTAGCCCTCCTGGAGGGCCACGGGGTAGCCCTCCTGGAGGGCATACAAGAAACAGTAGAACAACAAACAGAGAGAGATCTTTCGAATAGCCCACGAGTCGAAATTCGCTTGCCGAAAGACGACGTCGAGACGATCGCGCTCTACGCGCGGGATGCGGCGCGGCTGCTGCACGACCAGGCGCCCGCCAAGTCGACGGTGACCCGGGCGGTCAACCTCTACGCGAAGAGCGGACTGGACCTGGACACGTTCCTGGGTCACCTGCAGACAGCGAAGCAGGTGACCCAGCTCCACTCAGGAGGCATCAAGAGGGAGGCCCCGGACCAACCGGCGGGGACCAAGGCGAAGGTGCCATATTTCTTCGAGGTGCTGGAACGGTTGGTCGGCGCGAAGGAGCGTGAGTGATGCCTCCCATGCTGGTCGGATGACGCCGCAGGATGTGAACGCCGCGCCATTGCCTTGGCGCGCCGATCGGCGTACTATTCCCCACATGGTTGAATTGTTACTCACGTATGAGGTGCTGTCTCAAGCCGCAGGGAGGTATCCGTGGCCCGTCCGCGCAAGATCGATCAACTGGCCGCCATGAGCGACCTCGCCTGCGACGACCGCGTCGTCCACGTCGCGGCGATGCGTGAGGCGCGCCACGCGCTGCCCACCGGCGTCACCCTGGCCGGGCTGGCGGACGTGTTCGCCGCCCTCGGCAACCCCACCCGCCTCAAGATCCTCGCCGCACTCGCCGGCCGGGAGCTGTGCGTCTGCGATCTGGCCGCCACCGTCGGGCAGAGCGAATCGGCCGTCTCCCACCAGCTGCGCCTGTTGCGCTCCCTCGGCCTGGTCCGATCGCGCCGGGACGGCCGGCTCGTCTACTACGCCCTCGACGACGCCCACGTCGCCGCCCTCTACGGCCAGGCCCTCGACCACGTCGCCCACCGCGAGGAGGAGGAACGACGATGAGCGCGACCGGCACGATCGGGGGACCGGCGGGCACCACCTGTCGGATCGACATCGCCGGCATGGACTGCGGGGAGTGCGCCAAGACGATTGAGGCCTCGCTGGCGGCGCTGCCGGGGATCCACGCTGTTGCGGTCAGCTTCGCCCAGGGCGCGGCCAGCGTCACCTTCGACCCTGCCCAGGCCAGCCCCGCGGCGCTCGTCGGGCGGGTCAAGGCCCTTGGCTACGGGGCGCGGGCCGAGGACAAGCCCGCCGCCACCGGGCCGTGGCTCTTCGACGTCACGGGGATGGACTGCGGTGACTGCGCCGAGACGGTCGCGCGGACCGTCCGCCGCCTGCCGGGTGTTGCCGCAGCGACGGTCAACTTTGCCGCCGCCACTCTCAGCGTGGTACCCGCCGATGGGCAACTCGCCCCCGCCGCGGTCGTCGCGGCGGTGGGGCGGGCGGGCTACGGCGCCAGTCGGCGGGGTGGCGAGACACCCGCCGTCGGGTGTCCCTGGTGGCGCACCCGCCGCGTCGGCGAGACGGCCCTCGCGGCGCTGCTCTGGCTCGTCGGATTCGGCATCGAGCGCGCCAGCGCGCCGCGCCTGGCGAGCGCGATCCCGTTCCTCGCCGCGATGGTCGTCGCCGGCGCCCCGGTCGCGCGCGCCGGCTGGTACGCACTGCGGGTCCGCCGCGCCGACATGAACCTGCTGATGACGATCGCCGCGGTGGGTGCGGTCGCGATCGGTCGCTGGGACGAGGGCTCCTCCGTCCTCATCCTGTTCGCCGTCGGGACGACGCTCCAAACATTGACGCTCGATCGCACCCGACGCGCGATCCAGGCCCTGGTCCGGATCACCCCGGCGGAGGCCTCTGTCAAGCGGGTCGGGGGCGAGCAGCGGGTCCCCGTCGGCGATGTGGCGGTCGGTGAGATCGTCGTCGTGCGGCCCGGCGAGCGGGTGCCGGTCGACGGCGTGGTCGTCGCCGGGCACTCGGCCGTCGACCAGGCCCCGATCACCGGCGAGTCCGTCCCGGTCGCCATCCAGCCCGAGCACGCGGTCTTCGCCGGCAGCATCAATGGCGACGGCACACTCGATGTTCGCTCCACCAAGCCGGCCAGCGACACGACGTTGGCCCGCATCATCCATCTGGTCGAGGAGGCGCAGGCCTCGAAGGCGCCCGCCCAGGCCTTCGTCGACCGCTTCGCCGCCATCTATACCCCCCTCGTCCTCCTCGGCGCCCTCGTCGTCGCCACCGCGGTGCCCCTTGTGGTCGGCGATGTCCGCGGCTGGGTCTTCAAGGCCCTGGTGCTGCTGGTCATCGCCTGCCCCTGCGCGCTCGTCATCTCGACGCCCGTGGCGCTGGTGGCGGCGATCGGCTCGGCCTCCCGCCGCGGCGTTCTCTTCAAGGGCGGGGCCGCCATCGAAGCGCTCGCCGGTGTCCGCGCCGTTGCCTTCGACAAGACGGGGACGCTGACGGTCGGCCGCCCGGCGGTCACGGACCTCGTCCCGAGCGGCGAGCGCTCGGCGGCCGAGGTTTTGGCCCGTGCCGCGGCGGTGGAGCAGCACGCGACTCACCCGATCGCCCTCGCCATCCTCCGTGCCGCCCGCGAACAGGGTGTTACCCTGCCTGAGGTGACCGGTGCGCAGGGCTTCCCCGGCCGCGGGGCGAGCGCTCGCCTCGCCGGGGAGATCGTCCTGGTCGGCAGCCGCCGCCTGTTCGCGTCCATCTCGCGGGAGGCGGCACTGGTGGTGGCAAGCTGTGAGGCGGACGGCAAGACGGCGGTTCTCGTCGGGACCGATCGGGGTATCGAAGGCGTCATCGCCGTCGCCGACCCGCTCCGGCCGGCGAGCCCGCGGGCCATCGCGGCGCTGCGGGCGCTGGGGTTGCGCACCGTCATGCTGACCGGCGACAACCGCCCGACCGCGGCGCGCATCGGCGCCCAGGTCGGCCTGAGCGACGTCCGGGCCGAGCTGCTGCCCGAGGACAAGGTCGCCGCCATCCACGACCTCCAGAGCACCCTCCCGGTGGCGATGGTCGGCGACGGGGTCAACGACGCCCCCGCCCTGGCGTCGGCCAGCGTCGGCATCGCAATGGGTGCGGCCGGCACGGATGTGGCGATCGAGGCGGCGGACGTCGCCCTGATGGGCGACGAGTTGGCCCAGTTGCCGGTCGCGGTGCGCCTCGCCCGCCGCACGATGGCGATCATCCGGCAGAACATCGCCGCGGCGCTGGCTGTCAAGGCGCTCTTCCTCGTCCTGACCTTCGTCGGCCTCACCAACCTGTGGCTGGCGGTGCTGGCGGACATGGGGATGTCGCTCCTGGTCACCGTCAATGCGCTGCGTCTGCTGCGGGTCGAGCGCCCCCCGCACCACGTCCCGGCCGCGGCCCCCCTGGGTGCGACCGCGCTCCCGCACGGCGGCGCGGCCGACTGATGGCCCGCCACCACGACCATGCCCCGGCGAACTTCAGCCGGGCCTTCGCCGTCGGCGTCACGCTCAACACCGCGTTCGTCGTCCTGGAGGTCGTCTTTGGGCTGCTGGCCCATTCCCTCGCCCTGGTGGCCGACGCCGGCCACAACCTGAGCGACGTGCTCGGGCTGCTGCTCGCCTGGGGGGCGAGCGCCCTGGCCCAACGGCGGCCCTCGACCCGGCGCACCTACGGGCTGCGCCGCTCCTCGATCCTGGCCGCCGTCGTCAACGCCGTCGCGTTGCTCGTCATCACCGGCGGCATGGGGTGGGAGGCGATCCGTCGCTTCGGCGATCCGGGTGCGGTCGCGGGGCAAACCGTGATCTGGGTGGCCGCGGTGGGGGTGCTCATCAACGGGGTCACGGCTCTACTCTTCGCCGCCGGGCGCACGGGCGACCTCAACGTCCGGGGGGCGTTCCTGCACCTGGCGGCCGACGCCGGGCTGTCGCTGGGGGTGGTCGGCACCGGGGTCGTCATCCTGGCCACCGGCTGGCACTGGCTCGACCCGGCCGCCAGCCTGGTGATCGGGCTCGTCATCCTCATCGGCACCTGGGACCTGCTGCGGGACTCGGTCAACCTGGCCCTCGACGCGGTGCCCGAGGCCGTCGACGTCGGGGCCGTCGCGACCTACCTGGCCGGTCTGCCGGCGGTCGCCGAGGTCCACGACCTGCACGTCTGGGGCCTGAGCACCACCGAGACGGCCCTCACCGCCCACCTGGTTATGCCCGACGGTTCATCGGGGGACGCACTCCTGGCCCAGACCTGCCGGGAGCTGCACGACCGGTTCGGCATCGAGCACGCCACCCTCCAAATCGAACGGGGCGACCCCGCCCATCCGTGCCGCCTGGCACCGGCCGCCACGGTCTAATCCCCGAAAGGCGACGCATGGACGGCTTGCTCGCCCAGGTCGCGCTCTACAGCCTGCTGCCGGTGGGCGCGATCGTTCTCGGCGGCACCGTCGCCACCGTCCGCCGACCGGGGCCGGTCCTGACCAGCGCGGTCCAGCACCTGGCGGCCGGCGTCGTCTTCGCCGCCGTCGCCGGAGAGTTGATCCCTGCGATCATGCACAACCGCGAGCCGGTCGCCGCCGTGGTCGGCTTCACCCTCGGGGTGGCCGTCATGCTCGGGATCAAGGAGCTCGCCGGCGACGGTGACGAGATCACCGGCGTCGCGCCCGACAACCCGGCGTCCCTCCTGACGGCGGTGGGCGTCGACGTCGCCATCGACGGGTTCCTCGTCGGCGTCGGGTTCGCCGCCGGATCGAGGCAGGGCGTCCTCGTCACGGTCGCCCTCACCCTGGAAGTGCTCTTCCTCGGTCTCGCCACGGCGGCGGCGCTCGGGCAATCCGGCTTCGGGCGGAGGCGGGTGATCGCCACGGTCGGCGGGTTGGCGGCGGTGCTGGCGCTCGGGGCAGGCATCGGGGCGACGGTGCTCGGCGGCCTCGCCGGCGCCCCGCTCGCCGGCGGGCTCGCCTTCGGCGCCGCGGCGCTGCTCTACCTCGTGACGGAGGAGCTGCTCGTCGAGGCCCACGAGGTGCCCGACACCCGCCGCGCCACGGCGATGTTCTTCCTGGGATTTCTCGTCCTGCTCGTAATCGAGATGCTGGCCTAAGTGGTCCGTTTCGCAAACGGTGGTAGGGTTAGGACGGGCCTGGTATGGTTGGGAAGGTGACGGCCCCGCGCGGCGCAGCCGAGGAGGTGAGCACGAGGATGTCCGGCCCCGCCCCCGCCTACCAACCGACCGTTACCGAGGAGCAGGGGGCGATCTGCCGGCAGCTGATCCGGCGGCACACCGCACCCCAGGCCGAAGTCTACCGCGCCAGGCTCGCCCTGCTGTTGCACGAGGCGCCCGCCCTGGACAACGTGGCCGCCGGCCGCCGGCTGGGCAAGCACGAGAACTGGGTGCGCTACTGGCGGCGCATTTGGGCCACCGAGGGGGTTCGGCTGGCGGACAAACCGGGGCGTGGCCGCAAGCCGGCCGTTTCCCCCCCTGCAGGTGGCGATGGTCGTGGCCTTGGCCTGTGAACTGCCCGCCCTGCGGAGCGAGCCCCTTAGCCGCTACAGCACCGGCGAGTTGGCGCGGCTGGTGAGCGCGCACCCGGACGCGCCCGCGGTGAGTCGGAGCACCGTCTGGCGCCTCCTCGACCGCCACGCCCTCAAGCCCTGGCGGTACCGCGGCTGGCTCTTCCCGCGCGACCCCGCCTTCGCCGCCAAGGCGGGGCGGGTGCTCGACCTCTCTGCCGGGGTCTGGGAGGGGGAGTCCTTGGCCCCGGGCGACTGCGTGCTCAGCGCCGACGCGAAGACGAGCATCCAAGCCCGGCGCCGCTGCCAGCCCAGCGCCCCGCCCGGCCCCGGCGCACCGCGGCGGGTCGAGCACGAGTACGACCGGGGCGGGGCGCTCGCCTACCTGGCGGCCTGGGACGTGCGGCGCGGGGGCGTCAGCGGTCGGTGCGAGGCGCACCCCGGCAAGGCCGCCTTCGGGCGGCTGGTCGACCAGGTGATGGCCGAGGAGCCCTACCGAACCGCCGGGCGGGTCTTCTGGATCGTCGACAACGGCAGCAGCCACCGCGGAGCCAAAGCGGCTGAGGAACTGACGCAACGCTACCCGACTCTCCTCGTCGTCCCTCTGCCGACCCATGCCTCCTGGCTCAACCAGATCGAGAGCTCTTGCTCGATCGTGCAGCGCAAGGCGCTGACCCCGAACGACCTCGCCGACCTGGCGGCGGTCGAGGAGCGCCTGGCCAAGTTCGCGGCGCTGTACAACGACACGGCGGTCCCCTTCGACTGGCGCTTCACGCGGGCGGACTTGGACGCGCGCCTGGCCGATCTCCCGCTCCTGGTGCCCACCGACACGTCCCTGCCGGAGGCCGCCTAACCCGACAAGCAATCCTGAAACGACGCACTAAGCCCGACGGGGCTGGCTGCCGCCGACGAGGGCGAGCTGGCGTTGCCCGCGGGCATGGCCGAGGGCCAGATGGGCCACGGCGAAGGGTTCTGGGCGTCGGCACGCCCTGTTCTGCGGGAAACCCTGGACTGCTGCCCGTATCACTCGCCGCCTTCGCCGCCGCCTGGCTGGCGGTCGACGTGCTCCTGCGCCGCCGAATCGGGCCCGATCGTGATCGGCTGGTCAGTGCCGCGCTCCACGCCGGGCTGGCCCCGGAGCACTTCGCCGAGGCGACCGGCTATGGCCTCTTCTTTTCCGCCTCGGTCGTCGGCGAAGCGATCGTCGCCGCGGCCATCCTCAGCCGCCCCGTTGCCGTGGTCTCCCTCGCCGGCGTGGTCGTCGCCCTGGGACGCATTGTGGCGTGGGCCGTGTTCCGGATCGTGCCGCCACCGGGCGCCGACGCCGTCGAGCAAGTCGATCTGATCGGCCTCATCACCAAGGGCACCGAAACGGTCGCGCTGATTGCCTGCGGCATGCTTTGGCACGCAACGCGTGAGCGCGTTCCTGCCCCACGGCGCAGCACATGAGTGGACTCCGAGCGCTGCTCAGACGGCCGCTCGGTCTTGCCAGACTGGGCGCGGTGCTGATTGTCCTTGGGGAAGCGCTCCTGCTCCTCGCGCGGCTCCCGTCGCCGGGCACCCCACGAGCGCGGCCGAGAACGACGGACGCGGGAGGCACCGCGGGGGAGTATGGCGTGCGGTGCGAGCGAACCGGGCACCCCAGGACGGGGCGCGAGCGCCGAGGCGCTTATCGACGGAACATCGATCGGATGCTGTTCCACCAGGAGCGCGCCACCATCGTCCGGAACGGGAGTGTTTGGAAGAACCGGACTACCCCGAGCAATCGCCGCATGGTGCCTCCTTTGACGGACGCGGCCCCGTGGGCGGGACAGGACCACGAAGTGGAGACCGTGAGAACGCGCTATCCGACCGGCAGGCCGACCGAACGCCGTCGGCCTCGGGTACGTCAGTGTACTACAATAGTTGAATTCTTATTCAAAATCTCGACTTTGGCCATTCTGCCGTGTGACAGGTCAGGTTGATGCAAGCGGCGCTGCGACGGGCAGCGAATGAGCGCAGGGTCGTCCGACATCGATGACGGCGCCTCATTCCGCAGACTCCTGAAGGACAGCCGGATTGGCCCGACCACAAGCGCAGACCCGATTCCGTGCCATCAACGACTTGGATCTGCAAATGGCCAAAGTCGAGTCAACATGAGACGCGAGATCATCCGAACTGGGGATTCGGTCTGGCCCAACCGCGATCCGCCGCAACTCTGTTCCGGCGGATCGCAGGACCAAACGGTGTTTCGTCACCGTCGGCCAGCCCGTGCTGGTACCCCCTCTGCGACGTTCCCCATGGAGTCACACCGCCTGGCTCACCTCCAGCGGCCCGACCGGTGTCGAGGCGACCGGGTCGTGCTCGGATGCTCAACCGGCTTGTCGAGCCCATCACCTGCTCCTATCGTTGTGTCGTAGATCGGGGCGAGCCGTCGCCGATCGTTCGCCGAGGTCGCCATGCCACGATCCCCACGGGAGGCACACGGACCTTCGCTGGAGGGTCTGGCCGGGCTGGTCATCGGTCTCCTCGTCGCCTACCTCGGTGCCGAAGCCGGGTTGCCGGGCAACCGCCATCCCCTCCATTGGGTGCTGGCGGCGGTGGGCGGCGGTGTGGGCTACCTGATCGGCGATATCATTGCCCGCGTGAAAGAGCACCGGGACTATTCCGGATCGTTCATAAGGCGAACCGATGAGCGACGACGTCCGAGCGGCTTCCCTCCGCGACCTCGCCGCCGACGCCGCTGAGGCAGCGGCCGACGCGACCGAGCGCGGCCGGCGCGTGTTCTCGGTCGGTCTGGGGGTGGCTCTCCTCGTCGCCTTGCTCGTCATCGGGCTGGTCCAACGCGGCGCCGCCGGACCGGGGCGCGGTCCACGGGCGGGGCAACCGGCTCCCGACTTCGCCCTGACGGCCTTCGACGGCCGTCTCATGCGCCTGAGCGATCTACGTGGGCGACCGGTCGTCCTCAATTTTTGGGCGTCGTGGTGCCCGCCTTGTCGCGCCGAAGCGCCCGTCCTGTCGAAGGTCGCGGCGCAGGCGGGTCGGGTGGCGTTTCTGGGAGTCGATGTCCGCGATCGCGCCGGCGACGCGCAGGATTTCGTCAACGAGTTCCACATTCCCTACCCGAATGTGCGCGATGCCGACGGCTCGTTGGAGAACCACTACGGCGGCTTCGGCATCCCCTTCACGGTGTTCATCTCGTCCGCCGGCACGATCGAGCGCACCTGGCTGGGTCCGCTCGATGAACGCCACCTGCTCGCGTTCATCGAGGAGCTGACGTAGCGTGTTCTCCTTGCCCGGGCTGCTGCGGGCTGCCGCGCCCTTCCTGACGCTGCTGCTCGCACTGTGGGTCACCGGGCGGCCGGTCGCCATCGCCCCCCACTGGCGGGTGACGCTCGCGCACCCCCTCGACCTGCTGCGGGTGACCGACCACCTCTCCCTCCTCGGGGGATCGGCCGGCGCGATCGCCGGGCTGGTCGTCTTCGGGTGGCGAGGGCGACTGGCGCTCCCAGTGGTGGCCGACCTGTACGGAGCCGTGGCGCCGCTCGGGCTGGCGGTGCATGCCGGCGGCTGCCTGATCCGCGGCGATTGCTACGGACGCTCCGCGCCCGCCCTCGTCGGGATCGTCTTTCCCGGCATGCGCCTTCCGCGCTACCCCGTCGAACTCTACGCCGCGGCGGTTGCCCTGGTGATCTACGCGGGTGTGCAGTGGCTGACGCGGCGGCCGTGCGCCCGCGGGACGGTGGCGCTGGCGACGATGGGCGCGCTGAGCACCACACGGGCCCTGCTCGACGCCTTCCGCTTGCGAGTCGCGTCCGGTCCGGTGAGTGCCGAGCAACTCGTCCTGCTGGCCGTTGCGGCCGCAGCGGCGGTGCTCCTCACATGGCGCCTGATCGCGACGCGGCGGACCGCGCCACGGGTGCCGTTCGTCCCTGGCCAGCAGCCGGTGCCGTCGCTGATGGAGCGGTGAGGATGGATGTTGCCGGGACGGATGCCTCCCCAGATCTGCCGGCCAAACCGGACCTGCCGGCCAAACCGACGTCACGGCGCGGGGCGATCGCGGTGACGGGGGCAGTCGCCCTCCTCCTCGTCGTCGGTTCCTGGTACGTCGGGGGCCGCGCGGGGTTCAGCCAGATCGGGACTGGCGGCGTGAACCTCCGGCTGCTCCCCAAGATCGGCCAGCGCGCGCCCGACTTCGTTGTCCGCACGGCGGCCGACGGCCGCCCCGTCCGCCTCTCCGACTACCGCGGGCAACCGGTCTGGCTCAATTTCTGGGGGAGTTGGTGTCCGCCCTGTCGGGCTGAGTTTCCGGATCTCCAAGCCGCCTACGCCGAGAATCTCGCCCCGCAGGGCGTGGCGCTCCTGGCCGTGTCGCTGGATGAACCGGCCGCCGCCGCCGCCGGCTACGCGGCGCGCAACGGGGGCACCTTCACGATCCTGAGCGACCCGGACCGGAGCGCCACGGGCGCCGCCTACCCGATCGCCAACTTTCCGACCCACATCCTGATCGGCAGGGACGGCATCATCCGCGACATCATCCTCGCCCCGATCGATAAGGAAGCCATTATCCAGGCGGCCAAGAAGATCACCCAATAGCCTCGTGCTTGTGACGGTCGCCTTAGAGCCTGTATGAGAAGCCGTGGACCGGTAGAAGTGGACCGGTAGAAGAGGAGGATGAGCAGGCAACGATACCCCAGCGACTTGACCAACCGCCAGTGGCAGCGACTGGAACCGCTGCTGCCGAGTGCCAAGCCGGGCGGCCGCCCCCGTCGTGCGGACCTGCAGGAGGTGATCGACGCGATCCGCTCCGTCCTGCGCAACGGCATCGTCTGGCGGGCGTTACCGCACGACTTCCCGCCCTGGCCGACCGCCTACTGGTACTTCCGGGAGTGGCGACGCGACGGGACCTGGGAGGCGATCCAGGCCAGCTTGCGCGAGCAGGTGCGCCAGGCGGACGGGCGGGAGGCGACCCCGAGCGCCGCGATCCTGGACAGCCAGTCGGTGAAGACGACCGAAAAAGGGGGCCTCGGGGCTACGATGCAGCCAAGCAGGTAAATGGCCGCACGCGCCACATCCTGGTCGATACACTGGGCTTGTTGCTGATCGTGGTGGTCCACGCGGCGAACAGCCAAGACTCCGACGGGGCGAAGCTGGTCTTGCGGCGGGCGCTCGGCTGGTTCCCGCGGTTGCGCCTGATCTGGGTCGACCAGGGGGACAAGCCGCACCTCGTGGCTTGGGCGCAATCGGTCGGCGGCTGGGTGGTCGCGATCGTGGCCAGACCGAAGGAGCAGCAGGGCTTCGCGGTGCTGCCGCGGCGGTGGGTGGTCGAGCGGACGTTGGCCTGGCTGGGTCGCTCGCGGCGCCTGAGCAAGGACTACGAGGGATTGCCCGAGACGCACGAGGCGTGGGTCCAGATCGCGATGATCCACCTCATGCTCAAGCGGCTCGCGCCTCCCTAACATTGCTTCTCATACAGGCTCTCAGGACCGTGTGGGTCCGTTCCTGTCGAGACGTGGCGGTTCTACTGGCTTGCGTCGGGCATCGATCCCCCGCGGGTCTTCCCCGTTTCAGCCGTGTGACCGGCCATCGATCTTCGATGGGCCGATCGGCGATGGCGTGCGCCGGGGTTGCCGGCCCGCCGGGGAGGGCTTCGTCCGATGACCGCGTCAGCCACCACACCAACCAGCGCCGCGCAGTACGATGGCCAGCGCGTGCGCGAGGCGATCCGCGACAACGTCTGGCTCCATTTCACCCAGATGGCCCAATTCCAGGATCCTAACCATCGCCCGCTGGTGCTTGTGCGGGGGGACGGCTCGACCGTCTGGGACGATCAGGGGAACGCCTATCTCGATTGTCTCGCGGGGATCTATTCGGTCAACGCGGGGTACGGGCAGCGCCGGATCATCGAGGCGATGATGGCGCAGCTCGAGCAGCTCGTCTTCGTGAATCCCTTCGGCTACACAAGCGTGCCGGCCGCGGTGCTGGCCGACCGCCTCGGCGATCTGGCTCCGCTCGGTGGCAACGCCCGCGTCTTCTTCACCTCGGGCGGGTCGGAATCGGTCGAGACCGCGCTGAAGCTGGCGAAGCAGTACCACCTGCTGCGCGGGTACCCGAACCGCTGGAAAACGATCTCGCGCCGTGGCGCGTACCACGGGACGACGATGGGCGCGTTGTCGGTGAACGGCCTGAGCGGGGCGCGGGCGCCGTTCGGGCCGCTGGTGCCGGGCGCCCGCCACGCGCCGATGTCGCACCGGTATCGCTGTCCGTATTGCAAGGACGCGGCGGGCTGCACGCTCGCGTGCTACGAGGAGATCGAGCGGGTCGTCGAGTTCGAAGGACCGGAGCAGGTCGCCGCGATCATCACCGAGCCGGTCCAAAACGCCGGCGGCTGCATCCCGCCCGGCTCGATGGACTACTTCAAGCGGATCCGCGCGCTGTGCGACCAGACCGGCATCCTGATGATCATGGACGAAGTGATCTGCGGCTTCGGCCGGCTCGGCGAGCTGTTCGGCTCGACCTACTTCGGGTCGAGCCGGACCTCATCACGACCGCGAAGGGCATTACCTCCTCCTACGCGCCGCTCGGCGCCGTGCTCGTCCGCAAGTCCGTCGCCGACGTCTTCAACGATGGACCGGGGTTCCTGCACGGGCTCACCTTCGGCGGGCATCCGGTCTCGTGCGGGGCGGCGCTGGCCAACCTCGACCTCTTCCTGGCAGAGGATCTGCCCGGCAAGGCGAAGGAGACGGGCGCCTACCTGCGGGGTGAGCTGGAAGCTGCGTTCGCGACCCATCCCCATGTCGGCGACATCCGCGGCGCCGGGCTCTTCCTTGGGATCGAGCTGGTGGCCGACCGTGCGACCAAAGAAAGTCCGCGCGATCGCGACCTCCTCCAGTGGCTGACCGACCAGATGCGGTCGAGCGGGTTGATCCTGCGCAACGACGACCGCGGCGACCCGACGACCCAGCTTTGCCCACCGCTTATCATTTCGAGGGAAGAATGCGACCGGGTGGTCGAGATCCTGGCCCGCAGCTTCGACACGCTCGGCCGCGAGCTGGGGACAGTCGGGACGGTCCATGCCGCGGGGTAGCTCGCGGGCGGGTCGGGACGGCGGACGGACATGTAACCTCGGGCACCTCACATGAACGGTCCGGGTCGCAGACGACGGCGCCGATCCCGCCCGTCGCGGCGGGAACCTCTTGACGGGCGCGCCAGACCGCGTATGCTTCGGCGGGCGCGCGGGCAACCCCGACGTCGGGAGACCTTGAGCGGTTCGGTCAAACCGTCGGCCTTGACGCCCGCTTGAGGCCTGGTGACGGAGGCGGTTCGGAGTGCGACAAAAGCGGCACCAGATGATCGGTCATCTGCGTCGCGGTGCCGAACCTCGGTCAGGAAGCGCTTCGGCCAGGCAGTGTGAAGCATGGAGAACCGCGCGGCTTAATCTTTGGGAAGGGACTCGACCATGGAATCGGGGCGACCGGCCGTCGACCCAACGTTGACAGTGCTCATTCTCACGGCAGCGATCGGCGGGGGTCACGAGGCGGCGGGGCGCGCCGTCCAGTCCGAGCTCGAGCGGGCCGGGCACCGGGCGGTCATGCTCGACGGGTTGCGGGCGATGAGTCCATTTCTCGCCTTCTTCGTGAAGTGGGGGTACATCTTCCAACTGAAGTATGCCCCGTGGTCGATCCGTCCGCTCTTCATCATCAAGACCAACCGCTACGTCGCCGCGTTCCACCGCGTGTACTACGGCATCATGTTCTGCCGGCGGCTCAAAAAGACGATGGCACTGGTTGAGGCGGACGTCATCGTGTCGACGTACCCGCTGATTACCCTTGTGTTGGGGTGGATGCGGCGGCGCGGCCAGCTCAACGTCCCGACGGTTACGGTGATCGCCGACTACGGCGTGCATCGGCTGTGGATCTCACCGTGGACGGAGTTGCACCTCGTGACATCCCGCCCCTCGCTTGAGCTGGTGCAGACCGCGGGCGGGCGGGGACAACTCGTCCACCTCCCGCTGTCGGCCGCGTTTCAGCAGCGATTCGACAAGTTCGAGGCACGCCGAGCACTCGGCCTTCCGGTGGACTCCCACATCGTGTTGATCGTCGGGGGCGCGTGGGGCGTTGGCGACATCGAGACGGCCGCCGCCTGCGCGGTGGAGGCAGGGGCGTTTCCGGTGGTCGTGGCCGGCAACAATCGGCCGGTGCAGGCCCGCCTGGAGGCGCGCTTCGACGACCCGACGCGGTCGATGATTCTGGGCTGGACGCAGGAGATGGCGCGGCTGATGGCGGCGGCGGATTGCCTGGTCCAGAACGCGGGCGGTGTCACCTGCCACGAGGCGATCGCGGTCGGGCTGCCGGTCCTGTTCTTTAACCCGATCCCCGGCCACGGGGAGATGAACGCGCGCCTCATGGAGCGCGCCGGCGCGGCCAGGTGGATCCGGACGGAGGCGGCGCTGGCGGCCCTACTCCGGGCTGGCGTCCGCGGCCAGGCCGAACTGCCCAGTCCGGTCAAGGAGCCAGGGACGCCGGTCGTCCAGGCGATTACGCACGTCCGGCCGCGGCCGGGTCGCCTGGCGCGCCAGCGCGTCTGGATTCCGCGTCCGGCCGCGGTGATGGCGGCGTCGGTGCTGCTGATGATCTGGCTCGCGTTCAACCCGGTCAGCGGTCAGGTCGGAGCGATGGTGCTGAAGCGCCCCATCTCCTCCAGTGACGTCGCGCCCGGCCATGTGGCGCTGATCGCTACGGCGACCGATGCTGAGACGGCGCGCGCGCTGGAGGACGAAATCACGACGCAGCATCTCCCGGTGGCGCTCTTCGTCGATGCTCACGGCGCGCAGGGTTTATACCCTGCGTCCGGTCTCGTCGTCGGGATCATCCATGGTTCGGAACGAGATTTCGCGCTCCATCCGTGGCGGACGCGGCACCGCGCGAGCGTGGCCGCCGCATTGATCCAGCAGAACACCGGAACGGTGGCGGCCTATGTCCTCTCCTCGCACGGCGGCGCCAGCTTGGTCGATTACGTGATCGGTCCCAACAAGGTCCAGCTGCTCGTGGTGGATCGCACGCCACCGGCCCAGGCGCGCCCCACCATCGTCGTGATCGGCAAAAAAGGGATGACGGCGCGGGAGGAAATCGCGCTGCTCCACGCCGAGCTCGACAGGCTCCGGCAGGAAGGATTGCAATGCGAGCCCCTTACGTCGGTCTCCTGACGGCGGCCATCGTGGCTGGCGCCCAGACCGCCCCGCTCCTCTCCGGCACGGCGACCGGGCGGCGTCTCTTTCCGGTGATCACCCGCACCGCCTCGACCGACGCGGTAGCGCTGACGTTCGACGACGGACCCGACGCGCGGTCCCTCGCGGCGTTTCTGGGGACGCTGGAGGGGGCGGGCGCGACGGCGACGTTTTTCGTCACCGGCGAGCAGGTCGAGCGTTTTCCAGAGGGGCCGGCGGCGATTGCGGAGGCGGGCCACGAGGTCGGCGTCCACGGCTACAACCACCACAGCCACATCTGGCGCGCGCCGTGGGAGCTGAGCGACGATCTGCGACGGGCGCGGGCGATCGTCGAGGAGGCCGCGGGCCGGCCGACGAAGCTGTTCCGCCCACCCTACGGCTATTTCAGCTTCGGCTCGTGGCGCGAGGCGGGTCGCCAGGGCTGGCAGCGGCTGCTCTGGTCGCGCTGGGGCAAGGATTGGGAAGACGGCACGAGTCCGCGCCGGATTGCCGACACCGTCGGGTGGCCGACCGCGGGCGACATCATCCTCCTCCACGACGCCGATCGCTACAGTGCGCCGGGGTCTTGGCGTAATACCCTGGGCGCGCTGCCCGAAGTGCTGGAGCGGATTGCCGCGGCCGGGCTCGTCGCCCGGGCGGCGGGGCCGCTCCTGGCCGCGGGCTGAGCACCTGATCGTCCCTCACTCCGCGCCGGGAGCGGACCCCGGTCGCTCATCCCGCCGCGATGTCCGGTTGCCGTCGCTTCCCGCCGATTGTTCTGGAGCATAACGTCGTGTCCAACTGGCTTTCCACCGTACCAAATGCCGTCGAGCCCGGCGGGGTGGAGCAGGACCGCGGGCCGGACCGCCGCCCCTACGCGTACATGGTTGGCGGCATGCTCGCCCTGTACCTGACCTTCGCGGGAGGGCTCTACCTCTGGCGAGGGACGTACTTCGCGCCCGACCTGCCGGACACTTGGGCGCTGGTCTTGTTGATCGGTGCTCTGCTGCTCGGGCGTTGGAAAGCGTTCGTGCGGGACTGGGTGCCGTTCGTGGCGCTGGTCTTCGGCTACGAGCTGCTGCGCGGTTTTGCGGGGACGGTGGTCGGCGGGGACGCCTTGACGCAGACGACCCACGTTCCCGCCGGCGTGCAGATCACCTGGCTGATCGATGCGGACAAGGCGCTCTTCCGCGGTCATGTGCCGACGCAATGGCTGCAGGAAAAGCTGTACGTCCCGGGGACGGTGCATTGGTACGACACCTTGGCGCTGGCAATGTACAGCCTCCACTTCGCGTTGCCGCTCGTCTTCGGCTTCGTGCTGTGGGTCGGCAACCGGGAGCGGTTCTGGCAGTTCTCGGTGACGCTGCTCTTCATGAGCTACACGACGTTCGCGATCTTCCTGCTGGTGCCGACGGGACCGCCCTGGCTGGCCGCGCAGTGGGGTCTCGTGTCAGGGGTGCGGGATCCGTTCGACCAGGCGATCCGAGCGATGCTGCCCCACCAATTCCGGCAATTCGACACGCTGACGATTTGGACGAAGGCGAGTCCGAACCCGGTGGCGGCGTTCCCGTCGCTGCACGCGGCGTTCCCATGGCTGGTGCTGCTCTTCTCGGTGAAGTACTTTGGGCGCAAGGGCTGGTTGTTCCTGATCTACAACGCGCTGGTCTGGTTCAGCGTTGTCTATCTGGCGCAGCACTGGGTCGTCGACATCCCCGCCGGGATGGCCTGGGCGACGGGCAGCTTCTTCGTCGTGCAGTGGGCCTGGCCGCGGACGATGGTGGCGCTACGCGACCGACGGCCGGCGCTGAAACGACCGGCGGTGCGGTTGGACGAGCCGGTGGCCTGAGCGGCCGGCGTGCCAGCGGACCACGATCCCAAGCTCCAACCGTGGCGGCACGGTTGATCGGTGCATGGGAGAAGGGCGAAGCGGTGCGTCTTTGGCACCGATGCCCTCCCCCACCTCTCCCAAAGCCAATCGGACGGGCCGATCGACTCTCGTTGCTCTTTGTCGCCAAGGTGGGGGACGGGAGGCCGCGGACATCGCCGGCTTGACGCAGATGTTCGGGCGCAAAGCCCCCTCTCCCGGTCCGCGGGAGAGGGGGCCAGGGGGTGAGGGTCGTCGGTTCTAGCTCGCGGCCGCGGGTGTGGCGGCTGTGGTCGGTATGGGAACGTCGCGGATGCCGACCATGGTATCGTCGGCCACGACCGGGCGCGGGCCGAAGACGATGGCGACCTCCGAGGCGTCGAGGGTCTCCCTTTCCAGCAGGGCCACGACGAGGGCGGTCAGCTTTCCGCGGTGCTGGCCGACGAGGACGGCGGCGCGTCTCAGGGCATCCTCGACGATTTCGCGCACCGCCTGGTCGAGGCGGGTCGCGGTGGCGTCAGAGTAGGCCTTGTCCTGGACGATCTCGCGGCCGAGGAACACATGCTCTTCGCCGGCGCCGAGGTAGACCGGCCCGACGGCCTCGCTCATACCCCAGAGACCGACCATGCGGCGGGCAAGCGAGGTCGCCTGCTTCAGGTCGTTCTCGGCACCGGTCGTGATCTCGTCGAAAACGGCCATTTCGGAGGCGCGACCGCCGAGGGCGATCGCGAGCCGGCCCAGGAGATAGGTCTTCGAGACGTTGTAGCGGTCCTCCTCCGGGGTCTGAATCGCGACGCCAAGGGCACGGCCGCGCGGCACGATGCTGATCTTCCGGAGCGGGTCGGCACCCGGCGTGAAGTGGGCGACGAGAGCATGACCGGCCTCGTGGAAGGCGACGACCTCCCGCTCCTTCGCATTCATCAAGCCGCTGCGGACGGTGCCAAGCAGGACCTTATCGAGCGCCTCGTCGAAATCGGAGTTCCCGATCTCGGTACGGTTGCGCCGCGCGGCGGTGAGCGCGGCCTCGTTGACGAGGTTCGAAAGGTCGGCGCCGGAAAAGCCGGTCGTCGCCCGGGCGATGCCGCTGAGATCGACCTCCTTCGCCAGCGGGATGCCGCGGGAGTGAATGCCGAGGATCGCCTCACGGCCCTTCCGATCGGGCAGACCGACCGTGACCTGGCGGTCGAAGCGGCCGGGCCGCAGGAGAGCGGGGTCGAGCACGTCCGGCCGGTTGGTGGCGGCCATGACGATCACTTCCTGGTTCGTCTCAAAGCCGTCCATCTCGACGAGAAGCTGGTTGAGCGTCTGCTCGCGCTCGTCGTTGGAGCCGCCGAGACCGGCGAAGCGCTGGCGACCGACGGCGTCAAGCTCGTCGACGAAGATGATCGCAGGCGCCGCGACCTTCGCCTTCTCGAACAGGTCACGCACGCGGCTGGCGCCGACGCCGACGAACATCTCGACGAACTCGGAGGCCGAGACGCTGAAGAACGGGACGCCGGCCTCGCCGGCGACGGCGCGTGCGGTCAGCGTCTTGCCCGTACCCGGCGGGCCGACGAGGAGGACGCCGCGAGGCAGCCGCGCGCCGAGTTGGTGGTACTTCGCCGGGTTGCGCAGGAAGTCGACGACCTCGGTCAGCTCCTTCTTCGCCTCGTCCTCGCCGGCAACGTCGGCGAACGTCACCTGCGGCCGCTCCGGGTCGTGCTGGCGCGCCCGACTGCGACCGAACCCGAAGACGTTTTGCTGGCCGCGGGTCATCTGGCGGCCCATGAAGACGATCAAGCCGAGGAAGAGCAGGAACGGCAGGACGCTGAAGAGCACACCGGTCAAAATCGAACCGCCGTCAGATTTCCCTTCGATGACCACGCCCTTGGCGTTGAGCTGGTTGAGCAAGTCCTGGTTGTTCGTCCGCACGATTGGCGGGATCGTCGCACGGATTTTGCTCGTCGCCGTGCCGCCGGTCGACCCGTTCGGGAGAACCGAACTGGTGTCGCCGTTCCAGCGGATCGCCTGCTTGAGGTTGCCGTCGATCCGGGAATCGGTGATCGTGACCGACTTGACGTTGCCGGCCTGGATTTGCGCGGTCAGCGTCGAATACGGCACCGTGGTGCGCGAGCCCTCGTCGCGCGGCCCGAAGTACTGGTAGACGTACCAACCGATGATGCCGACGAGGAGGACGACGACAATCCAGCTGGGAAACCGGAACCGCCGTGGCCCTCCGGGACCGGGCGGCGCCCCCGGCCGGCGGCCGGGATCGCGGTCCCCGCCCTGGGGGCCGGGAAGCGGGCTACGTGGCGGTCTCGATCCGTTTGGGTCTTGCATCGAGTCAATCCGATCGTGAAAGCCTAGTGGCGCTCTGCCATCTGTGCAGCAGCAAGAGGCAGGTCGGGCACACCGGACCAGGCGGCTGGATCCTCGCCCGACAGGGGAATCGTAGGCGGTTGCAGGGGGTTATGTCGATGGTCCCATGGTCTCCCTGCCCCATTCTACGCCTTGACCCTGGCACACGGATGTACCGGTCATACTTGCGGCAATGCGTCTGAATCGTCGTCGGTCGTCAGTCGCCAGGAGTGGGCGTAGACGGAGCGGCGGGCGTCGAGCGCCCAACCGACGAGCGTGACCCCGCCGGCGTGCGCCAGCTCAACCGCCTCGGCGGTGGGGAGGGAGCGAGAGGCGACGATGGGAAACCCGGCCCGCCAGGCTTTGAAGGCGACGTCGGCGCTGACCCGCCCGGACAGACACAGCATGAGGCGGCTGCGGTCGACGCGCTGGAGCAGCGTCCAGCCGACGACCTTGTCGACGGCGTTGTGGCAGCTGACGTCGCGGGCGACCGCGCAGACGCGCTCGCCGTCCCCGACCGCGGCGTGATGAAAGCCGCCTGCCCCGCACTCGTCGCGGAACCGGGCAAAGATGGCCTCGACCGTGGTCAGGAAGTGGGCCCGCGTGATCCGCCAGGCGTCCGGGGTCTCGGGGGAACCAGCGGTCGGCGGAGGAGGGTCGTCCCGGGTGTGGATGAGCGATGCGTCGAAGCCGGAGGTCAGGAGCGCGGTCCAGGTACGACCGCCGACGTCGGGTCCATCGATCATGACCGAGACGCGGTCGCGATAGGGCGTGACACGTCTGAGCCGGTCGGGGTCGTCGAAGAAGCCCTGCGCGAACACCCAGCCCGCCGCCAGCTCGGCGGCGGCGATCGGCGTGCAGAGGAGCGTGGCGAGCGGGCGCCCATTGACCTCGATGGTGAGGGGCTGCTCCTCGGGCAGATCGTCGAGGATCGGGCGGACGTTGAAGCTCGGCGCCGACCCAGCCGCGAGGGCCCCGGTCTCAACGCGGAGGCTCCCGTGAGCGCGGCCGGACCCGCCCTCTCTCGCGGTCGAACGGACGGGAGCGCCGTCCCACGCGCGCTCCTCGACGAGCGCGGCGTCCCGCTCGGTGCGGCGCGACACGATCGAACTCCTTGGGCGGGGAAGAACGGGGACCGAACCCGTGGGCTGTCGCCCAGTGACCTGCCGTCACTATACCAGACGGCGAGGCGGCGAGGCGGGGAGGCGGTAAGCGGCCAGGCGGCCAGGCGGCCAGGCGGGTGGGCATAGGTACCCGGCGTTGAAACGCCGGGCTCAACC